>ENA-OSET01004410-OSET01004410.1-sediment-metagenome-genome-assembly--contig:-NODE-4410-length-12467-cov-3.167797_pt1 | contig 12467 bp, 12 predicted proteins | sample MGYA00237882_ERZ534229 | MGnify/ENA primary metagenome ERZ534229 (study PRJEB26408, sample SAMN06266212) | sediment metagenome | isolation source: Hudson Canyon methane seep mesocosm | place...
AGGCTCCACGAAGGCGCTTTAGCATTAGAGGTTCAAACCCTTGTTTTTTCTAAAATTCTTTCAAGAATGGCACTCTATCAACGGCAGGGATTTAGGGCAAGGCACAAATATGGTAAGTTGTGCGCCGATGTGCCAATTATGGCCATAAACACCCCTTTTTGGAGATTTACCCCATGGCAGTGGATCGAGACGATATTGAGAAGTTGGCGGAGTTAGCCCGCATTCAAATATCGGATGCAAACATCGACGATGTTGCGAGCAGTATTTCAGAGGTGCTTAAGTTGGTTGACCAACTTCAGGCCGCAGACACAGACGGTATAACACCGATGGCCCACCCCCACGATGCCGTCCAGCGCCTGCGCGCCGACCAGGTGACCGAGACCGACCAGCGGGAGGACCTGCAAGCCAATGCGCCGGCCACCGAAGACGGCCTTTTTCTGGTCCCCAAAGTCATCGACTAATTTGAGTTAAGCGCCGCAGAACCTCTCTGGCACACAATCAGGAAATAAATAGCAATGAACGACACCGTCGCCCTGCACGACATGACCCTGGCCGAACTTTCCCAGGGTCTTCGGGACAAACAGTTTTCAAGTGTTGAACTCACCAACCATTTTTTGACACGCATCGGAAAAATGGACGCACAATTCAATAGTTTCATCACGGTGACCCGGGAGCAAGCCCTCGTCCAGGCACAGGCAGCCGATGATCGATTAGCCGCGGGGAACGCACCGGCACTCTGTGGCATTCCTCTGGCCCACAAAGATATTTTCTGCACAAAAGGGGTTAAAACCAGTTGCGCCTCGAAGATGTTGGACAACTTTTTGCCACCCTATGACGCCACTGTCATCGATAACTTCCAAAACAGTGGCGCGGTCATGCTAGGCAAAACCAATATGGATGAGTTTGCCATGGGCTCATCTAACGAAAATTCTTTTTACGGTCCTGTAAAAAACCCATGGGCTGAAGACTCAGTACCCGGAGGTTCGTCTGGAGGCTCCGCTGCGGCCGTGTCGGCGCGCCTTAGCCCCGCGGCAACCGCGACAGACACCGGCGGTTCAATTCGCCAGCCTGCCGCCCTTTGTGGTGTTACCGGCTTAAAACCAAGCTACGGCCGCGTCTCTCGCTGGGGCATGATTGCCTATGCCTCGAGCCTGGATCAGGGCGGGCCGATCACACGAACGGCAGAAGACGCCGCCATCATGCTCAACGTCATGGCAAGTTACGATGACAAAGACTCAACCTGCATCAACAAAGATGTGCCCGACTACACCTCGACCCTGAACGACAGTATCGAAGGTTTAAAAATCGGCATACCCAAAGAATATTTTGGCGAGGGACTGGATTCTGCCACGGGGGCCGCAGTCGAAGCGGCGATAAAACAATATGAGCAACAGGGCGCCTCGATCAGTGAGATTAGTCTACCCCGCACCGAGCTATCGGTACCGGCCTATTATGTAATTGCACCTGCAGAGGCCTCGGCAAACTTGTCCAGGTTTGACGGTGTGCGTTACGGCTACCGCTGCAAAGACCCGGCAGACTTGCAAGACCTCTATAAACGATCGAGAGGGGAAGGTTTTGGGGACGAAGTGAAACGCCGCATCCTCGTGGGCGCCTATGCACTCTCAGCGGGTTACTACGACGCCTATTACAACAAAGCGCAACAGGTGAGGCGCCTGGTAAAACAGGATTATGATGAGGCCTTCAAGAGTGTCGATATCATCCTCGGCCCCACTACGCCTTCACCCGCGTTCAAATTTGGTGCTAAAACCACCGACCCGGTGGCGATGTATCTCGAAGACATCTACACCATCTCAGCCAACTTGGCGGGCCTTCCAGGCATTTCACTGCCCTGCGGCCTGGTTGACGGCAAACCGGTTGGTCTGCAACTGATCAGCAATGCCTTTACCGAAGCCAGATTGCTAAACGTTGCTCACCAGTTCCAACAACACACAGATCACCACCTGCAGCCTCCTGCAGCCAGTGTTAGCGCCTAAGGAGATACACCATGCAATGGGAAACAGTTATTGGTCTGGAAGTACACGTACAGCTGGCCACCCTCACCAAGATATTTTCTGGTGCGAGCACCGCTTTTGGCGCCTCACCCAACACACAGGCCTGTGCGATAGACCTGGCCATGCCCGGCACCTTACCGGTCGCCAATGAACAGGCCTTTCGCTATGCCATCATGTTTGGCCTGGCCATCGACGCGGAGATCAGCAAGAACTCGGTTTTTGAACGTAAAAACTATTTTTACCCCGACCTACCCAAAGGCTATCAAACCACTCAGCTGGATAATCCTATCGTTGGGGCCGGCACCATGGACATTCAACTGCCCAACGGTGAAACCAAAGCGATTCGAATACACCACGCCCACCTGGAAGAAGACGCGGGAAAATCACTGCACGAAGACTTTCACGGCATGTCGGGCATTGACCTCAATCGCGCCGGCACCCCACTGATAGAAATTGTATCTGAACCCGATATGCGCAATGCCGATGAAGCCGTCGCCTTTGCCAAGAAGCTACATTCTCTGGTGACATCTTTGGGCATTTGTGATGGTGAAATGTCGCAGGGCTCTATGCGTTTTGACGTCAACATCTCCGTACGGCCCGCGGGCCAAGAGGCCTTAGGCACACGCACCGAGACCAAGAACCTGAACTCCTTCCGTTTTATGGAGCGGGCGATTGCACTCGAGGTGGAACGTCAAATAGACTTGATTGAAGACGGCGGCAGTGTGCGTCAGGAAACCCGTCTTTACGACGCTGAAAAACATCAGTCACGTTCAATGCGTAGCAAAGAAGAAGCCAACGACTACCGCTACTTCCCCTGCCCGGATCTATTGCCGGTTATTCTCGACGATGATTACATCGCCGCAATTAAAGAAACGCTGCCAGAACTGCCTGCTGCGCGCACGGCCCGTTATCAAAGCCAATATGCACTATCCGCTTATGATGCCGACGCTCTGAGCAGCGACACCGTTCAGGCCCGCTATTTTGAAACAGTAGCGGACCAATGTGGCGATCCGAAACTTGCCGCCAACTGGATTATGGGCGAGTTATCTGCAGCACTTAACAGCGCCGAGTTGAAACTGAAAGACAGCCCCATTTCCGCCGGCGACCTGGCGGGTCTGATTGCTCGTATTACCGACGGCAGCATTTCCGGGAAAATTGCCAAACAGGTCTTTGAAGCCATGTGGAAGGGTGATGGCAACGCCGACAGTATTATTGAAAGCCAAGGATTGAAACAGGTCTCTGACACCGGCGCACTGGAAGCCATGGTTGACGAGGTCATTGCCAACAGCCCTAAACAACTTGAGAACTACCGCACGGCTGACGCTGACAAACGACCAAAAATGATGGGTTATTTTGTTGGTCAAATCATGAAGGCCTCAAAAGGGCAGGCCAACCCCAAGGCCGTCAACGAAATTCTCTTACAAAAACTTAATGACTTACTCTGAGGTAGAACATGTCACTCCGTAAAGATAAACAAAAAGTCCTGGGCGAAGTATTCGACGATGAACGCATTCGCAGCTTCCTGGCATTTGAGGCACCAGCCGGTGTCAACGCAGATTTTCACCTGCTGGAAAAAGCCTACCGAGGCATGAAGGCCGGGAACTTTGTCACTTTTGTGCAATTCTTTCAGGCAGAGGGTCGTGATATTAATGCCTGCAATCCAGAGGGAAAAACGTTTCTGCAGCTAGCCGCAGAGCATCGCTACGGTGATGATTATGTTGCTGCAATCAAGCAGGCAGGCGGTCAGTCGTGAGCCGTAGCCCCTTCTCTGGACTAGAATGCCTGCGTGAAGGGGCAACATTACTGCTACACCCACAGCTGCGGATATTTATCATTGTTCCGCTCGCCATTAACTTTGTATTGTTTTTAATTGCCACCAGCTTTTTGATTGCCCAGTTCAGCACCGCCATTGCCTGGACCCTCGGCTGGATACCCGACTGGCTGGACTTTCTCTACGACTATCTCGCCTGGATCCTGTGGCCGCTGATGATTTTTTCAGTGCTTCTGGTTTACGGCTATAGCTTTGGCATTATTACCAATTTGATCGCAGCGCCATTTAACGGGCTGTTAGCTGAAAAGATTGAGGCCCACCTTACGAATACCCCTCCTCCCCCTGAACCTCTCTCCAGTATGATTCCCCGCACTTTGGGAAGAGAGTTGATGAAACTGTGGTATTTTTTTAGCAGAGGGCTGGTGGTGGTGATCGGTATTTTGATATTGAGTTTTATTCCGGGTTTAAACATTCTCGCCAGTGTTGTCGGCATTGTGTGGGGGGCTTGGACAATGGCCATTCAATATATAGATTACCCCGCAGACAACCATCAGACTCGGTTTAAACATCTACGTGACTACTTGGGGGATCAGGGAATGAACACCTTCAGTTTTGGCGGCACCGTAATGCTGGCCACCATGATTCCCGTCGTGAATATTTTTGCAATGCCCGTGGCAGTCGCTGGAGCGACTGTTTTTTGGGTAAGGAGTGGAGGAGACCGCTGATCTATAGCAGGTCTTCCTCATCGTCATCGCCAATCAGAATATCCCTGCCCGCTTCTTTGGCCCGATATAAAAGTACATCAGCCCAATTAATCTGCTCGTCAAGGGAGGCTTTCAGCCGGTTAGTAATACCCGCACTAAAGGTGAAGAAAATTTCTTCCTCATTGTAAACAACCGGTGTAGAGACAACGATTTGACGCACCTTGCTAATCAGCGACAGCGCTTTTTCATTGTCCAGCCCGGGCAACAAAATAAAAAATTCCTCGCCTCCTGCCCTGGCCACCAAAAAACGCCCCAGACAGTCATTTAGAACCTGAGTCACTCGTTTTAGGATCAGGTCACCCGCCTCGTGGCCGTGGGAGTCATTAACCAATTTGAAATTATCCAAATCCAATACCACGGCGGCCATGGGAGTTTCATTGGCGATAGCATTGTCATAGTGCTGCTGCCCCACCTCAAAAAAGTAACGACGATTATAGGCGCCGGTGAGGTAATCGCGATTGGCCGAATCCTTTATGCGTTCAATGAGCTCAAGAGATTCAACATTGTGCATGACCCTGCACTGAAACTCTTCATGACAAAACGGCTTCATCAAAAAATCATTGGCACCGTTTTTAATGAATTTTGTCGAGAGGCTATTCTGACCCTCACCTGAGAGCCCAATAATGATCAAGTCAGATTTTTCGTACTTGTATCGCAGGTTTTTAACCAGTTCAAAGCCATCCATCACCGGCATATTGTAGTCGGTAATCAACAATTTGATATCGGGATTGGCCAACAGGACTTTGATGGCCTCGGCGCCATTTTCCGCCTCGAGCACCTGGAACAAATGGCGCTGTAGGATATCAGTGATGAAGTTGCGCGAAGTAGCAGAATCATCAACCACCAGGACTTTAATCTGTTGATTGAGATAAATTCGATTAATCAGATTGACCGCGTAAGTATAGGAGTAACGTCCTTCTTTGGTGACGTAATCAACGATGCCTTTATTGAGCAGGGTTTCGCGTTTCTCTTCATCAAAGCTGCCGGTCAAGACAATGCTGGGCACATTGTGCTCCAACATGAAATCGACCACCTCCCCATTGGGGGCATCGGGCAAGTTCAGATCAACCAATGCTGCAAACAAATCATCTTTCATTTGCTCATAGGCAAATTTTGCCTGGGCAAAACTGGTGGCATAGATAGCTTCAATTTGAGCATCTTGATTGACAACGTGTTTGATGACCTTAGTCACCATGGCGCTGTCTTCAATAACCAAAATTCTTTTCATTGATTACGGACCTGTTTTGCAAATGTCATCTTCTGAGCATAGACAATAATAGACAAAAGCAAGCACCGCAACGCTCGCCACCTGGGTCCAGCTAGCGCCTTCCCTGTTGCGGGCGGCGTCCTCGATGGGAACCACCACCGCCTCCCCGGCGATCATTGCGCGGTGCACCGGTATCCAGCCCTTTGGGTTTTGGCCCCATGGGCGGCGTTTTCACCAACATTTCTTCGGGAGGCTGTTCGCACTTGAGATCAGATCCCAGCAACTCCTGAATTGGCATTAAGCGGAAGGAATCATCTTCCGAAGCAAAGCTAACCGACGTTCCGGATTTGCCCGCGCGGCCAGTACGGCCAATCCGGTGGATGTAGTCTTCGGGCTCCTCGGGCAAGGTGAAATTGACAACATGGCTAATGCCATCGATATGAATGCCTCGCCCCGCCACATCGGTAGCCACCAGTACCGTCAGCTTGCCCGATTTGAAATCATCTAGAGTGCGCACTCGCTTGTTCTGGGCAATTTCACCCGACAGCAGGCCCGCTTTAATATCGTGGCGCAACAGTTTTTCGTGTAGGCGACGGCACTCATCCCGGCGATTGGCAAAGACAATCATGCTGTCGACGCCGTCGGTGTTAATCAGGTTATACAGCAGCGTGTATTTTTCATCGTTGCTGGCCAGATAAACGTGCTGGGTGACGGTGTCAGTGGCGACACTGTCAGGCTGAATCTCGATTTCAACAGGTTCAACGGTCCACTGCTCGGTCAAACTCCTTACCTCTGGGGTGAAGGTGGCCGAGAACAGCAGGGTTTGTCTGTTTTCCTTGCGTGGTGTCTGCCTGATGATATTGCGGACCTGTGGTATAAAACCCATGTCCAGCATTCGGTCGGCTTCATCAATCACCATGATTTCAACGTGGTCCAGGTACACATCGCGGTTGCCACAGAAATCCAGCAAGCGCCCTGGCGTTGCCACCAGAATATCAACCAGGTTGTTTTGCAGGCGTGTTTGCTGCTTACCGTAATCCATACCGCCCACCAAGGCGTGCACCTCAAGGTCGGTGTGTCGGGTCAGACTCCGTGCATCTTCGGCGATTTGCATTACCAGTTCACGGGTAGGCGCGATAATTAGAGAGCGAGCTTCGCCCGCGTAACGCTCATCAGTAATTGGGTTGCGGATCAATTCATCGATGATGGCCAGCAGAAACGCAGCGGTTTTACCCGTACCGGTTTGGGCCTTGCCAACAACATCATGACCATTGAGTGCATGGGGCAGCGACTGCGCCTGAATGGGAGAGCAGTATTCAAAACCCAAGTCGGCGATGCCATGCATCAGGGAATCGGGCAAGTCCAGATCGTGAAATCGGGTTTTATCCGGTGCGGGTGGCACCTGAAATTGTGAGATATCCCAAGGGGCCGCAGCTTTACCTTTTGGCCGCCCGGAATGAGAGCTGCGAGCATGTGCCTGTGAATGCCGGCTTTTTCCCGCTGTTTTTTTGGCGTTGCCGGCGTTCGTTTGACCTTCGCCCTTGCGTTGACCACTGCGCGGAGCCTTGCTCGATGAGCCTGCGTCTCCCTGCGGTGTCGCGTTGGTACGGTTTGTTTTACTGCTCGGTGTGCTGGTGGTCGAAGAGCTTGAACCTGTCAGCCGTTTTATGAACTTCCCAATCAAAATGCGATTTCCCGAATGAATTTGATAGCAATTCGATCGAGTATAACACGGGCTTAGGGAATAAGCGCTCCCCCAGAATTAGCGGTCTTAACCGCTGTATCACAAGAGATTTCAGCCCCTGGTTTGCTCCGGTCTAACCCAGCGATCAATCCAATAATCAACACTGACATAACGGCCACCCCCGCTAAAGAGCAATACCAGACACATAAGCCCATAGGTGGCGGCAAATTCGATGCCGTTATTCAAAATAACCACACTGCCTCTGGCAGTAAGATAATCGTAGTCCCCATTCTCCCGCAGAATCTCTTTAATGGTCACCAGGCGTTCAGAGGCCTCCACGACCCGATCGTTGGCAAATAACCAGCTTGGATCTGCTACGGCCTGCCAGCCATTTTCCAAATGCACACTTACCGCCGCGACAATCATGGTGATCAACAGCGGAAGACTAAACAAACGCACTCCCAGACCAATCAACAAAGCGACCCCGCCCCCCAATTCGGTGAGAGCGGCAAGCCAGCCAAATAACTCCGGCATGGGCAAACCCAAGCCCCAGGTCTCATTGCCAAACCAAGCGATAGTGTCTTCTATGCCCACGACTTTTTTCCACCCGGCGTAGATGAAAATGGGCGCCAAATAAAGCCGTAGGGCCAGAGGGCCCAGCCCGTCAAAATGACGCAAATAGCTCAAGGCACAATAATAAACCCGGGAAGTTGTGTTCCATAACGGTGTCATAAGCTTGTTCTCGTTTTTTGACGCCTGCTGGCGATGACTAAAGTGCCATGTCTGCTTTTCGTTTGAGTGCTTCCCGATCGGTCTTGCGCAAACTGGCCACCACCCGTTCATAGGAGTGATTAATCATATCCTGAATCAACTCCTCGTGAAGTGAGCCATCGAGAATCACCGTATTCCAGTGTTTTTTATTCATGTGGTAACCGGGGATCACCGCCTGGTAGATCTCGCGGTGCATCAACGCCAAACCCGGATCGCACTTTAAATTGATGCGAATGGGCGTTTCTTTCCAAGAGATCAGGCCATACATTTTGCCCATCACTTTATAAACGATCACGTCGGGTCCAAAAGGCATATCATCCTGTCCACCCGGCATCGACTCCAGCCTGGACTTAATTGTTTCGAGGTCCATTATTGTGGCGGCCAACTTTTCATTGCCTTGAGCTTGAAAGACAAACCCTGAATGTTGAGTAACACTCCATCCTCTTCGACAGCTTCGACAAATAAACTATTCGACAACAGATCGCCCTTATAGCGCGACCGGCCATTGATAATGGCAAAACCGCTGCTTTCATCACTGGAATAAACGTGGGCAGAATAATCCAAGGTGGGCAAATGGGAGCGCAGGGCAGCCGGCAAGGATTCTGGCCCTCCTATCTGCGCACGGACACGTTCAGCTTGCACCACTCGACTGAGAGCCTGCTGTTCCGGTGAGACAATGGCCGGCACCGCCGTTGTTTGAACGGGTTCTGATGTCGCTTGATCATAGAGCGAACTCACGGCGGGCCCCTGGGGATCAGAATCAAATGTGCGAGCAGCCAGAGGCTCTGCAACGCTGTAAGTGACGTCGCTATTTCCCCGAACCGCAGCCGAGGTAACAGTATCGCGAGCGCCTGCAGCGAGCCCCGGCGCGTCGAGCGACGAAACATTGGCCTCCCCCCGGGAAAACCACATCAGCAAAATGACTGCCAATAAAATCAAAATCAAACTGGCCAGGGCGATCGGCAACCAGCGCTTCAAGCCTGCCCTTGTATGGCCATGCACGCTGTCCTCATGGATGGCCTGCAAACTCGGAACATTTTCCTGCTCGCGCCGCTCCTGCTCAGATTTGTTTAAAGCATCAAGAATATAAGACATCTCACCCTTCCCCCGACGCAACATTAGCTGGCAGGCCCTGCTCGAGCGTAAGCGCTAAGCCGAGCCTCTCATTAAGCTTCAGCAAGGTTCTCACCCCCACAATTCCATCGTCGTCCAGGCCCTGCTCCTCTTGGAACAAGATAACTCGTTGTGACAGTGCTTCATTGAAGTCCTGTTCCGCCAATCCGGTTTCCTGCCCGTCGAGCTGGGCAAAACGCCGGGCAAGCCAGCCGACCACTTCGCCGGAATCCCCTTTGGCAAAAGGCTTCTCAAAACTGTGTGGCCCCTGCCAAACAAACGCATACTCACCCGTCCAATGCTGCCCTAACTCAATAAGGGAGTGAGTCGTCTTTTTGCCCTCAAACAACACCTCGGCATTGGTCCCCCTCAAACCCGCTAACACAATGAATGAGGAGCGCTGCTGCTCATCCAGCAAGCGCAACACGGCAGGTCGATTGATATCGATAAAGTTTTTCCAGTTTTTGGCCGCCAGCCGCAGGCACTGCCAGCCGTTGTCTTTACTGCCCTCACAAGGTGATGGCCCTGTGAGATGGGGCAAATCCAATGAAACCAATAAATCATTTAATGCCGCAGACTCGCTGGCATAGGCCGGCACTTTGGCGGCTCTGATTGACGGTTCAACGACCGGCGTTGTTCCTGCCGACACGCCCGACTCTGCGATAGTATCGTTTGCTGCTCCGGGCCAGAACCAAAACCCCAGCCCGGCAAGTGTTAACAGAACGGCTGCGGCAGCCGTTGCCGGCCACCACACCCGATGTGAGTCTTTGGGCAGCTCTTTGCCCAACACCTCTTCTGCCGCCTTGTCCAGGGTGGCCTTGTCGACCATAGTTTTATTCTGTGCATAGGTGCCCAGAAGCATGCGATCACACAATACATTAATCAAACGTGGCACTCCGCCACTGCGCCGAAAAACATATTTAACAATACCGGGGGCAAAAAGCTCCTGACTCACGGGTAAACCAGCAATGTGCAGTCGATGACGAATGTAAGCCTGGGTTTCTTTTAAATTAAGCGGCTCGATGTGGAACCGGGCGGTGATACGCTGAGCGAGCTGACGCAACTCCGGGCGGGCCAACATCTCGTTGAGTTCTGGCTGACCGATAAAAATAATTTGCAGCAGCTTTTTAGAATCGGTTTCCAAGTTAGTTAACAGGCGAATCAATTCCAGAATTTTAGGGTCGAGATTCTGGGCCTCATCAATCAATAAAACGGTATTGCGGCCACGGGCATGGTTGCGCAGCAAAAATTTGTAAAGGGCCATCGACAGGGCGCGCAAATTGCGGGCATGGCTTTCGTATTCAATTTCCAGCTCATCACAGATGCTGGCCAACAGTTCTTTAGCATCGAGATAGGGGTTCAGAATAAACGCAATGTCGGTGGCCTCGGGCAGCTGCTCCAACAAACTGCGACAAATAGTGGTTTTCCCCGTGCCCACCTCTCCGGTGAGCAAGACAAATCCACCACCAACACCAACACCGTAAAGAAGGTGCCCCAGCGCTTCGCGGTGTTGCTCGCTCATAAACAAATAACGGGGATTTGGAGCGATGGAAAAAGGTTCTTCCTCTAATCCAAAATAACGGGAATACATTGCTTGCGCCCTTCAGGAATCCAGTGGAAACCTTAGTCTTTCAGGGGGGCTTGTTCAACTGTTTCTTGTGCAATCCCCCAGAAATCATAGAGGACCATCGAGAGCGGTGTTCAAACAGCTCCCGAACACGTGCCACACTGTGACTTTTTGGGAATGTTAAGTGAATGCCAACTCAGAGATTTGGCGTCGTAAACCAAGAGTTTGCCTACAGAGGATTCACCACAGCGGGTAATCAGCTTGATGGTTTCCAAGGCCTGCAATGAGCCGATAACGCCTACCAGCGGGGCCAATACACCCGCCTCGGAACAGCTTAACTGCTCGTCACCTGAGGGAGGGTACAAACATTCGTAACAAGGAGAGTGGGCCTGGCGGGCATCGAAGATTGCAAGTTGCCCTTCCATGCGAATAGCCGCGCCGGAGACCAGTGGGGTTTGCGTTTTCACACAGGCTCTGTTAATCGCAAATCGAGTGCTAAACCGGTCGCTACAGTCCACCACTACATCTGCCCGTGCCACCTGATCGAGCAAAGCCTGCCCCTCAAGTTTTTGATTCACACATTCAACCGCCACCGAAGGGTTCAGCGAGGCCAGAGTCACCGCGGCGGATGCCACCTTACTCTCTCCCAGCCGGTGAGAGGTGTGAGCGATTTGACGCTGTAAATTGCTCAGCTCAACAACATCAAAATCTGCCAAGGTCAATGAACCCACTCCCGCACTTGCCAAATACATGGCTACCGGACAACCCAGCCCACCCAGTCCCACGATCAACACATGGGCAGACAAAAGGCGTTCCTGTCCGTCTATATCAACTTCCGGCAGTAATATCTGGCGACTGTAGCGCAATAACTGTTCGTCATTCACTTGGCTTTTTTCCCAGTGTAATGCGGGGCTGCCCCGCGAGATCAATGCGAGTCTCCACGTCAATATATCCTTGCGCCACAAGCAATGCCCGCACTTCAGCGCCCTGTTGATAGCCATGTTCAAGCAGCAACCAACCGCCGCTTAATAATCGAGGCCAGGCCCCGGAAGTTATATGAGAAAGATCACTCAAGCCCTCCTCGTCAGCAACCAGTGCACTTTTGGGTTCAAATCGAACATCACCTTCTGACAAGTGTTTGTCAGCGCGATTAATATAAGGCGGATTACTCACAATCGCATGGAATGGGCCCGAACCTACCGCAGCAAACCAATCACTTTCCAACACCATCACATTATCCAGTTGATATCGCCGGCGATTGTTTTCCGCCAGCGCAACGGCTTCGGTATTTTTGTCAGTGGCCAAGAGTGTCCACTCGGGGCGTTCATTGGCGAGGGCAAGGGCAATCGCACCGGTGCCGGTGCCGAGATCCAGCAGGGACTGCGAGCACTCGGGCAACAAATCCAGGGTAGTTTCAACCAGAAGTTCCGTATCGGGCCGGGGAATCAATGTGCTCTCAATCACCTCAAGAGACAGGGACCAAAATTCCTTCTCCCGCAAAATATAGGCAACGGGTTCGCCGTTTTGCCGGCGCAAAAGGTTGGCATTAAAGATTTTAAGTTCCGCTTCGCTGAGCTC
>ENA-OSET01004411-OSET01004411.1-sediment-metagenome-genome-assembly--contig:-NODE-4411-length-12464-cov-7.285783_pt1 | contig 12464 bp, 11 predicted proteins | sample MGYA00237882_ERZ534229 | MGnify/ENA primary metagenome ERZ534229 (study PRJEB26408, sample SAMN06266212) | sediment metagenome | isolation source: Hudson Canyon methane seep mesocosm | place...
AATTTAAAAGTTGAAGATGTGTATAAAAATACCGCTGATGGGGTTTATCATGCCACTAACGGTAAGCAGTTTCCGACTTCAGAAGGCGGTATTGTCGGGAAATTTTATTTTGCTCAAACAACCACAGTAACAGCGGTGAAACAACCGCAAACCTCAGTTGCGACCAAATCATCTGAATTGTTATTTTGGGACAGCATTAAACACGAAAGTAACGTGGCTTATTTTCAAAGTTATCTTAAACAATACCCCCAAGGGCTGTATGTGGAGGTTGCCCGATTAAAAATAGGCGGACAGCAACATGTTACTTCTATAAGTAGTGATACACATTATAATTCAGCGAGGCGTTTTAGTGGTGTGGCAGCACATTTTCAAGATAATCAAGACGGTACGGTAACTGATACCAAAACAGGCTTGCAATGGATGCGTTGTAGTTTAGGGCAGCGTTGGGCTAATAATCGCTGTGTGGGTGACGCATCAATACACAAATGGCAACAAGCCTTGGATAAAGCCCGTAGTTTTTCGTATGCAGGTTATAGCGATTGGCGCGTGCCGACGATTAAAGAACTGAATACGTTGGTCTATTGTTCTAATGGTAAACAGATTCAATATAAAAACGATGGTTTTGGGACTATAGAAACAGAAGGCAGTCGTTGGTGTAAAAGTAATAGTCGTGGCGATTATCAACAGCCGACCATTTTACAGCAGGTATTTCCAAATACACCGAGTTTGGCGTTTTGGTCGTCCTCGCCTAATGCGACTAGTAGTGTCAATGCGTGGGCGGTCTACTTCAATGATGGCTTCGATGGCAACGCTTTTCGTACCGGTAGCCTTTATGTCCGTTTGGTGCGTTAGGGGCAGTGATTTTAGGTTTTTGGTTTTTGGTTTTTGGTTTTGGGGCGTAGGCTTGAGCCTACTTTTTATTAGCACAGTGTAGGCTAAAGCCTACGCCCCCAAATTAATTTGAAATTTTATATAATAATGAGTAGGCAATATATTGCATGAATACCGTGTATTCGTTATTATGATTTCATGATTATATCCTTTGCAGATAAAGCGACTGAAGATTTGTATCATGGCATATCTAGTCGGCGTGTTCGACAATTGCCACAGCAAATTTTAGAGCTTGCGCGTTATAAACTTACGCCATGTTCGACTTTATTTTATAAGTAAAAATAGTTATTGAAGGCATGCCAACTAAGGCGTACAGTTATTACGTTAAAGAAAGATAACTTAACGGAGAGCTGTCATGCCAGTAGAAGACTTTATCATTTATGTTTATTGTTGTGTGGATAATTTATATACACAAATTTGTCAGAAACCTCTACGTAGCCGAGGATTCCAGCCTAAATTGACTGATAGTGAAGTCATTACAATGGAACTAGTAGGTGAATTTATGGGAAAAGACCAGGATAAGCTGATTTGGCGATATTTTCGTAATCATTGGCATCAGTGGTTTCCTAATTTAGGTTCAAGATCTAATTTTGTTAAACAAAGTGCCAACTTATGCCTTTTAAAACAAAAAATGTTGAAACACCTATCTGAGAGGCTCGGAGCTACTGAAGATAAAATTCATATGGTTGATGGGTTTCCTATGCCGATATGTAAGATAACCCGTGCGGCAAAAAGCAAATCCTTTAAAGGAGAGGCTGGGTATAGTTATTGTGCAGCTAAAGATGAAAAATATTATGGATTTAAAGGGCATCTAGTTATTAGTTTTGACGGGGTTATTTCAGGTCAAACGTTTGCTGCTGCTCAGGTTGATGAGCGGGATGTTGTTGAAGAGATGACGCTTAATTTACATGGATTATTAATTGGTGATAAAGGGTATATACGCCCCCACCTAAAAGAAGATTTAGCTCGGAGAGGTTTAGATTTGGAAACTCCTTTACGAAAAAATATGACAGAAACTCGCCCGAAAGATTTTGTTTATAAGCTTATGAAAGTTAGGCGACGAGTTGAAACGGTTATAGGACAGCTTGTTGAGCGGTTTAATATTGAAACCGTTTGGGCTAGAGATATTTTTCATTTAACTAATCGTTTTACTCGTAAACTATTAAGTCATACTGTTGGTGTATTTTTAAATATATTTTTAGGTCGTGAGCCTTTACAGTTTGAGGGATTGGTCGAAATTTAAAAGTCGAACATGGCGTTTAATTTGTTCATTTCTAGTAGAAGCATAAGCAGCAGCATGAGCAGTAGTCGAAAAAAAGATAAGCAGTAAAGTAGCACTCAATAATTTTAAAATATATATCATAATTTAATTTTTAACTTTTAATGAAGAGAGACATCAAAAATGCCTCTCTTTAAAGATGAGTTTAACGAACTCTTAGGTTTAACTCTTTAATAAAGAAATTATCAGGTAATGCTGGGCTATTAGGTTGTGCAAGACGAACTTTCATTAACTTATCATTGGTACTATAAGCTTCATTAATACCCGTATTTAAAGTTTCTAAAGTATTGTCCATTAAATGAAAATTCCCTGTACTTTTGCTGTTAGTACCGTTTAATTTTTTATCTAAATCAATATATTTAGGTGAGGCAACAATAACAATCCGTTCAATGCCTGCACGATCAGCATAAAACTCTAATTTTTTATTAGGTAATAATTGCCATTGGTTATTTCCTGGGTATTTAATACGGTGTTTTGTTTGGTATTTATTGGGCAATATAACGATAGACTCTTCAGTTTTAGGGTCTAAGTTAAACATATAAACATACACATCTTGGTTACTTTTAATTTGAAAGCGAATTTTTTCATTCACTTTATAACTTGTTTTTTCTGTTTTTATTTCAACTTGTAGTGTATTTGCTGTACTGGCAAGACGCGGACGTACCTTTATTAGCTTATCATTCAAAACAGGCTCAAACGCATTAGCTTGGCTTAATGTAGGGTTTAGTGCAAGTACGCCTACCATAGCGAGGATTGCTTTTTTAAATGTAGATTTAGTTTTCATAATATGACCTTATTTAAGAGGATTAAAAGAAATTTTGTATAACATTTTGTTGGAAATTACTGCTAGGTTCTGGGTTAATTTCTGGCTCTGAAACTAGTACTCTATTTATTTTCGTAATAATTTCACTGGTACATTTACCTATATGGTTATAACTAATATTGACGGTTTGACAAGGCTCAACTTTGTAACAACCATTTTTTTTAACAGCATCAATTGCACCTGAGACTAAAATGCCCTCTACAATATAACGAGGCGGGGTTAATTTTAAAGCGGCTGAATTTAAAATAGGGGAACCTGAATTACCTTTAAAAGCATCAACATCGGTTGCAAAAACATTCTTTCCGTGTTGATTTTCTAAAACTTTACCGCCGTCTGCAATTTTTAAAGGGAGACCATTAGGATAACCAAACATGGTTAAACCTGTGCCTTTTTGAATTTCAGCTTGGCTAAATTCAAAAATTTGTCGATCCTTAACCGTTCTATCAAGTTGAACCACCGCCCAATCTTCACGAGGACTCATACTTTTTCTGACCTCGAGTTCTTTTGCAATAGTGTAAACATCTTGTAGAGGAAAACGTAATTGTGCCTGTGATTTACTTTTCATTTCATAACCAAAGACCACATAATAATCTTCAATAGGAAAAGCACCATCACCTTTAAAACAATGACCAGCGGTTACCAATATATTCTCATCCACTAAAAAAGCGGAACAGTTTGATAAAACGGGTTGTTGAGAAAAGCGTTCACTGACACAGGCATCCATTCCATTCTCTTGGGTAATGCCTTCTAATCTTGAGATGTATTCATTACCTTGTTTAATTAAATTTACTTTTAAAATTAATGCGGCAGTAGACCGTGCAGCCTGTTTAATCGCTCCTTCTGCTAAATAGACATCAAAACGGTTATCTGTCATATAAACCGCTTTATCATTCATCGACTTATCATTGCTACAACTTTGTCCTGTTTCCGCTAAATAAGCATTAATTTTATCTTTTGCAATAAAATCAGGAATATTACAATTTGCTTGTACCATCACAGGTGCAAAGAGGCAGCAATGTATCAGTTGGCGTAATGTCATAATTTTTCCTTAATGGTAATGACCTGTTTTGCTAATCCCCATGACGCTGATTTTTTGACTAAGGTTAAGGCCTTATTCATCGCACCTGAAGGTTCATTAAAAACGGCTTTTAAATCTGTATACGGATCTGTAACAATAAAAACCATCATGCTATTCCCTAGAGGTTTCATGGCTTCAATTGACCAACCTGCACCTGCTTTAGGTACGGTTTTCCAGCTATTTTTTTCAATACGGTTATCAGAACTCATAACATTGGGGTAGATTAATGAAATATCATCGTTTGGATCAACTTGCAATACCCATAATTTACCTGCTTGTTCAGAACTGATTTTAAAAGCAAGTTTTTCGCCTAATACTGCACTACTTACAGTATTTACCGTGACATTAAAACTGTTTTCAGAGTCTTGTACTGAATTAAGGGCTGCCCAATTTTCACCGACATGAACATATTCTTTAATTGCTTGAGGTTCATTATCAACACAGGCAGTTAAAACACTGCTTAACAGTAAAGCGGAGATTAATTTTTTCATAAGAATACTCCTAGCGTTCTAATGACGGTGACTGTATCAAAATATTTTGTACGGCAATGGCTTGAGTTGATTTTAATGTTAGCCCCTTACTTATCTTTTTATCAGGAAAAGAATAATGTCCATTATGTTTATTAAGGGTAATGCCTTCAATATTTTTATAATTTATAGCTTCCTTTTTATTAAATAATACCATTAATGTATAATTTCCATAGGGTGCAGAAGCATTAAGTTTCAGTGTTTGTACTGATTTACCGTCCACTTTAGTTACTTTTACTAAATCATAAGCACCAAAAGGGTCAATGGAATAGACATGCACATAGCCTGTGCTATTCGCACCATATACAACATCAAAGGTGTCACCGTCATTATATTTATTTTTAGAGCTTGCAATAAAAGTAATTAACTCAGGTGTTTTGGTTTCAATTTGAGCATCAGTTTGTCCAAATAAACCATTAAAAAACGAGGGTTTAGTGGCTTCAGTTTGTGGTTTAACCCTCGCTTCAATATTGACTCGAAAGCTTTTGACTAATACATCAGGATTAGCCGTTGCTTTTTTAGGTGCATCGAAACGAATACCCAGTGATTTCTCAAATTGCTGACTTTTTCCTGCAATAAATGTATCAATGGTTTGATAATTTTCAGCATTGACCTCCATTTTTTTAGTGCTGGCAACCATAATCATTTGTTCAGAGCCTTCACGATCACTGTAAAATTCAATATCACGATGTGGCACAATATAAGCTTGTTGGCTATAATAATTATTAGTTTGTAAGCTATTCGGTAGAAGCATAATCGCTTCACCTGTTTGAGGATCTACATTAAATAAATAAAGATAATAAGGTTTATTGCCTTTGGTACGCAGGCGTATTTTTTCATTCGGTGTAAAAGTGGCTTTAATTGGCTCAATATCTACAATTAAAGTCTGAGCCTGACGTATCTCTATTTTTTTATCCTCTGCCACCACTAATAAAGCATTAGCCGAGTAACTAACACTCGCTAATAAGAGTACTGACAGGTTTTTCAATGCGTGTTGACGCGATTTCATTAACATAAAATTCTCCTAAAAAAGTAAAATTTACTACTATTACTAATAGTAACGGACATCCTTTATCGTTGTGATAAATTAATGTTGTAAACTTAAAATTTGCCAATCAATTTTATCGTTATGCTGTTGCTGTAAAGTGGCTAAAGCTTGTTTCCAATCATTATTTATCATAACTTCAGTAGTATCACAACAAATTGGAATATGTTTAATAAGCTTCTCTAAGGCAGCCGCCACTTGAGGGTTATTAACGGCAATTACATGTATTTTTTCAGCGCGAACATGTGCTTCCAATTCAAATAATTCTTTTTTTGGATAACGTAACAATTGATTAGCTGAAAGTATAAAGGTATTACTGCCATTTTCAGGGGTTAAGCGTATAAAGTGTTGTTGGCTATTTTCATTAATTAAAAAAACAGTCGCCTCTTGATTTACCTGCATTTTCAAGCCAAAACAATAAGGAATTGCTTCATTTTGTAAAATAACATTATCGCCCATAATCCACGGGGTAGTGGTATAACAAAAAGCTTTACCTTGGGGAATAATAACATCCAAAGTATTAAATAAACGAATAGGAGCAGAAGATATTGCGGTTGCTATTTGAGGTGACTTTTGAATAACAGGGAGTGGTTTGCTTAATACAGGATTGGCTAAAATTGGTTTCAGCTGTATGCTTTGAGTATTTTCAACTAAAAATGCCTCAGGTGATAAATTCACATAAGCCACAGTATCCATGCCTCTCACATTTTCATGGGTCTGTTTATCTTCAATGACTAACCACATTTGATGCAATGCTTGATCTATTTTATGACTTTGTAAACGCAATGAAATATTAGCTATATCAGGATTATTGACTACTTGTACGGTATTAAAACGTGATAAATAATGCACAATCAAGGCTAAGGTATTTTCCATAAAAGCCCCTTGTCGTTTATTATTCTCTGCATAAATAATAATATTGTCTGTTGTGCTCTGTTGCAGTAAACAACTCACATTCTTAGCAAGATAATTTGCTAATAAATCCATTTGTTGCTCAGTAAAAGGTAAAGGTCTTAATCCGCGTAAAATATCATCAGTTTGATAGATGTCTAACTGCTTTATTTCATCGGCAGATAAACGGCCTTGCCATGTTTTACCAAAACCATCAACCCAACGCCCTTCAATAGGGTCAAGTGCTTTAACGGAAAATTCATATTCATTGTTTGGAATAGCCTTTAAATCAAAGCCAATATAAAAACGGGCTTTTTGCGTGGCATCACACTGTAAATCTTGCAAACGTTGATGGTGCTGTAAACCTTGTGTAGACGCTTGCCAAATTAAATTAACGCCTTTATTTTCTAATAAAGTGTTAAACATTTGATCCCGAATACTTGCTGTTAGCTGGTCAATTTTAGATTCAACTTGTTCGCCTTTTATATCAACCAGAATAATCGGTTCATTTTTAAAGGTAGGGTGTTGTGTTAATTCTTTGACCAAATAAGGTGATAATTCTTGTTCTGTCCACGTTTTTAAACCTGATGCACAGCCTGTGGTGGCTAATACTAAACAGAGTAATCCATAGCGTAAAAAAATCATAATGATGTTCCTTTATAAAAAATTATCGACAATCACTCGGTGATTTAAAATAACAGACTTGAGTGGATTTAATTTGTGTTGAAGGGGCAGGCGCTTGACAACGGCTTGTTGGTCCTGCACCGCGTGTTTCTTCACATTCATTGTATTGAATGCGTTTTTCTGGAAGCGCCCCTTTTGAAGCCGTAACTAAATCATTTACTGAACAAGGTGCGAACGCCTGTAATGCTTTTGCATTTTTTTGATATAAACTAAAAGGCTCTTCACTAAAAATAGCATACAAACTATGCTCTCCATAAGGGCCTGATTGAATAGTTAATTTCCAAGGCGTGCCTTCAGATAAAATAAAAGTACCTGCCTGCATTTTATTATCCAAGGCCATTTTATTAGGAAATAAAACGGTACATCCCCCTTCAGGGTTCATTTCCATCACATTCAAATAGCCCTGCTTAGGCAAAGTTAAAACAATTTCTAATTCATCTCCGTACTTTACCTTTTGTTTACGAGTACTAATTTCTAAACGCTCTGTCACTGGACGGCTGTAAATAAATTTAGCAAAGTTTTGTACTTTATTAATACGGGTAACGCCTTCACCGTTACAATCTTTATTGCCTGCTTGTTGTGCGTCACATCTGTTGGGAACATCACAGCCTTGAGCGGCGCGTCTAATAAAATCTGTACCACCGCGTACTAATAAACCCTCTACTTTCGCTTCACCATTAATTAAATGGGGGGTGCTAAAAACAGGACTGCCTGAATTGCCGCCAAAAGTATCTAAGTCGGTGACAAAATGATTATTTTCATGATTTTGCTTAACCGTTGCACCGCCTGCAATTTTTAGTGGCAAACCATAAGGATAGCCCATAACAGTAACACTGGCATCATTAGCAATTTTTTTATCACCACTGATAGCTAAAGCAGGGTGATCATACGATGAAATAGCACGGTCTACCGATAATACCGCATAATCTTCTACGCCTTTAATATGTTGTTTAGATAAAATGCTTTTACAGCGATATACGTCTTCAACAGGAATTTTAGTGGGAAATTCACCTTGTGCATTTAATTGATAGCCAAACACAATCCGAATATCATCACAGGCATCTCCCTGTGTGTATGGCTTATAAAATTTATCAACCATACAATGCCCTGCTGAGGCAATTTTATTATCATCAATGACAAAACCACTACAAAAAGAAGTTTGAGGTTGACGTGAAAACGCAGCATCCTCACAAATATTGATATTTTTTTGACTCTTTAAATGATAATAACGCCCTGAACTGTCTAAACGTAAACGATCACTGAACATAAAGGCAGGCACGGAGGCGCTGATTTTTTTAATTTTATCACTAACTTCAAAAAATTCTTTGCGATCATCTGTACCATAAAAACCTTTATTTTTTGTTTGAATACTTAAGGGGTTATTACCGTTTAAAAATAAGGTGTCATAAGCCATAGCAGGGGTGCTTATTAGTAAGAGGCAAACACTTTTTAATAAAATATTTTTTTGCATTTTTTATTTCTCGATGTGGTTAAGAAGTTGTGCAATTTGTCCACAAAAATTCTGAGTTTCATCCATCACTAGATGTTCGCTTAAGGGTGATAACATTGAATAATTCGCTATTTGTGTGTGAAATACCGTTAAACGCTGCCGTTGTGTTATTTCAAAAGTATTTGAAAGCTGTGGTTTTTCTTGGCTACACTGTAATTGTAATAAAGCAAGATTTTGCCCTAAATCATATAACAAAGTCTGTTGTTGATGGCAGATGTCAGCAGTAATACTGGCGGGGCAAGCGACTAACTGTTGTGGATAGATTTCAATAATAGCTTGCCATTGGGGTGTTTGAGGTATTTTTTTAGAATATTGCAAACTTAATAAGCCATCATGTAAACCCGTTAAAATATTGTCTTTTTGGTTGTCATATTCAGTAGGTCTTTTAAAGCTCATGGCTTTATTATGCGTTTGATAATACCAATACTCTGCCACAGGATCAGCAGAAAACTGGCTATAATCGCCTTCAATTTGTTGCAATAAAGTGTCTTCAAAAGGATTAATACTTATCACAGCAATAAGTGCAGCGGTTGTTGCAAAGGTTAACCCCCCTCCAATCCAAGCCGTATTAAACCCTGTAAACCATGTGTTTATTTTATCGCTTAAAGATATTTTATTTTCAGCTTTTTCAGTGGCTAATATTGCTTCATTTTCTAATAATTCTAACCATTGTTGATAACAGTCTGTGTCATGTGCCACAAAGGCTTGTACTTCAGCTGCTCGTTTTTTCTTTAATTTTCCCCGTCGCCATAAATCAATGTCTAATAAACTGGGTTTTTCACCCTGTGGTTTTTTACTATCTAAGACCAAAGCGGTTAAGGCGAGTTGATGATCTGATTTTGATGTCATAGTCTTTGTACCCATAAAAAATAACCTGTTGCTGTTATTAACGGACAGCGTTTAAAAAAAAGATGAAATATTAAGGGATTAAATCGACATCTATTTTAAACTCGATTAAAACCTGTTTAATGTTACTTAATATTTTGTCTAATTTATAACGTATTTTAGATTTGGTGGTTTTAAGTGCAATGACCGTGGCATCCAATGTTAAGCGTTCAGCGTAAATCAGCCGAATTAATAGATAATCTTCATCTTTAAGCATTGTATTTAAACGTACTGTTAACCCATCTCGCTGTTTAATTAAATGTTTTGAAATGGATTCATTACTATTTTCTCGTCCATCCGTTTCAAAAATAAAACGTAATAAATATCCCAGTTCTTCATTGGCTAATGCGGTTTCAGCACTCTCTGATTCACCGTATTCAAAATCTTCTTCGGCTTGCATTTCTCGACTGCCTAAAAGACTGCAATAGGCTTTCTCATTTAATTGACTCACAATAGTTTGAATATTAGCTTCATGATCAGTGATAGTCGAACCTAAAGGGCTAACAGTCACACGTTGAGCAATGGCATAAGCGGAAAGATTTTGCTGGCACAAGAGCATTGCAACTTGTTTCCATAAGCTGCCTAAAATTTCAACCCATTTATAGGGACGGCAGCGACTAAAATGTTGGCGATATTCATCAATTAAACAGGTTTTATACATACTCATAATATAGGCATCAGAAAATTGATTTTTTTTAGACTTATCCACTTTGTCTAATAATCGCATCCAGCCACTTTGAAAAGCATCATCAATCATTTCTGGATGATTAGCAAAGACTTTGCGAGCTTGGGATCGAAAACGTTTTTCCCATTCAGGTTGAGTGTAAAAGTCATACCAATGACGCATAAATATCCTTATGATTTAAAATACCTTATTAAAACAGTTATCAGTGTATTTTTTAGCACATAATATCAAACTGTCCGTTATTATCATTAGTAGAATATTTTACTTTATTTTAAAGGTTACAAGGAAATTCAGATGAAACATTTCATTCCCCGCCAGTTTATTGCACTAACTATTAGCATCAGTAGTTTATTAATACCTTATGAGGTGAGTGCGAATGCTGAACCTAAAACACGCCCTATGGGTTTTTTTGATCTTTATGCCGAAAATCGTCAACAAGGGATTGGCAATTTTATTACCGAAGATTTTTGGTTATTAGCCTATAGTCTCATTCGTCAAAGCACCCTAGATACGTTAGAACAGCAACAAATGATGCCTTTATTTAAACAGGCATTGATTGATATTCAACAGCACATCACCGAAGATCCGCAAGATACTATTACCCGTGCAAATCATGAATTTATTAACTTATTACAAGTTTTATCAGGTGATTCTCGTGTATTATCAGCCAGCAGTGTTGAAGAATTAGCCCTGATTAATGCCGCAACAGGCATTCATAATTCACCGTTATGGCATCATCCGATTGATTACAGTCAATTTAAACCACGCGGACGTTATACCCGTTCAAAAGTCGCGAGTCAGTATTTTAAAGCGATGCGTTATGCAGGCAGTCTTTTATTTGCGGTTAAAGCGAGTGGTGCAACAGGTATTAGTGACCAAATGGCAAGCCAAATGACCGCACAAGCACTGCGTTTAAGCCGTCATGTACAAAGCAGTAAGCCGATTCAAACTTTAAACAGCTTATTAACGTGGCAAATGGGGCGTTCTGAAGATCTAAGCAGTGCAGACTATCTTCATGTTAGCCAAAATGCTAAACAAAACCTTAAAGACACACAAACCGCTTTATTAAGCTATGCACAAAAACAACAGCGTCAACCTAAAATAATTGATGGCATTGTGGACAGCAGCCAATTAGCTGAAAATGAAACCGTACAAGATGTGATGACGGGCTGGCGTTTTATGCCTTCACGATTTAGTACTGATAGCGCGATATTACAAAGTTTAGTGTATAGCAAGACAGGGGCTTATCAATCGGATTGTAAAAAAGACTGTGTCGTCCCTTTTGGTTATAGCCTTATAAATGGTCAAGGAGTTAAAGGCTATCCTAGCAGTAAAGAATTAATGGCAATCTTAGGCAGTCCTAAAGCAAAGCAATGGGTGATTGATCAGGGTGAAGATCAATTTAGTGGTTATCAAAAAGCGATTGACCATGCACAGGCATTATTACCGCAGGCATCAGGTTTAAATAAACAACAATTAACATTATTGCAACACTGGCTCAGTAAGCCTAAACAAAATGAAAACCAACAAACTGAGCGTTTAACCGCCAGTTTAGCTTTTTGGACATGGCAACGACATATTAATCTATTATATGCAAAACAATCATATACCATGATAAGTAAAGGTTTCTTTATGGCCCCGCCCCGTTCAGGTGCAAAAATTGCCACTGCCACTTCGTTTTATCAGGCGTTAGCCGTAATAGTACAAGCCCATCAGCACTATACCCCTACGCCTGAATGGCAACAATTTTCAAAATTATTGGCACAGGCAATTACATTAAGTCAAAAAACTGAACAGCAACAGCCCTTTAATAAAGCCGATGAACAATTTTTAAACCATTTAGATTTAGATTTAAAAGCACTTGGCGGCACAGATAGGCCTATCGTAGTCGATGTGCATAGTAACCCCGCTGATAATCAAGTCTTAGAGCAAGGGGTAGGTTATGCGGCGATTGTGCATCAAGATAAGACCCGTGGGGCACGTTTCAGTCATTATGAGTTTAAACAGCCTTTATCGAATCGTTTAACGGATGCGGCATGGCGGCAGCAATTAAAGACTAAATCTCGTCAATTTTGAGAAACGTGCTAATGTATTGAAACTTTTACAACTATTCTTAAAACAATATCGTGCCTGTCTTAATTATTGCTGACAGGCACACACTGCAAA
>ENA-OSET01004412-OSET01004412.1-sediment-metagenome-genome-assembly--contig:-NODE-4412-length-12464-cov-3.361912_pt1 | contig 12464 bp, 13 predicted proteins | sample MGYA00237882_ERZ534229 | MGnify/ENA primary metagenome ERZ534229 (study PRJEB26408, sample SAMN06266212) | sediment metagenome | isolation source: Hudson Canyon methane seep mesocosm | place...
TTTTTCTTTTAAATTACCACTCAATTCAAAATATTTTGCTAATCCGTTTGCTTTTCCATTTTTAAACGCTACCTCCTCTATCAAAATACCGTCACTTGAATATTTTTGAGAAACACCATTTTTTAAACCATCTCTATAATTTGATATTTCTGCAGGTTTTCCATTAGGATAATAATTAATTAATTCTCCTTGTAAATTTCCTGAAACATAAAACTCCTTAGACATCATTTTGCCATCAGCAAAAAAGTATTTCCAAAGCCCCACTCTTTGCTTACGAAGAAAAAAACCTTTACTTTTTAAGTTTCCTTTTATAGAAAAAAAAGAGACCGAAACAGAATCATTAGTTTTAGAAAAAACCTTTATGGCGTTTGGCTTACTAGAATCTGAGATATCGTAAAACTTAAAAACACCAACTTCTTTTCCGTTTTCAAACTGTCCTTTATAACGAATTTTTTTATTAGGATAATACTTCATCCAAACACCAGTTCGTTTTTTGTTCTTATCAAATTGATTTATTTTTTGAGCACTAAAATCATTGCCCGTAAAAAGACATGCAAAAAAGATGAGAAAAAAGTATACTCTTGTTTTATTAATCATTGTAACCAATTTTATAACAAATATACATTAATAGCTCTAAAATAAATTTTACTCAAGTACGATATAATAAATGAAAATCATTAGAAGATAATTAGAGAACTATAAAGTTGTTTTAGATGATCAAATATTACAGAAGCATTTTTTTCTAATTATTCTATTAAGATTTCGATATTTTGTAATAATGAGTTAACAACCTGCAATCCAAGTCAAATTTCCTGATACAAAAACATTAAATATCTCATTTATAAATCTGTTGAAATACCTATTTTTGCATTTAACAACAAATGTAAAATGAACTTAACACAACTAAATGCCATTTCTCCTATTGATGGGCGTTACAGGAATAAAATTTCAAAATTAGCAAACTATTTTTCTGAAGAAGCACTAATCAAATATAGAGTGCGTGTAGAAATTGAATATTTTATAGCACTTTGTGAAATTCCTCTACCACAATTAGTAGACTTTGATAAGGATTTATTTGAAGATTTGCGTAAAATTTACATCGATTTTACTGCTGCTGATGCTCAGAAAATTAAGGACATAGAAAAGATAACAAATCACGATGTTAAAGCTGTTGAATATTTTATCAAAGAAAAATTTGATACATTAGGTTTACAAAAAGATAAAGAGTTTATCCATTTTGGATTAACTTCTCAAGACATAAATAATACCGCAATTCCCCTTTCTATAAAAGAAGCAATGAATGATGTTTATACTCCACATTATTTTGAACTCTTAGAAAAATTGCAAACTCTAGTAATTGAATGGAAAGATATTTCTATGCTAGCTAGAACTCACGGACAACCTGCTTCACCTTCAAGATTAGGCAAAGAAGTTGATGTTTTTGTAACACGTTTAAAAGAACAATTTAACCTTTTAAATAATATCCCAAATGCTGCTAAATTCGGAGGCGCAACTGGTAACTACAATGCACATAAAGTAGCTTATCCAGGAGTTGATTGGAAAGCTTTTGGAACTGAATTTGTACAAAAAAAACTAGGCTTACAGCACTCTTTCCCTACAACTCAAATAGAGCATTATGACCATATGGCCGCTTTGTTTGACACGTTAAAAAGAATTAACACTATAATTATAGACTTAAACAGAGATTTTTGGACTTATGTTTCTATGGATTATTTTAAACAAAAAATCAAAAAAGGTGAAGTAGGTAGTTCCGCAATGCCACACAAAGTAAACCCAATTGATTTTGAGAATTCTGAAGGAAATTTAGGAATTGCGAATGCTATATTTGAGCATCTATCTGCAAAATTACCAATTTCTCGCTTACAACGTGACTTAACTGATAGTACGGTCTTAAGAAATGTTGGTGTTCCTTTTGGACATACAATTATTGCATTTACATCAACCTTAAAAGGATTAAATAAATTATTGCTGAATAAAGAAAAGTTTGAGCAAGATTTAGAAAATAATTGGGCTGTTGTAGCAGAAGCTATACAAACTATTTTAAGACGTGAAGCTTATCCAAACCCATACGAAGCCTTAAAAGGATTGACCAGAACTAATGAAAAAATCAATCAAAATTCAATTGCTAATTTTATTGATACGCTAGAAGTACCCCTTAAAATTAAAGAAGAATTAAAAGCGATTACACCTACCAATTATACTGGAATTTAATATGATAAATTTGAATAAAGTAAATAATAAAAAGAAATTCAAAAATTTAGAGTTCTATTTTTTTCTAACTCTTGTTTTGTGCGTCTTTTCCTTTTCAGCATGTAAATCAGATTTTAAAGATAATTCAGACAGATTTAAAGTAGGTATTTTTGAAATTCCTGCTGGTAAAGATTTTGTAAAAGAAACCATTATAAGAAAAGATACTATTCAAATAAGTAAATACGGAGATAATATTGATACACTTTCTATAAAATGGAAAAATAATTTTTTCTATACCTTAAAATATATCAATCCAAAAAATAGCCTTCAAAAAGACCCTATGTTTGTGCAAATAAATAAATTAAAAGAAGATTCTTATGATTTTACTGTAAAAATTGGGTTTTCTAAGTTTTCTAAAAAAGGGACAATTTACAAAGTCAAATAATTTTACTTTAAACTTAAAATTTATTCTAGATTATTGTAACAAATATGTGCAATTGCAATAAATAAGTGGTTATATATTCCCTTCAATTACAATCTATTTTTAATGAACTTTTCATTATCTTGATTAATAAGGAGAATTAAACAATAAGTGTTTGATTCATATTTTTAAATTAATTGATTTATTGCATTTTAAAAGAGGTATTAAATTATCACAAATCTAATTTTTTAACAAATCTATTGGTATAATACAAAAAGGATATTTATACATTGCAATTTCTTTTTCTTTAAGTCCTTAATTACTAATTTTGCACTTTATTAAAGGAAATAAAAAACTATAAAATATATGAAGCTAAAAAAAATAGCTTTTTCTTTATTTTTTTTAACTAGCTTTTTAGCTCAGTTGTCTATGCCACTTTATCATTCTCTAGTGGAAGAACTTGATGCCGAAGTTTGTAGCTTAAATGATACAGAACACTTATGTAATCATGATGCCAAAGACAGTAAACAACTTTATGAGCTAAAAATTAATTATAATTCAGATTATGATTATGAACTTATTAATAAAACTACAATTAGTTCAGTTGATGCACTGAAAAATAATTTATTAAAAAATCACCAAAAATTATCGTTTTCTTTAAGAGGACCTCCTTCCTTTAATTTTATTTAGTTTAAAGATTTCTAAAAAATCTAAAAAAATAAAATTATAGCAAACTATTATGCACAAATTAATCATTTTTTGTGTGATGTTAATGTGTTTTTACACGTTGCAAGCGCAAAAATGTAAGTTAACTTTTAAGGGAAAAATTACAGACTTTCACAATAATTCTTCAATTGTTGGGGCTTCTGTTCATATATTAAACTTAAATAAATACACTACTTCTGACTTAGTTGGAGATTTTGAATTTAATAATTTATGTTCAGGTAAAATTACTGTTGAAATAAAACATATTGCTTGTGAACCAAAGAAATATACTTTTAATTTAACTAAAGATACTTTCCAAAATGTAACTTTAGAACATCACTTAGAAGAATTAACTGAAGTTATAGTTAAAGTGGATAATAAAACAGAAGCCACAAGTATTGAACAAACACTTTCTAAAAAAGAAGTAGAAGTTTATGCAGATAAATCTTTAGGAGATGCGTTGAAATCCTTAAGTGGTGTATCTTCTCTTAATACAGGAAACTCAATAGTAAAACCAATGATTCATGGTTTACACAGTAGTAGACTTTTAATTATAAACAATAATGTTCGTCAATTTGATCAAGAATGGGGGGCAGAACATGCACCCAACATAGATATAAATGCTGGTGGTCGTATAAAAGTAATCAAAGGTGCAAATACGCTAATCTATGGAAGTGATGCCATTGGTGGATTAATTTTAATTCGTCCTGAAAATTATACTAGAAAAGACACTTTATTTGGTGGCACATCAACATCTTTAAACACAAATGGATGGGGAGGAAATATAAACTCTGAAATGATTAAAACCTACGAAAGTGGTTATTATGCAAAAGTACAAGCTAGTTATAAAATGTTTGGAGACTTTGAAGCTGCAGATTATAATTTATCTAATTCTGGTGTAAAAAGCATAAACGCTTCTGCAAGATTTGGATACAAATCCTTTGAAAAAGGTTTTGACGCTTATTATAGCTATGTAAATAATACTATTGGTATTATTAGAGCCGCTCATGTTGGTAATGTAAATGATTTAATAAGAGCAATTAACAGAAAAGAACCTTCGTTCATAGACGACTTTTCTTATGCTATTGACAATCCTAAACAAGCAATATCACATCATTTAGGAAAAATAGAAGCTTATAAGAGATTTAAAGGTCTGGGTAAACTCACATTACAATATGATTTTCAGGTAAATAGAAGAAAAGAATTTGACAGAAGAAGAGCTAGTTTTGACGATGCTCCTGCTGCTGATTTTAGATTATTTACCACATCTATTCAACCTAATTTAAAAATTGATGCCATAGATAATCTGGTATTGAATACTGGCTTTTTGTTACGATATCAACAAAATGATTCTGCTGATGAATCAATAACTAGTATAAGCACACCTTTAATTCCTGATTATAATAAATACGAAGCTGGCATTTATGTAACTGGAAATTACAAACTAAACCCAAATACAACAATTAGTTCAGGTTTTAGATATGATTTTTCAAGAATTGAAGCTGAAAAGAAATATAAAGTATTTGATTGGGAAGAAAATAATTATGATGAATTGTTTCCTGAATTTAGCTCTGGAGTTATCGATAATTTTGAAATATATACATCTCCAAAATTTAATTTTCATAATATTTCTGCAAGTTTGGGATTAACCAGTAGTTTTGGAAATAACTTTAACTTTTTATTTAACTACGGATTGGCCTCAAGAACGCCTAATGTATCTGAATTATTTAGCAACGGTTTACATCATAGTGCGGCAAGAATAGAAACTGGGAGTCTTTTACTTAATAAAGAAATTGCCAATAAATTTGCGACCTCAATTGAACGCAAAAACCAAAACTTTGGATTTTCTATAAGTCCTTATTACAATCATATAAAAGATTTTATTCAGTTAATTCCTGCTGGTGAAGCTTTAACTACAATTCGAGGAGCTTTCATTGAATGGAAGTATAACCAAGTTGATGCTCAAATATTTGGTGTAGATATAGATATAAATAATAAGCTATCTGATAAATTTATGTACAAAGGAAGCTTAAGTTTGTTACGTGGAGACAATTTAACAGAAGATACACCACTCATTAACATGCCATCAACAAATTTTTCTAATAGCATAGTATATAACAATAAAAAACTTAATCAACTTACAATAGGCATCACGCAATATTCAGAACTCAAACAAAATAGGTTTCCAGATTATAACTTTTTCACATTTAATCCTATACTACAAGAGGATGTTTACGTAGACATAAGTTCTACACCTAGTGCTTTTACCTTATTTCATTTCAATAGCTCTGCTAATTTTAAAATATCTAGCACTAGTTACTTAAACGTAGCTTTTAATGTTGAAAATTTATTCAATGTATCCTATAGAAATTACCTAAACAGATTACGCTACTTCGCTGATGAAGTAGGTAGAAACTTTAATATTAAACTTAAATTCAATTATTAATTATGTCAAATTTTAAATTAAAAACAATGAAAACAACAAAATTATTAGCCATTTTATTTATTTCGGCACTAACTTTTACAGCATGTTCAGAAGACGACGATCATGACCATGGTGATGACCATGGCGACCATGGAGAACTTCCAATTACTCAGGTTATATATACATTAACAAACGAAAATAATGCTAGTGATATGGTAACATTTACATTTTCAGATCCAGACGGAGAAGGAGGTGCTGACGGAACTACAGTTACATCAGGTCCTTTAACTGCAAATGCAACTTATACAGGTGCAATACAATTGATAAACATGGAAGAAGGTGACAATGTTGGAGCAGATATTGCTGCAGAAGATGCAGAAGATCATGAGATATTCTACATAACTAATGTTGCTGGCTTAATGTTTGATACTACTGACGTTGATGCAGATTCTAATCCGCTTGGTTTTGATACTGATATAACTGCAGGTGCTGCGGGTACAGGTTCTTTAACTATTTCTGTAATACATGAAGGTAAAAAACCAAATAACGGAACTGTTGCTGACGCTTTATCTGGAGGAGGTACAACAGATAATGAAATCACTTTTGCAGTTACTGTGCAATAAATTATAGTATTAATTATTGTATAAGAGCCTGAAATTTTAGAATTTCAGGCTTTTTTTTGTATAATTTATTTATTTTTGCAACCTGAAACAATGTTGCTGTTTTTATCTTTTGTAATGGATTTAAAAAATGCTCATGAAAAGCATATTTATGTCTAAATTACCCAAAGAATATCAATTTATAGATTTATCAGACTACGGAAGACCAATTGCTAAAATAATAGCAAAATCTTTAAAATCAACATCCTTTACCCCTGTAGATGTCACTATTGCTTTTATTATATCTGGTTTAACTGGAGTGTATTGCATTTTTGAAGGATACTATTTTGCTGCGGCTTTCTTTATTATTTTTAAATCTATATTAGATGCAGCTGATGGAGAATTAGCTCGAATGAAAGAAACTCCCTCTTATACAGGACGTTTTTTAGATTCCGTTTCTGATATAATTTTAAATTTCATAATTTTCTTAACCATTGGAAACTTACGGAAATACACATTGGCTATGTATTACTTGCTTTTTTTGGAGTTCAATTGCAAGGTACTTTATATAACTATTACTATGTGATCTTACGAAATAAGTTTAATGGGGATACTACCAGTCGGGTTTTTGAAGACTCTACCCCTATTGCATTACCAGGTGAAAAACAAAGAAACGTAAATATTCTGTTCTTCTTATACAAAGCATTTTATGGTATTTTTGATAAAACTATTTATTTTCTTGATAGAAATGCCTCTACAGGAGAAAATTTACCAAATTGGCTAATGTCTTGTATTTCTACTTTTGGTTTAGGTTTTCAATTGTTGATAATAAGTGTACTGTTAGTATTAGAATTAAAAGAAATTATCGTTCCTTTTTTTATATTTTACTCTGGTTTAATTTTCGTTTATATCGCAATCCGGAAAATATTTTTTAACTAACATATTTTGTTTTCTTGACTCGACTTAACACTATAAAAGAGGCTAAGAAAAAAATTGCCAAAGCCAAAACACTTGATTGAATTGTTAATACAGAATTTAAAAGTCCAAAAGTAATCATCCCAACTACTAAAGCTATTTTTTCAGTTACATCAAAAAAACTAAAATAAGATGCTGTATCTTCTGTAGCTGGCAATAATTTAGAATAAGTGGATCTTGCTAACGATTGGATTGCTCCCATAACTAGACCTATTAATCCACCTAAAATATAAAAGTAAATATCAATATTTGGAGTATCTTTTGTTAAATTAAAACCTATAAAACAGACCAAGCCCCAAATAGCAATCGTAATTTGGAGTGTTTTTATATTTCCAATTTTGTTGGATAATCTAGAAAAGAGAAAAGCTCCCAATATACCTACAAACTGAACTAATAAAATTGTACCTATTAAATTTAATGTGGGTAAGCCTAATATAGTTCCAAAAATACCAGCCATTAATATAATTGTTTGTACACCTATACTTAATAAAAAAAAGGAAATTAGAAAAATTTTAAGCTCTCTGTATTCAAACAACTCTTTAGCTACCATTTTTATTTCTTTCAGTCCTTTTTTAAAATAATTGTCTTTTGGTAGTGCAACTTTCAAATCATTTGGCAATTTTGCATATGTAACTTGTGCAAAACCCAGCCACCAAATACCTACTAAGACGAATGATAATTGCGAACCAAACTGTTTATCATAAAAACCAAATACTTTTGTTTCAATCAAAACTAAACATAATATTAAAAGTATAATAGAACCAGAATACCCAAGCATAAAACCTTTTGCACTTACCCTATCTTGTTGTTCAGGATGAGCCACTTCTGGTAAATAAGCATTATAAAAAACAATGCTACCCCAAAATCCTATACTCGCTAAAATTGTAAAAACAATACCAACCCAAAGCGTTTCTTTACTCGTAAAAAAGAACAGACACATCACTGACAAAGACCCCAATAAACAAAAAGCTTTTAAAAATTTCTTTTTATTCCCTGCATAATCCGCAATTCCAGATAACATTGGAGATATAAAAGCCACAACTAAAAAAGAAAAAGCCAATGCATAATCATATAGAGTAATTGGTGTCCATAAAGTGCCCAAGAAAGATATTTTCCCATCAGCATTTGCAAAACCTTTAGAAGCTGTTATACCTGCATAATAAATAGGAAAAATAGCAGTACCAATAACCAATGAATATACAGAATTTGCCCAATCATAAAAAGCCCAAGCATTTATTAATTTTTTATCTCCAATTTTTAACATAAACTATTTTTTATTTTGAGGTTTTTTTAAAACTCTGAAGTAAATGTAAATGAATTTAACTCAGAAAAAAGTAAAAAATATTAATTTTGAATGGGAGCAATATAGACAATCTAATTTATTTCTATTTTATTTAGCAATTCTTTTTAATGAATATAAGATGTTTTTTTAATCTTTTTAGTATTGTCTAGCTTCTGTAATATCTTAAATACGTATTTTAGATTTATAAAGTTATCGATTAAAATTAAAGTTTATAAACCAATTATTTTTAAAAAATATTTTTATTTGATGCCATTTTTCAATAGTGATAAAATTTTACCTCCGAGTTTAAAAATTCCGAAAGCAGTTCAAATTACTCTTAAAATTGTCGATTTTTTTTCTACAAAACTAGCTTTAATAATTGCTGCAAAACTATTTACAACTCCCATTTCCTTTCCGACACCAAAGAGAGAAAAAGCTATGGAAGAAAGTTCACAAAAACATACTTTAAATATACCATCAATAAAAAAAGATATTCATATTTTATCCTATGGTTTTTCTGATAAAAAAGTACTATTAGCTCATGGTTGGGCAGGAAGAAGTACACAGTTATTTATGATTGCCAACAAACTTTTGGAAGAAGGTTTTATGGTAATCTCTTTTGATGGACCTGCTCATGGAAAATCTACAGGAAATACAACCAACTTGTTAGAATATATAGAAACTATAAAAGCAATACGTGAAAAATTCGGCCCCTTTACAGCCGGAGTTGGGCATTCTTTTGGTGCAATGGCTCTGATCAATTCAGAGTCTCAGTATAAAATATTTGAAAAAATTGTTACTGTAGGCTCTGGAGATAAAATAGCTACTATTTTAATAAATTTTTCTAATAATTTAGGTTTAAACACAAAATTCGGATATAAACTTATCAAACATTTAGAGCGAAAATGGAAATTAAAACTAACAGAATTTGCAACTCAGAATGCTGCAAAAAAAGTAGAAATTCCTGTTTTAGTGGTTCATGATACTATTGATGGTGACGTGCATGTAAGCTGTGCTTTAAATATTCGTAAAAATTTAGAAAATGGTGAACTATTAATTACTAACGGTTTAGGTCATACTAAAATCCTAAGAGATAAAATAATCACTACAAAAATTGTTGAGTTTATAAAAAAATAACCAATTTTATCTCTAAACTTAAAGCTTAGCTAAGATTATCCTTTTAATTCTGACAAGCTTAATCTAAAATTTTTACGCTAATATCCTCCAAAATAATTTCAGAAACCTTCTCTAATTGTTTATTTTCAAAAGCTTTGTCCAATTCAATTAGTGGAGTTGTTTTAATTTTTGGCTTGTAATTGTAATAATCAACAAAACGAATGCCTTCTATAGTACAGTGTTCTTTTAAAACTCGAAATCGCATTCCTCCTCCATTTGTGTGGAAGGAATAAGCTAAATAATCGATTAAAAAATCATTTTTACCAATCCAATATATAAATACATCTTCAAAATCTTGTCCTCCTCCATTTTCAGAAAAAGTAATTTCAATTTTATAGTATGCTTTCTTATTAATTATTGTGGAATTTAATAATCTCTTTTTTACTGCCGCATCATTTAATCCAAAAGGTAATATCGAAAAATAATGAACTGAATTTATAGCGTTACTATATTTAGAAATTAATTTATCATTAATATTCAAAGATTCACCATGTAGAAATCTTTCAAAACCTTTGTTATTTAAAACATCTCTAATAGAGTCAAATTTTCTAGATAATTCAAATTTTCCGATCTTTCTAATTGCACTGTAATGTTTATCTCTAAAATCAAAAGATATTTCAGAATTTGAAACTTTATGAGTACCTGAGTTTCGTATGGAATTATCTATAATTTCTTGTGCTGTTAAACTTTTTTCATTTGTTTTACAAGAAACAAATAAAAGAATAAAAAATATTAAAAAGTATCTCATAAAGTTTTGGTCGATAATTGACATCAAAATTACATTTCTTTAGCGAAACTAAAAATGTATATTTGTTCAAAATTAAAATCTGTTTAAAACTTGCAGAAAAAAATAAACATCCAAAATAAAAAAGCGCGTTTCGAATTTGAAATTCTAGATAAATATGTAGCTGGAATTCAACTTACAGGAACAGAAATAAAGTCAATTCGTTTAAGCCAAGCTAGAATAACAGAAAGCTTCTGCGAATTTAATGATCGGGGAGAATTATTTATTGTTAATATGTATATACAAGAATATATGTTTGGGCACCACTTTAATCACAAACCAAAAAGTGAACGCCGTTTATTAATGAATAAACGTGAATTAAGAAGCTTAAAAAAAGATGTAGAAGCTAAAGGAAATACTATTGTGCCTCTGCGTTTATTTATTAACGATAGAGGTTTTGCAAAGTTAGAAATCGCTTTAGCAAAAGGAAAACAAACTCACGACAAACGAAATGTTATTAAGGATAGGGATAATAAACGAGATCTAGCAAGAATTAAAAAAAGCTTTAATGCTTAGAGAAAAATTAAAAGATTATAATATAATTTTAGCCTCAAAATCTCCAAGAAGACAGCAGTTTTTAAAAGATTTAGATATTGATTTTACTGTTGAAACGAAAGACATTGAAGAAATATATCCTAAGGAATTAAAAGGTGTTGAAATTACTGACTTTTTATCAAATTTAAAATCAAAATCATTTGATCCAATAACATGTTTAATATCATCACCAAAAAGTTTCATGGTTATTGCATTAACCTTTTCTTCCGCTTCTATTGGTTCTGGAAATCCATTCTCACATTCACACTCAATATCTATATTAAGTATTTTAATTTGTTTGATATCAAATTCTATTTGACTAGGAAAAGATTCACTGATAAATGTATATTCCCACGAATCAAACCCAGCAGAATTTTTCTATGTTACAAAGAGTTATCAATAAATTAAAATCAATATGGACAAAACGTGTGGCATACATAAGTCAAAGTCCTTTTTTTCTAGATGACAGCATAAAAAACAATATTGCTTTTGCAATTGATACTAAAAAAATTGATAACAACAATCTTAAACAAAAAATCATCAAAATTGACTCAAAAAAAAGTAACAAAATATATAATCAGATAAAAAATGAATATTTTTTATCCTCAGGCAATAAAGAAAATTTATCTTTTGTTTTAAAGATTTTAAAAATATTCAAATTAAATAATAAAATTTTACTAAAGACATTAAATAAATTTAAAGGATTAAAATATCGACAACAAATTATTTTCAAAAATAAAAATTTAACCATAATAAATGACTCAAAATCAACAAGTTTTGCTTCCTCAGAAAATTTATTAAAAAATCTAAATTATGTTTATTGGATTTTAGGGGGCATTCCTAAAAAAAGTGATCAATTTAAATTATCTAAAAAATTAAGGGCCGCTTCTTTTAATTGATCAATTCCTGGTTTTTCCATAGGAATATGACCACATCCCTTTAAAACGACTATTTTTTTGTCACAATTTAACTTATTATAAAAATGTTCAGATATTTCCCATGGAATAATATGGTCATTTTCAGGCTGAAAAAACAAAAGGGGACAATTAGAAAAGTCTTCTGGTTCTATTTTAGGATTCGCTTCAAACAATGTCCTTAAAAATTTCATATACACCCAACTCCCTGACCCTACTTTGTCTTTTTTTAGTTTATCTACAAAAGAAGGATTATTAGCCATGGCCCACATTTTAGTTGTAACCTTTATAGGGATTTTCATATTATCAGTAATCATTTTAGTAGCACTCAAAAATGAAAAAGCATATTTTCCTACTATTTTATTTTTAGCAAGCTGCAACTGTACATTTTTCCTACGAGTATCTGCTAAACTTGAAACCATTAAAGCATCAACATTT
>ENA-OSET01004414-OSET01004414.1-sediment-metagenome-genome-assembly--contig:-NODE-4414-length-12462-cov-4.186758_pt1 | contig 12462 bp, 9 predicted proteins | sample MGYA00237882_ERZ534229 | MGnify/ENA primary metagenome ERZ534229 (study PRJEB26408, sample SAMN06266212) | sediment metagenome | isolation source: Hudson Canyon methane seep mesocosm | place: USA:Hudson...
AACGTCGCGAAGCCATGGGCGGATTTTTGCCTAAACGAAACAACAAAGCGGACGCATTACAAACACCAGATCTAAGTATTTTTAGTGCGATGTTGAAATCGACCGGTGATAGAGAAATCTCTACTACCATGGCCTTTGTTCGTATTTTGACGGCTTTAATTCGTGATAAGTCTGTAGGTCAGAATATCGTACCTATAGTGCCTGATGAAGCGCGTACCTTTGGTATGGAAGGTTTATTCCGTTCATTTGGTATTTACTCGTCATCTGGTCAGTTATATGAACCTGAAGATTCAGGCAAAGTAATGTGGTATCGCGAAGATACCAAGGGTCAGATCTTGCAAGAAGGTATCAACGAAGCCGGTGCAATGTCTGAATGGATCTCAGCAGCAACAGCCTATTCAAACTACAACGTAAATATGGTGCCATTCTATATTTATTATTCGATGTTTGGCTTTCAACGTATTGGTGATCTAGCGTGGTTAGCGGGTGATATTCAAGCGAAAGGTTTCTTAATTGGTGCCACAGCTGGTCGTACCTCATTAAATGGTGAAGGTCTGCAACACCAAGATGGTCATGGTTTGATTTTGGCAGGCACGATTCCAAACTGTATTAGTTATGATCCTACTTATGCCTATGAGATGGCAGTGATCGTTCATGACGGTTTCCGTCGCATGTATGAAGAACAAGAAAGCGTGTTCTACTACATCACCGCGATGAATGAAAATTACACGCACCCCGAGATGCCAGAAGGCATTGAAGAGCAGATCATTAAAGGTTTATACCAACTTAAAACAGGTGGCAAACATAAGTTAAAAGCACAGCTTTTAGGTAGTGGTACGATCTTGCGTGAAGTTGAAGCGGCTGCTGAGATGCTTGAAACTGAGTGGGATGTTTATGCAAATGTTTGGAGTGCAACCAGCATTAATGAGTTAACACGTGAAGGGATGGATGTGGATCGTTATAACCGTTTGCATCCAACTGCTGACAAAAAACGTAGTTATGTGGCTGAGCGCTTCGATGACCAAGCCGGTGTTGTGGTTGCAGCTACGGATTATATTCGTTCATATGCAGAGCAAATTCGTCCTTGGATAAAAGCACCTTACACAGTTTTAGGTACAGATGGTTTTGGCCGTTCTGATAGTCGAGAAAAGTTACGTAGTCATTTTGAAGTTGATCGTTACCACGTTGTGGTTGCTACTTTGAATACATTAGCTGAACAAGGTGATGTTACCTACGATCTAGTAGAACAAGCAATTAAAAAATACAACATTAATGCAGATGCATTAAATCCAGTTAAGGCATAAAAAAATGGCAGATTTAATTGAATTAAAGGTACCTGACATTGGGGATTTCGATGAGGTTGAAATTATCGAAGTGTTGGTTGCAGTTGGTGATAAGGTTGAAGCAAACCAAGATCTAATTACATTAGAATCTGATAAAGCTGCAATGGAAATACCTGCTACACATGCAGGGATTATAAAAGAATTGAAAGTTGTTGTAGGCGATAAAGTTGCTGAGGGTGCAATTATTGCTACGATTGAAGCGACGGATGACGCTGTTGCTGTAGCAGAACCTGAAAAGGTAGAAGAAAAGCCTACACCAGCTCCCGTGCATCAAGAAACTGCACCGGTAGCAGCAAAGGCAGAGCCTGCAGCTGTTGAGACGGTGCCTTTTGCCCCAGATAATAAGTCAGGTGTTAAACATTCACATGCTTCACCCTCTGTGCGTCAATTTGCTCGAGAACTAGGTGTGAATCTATCGTTAGTCAGCGGTTCGGGTGTAAAAGGCCGCCTTACTAAAGAAGATATTCAAAACTTCGTAAAACAAAAAGTTAATGCACCGGCAGCTGTGGCAACAGGTTCAGCGCTTCCATCTGTTCCGGTTATTAATTTTGAAAAATTTGGTGATATTGAAACTGCAGAACTATCACGGATTAAAAAGATATCAGGCAAGCATTTACATGCATGCTGGTTAAACATCCCTCATGTCACACAGTTTGACGAAGCTGATATTACTGAATTAGAAAAATTCAGAAAAGAAAATAAAGACATGGCTGCAAAACAAGGTGTGAATTTAACACCGCTGGTTTTCATTATGAAAGCTGTGGTCGCTTGTTTGAAAACGTTCCCAGAATTTAATGCTTCCTTAAGTGAAGATAAACAAAATTTGATTTTGAAAAACTATTACAACATTGGCGTGGCAATTGATACGCCGAATGGTTTGATGGTACCAGTAATCAAAGATGTTGATAAAAAAGGCTTTATTGAACTTGCAGGAGAGCTTGGAGAGTTGAGCCTCAGAGCCCGTGATGGCGCTTTAACGTCAAAAGATTTACAAGGCGGTACCTTCTCAATTTCTAGCCTTGGTGGAATCGGCGGTAGTTTCTTCACGCCCATCGTTAATGCGCCTGAAGTCGCTATTCTTGGAGTAGGTCGTCATAAAATGAAACCAGAATGGAATGGTTCTGAGTTTGTTCCTAGATTGATGTTACCTCTGTCAGTGTCTTATGACCATCGCGTGGTTGATGGCGCTGCAGGTGCTCGATTTACGACCCAGCTTAATCAAATATTATCAGATATCAGAAAGGTTTTATTATGAGTGTAGTGGAAATCAAAGTCCCTGATATAGGTGATTTTGACGCGGTAGAAATTATTGAAGTTTTGGTTGCTGTGGGTGATAGCATTGAAGAAAACCAAGACATCATCACCTTAGAATCTGATAAAGCAGCCATGGAAATTCCGAGCAGCGTTGCAGGTACAGTGATGGCCTTGAACGTTGCCGTGGGTGATAAGGTTGCCGAAGGTAGCGTAATTTTAACCGTAGAGACTGCTGAAACATCAGCACCTGTTGTAGAAACTGCAAAAGAAATTGTTGTCGAAGATAAACCTGTCCCGGCTTCACAAGCTAAGCCTGCGATAAGCAATGCTGATGCGGATCAGCACGCAGAAGTATTAGTTTTAGGTTCTGGACCTGGTGGTTACACCGCAGCGTTTCGTGCTGCCGACTTAGGCAAAAAAGTCGTCATGATTGAACGACATGAACGTATTGGTGGCGTTTGTCTTAATGTAGGTTGCATTCCATCTAAGGCTCTTTTACATACAGCTCAAATTATTAATGAAGCGGCTGATATGGCTGATCATGGTGTTACGTTTGCTGAACCAGACGTTGATATCCGTAAAATTGAAGAATGGAAAAACAGTATCGTTAACAAGCTTACAGGTGGTCTCAAAGCCTTAGCGAAACAACGTAAAGTGACCATTATTCGCGGTGAAGCTAAGTTTGCATCAACTAATAGTATGCAAGTTGAAACCAGTGAAGGCACGCAGACTATTTCGTTTGATGATTGTATTATCGCAGCTGGTTCTCGAGTAACTAAAATCCCTGTTTTTCCACATGATGACCCACGCATGATGGATTCAACAGATGCACTTGATCTTGCTGATGTGCCAGAGAAGTTATTGGTCATTGGTGGTGGCATCATTGGCCTGGAAATGGCAACTGTCTACAATGCTTTGGGGTCAAATATCACGGTTGTTGAACTACAAGATAGTTTAATTCCAGGTGCTGACAAAGACATAGTGAAACCGTTGTTGAAAAAAGTAAAAAGCCAGTATGAAGCTATTTACCTGAATACCAAGGTCGCAAAAATTGAGCCTCAAGACGATGGTTTGAAAGTGACTCTTGAAGGTAAGGATGCACCTGAAACGCTAGTGTTTGACAAGATTCTGGTTGCAGTTGGTCGCTCACCTAATGGTAAGTTGATTAATGCTGAAGCTGCTGGAGTAAATGTTGATGACTATGGTTTCATAGCGGTTAATGAGCAAATGCAAACCAATGTACCTCATGTCTATGCTATTGGTGATATTGTTGGTCAACCTATGTTGGCACACAAGGCAGTACATGAAGCTAAAGTGGCTGCTGAAGTTATTACAGGCTTGAAATCAGCCTTTGACCCAATGACCATTCCCTCTGTTGCCTATACCGATCCAGAAGTTGCTTGGATGGGCTTGAGTGAAGCCGAAGCTAAAGAACAAAAGATTGACTACGTTAAAGGGGCATTCCCTTGGGCTGCAAGCGGTCGTAGTTTAAGCCTTGGTCGAGATGAAGGCTTAACAAAAGCATTGTTTGAAAAAGAAACTGGCCGGATTATTGGTGCAGGTATAGTTGGTCCAAATGCAGGTGAACTTATTGCTGAAGCAGTATTGGCACTTGAAATGGGTGCGGATGCAGAAGATATTGGTATGACGATTCATCCACATCCAACCTTATCTGAAACCTTAGGTTTTGCTGCTGAAATGGCAGAAGGTAGTATTACTGATTTGTTGCCACCACGAAAAACCTTACATTCTAAATAACAGATGACGCGAATGAAAACGCAAATACGCCCCCCTCTGAAATGGGCGGGGGGCAAGCGTTGGCTAATCCCACAATTAGCTAAGATATGGTCCAAACATAAACATGCAAGATTGGTTGAGCCCTTTTGCGGTGGGCTTTCTGTTTCTTTAGGTTTACAACCCCAATCAGCATTATTGAATGATGTTAACCCGGCGTTGATTAATTTTTATCAGCAGATAAAAACGGGTTTGCAGATAGACATTCCATTAGAAAATGATGAAGCAATGTATTATTCGCATCGAACTGACTTTAATTTGCTAAATGCAGAGGGACATTCGCCGGATAAAACAGCACAATTATTTTATTACTTAAACCGAACTGGCTATAACGGCTTATGTCGTTTTAATAAATCGGGTGGTTACAACGTACCCTTTGGTCGCTATAAAAAAATTAATTACCTTGAAGATTTTTCAGATTTAAAAACGGCAGTTGCCTACTGGGATTTTACCAATAAAGATTTTTCTGAACTGGACACTCAAGCCGGTGACTTTATTTATGCTGATCCACCTTATGACGTTCCTTTTAGACAATATTCACAGCAAGGTTTTGAATGGCATGATCAAGTTAGATTAGCCGAGTGGTTAGTTCAACATGATGGCCCTGTGGTTTTGTCTAATCAGGCAACACCAAGAATTAAAGAGTTATATCGGGATTTAGGTTTTAAACTTAAATACCTAGATGCGCCACGAAGAATTAGTTGCATCGGAAACAAACGTAAGACAGTGAAAGAAGTGCTTGCCCTACGGGGAGTTTGATACAATACGCACACAAAAAAATATGATTTATAGGAAACAACACACTCATGTCCGATATTAATAAAGTCGTACTTGCATACTCTGGCGGTTTAGACACTTCCGTTATTTTGAAATGGTTACAAGATGTTTATAACTGTGAAGTAGTGACCTTCACCGCTGATCTTGGTCAAGGTGAAGAAGTAGAGCCCGCACGTGCAAAAGCTCAGTCTTTAGGTATTAAAGATATCTATATCGAAGATTTACGTGAAGAGTTTGCTCGTGATTATGTTTTCCCAATGTTTCGTGCCAATACTATCTATGAAGGTGAATACCTTTTAGGTACCTCTATAGCTCGTCCATTAATAGCAAAACGTTTAGTCGAGATTGCCAAAGAAACCGGCGCTCAAGCCATTTCACATGGTGCGACCGGTAAAGGTAATGATCAAGTTCGTTTCGAATTAGGTGCTTATGCTTTAAGCCCAAACATTAAAATCATTGCGCCATGGCGTGAATGGGATTTAAATTCACGTCAAAAACTGTTGGATTATGCTGAAAAACATAACATTCCAGTTGAAATGAAACGGGGTAAAAAATCACCTTATTCAATGGATGCTAACTTACTGCATATTTCCTATGAAGGTGACATGTTAGAAGACCCATGGACAGAGCCTGAAGAGTCAATGTGGCGTTGGACTGTATCACCGGAAGATGCCCCTGATACACCAACATACCTTGAACTCAGTTATCAAAAAGGCGATATCGTTGCTATTGATGGCAAAGCCATGTCGGCCGCAACTGTGTTGGAATATTTAAACAAAGTGGGTGGTGAAAATGGTATTGGTCGTTTAGATATCGTTGAAAACCGCTATGTAGGTATGAAAGCGCGAGGCTGTTATGAAACACCGGCCGGCACCATTATGCTGCCGGCACATCGTGCTATTGAATCAATCACGCTAGATCGTGAAGCAGCGCATTTGAAAGATGAATTCATGCCTCGTTATGCCAAGCTTATTTATAACGGTTATTGGTGGTCGCCTGAACGTACAATGCTACAGACAATGATTGATGAATCACAGAAAAACGTAAATGGTACGGTCAGATTAAAACTATATAAAGGCAACGTTACTGTTGTCGGACGTGAGTCAGCGACAAATAGTTTATTCGATGAATCTATAGCGACATTTGAAGATGATGCTGGTGCATATAATCAAAAGGATGCGGAAGGCTTTATTAAGCTTAATGCATTACGTTTGAGGATTGCAGGTAAATAAAGTAGTCTTGAGTTAGGCTTCAGTAGAGAATAAAAATATGGAATATAGCGAATATCACGACCAAGCCGCTGAGTATATGCGTTTAGCAATACCATTGATGAAAAAATATGGCATTGCGATGACGCCTGCCAACTATGCTGTTTGGTATGAATATGCTTCAGGTGGAAATGGCGCACTTGTTGATGCCGTAGATGAAAAAATAGAAAATGATCATCAACTGTCAGATAAAGAAAGCCGTCAGTTGTATGAACAGTTTTTTGATCGAGAAAAAGACCAAGCGGCGTTGGTTGAAATGCGCCAAGATATTCGCCGAATTTTAACTGAAGTGATGGCATTCCTAGCAAGTGGTGCAGCGGCTTCAGATAAAAGTAATCAAAATCTGCAAGAAATCATTTCAAAGTTCCATCCAGACATGTCACGCAATGAAATGCATACAATTGTTGAAGAGGTGTTAGCTGAAGCAAAATTAGTGGCATCGTCATCTGAAATATTAACTGAACGCTTAAGTTCGGTGTCAGTTGAAATGCGTGAGCTTAAAAAAGACTTGGATGAAGCCAAGCGTCAAGCCAAAACAGATACATTAACAAAACTAGCAAATCGCAAAGCCTTTGATGACGTGTTGCTTAAACTTACACGTGAATCAGATAAATCTGGCGTCGAGGTTTGTTTGATTTTCAGTGATTTAGATATGTTCAAAACTATTAACGATACTCATGGTCACTTAGTGGGTGATCAAGTATTAAAAGTGGTTGCAAACGCCTTAAAAGATGCCGTGAAAGGGCGCGATTTAGTGGCGCGCTATGGTGGTGAAGAGTTCGCTATTATATTGCTCAATACCAGCTTGCAAAATGCAAAAAAACTGGCAGAAAGTATTCGCATAGATGTTGCTTCAACCCGAGTCCAACGTAAAGATACACAACAATCGCTAGGAAAAATCACCATGTCACTGGGTGTGGCACATTACTTCCCATCCGAAGGGGTTGAAAGCTTCCTACAGCGTGCCGATCGTGCTTTATACATGTCTAAACGTAAAGGAAGAAACGCGGTGACTGAAGCTCAGCCACCGGTTATTTAATCGCTTTAAAAACTATCGGTAAGAAGAACTTCATTAAGAGGTAATTGACCGCCGCGAGGTTTAGCTTCTTCGCGAGGCTTACCTACTGTAATCATCATGGTAATAATGTGATCATGAGGTAAGTTGATGATTTTTGCTACCTTATCAAAATCAAACCCGACCATTGGGCAACTATCATATCCCATGCCTTTTGCCATTAACATGATGTTCATGGCTGCAATACCTGTCGATCTTAAACATTCATCACGTTGTGCTTGATGATGGTTGGTATAGTAATCTTCAATCATCGGCAGTAAAAAGTCTTTCACTTCACTAGGTGCATCACGCCAGTAACGTTCGGGATCTTTTTCCCATGCATTTAGATCTGCACACAATATTAAAAGCATAGATGCTTCAGTAACTTGCTTTTGTCCCCAACTAACATCTTCAATTAGTTTACGTTTAGCTTCATCTTGAACATGAACAAAACGCCAGTGTTGAATGTTGTATGAAGTTGGAGACATGATCGCATGCTCCATAAGCTCCTTTACTTCTGCCTCAGTCATTTCATGGCTGGGATCATAATGTTTTACAGCACGACGTGAGACTATCGCTTCTTTAATGTCCATAAACTCTCTTTTTAATTGATGGAAACAGGCTCAACCTTGAGGTAGAGCCGTTGTTGTTGAGATTGGTGGCTACTGTAACGTGTTACGCCACTATTTTCGATATTTTCTTCATCACTAATATGACCTAATTCCAACCATTGGCCGATAGGCCCAACTACGGTTGTAATGACCTGACTTTGTTCAATAATGCCATTGCGACGAGATAAATTGCTAAAAAATGGGTGAATATCAACATGAACTTGTTGATCGTTCAATAAACGGGCAATAGCTTGAAAACCGTTATCTAAACTTATATAGGATGTCGTCGTTTCAACGGCCATATCACCATTGTTACCAACAAAAATCAGTTGCTCGTGTTGAGGAATATCTTCACCCATAGATATGCTGATTGGGTTGCCTGCAATGCCTTGTGCACGATATTGCCGATCTCTATCTCGGTTTTCTTTGGTAGACCAATGTCGGATACCCACAGCTGCGTCGATATCACCGTCTGATATGTCGACTTCAGCAGAAGTCTGAGTTGCTTGTCTATCGCCTAAATTTTGGTCGGTTCTTATTACGGTAATTTTAATGCGTTGTAAGGGTAGATCTAGTTGCTGGATGAGCTCTTTGATTTGAGTGATCGTTGCTGGCTCAGCTTTGATGATAATTAAATTTTGAAACGCACGAGCAGTACTATCTTGAGGTAAAAAAGCTTGAATGTCGGGCAATACTTCAGTGGCTAAACGATGTTGTAACTCTATTGTTTCAATTTTAGGGGCTGCATATAGACATGCAGAAAAAATGCTAAAGACAACAAACAATAATATTTTCATATACCTAACCGCCTTGTATTGATATCGCTAATACTGTGATTCCAAATTTCACTAAACGTTTGTTTTAATGCATGAACTTCCTGACGATCATTTAAAGATGCCCTGCCTGCGTGAACCTCATTATTTTTACAGTACAAATAGGCATTGTCATCAATCAGTAGGAACATCTGAATTAAATCATGATGCTGCCGATCTGTGGTGTGAATATGAATAGAACTAGAAAGTCGCTGGGCTAGCGGAATTAAAACATGACTGTTTTGAATGTTCTTTTGGGTGGAATGCACAACAAATCTGACTTCCGTCCGGTCACTCCGCCGAGCAAATTCACTGATGCAATCTACAACGTCACTATGATCAAACAACGCAGCATCTATATTGGCCCCAAAAAAACAAATTTCTCGCCTTGCTTGTTGCACAAGCTGCAAGGCGAGATCTGTTGCTTGCTCTCGACCATCAAAGTGAATGGTTGGATCATCATCACTAGGCGAGAGCGAGTCAGTCATGATTTAGCAGTTACGCGCCTGTTCAGCAGCGTTACCAATGTAGTTTGCAGGGGTAAGTTTTCTCAAACTTTCTTTTCCTTCTTCAGGCATATCCAAATTATTAATGAAGTCCAACATAATTTGCTCATTAACACGTTGACCACGCGTTAAGTCCTTAAGTTTCTCATACGGGTTTTCAATACCGTAACGACGCATGACTGTTTGAATAGGTTCAGCTAAAACTTCCCAGTTACGATCTAAATCATCAGCCATCGCTTGTGGGTTGGCTTCTAATTTACTGATACCTTTTAACGCAGAACCATAAGCCAATAATGAATGAGCAAAACCCACACCCAAATTACGCAATACAGTTGAATCCGTTAAGTCACGCTGCCAACGTGAAATAGGTAATTTAATGGCAAGGTGATCAAACATGGCATTAGCAACACCTAAGTTACCTTCAGCATTTTCAAAGTCAATTGGGTTTACTTTATGCGGCATGGTTGAAGAACCAATTTCGCCAGCCACTGTTTTTTGTTTGAAATAACCAATTGAAATATAGCTCCAAACATCACGGCTAAAGTCGATTAACACAGTATTAAAACGAATCATCGCTTGGAACAGCTCAGCCATATAATCATGTGGTTCAATTTGCGTAGTGTATTTGTTCCAACGTAAACCTAAACCCGTTACAAAGGCATTAGCCATCATCGGCCAATCGATATCAGGATAAGCAGATAGGTGAGCATTGTAGTTACCAACAGCACCATTCATTTTTCCGTACAAAATAACCGCCGCGACATGGGTGCGTTGTAACTCTAAACGTTGAACCACATTCGCTAACTCTTTACCTAAGGTAGTAGGAGAGGCTGGTTGACCATGAGTACGTGACATCATGGGTGTTTCAGCATGCTCTATAGCCAATTTACGTATAGAGGCAATCAATGTATCCATTTCAGGCAAAATCACTTGTTCACGGGCATTTTTAAGCATGATGCCGTACGAAGTATTATTGATGTCTTCAGACGTACAAGCAAAGTGAACAAATTCACTGATTTTGTTGAGTTCGTCATTGGCTTCAAATTTACGTTTGATGAAATACTCAACCGCTTTTACATCGTGGTTAGTTGTACTTTCAATATCTTTTATCTCAGCGGCATCTTCAACTGAGAAGTTATTCACCATATCATCAAGAAAAGCTTCAGCGTCAGCGCTTAATTTAGCTACTTCTTTAATGTCAGCATTTGCACCTAATAAATGCAACCAACGAACCTCAACTTCCACGCGTGAGCGCAATAATCCATATTCACTAAAGAACGGGCGTAATGATTTGGTTTTACCTGCGTAACGGCCATCGACCGGTGATATCGCGGTAAGAGAAGATAGATCCATGAAAACTCCAAAAGAAATAAGCTATAAAATTGCGAAAAATTATACCAGATCTGCTGTTTGACCCAGTGAGCTTATTCATTATGAGTTAATATATGCGTTATCTATAGCCACGATATTGGAGTTTTTACGTGCTGACAGAATATCAAAGTCATGTCGAACAACGCGGTCAAGAAGACCTTCCCCCATTACCCTTAGATGCAGAGCAAGTTACCAGCTTAGTAGAACTGCTAAAGCAACCGCAAGGTGACAATAGCCAAACATTACTTGATTTACTTATTCATCGCGTACCGCCAGGTGTTGACCAGGCTGCTTATGTCAAAGCTGGCTTTTTAGCCGATGTCGCCAAAGGCACCGTTTCATGTGATTTGATTAATCCCGTTTATGCCACTGAGTTATTGGGCACGATGATGGGTGGGTACAACATACAGCCATTGATTGATTTACTCGATGATGCTGCAACAGCAGATGCCGCAGAAGCTGCTTTATCTAAGACTTTACTTGTTTATGATGCCTATCATGACGTAGTTGAAAAAACGGTCAACAACGAACACGCTAAACGCGTAGTTCAAGCGTGGGCTGATGCAGAATGGTTTAACGCAAAACCTGCGTTACCTGAAAGCATTACCGTTACCGTATTTAAAGTGCCGGGCGAAACCAATACCGATGACTTATCACCAGCGACGGAGGCTTGGAGTCGCCCCGATATTCCTCTGCATGCGAAAGCGATGTTGGTCAGCAAAATGCCTGACGGTCTGCAAACGATAGAAACCTTAAAAGAAAAAGGTCACCCATTAGCGTATGTCGGTGATGTAGTTGGAACAGGCTCATCACGTAAATCAGCCATTAACTCGGTGTTATGGCATATGGGTAAAGATATTCCATTTGTGCCGAACAAACGCCAAGGTGGTGTGGTTTTAGGTAACAATATTGCGCCGATCTTCTTTAATACAGCAGAAGACTCAGGTGCCTTGCCGATTGAATGTGATGTGCAAAACCTAAACATGGGTGATGTGATTACTATTCGTCCATACGATGGCCAAATTTTAAATGAAGCCGGTGACATCATTTCTACATTTAACATGCGTCCAACAACCTTGGCAGATGAAGTCCGTGCCGGTGGTCGTATTCCATTGATCATTGGTCGTGGTTTAACAGACAAAGCACGTGAAACATTATCGTTGCCAGCATCAGATGTATTTCTTCGCCCAGTGGCCCCCGATGATACGGGCAAAGGTTTTACCTTAGCTCAGAAAATGGTCGGTAAAGCCTGCGGTGTTGAAGGTGTGCGTCCTGGTACTTATTGCGAACCTAAAGTTACTACAGTCGGTTCACAAGATACTACCGGTGCAATGACTCGTGATGAGTTGAAAGAATTAGCCTGTTTAGGTTTTTCATCAGACTTAGTGATGCAATCCTTCTGTCATACCGCCGCGTATCCAAAACCGGTTGATATCAAACTGCAACACTCATTGCCTGACTTTATCAGCACGCGCGGCGGTGTTTCATTGCGACCAGGCGATGGCGTTATACATTCATGGTTAAACCGTATGATTCTGCCTGATACAGTTGGTACCGGTGGTGATTCTCATACGCGTTTCCCAATTGGTATTAGTTTTCCAGCGGGTTCAGGTTTGGTTGCCTTTGGTGCCGCATTAGGTGTGATGCCAATTGATATGCCTGAATCAGTACT
>ENA-OSET01004415-OSET01004415.1-sediment-metagenome-genome-assembly--contig:-NODE-4415-length-12460-cov-6.867722_pt1 | contig 12460 bp, 7 predicted proteins | sample MGYA00237882_ERZ534229 | MGnify/ENA primary metagenome ERZ534229 (study PRJEB26408, sample SAMN06266212) | sediment metagenome | isolation source: Hudson Canyon methane seep mesocosm | place: USA:Hudson...
ATCAGTCAGGCCATTTCTAAAACTGTAATTTTCCCACAATAAAATAGTACTCTTACCATTTTGATGATTCGTCATTAACATCTCATCCGCACGCCAATATTGCTCAAGATATTGCTGATAGCCTTTATTTTCTAGTGTTTTTAACAAAGAGTCTTTACGATCATAATAATCTGTTTTTAAAGGAATATAACGCTGCTTATCTATCCAAACTTGCTGTCTTGTATAACCAGAATGCTTATATTGAGGATAAAGCTCAACCACAAAACAGTCTATCTCATTAAATACTTCATCTTTTAAATACTTATACTTATATTTAACCACTTCAAACGAGGTTAAATCTTCAAAAGCAAATTCACTCCCCAAATAAGGCCCAGACTTATTACTAGACGAAATTCGCTTTACTCGCTTTAACGCAGGTAAATAAAGCCACTGCTCATCAGGAACCAGAGCATGAGTAAAACTTAAAAAAGCAGTTCCTTTAATATCACGAGGCTTACTAAAAACACTTAAACTTTTGTCTCCATCACTATCAACCTCCAGTGTTTTCATAGTTAAAATACGCAAACTTTCATCACCCTTTCGATTACGCAAAACCATTTTTAAATCTGATTTACTATCACCAAAACCAATGTCTCTTCGATCCACTTCCTGAATAATTTGCAAACCTTGCTCTTCAGGAGTCAAAGCAAAAGCCTGCCCAGATAAGACTGTTAAAAATACTGACAATATAAACTTTTTCATTTTTTATCCAAACAAATCAATAAAGGGGGTAAAATAATAAACCCTACCCTTTTACACCGTTTAAACGTAGCCATCCTAGCTTAACTTACCCAACCTTAATAACTAAACCAAAGTACGATTAATGATCTCGTGCCTCTTAAATTGAACAATCCCTATTTCTGGCTTTCTAATTGCCAAAAGACGAGATACTGCATTACCAGTAAATAGATTAATCGAAATAATATTCATGCTAAAGTAAACACAATCATCGTACTTTGATCTGACTCCTATACTTCGCCCACATCCAATTACAGGAGGGGCTGAGGCAACATTACTAACTGCAGATGCCTGCCTTGAGCCATGCAAAAGCATACTAATTGAATATTTTTCTACAAATTTAAATAATAAATCAGCACCTTCAATTGCTACACCATTATCAAATGGCACCCCTATAGTTTTATCATAAAATGCTTGAACGTCTTGGTTTTGGTCAAGATCTATCGCAGGAAGATGATGCATCAACATAACAAACCTATAATCATCACTTTCTTTTTTCTTTTCTATTTCATATTCAATTGCTTTTAACTGTTCTTCTCCGACTGCACCATGCTGTAAATTGCCATGTACCACTGTATTTAAAGAAATAACTGCTAATTTTACATCTTCATACCATGAAATTTTACTATTTTGAAATCCTACTGCATTCCGGTAATTTTCATTAATATTCCCATCTTTTCTAACATCATGATTACCAAAAACTAACAAAGGCTGCTCTGTACCCATCCCAGAGAAAAATTGCCAAAAACTAGCTACTTTATTTAAATGTTTTTCACTAGGGCTATCCATAAAATTACCAGTAATAACGGGTACTATTTTTGATGTTTCACCTAATTCCTCGACTAACCCCCTGATAATCTGTTCAATACAATAAATTCTAGAACTGGATATATTATTGCCAATATCAAGATCACTTAAATGCAAAATATTGACAGTTTTATTTTCAAATTCAAATACTTCAGGAAAGGTAGCTTTATATTCATATTTAAACCTAGCAAGATCAAATGACAATGCAGAAAAAAGCTTGGAAAATACCCACTGCACTCTTGCCTCAATATCAATTTCAAGAAAATCAACAGAACTCACAGGTAAAAAAACCGAGTCGCCAGCTGGTGACCAAATTAAGATACCAGGCCAATTAATACAGTTTTTTAAAGCGACTCTTAATGACTGATGTACATCAAGCAATAAACTACTCTTACTTGGTGCCTCATCAAGTTGTAACACAACTCCCCTGCCTTTTCCTCTGGAGCTAACAAGATAGCTCAGCAGGTTAGGATCACACAGTACATCATCAAGACTTGAATCAAATCCTGATGGAATAATCAACGCAACCCATTGCTTGTTAGAAAAGTAATTACGCAAACCTATATATATATCTTCTAGTGTATTTTTTTCATTCAAGTTTACCAACTGCTGCAATAATTCATTTATATTTTCGAGCTTATTTTCTGACTCATTCAAAGAAAATAAATTTCCATCGTTGATTCGATTAAGAATAACTTCGAGCATTGCCTTATCTTGTTCTTCATGACCTAACAATGAATAACTTACCGAAGGATCTGCAACATAAGCCAGCCAATTTACAACCGCTAAATTAAATTTCATACTCATACAATTAAATTTTCTCTTGTCTGGCCTGAATTAAATCCCATAAAACAGGAGCAACCCATAAAGTTAATAAAGTAGCCGCACCTAAACCACAAACAAAAGTTGATGCCATAGCTCCCCAAACAATTGAGTAATCAGGAATACCTAAAGCCATAGGCAACAAACCTAAAATTGTTGTCATCGTTGTTAAAATAATAGGTCGTAACCTTATTTGAATTGCTCTATCTATAGATTCTCTACGAGATAAACCAGACTTATAACCTTTATTCATGAAGTCAATTAACACTAAAGCATCATTCACTACCACACCAACCACACCGATTACGGCAATAAAACTATTTATAGTAAACAATGACTGAACGAAAAATTTCCCTAAAATAATTCCAATAATGGCAAAAAGCACTGCAAATAAAATAATAATTGGTTGTAAGTAAGATTGAAACTGTGTTGCCAACACCATATAAATAAGCATAATAGCTATAAAAAAAGCAAAAATTAACGATTGATAAGATTTTTGTGTATTTTCATATTCACCACCAAATAAAATAGTGGCTCCAGGGTATTGATCAGCAATTGTGGCGTAATATTCCCTTATTGCATTAACAACATAGGCTGATGAAACCGGCGCTCCAACTTTTAGGTCTGCTTTGATACTAACTGCGCGCTGCCCTTGAAAACGATTTAGCTCCCCAGGCTCATAATAAGTACGTAAACGTGTTAAATCTCCTAATAAAATAGCCCCAACAGCTCTATCAACAACAGGAATTGATAAGGCCTGCTCAGAAGTCTCAAATACATCTTGGTCAATTAATAACTTAAGATCAATTTCTTCATCACTAGAACGAAACTTACCCACATACCGGCCATCTAGCACACTCGCGGCTAAACGCGCCACATCAGAACTATTTAAATTGTATTCTTTAACACGGTCATGGCGAACATCAAAACGAAAAACCCTTTTGGGCTCACCTTGATCATTCTCCAATTCAAGTAAATGTTGAGCAATATCCTTTTGATCATTTAAAAAAGCCAATACTTTTTCAGTCAATTCATTAACGGCTACTAAGTTACTTCCCATTACTTTAACATTAATTGCTTTTCCAGAAGGAGGGCCTTCTTTCATAGGATGAACACCCAAAACAAAACCGTCATTTTCGAAACGTTGTTTTAATCTTTTTCGCATCATTTCCAAATGATCCATTGGATTATTTATCGTTTGCAACTCTTTGGCAGGCAAAGTAACTAAAACCACCCCTACATTATTACCGAAAATAAGTTCATAATCTTCATTCAGGTACACTCCAGCCAACCCAGCAGCTGAGTTTGCTTTACCCGGCCCATCAGCCATAATAAAATTTGAAATATCTCTGGCTAGAGTATCAACTCTTTCAATTGAGGTATTTGGTTTACCTTTAATATCAACAAAATAAATAGCATAATCATCAGGAAAAAACTGGGTTTTTACTAAAGGCATAATTCCAGCAATAGATACATACATAATACCTATTGATAAAATAAACAATAACAATACCAAAGACAAGGTCAACGCTCTGAACTTTAAAGTCCAATTAAGAATGTATTTGGTAATTACTCTAAAAAAGGAAACTATAAAATTATCCTCTTCAAGCCGTCTAGATAGTATTTTAGTTTTCTGAGGACCAAAATCCATATAATGAACAGGTAAAATTAAAAAAACTTCAAACAAAGAGGCAAAAAGTGCAAAACAAACGATAGCAGGGATTTGAGCAAAAAATTCACCAGTAGTCCCTGTCATAATTAACATAGGTAAAAAAGCTGCAATTGTAGTTAACGTCGATGAAAAAACTGGAAGGGCAACCTCAGATAGTCCTTCAACAATAGCTTGATAGGGTTGATAGCCTTTTTGAATATATCTATATATATTTTCAGTAACAACAATAGCATCATCAACAACAATTCCTGATACTAGGACAAAAGCAAATAAAGTCAATTCATTAAAGCTATAGCCAACCAAGTTCATAATCAGCATGGTAAATAAAAAAGAAAATGGAATACCAATAGTGACTAAACCAGCATTCCTTACCCCCATAAAGTACCAAGATATAATCGAAACTAAGAGCATGCCGACAATAAAATTCCAGCCCAACGTAGATAAACCATCCTTAACCTTTACAGAAGAATCTTGCGTTAAAGTAATCTCAAGTTTCTCACGTGAAAATAAAGGTTCAAATTCGTCCAAAACTTTTTGCACATTAGCTTTAATAGCCAACGCATTTCCTACAGGTGTTTTAATAACTTTTAAGGAAACTGCCAATTTCCCATTAACAGTAGATATAACATCAGGTTCACGATAATCGTATCCAATACGAGTCACCAAATCATCAAGCCGAATAAAACTACTATCTCCATCCCTACGAATAATTGTTTTTAAAATTGAATTTCGATCATGGAACTTTTCATCAACCTTTATTAAGTACTCTTCTGACTTTATTTTAAGCTTTCCAGCAGTCATTGAGACATTATTCTGTTGCAAAGCAGATGCAACTTCATCAAAGCTAATGCCAAAAAACCTTAATTTATCTGGGTCTAGATAAAGATGGAATTCACGAATTAAATCGCCTGAAACAACAATTTTCTTTACGCCACTGATTTTTTTTAAAGATGCTTTAACTTGATCAGCGATTAAAGATAAAGCTCTATTTTCATGATCTCCCCCCAAATTTACCACTACTACAGGCAATAAAACGCCCATAGTGACATCTTCTATTATTGGTTGATCTACTTCTACAGGAAGATCCGCTTTAGCATTTAAAATATTAAAACGAATCTCATCATATAGCTCTGCATAATCACTATCATCAATCAATTTGATGTGGATATAAGAGCGTTCAGCTTGGGAGGAGGAAGATACCCATTCAATACCTTCAATATTTTCAACCGCCTCCTCAAGTTTACGAGTAACTAAAGTTTCTACATCTGTAGGTGAGGCACCAGGAAAAGCAGTGGTGATATTCACCTTTGCCATGTTGATATCTGGGTAACGCTCTGCTGGAAGTGCAAACATTGCGAAAAAACCAGCAACCATCAACAAAATAAAGAGTAAATTAAAAAAAATCTTTTGCTCTAGGGAAAAACGACCTATAGATTGCATAAACAAACCTGAATTACTATGATTTTCAGCAAAAACACTTTAACCTAAAATAAATTAGAGATTAAGTGCTTAACAATTAATATGACTCAAGGAGTAACAACTTTAAACTGATCTCCCATACTAATTTCTGTAGACAAAATAGTAACCTTACCTCCAGGCTGATCATTCAACAGTTTAACTCGTATTCGTTTGCCATCCATACGCTCTAACCAGTATTCTTCAAACCGTTCTTCTAATGCTAGTTTAGAAATAATAAACGATGAGCTTTTGGTATTAGTCATATTAAGAATCAATTCAGCTCTCATACCTCCAGACACATTAGAAGGTGTTTTGCTAATTAGTAAATCAACCAATATTTTACGAGTTTTTTCATCAAATCCAGGTGAAATATGTTCGATACTAGCGTCAGTTTTTATATTTAATTCTGGAAAATAAAGCACAACATTCCCTTTATCTTTCTTAAGCTCTACCAATTCTTGCTGAGAAAGTGTCAACGGAAGAGTCAACTGCGAATAATTACCAACATGGGCTACAACTTCGCCCGCATTAATCCACTGCCCAATTTCAATATCACGATCTATTACTAACCAGCCAACAGGAGCTTCAATACAATGCCGATGCTTAAGCTCCTCTAATCGTTGCTTACGAATAGAAGCAATCGACCAATCTTGATTAGCTTTTCCCAAATCTCTGAGCAACCCATCTAAGAGGCTAACTGATGATGTGTGCTTTTTGACTAATTGCTTATGCCTAGCCACCTGTTTTTTAAAGAACTTAATATCAACATAATGCCTCCTTACCTCACTATTTGCAGATTTAATATCAATATCAACAAAAGTATCATCTAGACAAACAAATTTCTTATTACCTGGAATAGCCTCTCCAATATCCGCAAAAATATCACGGACTTTACCTGAGACCTCAGATATCAACGGCATTTTAGAACGTGCCCTAGTAAATCCTGTTATTCTTAACTCACGCGTAGCAGACTCAACACTAATCCATTTATCTGCGGCATTAGCTGATAAAATGACAGATGATTGAATAACAATCATTAAAAGAGCAAAGATAAGTTTCATACTTGACCTACAAAAAAATAACTACATTTAATTAACAATTAATGCTATAAAAATCATACCAGCCCTAGCATCACTTCGCGAACAATAAGAATCATTCAATTATTAAAGCTATATCATCGTTAAGTGTGGAATTTTAAATTACTTTGCTCATAAGCCCACTCCATCAGGAGAGGGCTTATGAGCGAGTTCATCTTGTTAAATTCCATTTTTCAACACTTAACAGTGACATAGCCATTATCAATTAAGTCTAGTCGATTATTTAGATTATTAGGTTTTTTTTAACATGCTTAACAAATGACTCGACTGCAACCCTTTTATGAAAAAAAATACTTATCTTCATATTTACCCTTACAGAGAGCTGTTAAAAGTCAATCACCTATCCATGAAGCATCAATTAAGGCAATAATTTTATTAATTTCTAACGAACAATTAGGTGTTGGTTTTATTTTACTCTTATACTCAAGCGCACAATTAACAGCATGCTCTATATTGTCACGGCTGACTTTTCCTGAACGAATTAACTTACCATAACCCAGTTTATCCGCTAAAGTCATCATAAGATACTGATCCAGGTTACTTGGAAGACCAATAACAAATTTGTTCTCAGCAATACTTTGATAAACCATAGGACTACCTCCATTACAAATCACAATGTCAGCTTTTTTTACAGCCAGTCCCGCAGGGAGGAATTCCGTAATAAAAACGTTTGAATAGCTCTTTGTAAGGCTTGTTTTTTTTGCAGTGACGCAAAATACTGTTACAGACATTTGACTCAATGTCTCAAGTAACATTGGTAATAAGCTACTATCGCCTGAACTACCCAAGGTCACAAAAACAAATGGTTTTCCCGAAGGCAAATTACTCCACCACTCAGGCAAGGGGACATTTGCCGACCATAAAACAGGGCCAATAAAAATATGGTTATCGGGGCGTACTTTCATCGGAATAAGTTTTTCAATATCCGCATAAAACGTGTAATCGGCATGTGTATATACTTGTCGTAAATCAGAACCAAGTTCAGACTGTCGAAATTTTTTACACACCTTATTAAAAGCTAAAGTATGTAATTTAAAAACAAAAGGTCTCACCACATCAAACACTTTTTGTGCAGCTGAAACACCACATATTTTTGTGAGTGGGATTTCAGGAATAGTGTAAGAAATATTCGCGTAAGGACTCCAGTATGCATTGGTAATAGTGGCATAGGGAATTTTTTTTATTCGACTGCTAATAGCCAGAGAAAGACGAAAATCACCAATAATAAAATCAGGCTTAATTTCATCCATAATTCTGAGATCTTCATTGACATAATCCGTTAATGTCTGAACATTATAAATAGGCAGGCCTTGAGCCAATTTTTTTGCAAAATATTGGCTAGACACAGAATACAAATGAACCCGCCGAAAAGGCATCAAACCAACTATCTCATCATAACGACTATCTGCTGCTAAGGTAATAATATATTTACCAGTATTATGCAACTCATTAGCAAGCACTATACATCGAGCAATATGAGCTAAAGTAACTGCTTCAGCAAAAAAAAGAACATGCTTAGCTTTCAAATCCATATTTATATTTACCCTTTTTTTATTCTCACAGAAGTTAAGTGCACTGCTATATCAAAAATAGTAAAAGTGCTAAGATTGAACACTTAAAACATTTATACTATTTTTCTAATCCAACACCAAGGATAACAAAATGACAGCTCTTCTTTCCAAACCTAGGGTATCATCGCTAGCCATATTAATTATTACAACAGCATTCACACTACCTAGTTATGCAGCAAAAATCAAATACCCCACCAATACTTCCATATCAAACGCCACACCATCTATCGACAATTTTGCACCTTTTCTAGCACCTGACAACAAATTTAGATCATTATTATTAAACAGTTTAAATAACTTACAAGAAGGAAATACAGAAGAAAGCATTACCAATTTAAAAAAAGCTTGGAACATGCAACCAAATAATATAGCTACAGGAGTTGCACTTGCCACAATACATATTAGAGATAAAGACTTCCAAAAAGCACTAGTTATTTCACATAAGTTACAGGAAATCCACCCTAATAAACCAGAATCGTCCTTAATAGAAGGTTTTGTTTACCTAGGTTTAAATGACCCCAAGAAATCCAGCGAGTCTTTCACTAAAGCACTTGAAACAGACCCTGGCAACCCAATTGCTACAGCTAATTTAGCTAACTACGCACTCAATGAAAACAAAATAAAACAAGCAAAGAAACTCTATAACACCGCCTTAAAATACAATCCAGGACATGTGCGTACACTTGTATTAATGGCTCGCTTAGAAGCCTTTTTAGGAAATAACGAAAATACCAAAGCATATATCGAACAAGCAATGCAAAAATTTCCTGATTCAGCACTGACGCATAATAATTTCGCCCTACTTTACGGCCAATTTAAGCTATTCCCACTTGCTATAAAGGAAATTGAAAAAGCTGTCAAAATTGAACCCAACAATACAAAGTACGAATTTGAGTATGCAAAACTGTTAACACAAAACAGTCAATATAACCAAGCCCAAGATATTTTATCTAAATTAATACTAGCTCACCCCAACAAAGTAGAACCAAGAGAATTAAGCGCTCGGATTGCATTAGCTCAGAACAAACCACAAAAAGCAATCGACTTATTCTCACAAGCTTATGCTTTAAGTCAAAACTCTTCACTTGTAATACAGTTAGCTACTGCGCAAAAAAGCAACAATCAAAAAAAACCGGCCTTAACGAGCCTTAGTCAACATATTAGTAACTTTCCCAATGATATAGCCGTACGTACTTTTTATGCAGAACAACTACGTATACAAAACCATAAAGATGAAGCAATACAACAATATAAAGAAATAATTAATCAGCAACCGGGGGCAAATAGCGCGGGTGCACGCAACAATCTTGCCGTACAACTATCCCTCAAAGGTGAGATTGAAACTGCGTTAACGCAAGCCAAAAAAGCACACCAACTTATCCCCACAGAGCCTAATATCATGGATACTTACGCCGTTATACTTATAAAAAAAAAGCGCTATGAAGAAGCATTCAACTTACTACAAATAGCCAGTAAAAAACTACCTAAAAACCCAAGTATTCGCTTTCACCTAGCTCAAGCACTGGCTGGCATGAAAAACAATGAAGAGGCAAAAAAAATATTATCATCACTCATTGAACAAAATATCTCTTTCTCTGAGCGTAATCATGCGCAAAAGTTACTATCCAAATTAAACACGCACTAAGTAAGGTATAACTCATGAAAACTCAGCCTATAGACTTCATACTTTCCAGTTTTTTTATAACACTACTCATCTGCTTAAGTTTAATTCCTATTAATGTAGCTGGTGCCTTAATAAAAGAGGCTTTAAATGATTATCATGTCATTTTTAATCCCCTCCTTTTTCTACTACTGTATGGTCTCTGGTCTGCTTTAATTCTACGTATAATGTTGCTAGTTAAACCCTTCAAAGCAGGTACTTACTCTATGGATAGTACTGCTTTTACTTATTGGAAACTATTTACTGTTATTTATGAGTTTGGTAAAGGAGCTTTACTGCCCTTTACCACCTTATTTACCAAACCCCTCATAACCAAGTTATTCAATGCAAAAATTGGCAATGATGTTGCTTTAGGAGGTCATTTAGTTGATCAACAATTAATCACCATCGGTAATGAAGCAATTTTGGGGCAAGACTCGGTGATTACCGCGCATACTATTAACAGTGGATCTATAACCCTAGCCCACGTCAATATTGGCAATAGAGTAACTATAGGTGTACATGCCGTCCTTATGTCCGGCGTTACTATCGGCGAAGACTCCATTATTACAGCAGGATCTGTCGTAACACCAAATACCCAGATACCAACCAAAGAACTATGGGGCGGAGTGCCCGCAAAAAAAATAAAATCACTCTAAACAATATTCAATCCCCCAAAAACTAATTTTACTGTCAGGTATTTTTACAAAAGAGATGAATACTGAAGCGAACAATAAAGAAAAAATACATAACACCCTGTATTTATAATAAATTTAATATATTGGCATATAAAAAGCTTGTATTCATACAACCCACTTAACTAACTATGAGAGCTACCAAAATGAAAAGTTTCAAATTAAAAACATTAAGCGTTGCAGTTTTACTTGCCGCTGGCACTAACGCCCATGCAGAGAGTATTGATTTATTCACTACCGATCAAGCCACAATAACCTCTACTATAACTGGCGGCAGCTTTAATGGTCTCATCACAACTCCAAATCTTACACCAGCAGCGGCAGCCACATCGACAGTCACTACAGCAGGAACTGATATTGTTGGTGGCGAACGTGACATATCCGTACAAGCCATAGCAAACTATGTTACGGCTACTGGAGAGTCAACCGCCGGAGTTTCAGGCAGCACTTTCAACTTTAATAATGACACTGGTGTAGCAGGTATAGCCCAAATCCAATGGGATGGAACTGACGGTGATGCTACTGCTGGTGATACAACCTCTTTAGGAGGAATCGACACTAATGGCTTAGGCGGTTTTGACCTAACGGCTGGCGGCACATTAAATGCTTTTCAAGTAGTCACTCTTAACGCTGATGCCGATTGGCAGTTCGCAATAACAATATTTGAAGCTGACGGTGATATAAATAACACCAATAATGCATGGGTTAAAGTTACATTTGATGTAACAGAAGTTGACCCTCTAGGACCCGCTCATATTTCATATATAGATTTTGCAGGCTTCGGCTTACCTGGTCAAATCACAGCCTTAGGCTCACCCTGTGGCGCTCCTGCTGCATCCCTTCCTGCTGGCGTAGCTTCAGTTGAATGTAGCGCAGGGGATCTTCCTGGCTCAATTGGCACTAATGGAGTTGACTTAACGAACATAGGCGCTATCGTTGCTGATTTTAATACTGGAGATGCTAAAGCAGTATCTGTCGATTTAACTTTAGCTCAAATCACATCAACAAATGTTCCAGAACCTTCTTCTTTAGCACTACTAGGCTTAGGGTTATTTGCTGCAGGCTTTGTTGGCCGTAGTAAAAAAACAGCTTAAACATTAAGCTTTAAAAACTAAACCCTTCAAAAGGATACTACCCAAAGGTAGTATCCTTTTTTTATTTTATTGATCCTCTGGAAATCAACACTTAATTTCTTAGCGAAAAGCTATTTAATAGGCGTACCGCATAACAACCCCAAGCTTCACAGAAAAGCTACGGCTTCAAATAAAACTCCAAGCACTAGGTTACCTGTCTTTTAGCAAACAATACCCAGCAACTTGCACTTAACCTAAATAACCCCCTTTAAAACCACTTTTTCTCAGTGTTCTTACAATTTTATTTTGCTCTTTAACATCACCCGCACGAAACCCCATAACCAAAGTGTCAGTTTTTTTAACACTAAATAACTCAGGCAGTTTTTCCATGGCATGCCCAATAAAGGCAGTATGGTTTACTGAAAAGCCATCTAACGAACCTTTCCGAAAACGGTTAATCAACAAAGTTAACCCAATTATAGGCTGTAAAGCAAAGCCCTGTTTTGTTGCTTCCAGCCATAGCCGCTGAACTGCTCGCCCACCTTCTACAAAAGCCACTTTATCATTACCTTGTATGACCACCATTCCTATGATTGATGCATTGACACACCCCCACCAGCATTTCAAAGCTATGATTTTGGACAAACCAAAAACATTCGCTACTTTCACATACCCCCAAAAACGCATTAATGGGAAACTCAGTTTTTCTATAAAACTTAAACCCAATACACCTACCGGCATACCATCTCTAGTTTTCTCTATTTGCTTTTGATTCCAGCGAATCTTATCAAACAAAAACTGATGAATGTCTTTCCTTTCAAAGACTAT
>ENA-OSET01004417-OSET01004417.1-sediment-metagenome-genome-assembly--contig:-NODE-4417-length-12458-cov-9.396818_pt1 | contig 12458 bp, 8 predicted proteins | sample MGYA00237882_ERZ534229 | MGnify/ENA primary metagenome ERZ534229 (study PRJEB26408, sample SAMN06266212) | sediment metagenome | isolation source: Hudson Canyon methane seep mesocosm | place: USA:Hudson...
TGATTAGCTAGTAGGGTGGGCAGTGCCCACCCTACGATATTTTAAACAGTTTTTATTAAATCTTTTAAATATGTCAGAAACTCATCTTTAACTTCTTTGTGTAGTAAGCCATGTTCCACAGTAGCAATTAAAAAGCCAAGTTTAGAACCACAATCATAACGGGTGCCTTCAAACTCATAAGCTAAAACGCTTTCATCGGCTAATAAATCAGAAATAGCATCAGTCAGTTGAATTTCTCCACCAGCGCCTTTACCTGTTTGTTCAATTTTCTCAAAAATGGCCGGTGTTAATATGTAGCGACCGACAACGGCGAGGTTGGATGGCGCAACTTCAGGTTTCGGTTTTTCTACGATAATATCGATTTGAGAAGTCGGGCCAGATACATTGCTAGTTTTTACCACACCATATTTATCAGTTTCTGATGGATCAACGCGTTCAACACCTAAGATGGAGCATTGTTTTTCATTAAAAAGATTGACCATCTGGGAGATACAGCCACGGTCAGCATCTTCAATTAAATCATCTGCCAGAATAACGGCAAAAGGTTCATCGCCTACAATGGGTTTGGCACAATGGACTGCATGCCCTAAGCCCAGTGCTTCAGATTGTCTAATAAAAACACAAGATACATGGGGCGGGATAATATTTCGAAGGACGTCGAGGGCCTGCTGTTTATTCTTTGCCTCTAGCTCACATTCTAATTCATAAGCTTTGTCAAAATGATTGGGAATGGCGATTTTATTTCGTCCAGTGACAAAAATCATGGTGTCAATGCCAGCTGCAACTGCTTCTTCAACTGCATATTGAATTAAGGGTTTATCAACAATAGGCAGCATTTCCTTAGGGCTGGCTTTAGTCGCAGGTAGGAAGCGAGTGCCTAAACCAGCAACAGGGAAGACAGCTTTAGTGATTTTTTGAGTCATTTTATTTCCTTTAAATGTTTTATTCTGTGTAGCCTTGTGGGTTCTGTGATTGCCAGCGCCAGGTGTCTGTCACCATATCGTGTAAGTCTTTTTCTGTACGCCAGCCTAATTCTTTTAGTGCCAGACTAGGATCGGCATAGTTTTCTGCAACATCCCCGGTACGGCGAGCCACAATTTTATAATTTATTTTTTTATCTGTAATCTGCTCAAAGGCCTGGATGATCTCTAAAACGCTATAACCTCGACCCGCACCCAGATTATAAGCTTTGCATCCACCTGAGCGAGAGGCTTCAGATTCCATTGCATTTAATGCTTTAAGATGGCCTTTGACCAGATCAGTAACATGAATATAATCTCTTACGCCTGTACCGTCACGAGTTGGATAATCATTACCAAAAACAGACAGTTGCTCTAATTTACCGACCGCAACCTGCGAAACATAAGGGATTAAATTATTTGGAATACCATTAGGGTCTTCTCCGATTCTACCACTATCATGCGCTCCGATAGGGTTGAAATAACGTAATAATGTAATGTTCCAGGGAATGCTCGTTTCAGTTAAATTATCAGCAGCCGATAAGTCTTTTAGAATTTCCTCAACCATCGCTTTAGATTTGCCATAAGGATTGGTTGCACCATAAACAGGCAATTCTTCAGAATATTGTACGGTATCAGGTTCGCCATAAACAGTGGCCGACGAACTGAAAATCAAATTCTTAACATTAGCTGCTGTCATCACTTCAGTCAGGATGATAGAGCCGTAAACATTGTTTTGATAATATTTTAAAGGCTGTTGGCAAGATTCTCCCACCGCTTTTAAACCTGCAAAATGCATTACGGCATCAATATTATGTTTAGAAAAGATAGCTGATAAGGCTTTTTTATCACAAATATCTGCCTGGTAAAACGTGAGCGATTTAGCTGTGATGCTTTGTACACGATTAAGCGACTCAGCTTTGCTGTTGGATAGGTTGTCGACTACGATAACCTGGTACCCAGTATTTAATAATTCAATACAAGCATGGCTTCCTATGTAGCCAGCACCGCCAGTGACTAATATGGTTTTATTGATGTCCATTTTTTAAACCGATAAGTTGATGTGAGGGTTGATAAGTACGACTAATTATAAAGGAAAATAGAAATAAATTTATAACGATTGATGCTAAATACTAGTGAATGAACTTTTAAATTTGCTGTCGTTACTTTATCAAATGATGCTGTCAGGTGGTTTTTTCTCTGTTACTCCCATCTTCTAATTGATGTATTAAGATATCTATTATATTTAACAAGTAAATTATACGAGGCGTCTTCGCCATTAAGGGCACAATTTCAGCTGAATGTTTGAAACGTTTATATAAATAAGCATATTGTTTAAATAAGCTAGGATCGTTAATTAATTCAAGAAAACGCAGGCGGACATAGATGTCTGGTAAATCTTTGGTTATATAATCACCTATGCTGGTTCCACCAACATGTATTGTCTTTGACGGGTATTTTAGCTCAATATAGCCAACCTTCAATTTTTCAGTAAAGGCCATCGCTAAAAGTAAATGCAGGGTGTCAAAAAAGTTGTGATAGTCTTTTAGAAAAACGCCATTAGTGAGTCCTATGCTGCTTAATTTATCTTTTAATCTGGCAGGTACTTTTTTATATAAATTAGCATTGATTTTATATCGATTCATCAAGCGCGAAATGATAGCGACATTAAAAAATAAAAAGCAAGTATGAGGGTAAGTAAAGCCAGTTATTTCACTTTGTTCAGGAAAGATTGCTCGCATAAACTCATCTTTTTTAAATTCCAGATTATTAAACACTGCTTCATCAAAAAGATATAAATCATGGTCTAGAATACCAAAATTTTTATTATTGGTTTTCAGCAATAATGTCAATAGGTCACCATGAGGCAAGCTGGAGGCGGGTAAGGTTTTTAGTCTTAAGCCCGGGATATTGGGGAAATGTTTTTTAAGGTATTGAACCTCCCATTCTTTTGTGCCGTTGAATAATAAAAATAAGGGTATTTTTTTTGGAATAAGATGTAAGCAGGGTATTAGAAAATGTAAAACACCTGGCATTACAATTAAATAGAAATGCTGGCCGAGTTCATTTTCGTGAGATTGATGAAATTTACGGAGTAAATTGTGATTGATGATTGGCGTTAGCAGTTTAGCATTAATTTTTCTTGCCAACTTTGCATATAATCGTGATAAGACAACTTTTGGTGCGTGATAAAGCAAGATCCAATGTGTCTTGTATCCCTGCTGGCGTAAACGAAGCAAAAAATAATAGAGTGTTCTTAGATTGCTTTTAATCCTGCTGAGCATGAATTTCTGTCCTAATTAATTAAGCGTTACTTGAGTAAGAATAAATATTTAGACTTTTTTAAATCATCCACTAACATCAGATCTTGTTGTTCTGATCTTGCAGTATTTTAGGCTGCTTTAGATCATGGGATAACCTGAGTCAGAATGGCTTGTCATTTTAATGTTAGCAACAATGTTTTTCCTCAGCAAACTAAATTAAGTAAAAAATAGGGGGAATAAACGGTTTTTTATCCCAGCCCATGTTTGTCAGGTAATGTTGGCCAGATTCCTCCGCTCCTGCGTGGCAATACCCGTATGTATTGCCACGCAGGAGCGTGGAGAAAATTTACTTTGCATTTAAATATCGTTGTAAATAATGCCCGGTAAAAGAGGCTTTATTTTTAGCTACATCAGCTGGTGTACCTTCTGCAACCACTGTTCCTCCGCCAGTTCCACCTTCAGGACCCATATCAATAATCCAGTCAGCAGTTTTTATCACATCAAGATTATGCTCAATAATGATGACGGTATTTCCATGGTCACGCAAGGTGTGTAATACAGATAGCAATTGTTTAATATCGTGAAAGTGCAGTCCAGTGGTTGGCTCATCTAATATATATAAAGTTTTCCCTGTGTCACGTTTAGAGAGTTCTTTGGCTAATTTAACCCGTTGGGCTTCTCCACCAGAAAGTGTGACTGCATTTTGTCCTAAAGTAATATAACTTAAACCAACATCAATCAGTGTATGTAGTTTTTTTGCCAGCACAGGCACTGGGCTAAAAAACTCTGCTGCATCCTCAACGGTCATCTTAAGAATTTCGTTAATGGTTTTACCTTTATAACGAATATCCAGTGTTTCTCTGTTATAGCGCTTGCCATTGCAAGTGTCACAAGGTACATAAATATCGGGTAAGAAGTGCATTTCTACCTTTATCACACCATCGCCCTTACAGGCTTCACAGCGTCCACCTTTTACATTAAAGCTAAATCGACCTGGGGTGTAGCCACGGGAGCGCGCTTCGTGAGTGGCGGCAAATAATTCCCGTACCGGGGTGAATATACCCGTGTAGGTGGCTGGGTTAGAGCGTGGAGTTCTGCCTATGGGGCTTTGATCAATATCAACGATTTTATCGACTTGTTCCAGGCCTTCGATATCATCACAAGGTGCGGGAATACAGCTAGCTTTATTAATATGCCTGGCCGCATAACGGTACAGGGTATCGTTAATTAAGGTTGACTTTCCTGAGCCTGATACGCCAGTTACGCAGGTCATAAGGCCGATAGGAAAAGAAACAGTTACATTCTGTAAGTTATTACCCTGAGCATTGCGTAGGGTAATCACTTTGTCTTTATTGATAGCGGTTAAAGACTGAGGTATTTCAATCGCCTGTTTTCCTGATAAGTATTGTCCAGTTAACGAGTTCGGATTATTTTTGATATCCTCAGGTGAGCCTTGGGCAACAATTTCACCACCATGAATACCCGCGCCTGGACCTATATCGACAACATGCTGAGCTGACATAATGGCATCTTCATCATGCTCAACCACAATAACAGTGTTACCTAAGTCACGCAGACGGAATAAGGTATTTAATAGTCGTTGATTGTCACGTTGGTGCAAACCTATGGAAGGTTCATCCAGTACATACATGACACCGACTAATCCCGCACCGATTTGACTGGCGAGCCGAATACGTTGTGCTTCACCGCCAGATAATGTATCGGCACTACGGTCCAGAGTTAAATAATTCAAGCCGACATTGACCAAAAACTCTAAACGTTCCTGAATTTCCTTATTAATTTTTTCGGCAATTTCTCCCCGGTGTCCAGCTAGGTGCAGGGTGCTAAAGAAATCCAATGCCTGCTTTATGGGTAGGCTGGTAAGGTTATGCAAGGGCTTTTCATTAATAAATACATTGCGCGCGGCGGTATTTAATCGTGCACCATGACATTGATCACAGGTTTTTTGAGCCAGATATTTAGACAGCTCATCTCTAACCATTTGTGATTCAGTTTCATGATAGCGCCTTTCCATATTGGCAATAATGCCTTCAAAGGGATGACTTTTAGATTGTCTTTTCCCTGAGCCAGACAGGTACTGGAAATTGATCTTTTTAGTGCCGCTACCATAAAGAATAACAGATTGAATTTCTTTGGGGATTTCAGAAAAAGGGGCTTCAGTATCAAAACCATAATGTTCAGCCAGCGAGCAAATAATCTGATAATAATAGGCATTGCGTCTATCCCAGCCTCTAATTGCACCGCCTGAAAGACTGATATCAGCATTATGTACTACAAGCTCTGGATCAAAATCCTGTTTAACCCCTAAACCATCACAGCCAGGACAGGCGCCTTTAGGATTATTAAATGAAAAAATACGCGGTTCCAGTTCGGTAATGCTATAGCCACATTCCGGGCAGGCATAGCGCTCTGAAAATAATATTTTTTTATCACTATCCATACTTGCAGCGATAGCAATACCATCGGCAAGGCGTAATGCTGTTTCAAAAGATTCAGCAAGACGTAGACTCAAGTCGTCACGAATTTTAAAGCGATCAACAATGGCTTCAATGGTATGTTTCTTTTTTAAATCCAGAGTCGGTGGCTCATCCAGATCGAAGATTTCACCATCAATTCTGGCGCGTATAAAGCCCTGAGCACGTAAATCTTCCATTAACAGGATATGCTCGCCTTTACGATCATTAACAATGGGGGCAAGTAGCATCCAACGCTCGCCTTCAGCTTGGGCTAGCACTTGATCAACCATTTGGCTAATGGTTTGAGCTTCTAGAGAGCTATGATGTTCTGGACAACGTGGAATACCTGCTCGGGCATATAATAACCTTAAATAATCATAAATTTCGGTAATGGTGCCAACCGTTGAGCGAGGATTATGTGAGGTCGATTTTTGTTCAATAGAAATGGCTGGAGAAAGACCTTCAATATGATCAACATCAGGTTTTTCCATCATCGACAAAAATTGTCTGGCATATGCCGATAGAGATTCTACATAACGTCGTTGACCCTCAGCATAAATGGTATCAAAGGCTAAAGATGACTTCCCTGAACCCGAAAGTCCAGTAATGACAATCAAAGAATCTCTAGGTAAATCAAGGTCTATATCTTTAAGGTTATGTGTTCTGGCACCTCGAATACTGATTGTGTCCACGATATAGAATTCCTGAAGATTAAAGAACCTGATAATATACGTCCTTTTATCCCTTAATAGCAATGCAAGGTCACTATATTATTAATGACGTTGTTAAATGAATCATCAGGAGAGTTAAGTTTTGACACAAATGCAGGATATTACCAGTCCAATGACAGGATTAGAAAAGCGTGCAACATTGTCGCTAGCCAGTATTTATGCATTACGAATGCTAGGTCTGTTTATGATTTTACCTGTGTTGTCACTGTTTGCCGAGCAAATGGAGGGCGCAACACCAGTATTAATTGGTCTAGCCATTAGTGTCTATGGATTAACCCAGGCCATATTACAAATACCGTTTGGTCTGCTATCTGATCGGTTTGGGCGTAAGAAAATAATTATTATTGGCTTAATTCTATTTTCTGCTGGCAGTATAGTCGCGGCGGTGTCGACCACTATTTATGGGGTCTTACTGGGTCGTGCAATTCAGGGTAGTGGGGCTATAGCGGCGGCAATTATGGCCTTAGTTGCAGATTTGACTCAAGAGGTACACCGAACTAAAGCCATGGCCACCATAGGCGCGAGTATTGGGGTGTCATTTGGTATAGCCATTACATTGGGGCCCATTATTGCAGGGTATGTGGGCGTCTCAGGGATTTTCTGGTTAACAGGCTTACTCGCTTTATTAGCCATACTGGTTGTTTTGTTTATCGTGCCTAATCCAAAGAAATCAATTGTTCATGGTGATGCTGAAGTGGTGCCAGGACAATTTCTGAATGTGTTGAAAAACCCTGATTTACTCAGATTAGATTATGGTATTTTTGTTTTGCATCTTTGTTTAACGGCTAGTTTTGTTGTCTTACCTTTATTAATTAGAGATGCGGGATTAGTTGCAGAAAATCACTGGATGGTTTATCTCCCTGTCTTAGTGACGTCAATGGCTGTGATCATTCCTTTTGTGATTATTGCAGAAAAAAAACGGCAAATGAAAAAAGTCTTTATCGGTGCAATAATGGCCTTAATGCTAGCAAATATTGGCCTATTTATGTTTTTTAATAATCTGATGGGGCTAATTGGGTTTTTATGGCTGTTCTTCTGTGGTTTTAACTTATTAGAAGCGACTTTGCCGTCATTAATTTCTAAGACGGCGCCAGGAGATCTAAAAGGGACGGCAATGGGAGCCTACTCTAGTGCACAGTTTATGGGCGCTTTTATTGGTGGAGCAGCAGGTGGCTGGCTTTATGGTGAGGTGGGAGTGGAAACTGTTTTTTTACTCTCAGCCATTGCTGCAGGTTCCTGGGTGATTGTGGCATTATTTATGACCCCACCTAAATATTTGGCCAATATGTTGATCTCATTAGAAGGTATTGTTGAAGATAAAGGGGAACAGTTTATAACTGACTTGCTTGATGTGAGTGGTGTTGAAGAAGTAAAACTGCATTTTGAAGAAAGTGTTGCCTATTTGAAAGTAGATAATAAAATTTTGCAAAAAGATGATTTACAGGACATGTTAAATCAATGGCAATAGGGCGTATTTTGAGAAAGATCATTTGTATTGTGCTGTTTTTAGAATAGTTTATGAAAAGATATATAGTTCTATTGCTCAGATTGTTTAAATTACAATTAAAGTTTTATTTATCAGCGGCTTTAATTGGCGGCATAGTCGGGGTTTTAATTTTTTATCCCTTGTATGATTTTGTGTATTTTCATGAACACGGGGTGGAAAACACCACGGCTTTTAATTACATTTCCGAACGTTTTATAGCGTCATTGCAGGGCCATACGCCAATAAAAACATGGTTTATTGCTAAAGTAGGTATCGTTTTCGGTGTTGTTTTGGCATGGGTTTATGGCAAGTTACATAGAAAACTGGCCCAGATAGAACAGTTAACTGCTGAATTACAACGTGATTTAAAAGCCTCTATTAGACAGGGTGAAGGGCCATTGTTAGAGTTTAAATCATCATTTCGCTGGGATTATCAGCAGCAATGCTCAAATAAAAATATTGAAGTCGCGGTTATTAAAACCCTTGCTGGTTTTATGAACAGTTATACCGGGGGCACATTATTGATTGGTGTTGCAGATAATGGTGATATTTTAGGTTTAGACAATGATTTTCAAACACTGCGCAGGAAAGATAGTGATGGCTTTGAACAATTGTTGATGACAACGATTGCTTCAAGTTTAGGCGCACAATTTTGTCAATTTATTCACGTTATGTTTCACTTGGTTGATGAGCAATATGTCTGCCGGTTAATCGTTAACTCATCGACACACCCAGTATTTTTTAAACAGAATAAAGATGCCAAGTTCTTTTTGCGTACAGGAGGAGGCACCAGAGATTTGAATATAGTCGATGCTACAGATTATATATCTCAGCGCTGGGGGCATTAGGAAATTTACAATACATTGTTAAAAAGCGGTTTCCATTAATTGTATTTCCGTTTGTTCAGTTAATTCACCTGTAACGGGGAGCCCAGATTGCTCCTGGAATTGAACCAGAGCTGAATGTGTACGGCGACCTCGCAGGCCATCAACGGGACCAGGTTTAAAATCTAGGTAGGTTAGCGACGCTTGTGCACTTCGTAGTTTTAAGTCAGGAAGTTTGATTTCATATTTTGCATTTGCTAGCGCTAGACGACTGTCATAATCATTTTTTTTGAACTGAGGGCCATTATATCCTTCGGCAAACTTTTCCCAGTTAGCATTTTGTAGCGCTGTATCCAGGCCATGGTCTTTAATGAAATTTATCATTGCAGGTAATTGCTTGCCTTCAGTTTCAATCATGGCATTGATCATTTCTTCAGTAGAAGAAAAGCCTGCACTTTCAAAATTAAAACCCATAACCTGACCAATGCCCCAGGATGCACTTTTTAATGCCGCTTCACGGTTCAAATCTATTGCTTTTTGCAAGCGAGCATATTCATTTTTACCACCGATATAGCCCCCGCTATGTTTGTTACTGATGTTAGAGTGACTATCAAATTGACCATCGGTTTGTTTATGAAAAATATGCCTTTCAAATAGAATGCGGGGTCTTCTATTGGAAAAAAAACCGAATCCACTGGTTTCTACGGCTAGTACAGCCCATATTTTTGCTTCATTCACTTGTAATAGATCGCATGCAGAATTCAAATTTTCCTGAGTTAAAGGTTTTCCCGTACCTGTAAAAGATATTTCCGTAGTGTCGGAAAGCTCTTGCTCAATGGTAGTGTCTGTAATCAAGCTCTCTTTTTCAACAAGATATTTAGCTTTTATAAAACCTTCTCGACGGGTTCTGCTATATTTATCAGCCACTATAACCTGACGCCAAATATCTTTTTCAGCTACGATAGATATAAAATCATCTCTGTCAACGATGCCATGTGGATTGGCTGAGTCCTGTTTGGGCTCCGCTCTTAATTTTACAATGCGATTTACTCTGTAATTCATTTTCTCTTCCCTAATCTGGATTATAACAACGGAGTGATTTATTCATTGTTTAAAAGATACTATTTTCACGTTCTTTATCCATTTAAACTGTCTCTATGGTCTGATGTTAATATTGATTGCTAATTTAATCAGTGGCAAATGAATCATATAGTTTTGGAGTAATTTGATCCATTATTACGGCATTTTTATCCTTACTTGGAAATTCATCAATTAGCTTCTTTTCTATACGTATTTTCTTTATTGCTTTGCGGAAAACTGGGTCGAAAATGAATTTTGTCGTTATGGGTATACGATCCTCTGTAGGCAATGATTCATTCAGTTGTTTTTGAAAATCCTTAATTGACTCGAGCGAGGTAAATTTAAATCGTTCAAAAGCATTTTTATATTTATTAGCTAAACTGTTACATGGTTGAGCCTTAACAAGATCAGTAACAGTTGTCTGATTTCCTATGTTTCCAGTTATAGAAAGGCTTTTGGTCCGTTGATAATATTTAATTGCATCTCGGGTTTTTTCGCCAAAAATACCATCAGCATCAACACAAAGCGCTAACTGGATTTTTTTTCCATCAGCTAAGCTTAATTTTTTCTCAATATCAGTTTTAGCATTTTTTATTTCAGATTTATCAGGTGTATCAGGTGTATCAGGTGTACTGCCAGTTGTAGTTTCAAGTACATCTAAATTAGCTGAGGCACGATCATATCGTTTATTTAGTGAGATTAAATGCTTGTCGTTTTCTTGGTTAGCTATGTTATTGTTTTTTAGATAAAGCTTTCTGGCATCTATTTGAGTAGTCAGTATGGATAGTTGGTTCTCCAGTTTGGTGATTTGTTGAGGTTTTTTGTCTTTGGTTCCTTCTTTAATAGCTAACTCTAAACCTGACATAAAGGAACAGGCGTTGTGATAATCAATTACTTCATTTAAGGCAAGATTAATAGGGTAGTCATAATAATTTTTTATAGAACTGGCTTTTATATTTGTTGTAATACTGTTTCTTAATGTTGTTCTTTGTTCAGTAATTTTTTGTACTATGGCATGGGCTAACATATTTTTATAGACAATTTCATTACCTAAGGATCGTTCGGCATTTGAAAATAAAGCCAGTGCCGCTAATGCTGCCTGGCCTGTTCCCCCCGTAACAACAGTAGCGGCACCTGAAAATATATTAGTCAAGGTGCTGGTAATCATGTTGAAACTGGCTTCATTTCCCCAAATTGAACGTTTATGTGCTTCGCACATTTCATTAGAAATTGCTATCAAATCGCCAGCAATAATGGTTCTGAGGGCAGAGCATTCAGATTCCTCTTCACTTGATAAGATACTGTAATTGATACAATACATGGGTAACAAAGGTTGTTTTGTTTCAACACCATTAATATCGACCACTTTTTTCTGTTCTAATAATGCGCTTAGCAGTAATCCTTTTTTATTTTCACTATATGATTCAGATAGTTCGGGTACACCATAGTCATCGTATAGCCCAAATTTTTTAAGTGATCCACATGACGTTAAAAGTGGAAGAATTAGAATGATTAAACAGGCGTGGAGTTTTACTTTATTTATCATATTTTGCTCACGTAGTTAAGAATTTTATTAAAAGGGCGGGGCAAGTTCAGCAAAACTATCGTGGACCTTTAAATAAGACTTGACCTTAATGTTAGAGTACATCAAGTAGAATAAAAAACAAATAACCCAAATAGGTCAATATGCAATTTATTCTAGTAATTTGGTTATGTTGCATGGTTTGTGCTATAAAATATGGACTAATAAAAATAATAAAGTAGAGGTGCTTAATGGATCAGTTTATAGGTGATATAGGACTTCATTCTTTTCTGGCTAAAGCACCGGGGAATCCTTTGATTTGGCGTGGGTTTCTTGCTGAACTTACCGAACAACTATTGTGCGATTCCAGTGCATTCTTGGTGACTGACCTGGCTAATAGGGAAAACACACATTTCCTTTTTAGTGTTGATATTTCTGAACAATATCAGGATAAATATCACAAGCAACTGAATAAACAGGATGAATTTAATTGTTTTATTAGTAGAAACCCAGGTAAAGTTTTTTGCAATCAAAACCTGGATATTGATTGTTGTAATGAAAAAGCTACTCAGTTTTTTTTGCCAGAAGATCAATGCTATCGCTTTGGTGTTTCAATTCCTTGTAATAAACATTACGCCCTTAATTTGTTACTAAATCGCAAGACATCATTTAACAATGGAGAGCAGAGACAAATTACTCAAGTATTAGACTCTTTAATTTTTAGTTTAAAAAAGGCAGTACACGAAGAGAGCCAAATTAAAATAAAGAGTCAATTGCTAGAGAGTCTAGGTAATCAGTTTGATGAATATCTTATAGTGGATGGTGAATTAAATATTTTATTTGCAGAACCTGTGTTCATTTCGATTATAAGTCAGCTGGATTGTGTGAATATTTCAACAGATCGATTTGGTATGAAATGCTCAGAAATTGAAGGGCGGTTACGCTCGCATATTAAAAAAAATGAAGGTATGGCTTCAATTCATAAGCAATGCCATTCATGCCAGATCACATTAATCCCCGTTGCTCATTTAAAAAACTTGTATCAATGGGAATGTTTTAAGGATAGTTTTGTCCTTACTTTTACTCATGATAAAGCTAAGAATCCGACCCTGGAG
>ENA-OSET01004420-OSET01004420.1-sediment-metagenome-genome-assembly--contig:-NODE-4420-length-12454-cov-3.321887_pt1 | contig 12454 bp, 13 predicted proteins | sample MGYA00237882_ERZ534229 | MGnify/ENA primary metagenome ERZ534229 (study PRJEB26408, sample SAMN06266212) | sediment metagenome | isolation source: Hudson Canyon methane seep mesocosm | place...
AGCGATTTAAGCGGTTCTGCCGCGAAGCTATAAGAGGCAGCACCCGCTACCAATAAGGCGATCAGTGTTTTTTTCATGTTCAATATTTCCTAAGAGCTTTGTGTCGATTTTACGAAAACCAACACGTTACTTGTTTTTAGTATAAAGAGCCATTGTCAGAACATTAGCACTTGTTAATGCTCTGTTTGATATCGTTTATCAGTGATGATGCCCACCAACACCATGAGCATGCCCATGAGCAATTTCTTCATCTGTCGCATCACGTACTCCCTGCACGTCCACATCAAATGTCAGGGTCTTTCCGGCTAAAGGATGATTGGTATCAACATCAACATTAAACTTACCCGCTTTAATCACCACGACTTGTTTCGCGCCTTCTTCGGTATTAATTGATACCACCATGCCAGGCTTTAATCTAGCTTTCGACTTTTTGTCACCATTTAAGTGTTTTAAAGGCACACGCTGCTTAGCATCTTCATTCCGCTCACCATAAGCATCTTTTGCTTCCACGGTTATCGAAAAAACATCCTCTGCATTTTTTCCTTCCATGCCTTTTTCAAGGCCACTAATAATATTGCCATGACCATGTAGGTAGGCCATTGGGTCACCACCATGGGATGACTCTATTTCATGCCCATTTTCATCTTGCAGGCGGTAATGGAAAGTGACAATTTTATCTTTTGAAATTTGCATGAAGGTTCTCTTTATTAAAGTCTTGGTTAAACATTATAAAATACAAAATGCATTATCTTGCTAACTCGCCCAAGAGTCCATGCAAATTACACGCTTATCGACTAAGCTTGTAAATTGAATCAGGGCGGCCTTAGAATGGGATCTAAACTGTCATTGAAAATTCGTAGCATCTTATAACAACAGTAGCGTCTTTAAACTAATGAAACATAGCCTCAACTATTTTATGACAGCGCTTGGCTGTCTTTGCGTTATTCTAGGTGTAGTGGGCATATTTTTACCTTTACTACCAACCACGCCTTTTTTGTTGTTAGCTGCCTGGCTATTTTCTCGCTCATCCGAACGCTTTCATAGTTGGTTAATGAACCACCCAAAGCTCGGCCCATTTTTATTTGTTTGGCAAAATGGCGGAGGGATCGAACGCCATGTGCGCACACGCGTTTTGCTTTGTTTGTGGGGGGGCATGCTGATTTCCATGTGGATTGTAGCCAAATTATGGGCAGTGGTGATGCTAACGTGCATTGGTTGCTGTGTATCGCTTTATATTCTGCGTCAACCTGTTAGATAGATCAGCCCCTCCTATTGACCTTACGCTAAGAGCAAGCTTTATCATCACTGATTCAAGCACTTCTTAATTAAGGACAACAAATGAAAGCAAGGATCTCAAACGTATTCGCAACATCCTCAGAACAAGCCTGGCAAGCTGTTAAACAGAGCCGTACCCTTAGCTATATCACCAAAGGTTTCTTGCACTTTGAAGGCGCTGAACACTTCCCTCTAGAATGGAAGCAAGGCAAAACCGAGCAATGTCGGCTCATTTTTTTTGGTTTTATCCCTGCATGGCAACACTTACTGAAATTTACCCGCATTGATAACCACAATTACCAGCAGTTTACAGAAGAAACTGGCGGACTGATTCCTCAATGGAACCACCTTATTAAAGTAGAAACGCTCTCAGAAACGCGCTGCAGGTATACTGATGAAATTGATATTAAAGCAGGTATATTTACCCCCTTGGTTTGGCTCTACGCTCATATCTTCTATCGTTATAGGCAGCACCGTTGGAAGAAACTCATTCGTGCAAACTATTTTCAAGTGTTATAACGTAGTCAAGCATGGCAAAATAGCCCCCTAAACACTAAGCAACTATTTTATTCATAAAAGATCTTTGGAAAAAAGCGCACATGACAATTAACTGGTTCCCAGGGCACATGCACAAAGCCCAAAAAGAAATAAAAAAAGTCATGTCGCAAGTAGATGTCGTCATCGAAGTACTGGACGCTCGCATCCCCTTCAGCAGTGCCAACCCGATGATTCAGAAATTAAAGGGCGATAAGCCAAACATCAAAATTCTTAATAAAGCCGATTTGGCAGACCCGGAAATAGTTAAACTGTGGCAAGCACGTTTTGAACAGGATGATACGGTTAAGACGCTAGCCTTGTCAGCCAATACCGATGACAGAATGAACACGATCAGCAGTCTGTGCCGCAAGCTAGCACCTCACCGTAAAGACTCCGACAAACCGGTTAGCGCAATGATTATGGGCATCCCTAACGTGGGTAAATCAACCCTGATTAACTCGCTTGCAGGGCGAACAATTGCAAAAGTAGGCAACGAGCCTGCTGTCACCAAGCGCCAACAAAAAATAAATCTTGAAAACGGCATTGTCCTCTCTGACACACCAGGAATTCTCTGGCCAAAACTGGAACCCTCATGCTGTGGCTATCGCTTGGCAGTAACCGGCGCGGTTAGAGACACTGCGATGGAATATGAACTGGTAGCCTTATTCGCTCTAGAGTTCTTAGCTAAACAATATCCTGAAGCATTAGAAACACGCTACAAATTAGAAAACGCTCAAATCGGAGATGAAGCCTTACTTAAGCTAATTGGTAGTAAACGTGGCTGCTTAAGGTCGGGTGGCAAGGTCGATTTACACCAAGCAGCAACGATTATTCTTAATGAACTACGCTCAGGAAAGCTAGGCAAAATATGCCTTGAGACACCTGAAATGATGGACCAGGAAATGGCTGAATTTCGCGCTATGATAGAAGCCAAGCGTGCAGAACAAGAAGCAAAAGAAAACCAAGATAAACACTAAGAGAACGTTACACGACAACCGTTTCATTAAACCACTTTGTTACGCCTGTGTGCTTTTCAACCGGAATGAAAGAGACTTAAGTCGGACAAAGCGCTCACTAACTAAAAAGGATTTTTTATGATCAAGCGACTCCCTGAACATCTGATCAACTATCGTTTAGCATTTACTTTAGTCAGTATATTGTTCATCACAGCCCTAAGTATGGGGCTTGAACACTTACGCTTTGAAAGTGACTATAAGATTTTCTTCTCAGACGACAACCCTCAATTACTTGCCCATTTAAACAATCAAGACCGTTATATCAAGAGTGATAACATCACTTTTGTTATTGCCCCCAAAGATGAGAAAATTTTCAGCCCAGCCACACTTCAAAGCATTATTGATTTAACTGACGAATCCTGGAAAGTCCCTTACTCTTCTCGTGTTGACTCCATCACGAACTACCAACACACCTGGGTTGATGAAGATGACCTCATCGTTGAAGACCTGGTTTCATCACCTAATAAACTTTCAGAAAAAAAAATAGAACAATTAAAAAACATAACCCTATCTGAACCCTTGTTGGTGAATTTTTTAATCTCAAACAGGGCTCATGCAAGCGCCGTGTCGGTTAACCTGAATTTACCGGAAAACCAGCATGAAGCCGACCTTGCCACGACCGAAGTGGTTGAGTACAGCCGTAACTTGCGTGAGCAATTCGAAGCTAAGAATCCTAATTTAAAAATTTACTTAGTTGGCCAAACCATGGTCAACAAAACCTTCAATGAAATGTCGATGCAAGATATGACACAGTTGATTCCGCTGATGTTTATAATCATTGTCGCCTTGCTCCAAATTATTCTCCGTTCTTTCGTCGGCACACTTTCAACGGTGGTATTAATCGCGCTAAGTGTACTGACAACGATGGGCTTTATGGGCTGGATGGATTTGGCACTTAATCAAGTGAATGTCACCTGCCCGATCGTCATTCTTACCTTAGCGGTTTGTGACGCTGTGCACCTCATGAATGGTTATCTTTTTAATATCTCACAAGGCGAGTCGCGTATTAATGCGATGAAAGAAAGCTTATCAGTGAACCTAAAGCCTATATTTCTAACCAGTTTAACCACCGCAATTGGCTTTCTCAGTATGAATTTCAGTGATTCTCCGCCCTTTCAAGAGCTTGGAAGCATCGCAGCGTTTGGCGTGATAACCGCATTTATACTCAGTATGACATTTTTCCCTGCACTGGTTTTATTGCTACCACAGAAATTGAGAAAAACACAAAAAGCAGCTGATCATAAAACCCTGTCTGAGCACATTGGTGCTTTCTCAGTAAAACACCATAGCATCATTTTCTACGGCCTATTGATTACCGCTGTTGTACTCGCTGGCTTTACGTTCAAAAATGAACTCAATGACGACACTATTGGCTACTTTCATAAAGATGTCCCCTTTCGCCAAGCTGCCGACTATACACAAGAGAACCTGACAGGCTTTGATCTGATCGCTTATTCACTCGATAGCAAAGAAAGCAACGGCATTAACAAGCCTGAGTTTCTGAAAAAGGTTGATGACTTTGCTAGTTGGTACCTTGCTCAACCCGAAGTTGTACATGTCAGTAGCTTTACCGATATTATCAAGCGTCTTAACCAGAACATGCATAATGATGACCCACAATGGCATCGCCTTCCTGAACGTAGAGACCTGATTGCACAATATATTTTACTCTATGAAATGTCCCTGCCTTATGGCTTGGATTTAAATAACCAAATAGACAGCAATAAGTCCTCTCTTCTATTACGTGTGCGCGTAAAAGATCAAAAAGCCAATGAACTCATTTCCTTAGATGAGCGAGCGCAAGCATGGCTAGCACAGCATGCACCAGAGCTAGTCACACCGGGTGCAAGCGTATCAATTATGTTTGCACACATTGGACAACGAAACATTAAAAGCATGCTGACTGGCTCCATTATCGCACTCATTTTGGTCACGCTAACTCTGATCATTTCTCTAGGCTCCATTCGCTATGGTCTGATTAGCCTGCTACCCAACGCCTTCCCTGCAGCGATTGCCTTTGGCATTTGGGGAATTTTCGTTGGACAAGTTAACTTGGCAGTGGCAGTTATTTTTTCCATCACCCTAGGCATAGTAGTCGATGATACCGTTCACTTTATCACTAAATATTTACATGCTCGGGACCACCACAAGCAAGATGCCAAAGCTGCAGTCATGTATGCCTTTAGTCATGTAGGAAAACCCATTATTACGACCACGATTGTACTGGCAGCCGGATTTTTTGTACTCGCATTCTCAAGCTTTGACGTAAATTCATCCATGGGCCTAATGGTGGGCTTAACAATTATAATCGCGCTCGTTTGGGACTTTTTGTTCTTGCCGGCACTGCTGATTAAGCTAGACCAAAGGGATAAAAAGCATGAACAACAGCTGTCTCAGGATACCGTGGCATTTCCCCAATAAAACGCCCTGAATAAAACGATGCAGACTTTTCTTCGACGACTCGAAATACTGAATTTTCTTAAATCCAAACATAGTAGTGTGGGTACTGAGATAATTCTCCAGCACTTGATTGATGCCGGTTATTTAGATTTCAACGAAGCAAAGCAAAAAAGTCAGTTCCGCCTGATCCAGCGTGACCTAGCCTTTCTTTTAGGTGAAGAAAGCGACACTGGAACAGGCGAGTTCGATAATGATTTTGGGTTACTCGTCGAACAGGGTTTAGGTAAAAGCCGCCACTGGCGCTTAGACCCTTACCAGCAACTAAATTATGACTTTGAACGCATGCCGGCGTTTATGGCTTTAGCCTTATCGGTCACACAGAAACACTTAAAACAGGTACTACCATCTTCAACACAGCATGAACTAAAACGCATCTTTCTTAATGCCGAGGCAAAACTACAAAAAAGCGAACAAAAACTTTCTCCGATTCACTACCAACGTTTAAGTAATTCAGTTGAGTTTTTCCAGCGCGGACAACGCCTGCAAGCCCCCCATTTTGACATGCAGATTCTGGATACAATTTACCGCGCCATTCTACAGGGCAAGCGGGTGAATATTTCATACCGGGCTCAAACAGGTACGAAAGAGTATGAACTACACCCTTTTGGCGTCGCCATTATGCTGCCCAAGTTATATCTGGTAGGAAAAAAACACGAGGATATTCGCAAAGAGAAAGACAACAACCACGGCTTTAGAAGTTTTCTGATTCATAAAATAGAAGATATTACACTAAGTAAACAAGCCAACCACGTACCTGAAAATTTCCAGATTAAGGACTACTTAGATGAAGGCAATATGGATGTGCTTCTCGATTATTCAGACAAAACCAAGCACACCTTAATACTGGTACTCACTGCTTTACAAAAAAATAGTAATTTAATTTCTGACCTAAAAGAAAGCCCAATCAGTACTAGCCAGTCTTTAACACAAATAGACGCGAATACATGGCAACTCAAAGCGGAAGTCAGGCGCACAATACAGTTAAAAAACTGGCTATTATCTCTAGGTTCTCAAGCAATAGTTTTATCTCCCGAAATAATTCGTAATGACCTCATACAAGCATTGGATGCCATCAGAGCAAACTACGGGTAACAAGTGACTTTTTCAAAAAAGAACACCTAAACAGGTTCAACCAACACCAAACGCATGGTTTGTCCTTCAAAAATTTCTTTCAGTGCATCACGCACTTCATGAATACTGCTGCTCTTGATACGAAAACGAAACTTAGTGCCTTTTTGAGTAAATGCGTTGATTCTAAACATAATATAAGCCCTGTTTGATTCTATTGAATACTTACAAGCTAAAAGTTATCTCTTAGCGACAGGAGCTATACTAAAGACCGAAGCGACACATTATGTCGCCCAGAAAGATTAAATAAACAAGACTGTACAAAGCTTTTCAATTTAGTCTTTGGGAATTTCCACAACAACGTCACTCAAAAGTGAGTTTGCAATGAAACAATGGCTATGCGCCTTCTGATGCATCTTTTCTAACTGCTCTCTACTCACGCTGGATTCTTCTGAGAAGAGGACTACCGGATTGATTTTAATCGTATCAACAAAGGTTTTCCCTTGCTTATTCAAACTCACATAAGCTGTCGATTGAACGTTATAGCTTTCGACCACCAAGCGTTTTTTTGCGGCTAGCGCTAAAAAAGTTAACATGTGGCAACTAGCAAGGCTGGCAGCCAACGCTTGTTCTGGATCAATATAATCAGGCGTATTGGCTGTCGACATAGGAATCGACATATCAGAAATTTGGGCTTGATGGTTTTTGTCATAACCCAGGTGACTGAATTCACCTTTACGCTGCCAACTTACCTGCGCAACATGCTCACTTATTGTCTGTTCATTCATACGTTTATCCCTTCTTTATTTTTTATACCATCATTAAGACTGATATTGGTTTTCAGGTATTTCAACATCCTTGCCAGACGCAACCCAACTTTCAATGCCACCCGCTAACATATAAATATTGGTAAAACCCATTGTTTGTAATAAGTTCGCAGCTAATGAAGAACGCCCTCCATTTTTACAATATACCACAAGGCTCTGCTCAAAATTTTGTAAGGCCGGATGTTCACCCACCATAAACTCTAGCAAACCTCTGGGCACATGTGCAGCACAGAATAAATGGCCCGTTTCAAATTCGGCTGGCTCGCGCACATCTAATAACTTTGCGCCATCTGAAACCAAGTTTAACACCTCACCTGTATCGAGTATTTTTAGCGTTTTTCGGGCTTGGATTAACAAATCATCACATGTCACATTTTTTATCACTGCCATAATTTCACGCTCTTTGCTATATTAGAAGATACTAATATTACGTCGTATTTAAACACCAAGCAAGCGTGTTCATCATTTTAAGATACTGCTACAGTGCAATTTTCATTCTAGAACTTCGTGACCTATGACAAACCTAAAGCTTTTCCCCCTACAAGTTCATCAATATTCAGCGCCCTTATTAGTATTAATGCTCTCCCTCATAGCCTATCTGTTTGACTCACAGCTAAGTGATACATTGATATATCAACGACACTTAATAGGCCAAGGACAGTGGTGGCGATTTCTCAGCGCACATTTTTTTCATACTAATGGATTCCACCTCACACTTAATATCGCCGCACTCACGTTGTTATGGGCATTGCATGGCCATTTTTATACATTTAAAACGTACTTCCTCTGCTTCTGTCTAAGTGCCTTAGTTTGTAGTATCGGAATCTACTTTTTTTCAACAGAGCTTGAACAATATGTTGGACTTTCTGGTGTATTACACGGGCTGTTTGTTTGGGGGGCTATACTTGAAATACAGGCTAAGAATAAAATGGGTTATTTATTATTGCTCGCAATTTTGCTTAAAATTATTCACGAACAGTTATTTGGTGCCAGTGCAGATGTAGCACAGTTAATTGCCGCAAAAGTCGCAATAAATGCACATTTATGGGGAGCTGTTGGCGGTGGATTGCCTGCCTTAATAAGGGGAGTCATTTTACATATGTTCCCACGCAAGGCGTAGGAACATAATTTATATTAAATTAATACTAACTATTTTTCTCGATTGAAAGTAATTCAACTTCAAAAATCAATGCCGCATTCGGGCCAATCTTACCACCAGCACCACGAGGGCCATAGGCTAAGTCAGAAGGAATAAATAGCTTCCATTTATCACCGGCTTTCATTAACTGTAAAGCTTCTGTCCAGCCTTTAATAACCTGACCTACACCAAAGGTAGCGGGACTTCCACGCTCAACAGAGCTATCAAAAACCGTTCCGTCAATCAGTGTGCCATGATAGTGAACGGTTACTTTGTCTTCTTTAGAAGGCGATGCGCCCTCCCCTGCGGTTAACACTTCATACTGCAAACCACTATCTAGTGTAGTCACACCATTACGGGCTTTGTTTTCTGCCAAGAAAGCAGTGCCTGCAGATTCGTTTTCAGCCAATGCAACGTCAGACTTCTGTTTCATTTCAGCCATTTTTTTCGCTTGAAAAGCTTGCATCGTTGAAGCAACTTCTTCAGGCGTCAACATTGCATCTTTACCTTCAAAACCATCAGTTACACCACTAAAAAAGGCTTTTAATTGAAGTTCTTCAATTTCGCGCTTCATTGAATCGCCAAATTTTAAACCAATCGCATAGCTGTTTTTTGCATCGATATTATCAAGGGTGATTTTTTCTTCTGCAGGCTGACACGCAACTAAACCTAAGGTTACAGCAGCAATTAAAACTTTTTTCATGTTCATTCCAATTTTTATAATAGGGTCTATTAAGTTTAAAAACGCCGTCTTTATCTCATTTTTTTTATCTGAGGTCTAGGAGACAGTTGGATTTAAGGATAATCTTTCATTTTGTTAATTAAACCAAGCCTGAGGAGTTTAAATTGTCAGCCTGGCACCAAAAGCATGTTCAATTAAAACCACGCGCTCGTGGATTTCATTTAATCACTCAGGAAATCTACGAAGCACTTCCTGAAATAACTGACTTTCAAGTAGGTATGCTGCATATTTTCATTCAACACACATCAGCATCACTATGCATTAATGAAAATGCAGACCCCGATGTACGCCTAGACTTAGAACAACATTTTAGAAAAATCATTCCTGAAAATGCACCTTATTACCTGCATACTCTAGAAGGAGCCGACGATATGCCTGCACATATAAAAGCGGTGACAATTGGACCATCGTTAAGCATTCCCATCACCTCAGGCCATTTAGCGCTAGGCACCTGGCAAGGAATTTATTTAGGAGAGCATCGGAACCATGGTGGTTCACGTCGATTGGTTTTGACACTTTCAGGTTCTATCTAACAGCGCCCTACCTTTTTGTGACGCAAGTCTCAAATCAAACTCAGTACGCCTGGGTTTAATCCTTTTGGGCGATCAAATTAAGCCCCCCTAAACCCTAAGATACATTTCATCGAGGTGAAATACCTTGAGCAAAAAACTTCAGGCCTTTTTGCTCACAGTATTTTATCTACCATGTTTATACAGTTGTCTACCTGGGGCCTCCCTACAAGGCCCCGCTTTAATGCGGTGATTTGATCGTTCGGCATCAAATCACCGCTTTTTTTATGTCTGTTTTTTACGTAAAAGAGCTGAATTCCAGCTAAGCATCACATTAAGCTTCTGCTAAAACTTTCAGAAACACACCACCGTATTTATCTAATTTTTTTTGCCCAACCCCACTAAGCTGAGAAAATTGCTGTAATGTGCTTGGCTTATTATCAAGCATTTGTTTTAAAGTGGCATCATGGAAGATGACGAAAGGTGGGACATTTTGCTCATCTGCCAACGATTTTCGACATGCTCTGAGTGACTCCCAAAGCACAAGATCTTCACTTTGAATAGGTGTGCTCGTTTTTTCACTTGCTGTAGAGCGGCTTTTCTTTTTGTTACTTGCAGCATCCAATCTAAGCTCTATTGTTTGCTCGCCTTTTAACAAGGCTCTGCTTTTTTCAGCCAGAAATACCTGCCCATGGTCATAATTAACGTTTAAATAGCCTCTTGCTACCAACTGACGAAACACCGAACGCCACTGACCTTCACTTAAGTCACTTCCGATACCAAAAGTTGATACGTTTTGATGATTAAATTGCGTAACTTTATCTGTCTGTTTGCCACGTAATACACTGATCACATGCACCACACCAAAACGCTGACCAGTACGGTACACACAACTCAGTGCTTTTCTCGCAGCATCAGTACCGTCCCATGTTTGAACAGGGTTCAAACAGTTATCACAATTGCCACAAGGTTCCGGCATCATATCGCCAAAATAGCGCATCAGCATTTGCCGCCGACAAGAGGTAATTTCTGCCAAACCCAGCATACCATCCAGCTTGCGTTGCTCAATACGCTTGAATTGTTCATTCGCATCCGAGCCAGCCATCATCTGTTTAAGTTTAATGACATCTTCCAGCCCATAAGTCATCCAGGCCGTTGAAGGCAAGCCATCACGCCCTGCCCGGCCTGTTTCCTGATAATAAGCCTCAATGCTTTTGGGTAAATCCAAATGAGCAACAAATCGTACGTCAGGCTTATCGATGCCCATACCAAAAGCGATGGTCGCGACAATAATAATGCTTTCTTCTTTCAGAAAGCGCTCCTGATTCTGCTGCCGGGTTTCTTTGCTTAAACCGGCATGATAAGGATAAGCTTTTAAACCTTGCTCCGATAACCAATGCGCAGTCGCATCGACTTTATTACGCGATAAGCAATAAACCACCCCCGCATCCTGCAAATGCGCTTGTTGAATAAAACGAAGCAATTGCTGCCGAGGCTGGTTTTTCTGGGTAATATGATATTGAATATTAGGCCGATCAAAGCCGGAGACAAACACCTCTGCCTGCTGCAAACCTAAGCGAGCAACAATTTCTTCACGTGTTTTTGCATCTGCAGTCGCGGTGAGGGCCACGCGGGGTACATAAGGGAATTGTTCATGCAACAAACTCAGCTGTAAGTAATCTGAGCGAAAGTCGTGCCCCCATTGTGAAACACAGTGCGCTTCATCAATAGCAAAGAGTGAGACCTGACAAGCTTTTAACCATGCTAGCGTTTGCGGCAGGGTCAGTCGCTCTGGCGCAATATAAATTAAATCCAACTCACCTTGTCTGGCAGCTTGTTCAACCCCATAATTATGGCTGGCAGACATTGAGGAGTTCATACATGCAGCGCTAACGCCCGCCTGACACATAGCAGACACCTGATCTTGCATCAGCGCTATCAATGGTGAAATCACAATCCCAACACCGTTACGCACAAGCGCCGGTATTTGATAACAAAGTGACTTTCCTCCGCCAGTCGGCATGAGCACAAACGCATCTTTATTTTGTAATAGTGCGTTGATCACCTCATCCTGTGGTGATCTAAATTCGGTATAACCAAATACCTTCTGTAAAACGGTGTATGCATCCTGCATCATTTATAAATTCTCAACTTTTACGACTCAATTTATCCTCAAAATCCCGATGCCATTGGCACATTCTTTCGGCTACACCAAACAAAACATAGTCACTGCGTACCGAACTAAAAATATCAAAAGCATGTTGTGCCCCGGTTATTTCTGCAAACTCAACTGTTTGGGTGGAACTTTCATCCAAAAGGCTGGCAAAGTATTGCGCTTCGCCTAAAGAGGTTAGTGAATCTTTGTCGCCATGGATCACGAGAAAGGGCGGTGCATCTTTATTGACGTGTGTCACCGGAGACATTAAGCGATACAAAGCTTCGTTTTCTTTTTTCGTCTGTCTTATTATTTTCTTGCTCAAAATAATGTCAAGACCAAGGCTACGCTGTAACTTCTGCTGATCCAGCAAGTCATAAATGCCATAAAAAGGAATACAGCCTTGTACGGTGGTATCTTTATCTTCAAAGCCGGGTTGAAATGCGGCCTCATTTGCACTTAAAGCCAGCAAGGAAGATAAATGTCCCCCCGCTGAGCCACCTGTTACCACGATATAGTCAGGGTTGCCGCCATATTCTCGTATATGCTCTTTGACCCAAACCAGCGCTCTTTTACAGTCAATAATATGCTCGGGAAAGGTCGCGGCGGGGCAAAGCCGATAATCAATAGAAACACTCACCCAACCACGCTTTGCCATTTCAACCATTAAAGGTACGCCTTGCTCATTTTTACTGCCATATCCATGCGTCCAAGCGCCACCATGTAT
>ENA-OSET01004423-OSET01004423.1-sediment-metagenome-genome-assembly--contig:-NODE-4423-length-12451-cov-3.477291_pt1 | contig 12451 bp, 10 predicted proteins | sample MGYA00237882_ERZ534229 | MGnify/ENA primary metagenome ERZ534229 (study PRJEB26408, sample SAMN06266212) | sediment metagenome | isolation source: Hudson Canyon methane seep mesocosm | place...
TATGTGTCGTTTTGATTATTTTCGTTCCATTCAATGAGCATATTATTTGAAGCTGTATCAATTCCAACAGAATAAATAAGCGGTATGCTTGGAGTAAGCATGTCTTCAAAATCATCTCCTGCCTTGTTTGAAGTGAATTCGCATGCATCGGTAGGTAATGTAATGCGATAATTTATAAAGGCCTGACAGATATCTATGGTATCCTTATAATTTGTTGTGCCAAATGGTACACTATCAATGAGATTTAGAGTTCCAGCGGGGTATTCTAGATAAACATGATAATAGGCATTGAAATTCGACATTAAAGTACTGCTGGGAGCATTCCAGTTTAATATGGCTGTTCCGTTTCCTGGATTACTTACATTAAGATAGATATTTGCTATAGTATCAGAATATTTAATGGTATTCCCATCACATCCGGATTGAACCGATAAAAAATAGTCCTTTGCACCACTTATTGCATTTATTGTATAACTATTTGCAGAAATATCAGTTAAATTTCCAATAAGCCCATCCTGAACGGAATAAATTCCGTACTCGACAAAAGAGCCAAAAGGATCAGTAATAGGTTCCCAGAATATGGTAATATTGTCAAAATCGTCCGTTTGTATACAACTGATTTTAGGTGCCTCAATAATTCCCGGGTTAATGATATTTATTCTTACTGTAGCATAGGTAATCTTTGGAACCTGGCAGAAAACCAGGAAAGCTACTGGCAGCACTATTTACAAGCGCTCGAAACAGCGGGCCAATCTCGAGTTTAGTTAAATAGCAGCAGGACCAGCCTCGAACCTACCTTAATCGGCACGGCCCCGAATGACACTTACATAAACTAGTTACCTCATCACACTGTCATCCCGATACGCTCCACCATTGTCATACCGGTAGTCTTTTGAGCCGGTATCCACATCTTTAAGATATACGCAGAGAGAATGTATTCCCTATTCAGTTACCTAAGAAATAAATGATGAGGGGATGTTTGCTTTTGTGGTTACTTTAATACCTCAAAACCATGAATCCGTTTCATGACGATCTATATTTGATAATGGAATAGTAATAAACGGAAGACCTAAAGCATCTGTTTTAACCACTGCTTGCTGAACTTTACTACGATTTTCAGAGCCTGTTTTACCAATATAATAGTATAGCTCGGAAATTCCGTGAAACTTTTCTAGGGTGATAATATTCAGTGCGGTTGACTCGTTAAAGCCGGGTATATAACCCAGTGGTATTGAAATACCAAAGTTGTCAAAGTCAGTGCCTAGTGAGGTATAAAAAACGGTCATGACTCTGTCAGACTCTGCTTGAGTTTGAGCGATGTGCGCGCCATATCTACTGGTAAGTTCTGTTGCTAGGCGATGATCTGCATAGTTTTTAAGTGGAGAGTCGCTTAAAAAATAAGAATTAATAAATACTTTTTTGTCTTTTAGTTCGTCAAAATTGACATCTTTTAGATTGGAAATTAAATCATCAATACTATGGGTGATTAACCGCTGAGAGGTTGAACCTGATAAAGAGTCTTGAATGTGTCTTGTCGAGCAAGCACTAAATATAAGGCAGATGAATACAGTGCTAAGAAGTTTCAGGAGCATAACCAATATTCCAGTATGGTAAAAATTATGAGCCTCACATTATATGAACTTTCCAAATAAGACCAGAACAAGGCTCCTTTAGATAAATGCTCTTGCTATTGTTGTGATGGCTGCTGTGATGACTAATGGTAGCAAGAAAAGAATGGTGCTAGAATGCGCTCAAAATTTTTATGCTTGAGGAGTGCTAAATAATGTCAATGGCTGATCGCGATGGTTTGATTTGGTTTGATGGTGAAATGGTTCCATGGCGAGATGCGAAAATACATGTATTAACGCACACTTTGCATTATGGGATGGGGGTATTTGAAGGTGTACGTGCTTATCAAAATGATAAAGGCACCGCTATTTTTAAGCTTCAAGAACATACCGATCGTTTGTTCCGCTCTGCTCATATCATGAAAATGGATATGCCTTATGATAAAGAAACACTGAATCAGGCCCAGTTAGACGTCGTGAAAGCGAATGATTTACATGAAGCCTATTTGCGTCCAATGGTATTTTACGGTTCAGAAGGTATGGGTTTGCGTGCCGATAACCTGAAAACACATGTGATTGTTGCGGCCTGGTCTTGGCCTTCTTACATGTCGCCTGAAGCGATGGAGGTGGGTATTAAAGTACGTACTTCTTCTTACACGCGTCATCATGTCAATATCAGCATGTGTAAAGCCAAAGCAAACGGCCACTATATAAACTCGATGCTAGCTTTAAATGAAGCTTTGGAGAGTGGTTGTGAAGAAGCATTATTACTGGATAATGAAGGCTATGTCGCAGAAGGTAGTGGTGAAAACATCTTCATTATTCGTGACGGCATTATGTACACTCCAGAATTAACCTCTTGCTTAGACGGCATCACTCGTAAAACAATTTTCACCTTCGCTGAAGAGTTGGGTATTGAAGTACGTGAAAAACGTATTACTCGTGATGAAGTTTATGTAGCGGATGAGGCCTTCTTTACTGGGACTGCGGCAGAAGTATTGCCTATTCGTGAGTTGGATGGTCGTAATATTGGTACCGGTTCACGAGGTCCGCTAACTGAAAAATTCCAAACCATGTACTTTGATGCTGTAAAAGGCCGTCGCTCTCAAAATGCAGATTGGTTAAGCGCTGTTTAATTTCTACTGCTTTAAGGCTTGAAAGGTGGGTCTATGAAAATTTTAATCATAGGCCCATCCTGGGTTGGCGATTTAGTGATGGCGCAAAGTTTGTTTATTACGCTGTGCCGTCAATATGAAAACCCTCAAATAGATGTACTGGCTCCTTCCTGGAGCGCTCCCATTCTCGATGTGATGCCTGAAGTGCATCAAACTATTGAAATGCCGCTTGGTCACGGTGAGCTTCAACTCAAGGTTCGTAAACAACTTGCTATAAAGCTGAAAAATAAGCGTTATGATTGGGCGATCGTTTTACCAAATTCCTTCAAATCTGCTCTTATTCCATGGTTGGCCTATATTCCAAAGCGCACAGGCTGGCGTGGAGAGTTTCGCTATGGTTTGCTGAACGACCTTCGCTTGCTTGATACAGATATTTTCACCAAAACAGTACAGCGTTATGTCGGCTTAGCCTTTTCGAAAGGGGTGAGTCCTAATGAATTTATTTGCCCAAACCCGAAACTGATACCTACTGACGAGCATATTAAATTAGCTATGCTTGAATTTGATATGAATCTGCAAAAGCCCATTTTAGCGCTTTGTCCCGGAGCTGAATTTGGCCCAGCGAAAAAATGGCCGGCACGATATTTTCAGGAAGTTGCCGCTTTTCATATTCAGCGTGGTGGGCGGGTGTGTTTGTTTGGCTCAAAAAATGATAGCGTGGTGTGTAACAATATTGCAGAGGTTTTTAGTGCGCAAGATGTGAAAAATTTTGCTGGAAAGACAAGCTTGCAACAGGCAGTTGCTTTATTGTCTCAGGTGGATCAAGTTGTTACGAATGATTCGGGCTTGATGCATGTAGCTGCAGCTTTAGAGCGCCCTGTTGTGGCTGTTTATGGTGGGACTTCAGAGCATTTTACCCCGCCGCTTAGTTCACTCAGTAAAATAGTTTATTCAGATATTGATTGCCGGCCATGCCATAAACGCACCTGTCCATATGGTCATTATGACTGTTTGGAAGAGATCAAACCCGAGCAGGTGATAGAGGCCTTGAAGGAATAACTCACTACAGGTGTTGCTTTGTATGATACCTAGAGACTTAAACGTTTCCGCTTAAGTCTCTTTTTGCCAGCGCTCAATCCTATTACGACCATTTTCTTTGGCTTGATAAAGCGCTTTATCTGCTCGTTCAAATAAACTACTTCCATCCAAACCTTCATCAAATGCGGACATACCAAAGGACATCGTTATTTGGATGTTTTCATCTCGAAAGTGAAAGGGGAGTCGACAAATCATTTCACGAGTTTTTTCAATGACTTGTTCGGCCGTTTCTATATCAGTTTCGGGTAAAATGATAACAAATTCTTCACCTCCATAGCGGGCAACAAAGTCGGTTTTACGTATTCGGTTTTGAACCTCTTTTGCCATAATTTGGAGTACTTTATCGCCTGAAAGGTGACCGTATTCGTCATTGATTTTTTTGAAGAAGTCGATGTCAGCTACGACGAGAGTGGCTGGTTTTTTGTAGCGTTTCCAGCGTTCAAGCTCTAATTCTAATCGCTCATCATAGGCTTCACGGTTTGGTAATTTTGTGAGCGAGTCACTTAAGGCTTTACCGCGTTCTTCTTTGAGTCGTTGACGTATATAGAGTGCCTCTTGCTCCATTGCCTCAATACGGTCTTGTAGGGCTTTTACTTCGGTGGCTTTGTCACTTTCGTGCTGCTTAGCATCGCCAGAGTGTTGGTCAACGGCGGTTGAAATATTGTCTAAATGGCTGGTGATTGATTTTTTTAAGTCTTCAATTTCATGGGCATTCGAGACTTGTAGTGACATCTCGTTTACATGTTCACGCACTACGCGATCAAATTCTATATTTTGACCATGCCATGCTTTATCAGATTTTTGACTTTCTTCAATAAAGCTTTGAACTTTGATGAGGCGTTCATCAAGTAATAATAAGAAGGTTTCAAACTCGCGCTGGCCTTTGCCAATCACTGAGATAATCAGACTGGCAAGGTCATCAAGTGTTGGACCTAGTTCATACCAGACTAGCTCCCCTTCAATCTGGTCACGTAGTTTGGCTACTTCGCGATTTGCACTTTCTGGAAAGGTCAGCTGATTCAGGAGATTATTTATAGTCCCTTTAACATGGCGCGCTATGGATGAAAATCCTGGTGCTAATTCAGTAGATTCATTTAGGTCTTCTTTTGTTTCCAGTTCCATGTCTTGTTGGTTTTGTTCCAACTCGGGTAAAGCTTCGGCTTCCGCAGGCGGAGCTTCACTTTGGCTTACACCTCCACCGATTAAACGACTTAGGAAGCCTGCTTCTTTCTTAACCGGTTCAACAATTTCTTTTAGCACTTCAGCTTGTAAGGTTGCATATTCAGATAAAATGCCAGGATAATCTTGAAAGCTTGAAATGTTTTTGTTTAAGGATTTTGATAGCTTACGTAGGGCACTTTTTTGTTTTCGTGGTACTTTAAAGGCTTGCAGTTGCTCAATGAGCTGCCCCATTGCTTTAACAATACTTTCTACATTCTGTTGTTTGGATTCATCGGCAGTAAGAATCAGCTTATCAATGCGTTTGAGGCGTTTTTCAAGGTCATTATTTTCAGGACTCGCAACACGAATAGCTGTTCGGAGGCTGGCAAGTTCTTTGTCTAGTGCATCACTGATATTTTCGGCGGCAAGGCTGACCCGAACTAAAATTCGTTGTAATAAAGCGGCGTAATCCTCTGCGAACTTTTTTTGTTCATCAAAGGATTCATTTTGTTCAAAATACTTGTCTTTCCAACGTTCCAGTTCATCTTTTGTATCAGGATTTGAGCTCATAGGCACTCCGAATCATTTGCATAGATTACGTTTGGCCCTACACCTTTTTATGAATCACTCTAATAATGAGGGCACGTCATCTGTTATTTTTTGGCTTCGAGCATTGACTAATAAATTGGGCAAAATGCGGCTCATAAAATCACTAATATAGGATAAAAATAGTGATCCCATATTGCTGTCAAAGTGAGCGGCATCTTTACTGCCTAAGCAAAAAACGCCTAAAAGTTCGCCATTTCTGATGGGGATTATGGCGGCAGACCCTACACTTTCGGCATTTGATGGAAATAAACAGTTCATTTTTTCTTTATCAAAAGCGCCACAAATTGCGTTTGCGCTGTCGACTAAAGCGCCCAGTTGCTCTTTAGCACTTTCTAAGCTTAGTACATTTATGTCAGAAACGGGGTAATCTGTTTGCTCACCGAAAACTAAAATACTACTAAAATCGATATTGTCATCATTTCGGAAGACTTCATTGACCACAATTTCTATTTCATCCAGACTTTTAACTTCTAACAAATTGAGCAATAAGCGCTTACTTTTTTCGAAATGAGCATCATTTTCATGTGCGATGGTGATTAGCTCATTTAGCTTATTTTTTAATTCATCACGATGCTCTCTGAAAACCTGTACCTGGCGCTCGCCGAGTGAAATAGCCGCGCCACTTTTATGAGGAATCTTTAACTCACTTAATAAATATTCATGCGAGGCAAAAAAATTCGGGTTTGCACTCAAATAGGCTACGACTTGTTCTTCGCTGATCGGGTTTGTTTCAGCTATTACTACTTTTTCTGTCATGTTGTTTGCCACTTATTTTACGCCCCATGGAGCGATGTCATTATTATATTTTTCCGCCACTTTCTGGGACGAAATAGCTTAGATACGTATTTTACCTTCAAAAACACTCACGGCAGGCCCTTCCATGAAGAGTGGTGTACCGCGCCCCTGCCATTGGATATTTAGGTTTCCACCAGGCAGTTTAACTTCAACAGGGCTTTCTAACAGTCCTAGTTCAATCCCTGCCGCCACAGCAGCACAAGCCCCTGTACCACAGGCCATTGTTTCTCCCACACCGCGCTCAAATACACGTAGTTTAATAAAGCGCTTGTGTACTACTTCCATAAATCCCACGTTTACTTTCTCAGGAAATTGTTCATGCGCTTCAATTAATGGGCCATGTGTTTCAACCGCCGCCGTTTTTACATCGTCAACATGGATAACTGCGTGAGGGTTACCCATTGAAACTGTCGATAGCTGGACTTCTTCATTATTGACTTTAATAGCATAAACACTACTGGCAGTATCTGCCAGAAATGGAATCTTTTGAGGTTCAAATACTGGTTCGCCCATATCGACCAAAACACGACCATCTTCATCAATATTGAGTTCGATGTCGCCTTTCATTGTTTCAACTTGGATGCAGTTTTTATTTGTAAGCTTTTTCTCTTTGACAAAAACGGCAAAACAGCGTGCGCCATTGCCACACTGCTCTACTTCAGAACCATCGGCGTTAAAAATACGATAGCGAAAGTCTACATTTGGCTTACCGGGGGGTTCTACCAGTAAAAGCTGGTCAAAGCCGATGCCTAAATGACGATCTGCTAAGCGGCGAATTTGCTCAGGACGCAAGTGAGCATGATGGCTGATCATATCCACCACCATAAAGTCATTACCCAGTCCGTGCATTTTTGTGAAGTTCACGACCATGTGATGTGAGCCTCAAACATTATGTTCATTGTTATTATTTCCAAAATTACCATTTCCAATTTAGTCGAACCAGTATTTATAACGTTGGCTTAAGGCATTAATTGTTCTAAAGCATACTGGTCTTCAATCGTTTCACGTCGACGTGCGAGGATCATTTGATCGCCATCTACTACAACTTCAGCCGGGCGATTACGTGAGTTATAGTTGGAACTCATCACAAAACCATAAGCGCCTGATGAGCGTACGGCTAGCAAGTCACCTGCTTCTAATACCATATTACGGTCTTTACCTAAGAAATCACCTGTCTCGCAAACGGGGCCAACTAGGTCATAATTTCGGGCTTCACCTTGCTTGTCTTGTTCAAGTGGTAAAATTGCCTGCCAGGCACTGTATAAGGATGGGCGAATTAAATCATTCATCGCGGCATCAATAATGGCAAAGTTTTTAGCTTCGGTGCATTTTAAAAACTCAACGCGGGTTAATAATACACCGGCATTGGCTGCGATAGAGCGGCCGGGTTCAAGAATGATTTTTTGGTGGCGGCCTTCAAGGCGCGTCATCAAAGCTTTGACGTAATCATCTGGTTCGGGCGGTGTTTCATTTTGATAAGTCACTCCTAAGCCACCGCCCAGGTCAAGGTGCTTGATCTCAATACCTTGCTCACTCAGTTTATCGACTAATAATAGCACGCGATCTAAAGCGTCTAGAAAAGGTGCGGTTTCGGTGAGTTGAGAGCCGATATGGCAATCTACACCGACAATACTCAAGGCTGGTAACGTTTTAGCCGTTAAATAAATACGTTCAGCCTGTTCGATTGCGACACCAAACTTGTTGTCTTTCAAACCGGTTGATATATAAGGGTGAGTGCCGGCATCTACATCAGGGTTGACCCTTAATGAAATATTCGCCACCTTGCCCATGCCTCTTGCAACGTCACTCAAGCGGTATAATTCCGCTTCAGATTCTATATTGAAACAGTGAATGCCAACTTCTAACGCGCGCTGCATTTCATGAGCTTGTTTGCCAACACCAGAGAAAATAACATTTTCAGGTTTGCCACCGGCTTTTAAGACACGCTCTAACTCACCGACAGAGACAATATCAAAGCCTGAACCCAGATTTGCCAGTATATTTAAAACCGCTAAATTAGAATTTGCTTTAACGGCATAACAAATTAAATTCTCGTGCTTACCAAAGGCTTTTTTGTAAGCTTGGTAGTGGCGTTCAAGTGTTGCACGAGAGTACACATACGTTGGTGTTGAAAATTGCTCAGCAATTTTTGCTAAAGGTAAGTCTTCAGCATAAAGCTGACCATCTTGATAAGAAAAGTGATCCATTTATATACAACGCATTTTGAGGTGAGTGAACGCTAACTTTTGTCGTTTACTCAGGATTAATATTGTTGGTTTGTTTCGCTTGCTTGCTAGTATCGTCTTGTTTACTTTCATCAGTTACAGGCTCTAAATCAACTTGTTCAGGAAGGTAAAGTGCCCCCTTTTGCCCGCAAGCAAGTATAAGTAATGACAAACTCATAATGAGTAGTATGACTTTCAAGTGATGAAACATAATAACAAGCCAATCGTTAAAAGACGAAATTATAACCAGTTAGCAAGATAATCTCTATTTGTACTGGGAAAATAAACCACTTGTTTTAGCTACTTTAAGGCTGTTATTTGCACATCGATAGGGAAGAACTAAACTTTTGATAAGCGTTTCGTCTTTTCTGGAGAATATGATGGGCAAGCCAAGTGATAGTGAGCTAAAACAAGCCTTAGAAAAAGCGGCACAGATGCGAGAGTGTAGTGCTGACCCTGATTTTATTGCCAAGTCTTTATTGAATCTGAATTATCGCTTTGAGATATGGCAACGAGTTATTGCTGCTACGAAGCTTTATTTACATTCAGGGCAAGGTGCCATGGAGCATTCGCGTTTGATAAAAGCCTTGGAGGAAGCTGAAAAACTGGAAGTGAAGAATGACGATGATAGTGACTTTGGCTTGGACTAAAGGGCTTGGACTAAAGGTGCTGAATTAACTTAGCTAGAGATGATCTGGTATAACAAGGTTTCTACCTGAGAATACAGGCGTAAATAGTCTAATGTATGTGTCTTTTGTCGAGACATTGCTTGTGTCTGGCTAAGATCGTCCGATAAAGTAATATCGGTCACCTTGATAGCAAGACGATTATCCATGTCAGCATTATTTTTGACGTAATGTGCAAGTGCAGCAAGTTGTTGCTCACCATATTCAAGATAAGAAAATTCGATATGATCAATGCTAGCATCTAGTTGAAGTATCATATCGTGGTATGTGCTTGTAATCTGAACTTCATGAAAAGCAAGTTGAGGAATGCGAGTGATCTCTTTTGCTTTATATACACCATTTTTGCTTGGTGTTATGGCATAGATAGAAAAGGTGAGTGGTCGTGATTCACCTTCAAGAGATTCACTTAACTGGCGTTTTTCAATAACAGAGTAAATAAACTGGGCCATGGCAGATTGAAAAACTTCTTCGTCATCACCCTGCATCGCAAAGCGTAATAAACTGCCCTGCTCATCCAGTACATTTACTTCAAAACCAGTTTTAATGCGTGAATAAAAGACCTGAATACAGTGGGGCTTCGACAGCAACAAAGCAGCTCGAAGACTCAGTGACTTTGTTTGTGCCAAAGTATCTAAAATAATCGGACTGTAATGGCGTACATTTTGAGCTAGGTAAGCAAAGGCTGCTGGTCGTGAATCAAAAGCTAGATAGCGAAACTGGTCATCAACCCGTTGCAAAACATAAAGTTTATCTTCGATATCAATCACATAACGTGCTGACTGAACTCGCCCCTCTAAGAAAAAAGCCTGTTTGGCATCATGAAACAGGTCTCGTACCCTGTCGGCGATGGCTTTGGCTCTTTGAGGGCAAAAGCAATGTACACTAAGTTCACACTGCGGCTCATTTGAAATAGAAAGTTGCTCTAAACAAATCTGCAAGTAGGATTGCAGATTTTGCATCAAGGTTTCGCCCATTTCGTAACGGTGAGCGCTGGTTTCATTCCATGAATTCACCATAATTTGGTCAATAGTTTTTACCAAATTACTGCGTTCAGAGCTGTAATCCAGTGAGTCTGTGCGATTACTTAAGCGGTGCATTCCCCGTTCAGTCATCGTGACCATTGGGTCAATTCCAACATTGATAAATAATACCAAGGTTTTAACGTAAGCCGGATTTTGAAAGTCCGTTTGTGCGACTTTAGGCAAGGGTAGTGGGGTGTGTTCTTCAAGTGTACGAATCATACTTTGAATGGTAAATAAATTTACCAGACTTTCGCCAGCTAATACATTGAGCCGAGTTTGATGATTCATGATGCCATTGAAATATAGCCAAGCTAATAGCTCAATTAAGCTAGATGTTTTCTTTAGGCTTGTTTGATATGACGCATCAGAAGGGGTGTTTAAATCCCGGTATAATAACCAACAGTTTTTTTCACCATTAAAAGGTTGAGCACTTGCATGGTGGATGGATAGGTTTTCTTCCCATAAATTTGCAGTAATCCCAGGGTTAACCTGCTCGACTTTACCAGCTTTACGCTGAAAGGTTGCGTATAACTTACGGCCTAACAGGTTTAAGTCTTTTGCCGTAATACTGGATTTAATGTTATTGGCGCGCGCATAGTTAGATAAAAATCGATAACAAAAAGACAGCTCCGCCACAACTTCTTGCCGTTCCTGGGTGACTTGGTCAACTTTCCAGCTTGCGTGTTCATCAAGGTATTTGAATTTACTGTCTGGCCATGCCCAGTGTTTAACTATTTTCTCCAAGGCACTTCGTTGCCATGAGGCTTGGCGTCCTACGGGCGGCTTAGATAGCTTTTTAGCGACTTTTAAGTAGAAACTTTTACGCACTAAATCGAGTCGTTTATGTTCTTTCCGGCTGAGCAAATAACTTTCCAGGCGCTGATAGATCAATACGTAGGGGTCTAGTGCTTCAATACTGAGTTCATCATCATATACTGCTTGTTTGAAGGTTTGGCTTAAGCTTTTGGCTTGTGGTAATTCCTGAGCATAAACTTCTGCTAATAATAATTTGAGTACTGATTTATAGGGGGAATCAATCCCTTTATAAAGCTGCCAAAGTCCTGCACCAATTAATTCATTTTTAGGGATATTTGCTGCGCTGCCAAAGTCCAATACCTCTGCTTCTTTTACAAAGCGTTTGGTGAGCAATTCTTGCGTCACTGTTTGGTATTTCTCTTCCATATTGGGTGGAATTAGCCACCATAAAGGGTAGCGGCCTGCGAGTAATATTGCTGTGCGATAAAATTCATCTAAGAGTAAATAATGCTGTGCCGAGCCACTGCTTTCAGTGTCCATATCTGGCGTCGTACCGCCTGATTTGAATTGCTCTGCATTCATTAAAAAGGTGTGCAGCTCAAGGCCTGTACTGTTGGCCCAGTTATCAATTTTTTTGGCTTTTTCATCTAATAAGATTAGTTCCGCAGGTTTTAAATTTGGGTCATGGCATAACCATAAATCTACGTCGCTTGCTTCTGAGTGAGCCAGTGTTCCTGTACTACCCATCATAAAAATGGCATGAACCTGTGCTTTAGTGCGTTTGTCTTGACGAAATTTGAAGGTCTGGCTGAATGTTTTGGCTATACTCAGCGTTGTTTTGTCTGGTGTATAAGCAGATACCCCCACAGGGGCGTCACGCGATACATAACCAGGCAATAAAGGGTGATTTACCTGATACAGCAAGGGCAGCACGTGTAGAATATCTTGCTGACGAAAAGATAAGCCTTGTAGTGTTTTCTCTAAACGGTCGGTATTTACACTCAAAAAGCGGTCACGCACCTGCTTTAAGAGTTTTCGATCAACACCCTCGGAAAAATCAGGCGTGATTTTGTGTTTATGTTTAAGTTTGGGAACCGCCATAGTATTTTTGGTGCGCTTAGCTTTTAGAATGGGTAGGTGAATCTATTAGTATAGCGAAGAAATCTGAAAAGAAGGGGAAATGAAGGAGGCTTTAATGTCATTCCCTAGTTTACTTAATAGGGAACCTATTCTCTCAATGTCGCTAGGGCTGCTCCCCGCTTGAAAAACGAGGGTGCCGGCTGAAGAGACTACCTGTATGACAACAAGAGTGAGGCTATGGTAGACAATGTAAGCTTGTCTTGTCCTCATACAAAGTATGTGTATAAAAAACTATTTTCAGTTACTTATTTGCAAATATTCTAAGCTGGCAAGTCA
>ENA-OSET01004424-OSET01004424.1-sediment-metagenome-genome-assembly--contig:-NODE-4424-length-12450-cov-9.616827_pt1 | contig 12450 bp, 4 predicted proteins | sample MGYA00237882_ERZ534229 | MGnify/ENA primary metagenome ERZ534229 (study PRJEB26408, sample SAMN06266212) | sediment metagenome | isolation source: Hudson Canyon methane seep mesocosm | place: USA:Hudson...
AACAGCAAAGATGGGGAGTAAGTATCTTGAAGTTAATATAGGCGATACGCGATCACAACTTAAATCGCAAGTTAATGAGGTTCAAGAATACGATCAAACGGATACACAAGACCAAGGAAGTGATGTAGAGCAAGATGAACATCAAGAAGCAGAAAGTGAAAGTGCTTCAACGAGTAATGATAAATTAGTCGATTCATCTCAAAATCCAGTGGTTGCAGAAGATAAAGGAAGTAATGCGGATCAGAGCGTAAAGCAAGATACAGTCGGTGAAGGTTTAGGCGTAGATGTAGATGATAAGGGTTTGGCAAGTAATGACAAATTAGTCATTTTACCTGATGAGCAACCCGTTGCTGTACTTCCAGAGCCAGATAACCAACCCATTGTTGTACCCCCAGAGCCAGATGACCAACCCGTTGCTGTACTTCCAGAGCCAGATGACCAACCCATTGTAATACCTCCAGCGCTACCTTCAGAGTTAGCTTGGATACGCTGGCCTTGGCAAGCAGGAAATTCTTCTGATACAGTGAGTGAGGCGAAATCTGCTGATAATGAAGAAAAAAAAATTACCGTGGGTAATTTTTATGCTGGGCTTTTTCGCGCCCCAAATACATTACTTGAGCTACAGCCGCAGGCAGGTGTATTTAACTTTACTTTACAGAATAGCCATGTTGTATTTATAGAAAATGGCAAACAGTGGCAAGATGCGACAGCAGGAAAACTGGATAAAGCCGAGTTACAAATAGATTTTGCTAAAAGACAATTTAATACCCAACTGCAAGTTTCTCATCAACAGACTGGAACCGTGGATTTAAATGTAACAGGATCTGTTTCAAATGATGGATTATTTAGAGGGGGGGATGTGAATGATAAAGTTGCGGGAGCGTTAACGCTTGACGGCAAAAACGCAGGCCTGCAATTCCAAAAAAACTTGGACAATGGAAGTCTTCAAGGCATTACTGAATGGCAAAGATAATGAGTATTTCAAGTGGATTAAAACAATCAAGCCCTTATTTAATAGCACTATTCATTAGCCTGATTTTATCGTGGCAAGCGCAAGATACCTTCAGCACCATAGATACGCATATTGCAGATAAAGCTTGGCAATGGATTGCTTCAGAGCCAAAAGATGAGCGACGATTAATTATTGTTGATATAGACGAAGCAAGCATTGCTCGCCATGGCGCTTGGCCTTGGACTAGAAAAAAAATAGCACAATTATCAGCTCAAATTGCTAAGCAAGGTGCCAATATGCAAATATTTGATATGGTATTTGTAGCCAACAAAGAAGGCGATGACGCACTCGCTCTGCAGCTAAAATCAGAGCAAGCTGTACTTGCTCAAATATTAGCGATAGGCGCAGATGAGACCACGCGATCAGGCGTTTTAGTTGCTGGCTCCGAAGAACCGCTTTGTGATAACTTATACCCGCAAGCAAACGCATTTATTGCTAATAATAAACGACTAGCGGGAGCCGCTCGAAGCGTGGGGCATATTACCCCAAGCGTTGATTTAGATGGCGTCGTTCGACGAGTGCCTGCTTTTATTTGTCATGGGACAATCGCTTACCCAACATTAATACTATCTGCACTAGCTAGCGCAATAGACCAGCCCCCAGCCTATAAACTAGAAGAAAGCTCCAACTGGTTAAAATCAAAAAAGCAATTAAGACATGCTCATCTACCAGAGATGACTATTCCACTCAATGATCAGGGCGAAATACTGCTACCTTGGTGGTTGCCCCGAGACTCATTGATATCGCTATCCGCCGCTGATTTACTGGAAGGCAATGTAGCCTCTGATGTGCTAGATGGCGCTTGGGTTCTAATCGGCTCAACAGCATTTGGATCGGGAAGCTCAATATCAACACCGCAAACAGGGATGGCATCCGGTGTTGAAGTTCATGCGCAATTACTCTCCGCATTACTAGACAATAAACTACCTTATCAGCCCCAAGGTGCGAATAATCTGGTTTATTTGTGGATGGGCATCATTACACTAATGATGATAGCGTTTAGCCAACTAAAAGGTCGCATTCTTATCTATGGCGCTCCAATACTTGGAGTGTTAGTTGCCTTATTGACTATCACACTACAAGCCATAATCCTAAAAACACAGCAAATGTGGATACCCTCAATAACAGCGGTCATATTTGCAGTGCTTATAGGTGTTTTTATTACAGCAAGAGAAGCCGCGCAAAACTGGGTCGAAAATCAGCGTTTATATTTAAACTTAACCAGCTTTTTGCCTGAATATGCCGCAAAATGGATTGCTAAACAAGACCCCGTAAGTTCTATGGAAGCGCATTCTGAAGATGTTTTCGTCATGTACGTGGATTTAAGGAATTTTTCCAACTGGTGTAATCAGTTACCAGTCGAGCAAGTAGGTGCAATATTACACACCTTTTATAAAGTGGTGACAGGTATCGTGCAAAAACATGGCGGGCAGACAGAAAAATACATTGGTGATGCAGTGCTGTGTGTATGGCGGGGGCAGCAAGATTCCGTGTTAATCGCCGCGCAAGAATTGGTAGACTTGATTGATCAACAGTTTGGCGAACAACATGCTAAACAAAATGAATTACCCCCTTTGGCGGTAGGAATAGGCATTGAATACGGCAGTATTCTAGTCGCAACATTAGGGCCGGCGCAACGAAGAGAGCATACCGTAATCGGCAAAACGGTAACAACAGCAATACAATTACAAGAAATGACAACAGAACTTGCACTACCTATATTACTAGGAAATGCAGCGGCAGATAAATTAAGCGAGTCGGTACAGCTAGAAACGCAAGGTGACTTTTTATTAAAAGACGCACAGCAAGCCATAGAGATATTCACTCCAAAGTAAATCATTACTCTCCAATAGCAATGTCGCCCTTTCCTTGCTTTTCAAGCAAGCAGACTTATGCCTATCACACTTGAAGATGCAGTTTTTTCAACCGTCATCCCCGCATGTTTTTAGCGGGGATCTATTGTTGCAAATATAGCGTTGTAGGCTGGGTTAGCTTATCAAGCGTAGCGCGATAACGTAACCCAGTATTTGGGTAAAGTGTAAATCGAATAATGAAGGATGCCCAAAGTTGCCTTCCCCTTGCTTTTCAGGCAAACAGACTTATACTCCTTTATTTCTTATAGACCTGATGTTACGCAGCAATTGAATGCCATCGCTCCACCGTATAAGTTAAGAAAATACAACAAGGGGCGCAGGTCTTTAGCCTGCTTTTATCGCGCTCTGTAGCAGGCTAAAGACCTGCGCCCCAGCAAAGCTCCCTATACCTAACATGCTGGGTTACGTTATCTGCGCTTCGCTAGATAAGCTACGCCCAGCCTACAGGGTTTTGTCCCGTCTTAAGTGGGTAGCCCCTTTGCGTAACATCAGTTATAAATGTCTCAAACCACCGATTTTGTGTGCGTGCTATTTATAAGTATTGAAAAAATGAGGGCAACCACAAGGGAATGTCAGTATAATTGTAGGGATACCTCTCGTGGGTACCCGCAAATTATAGCGTTGAATGAGTTAGGTTATTATGAGGGATAAAGTCGTCATGTAGGGCGTAGGTATCTACATCTTTTCGCCTTATAAAAATAATAGCCTACAGCGTGGGGTCGGTACGCAGGTCTTTAGCCTGCATTCATGAATGCAGGCTAAAGAGACTGTGAAAGTATTCGAAAAAACGACTAAAAACAACAAAGAACAGCAAAAATAATTCTGTAACTTATTGATTGTTCGTTGGCGAAGTAGGTTTTTTAACCTAACCTCGGAATACTTTCACAGCCTCTAAAGACCTGCGTACCAATTGCCTGTTGATAATGAGATGTTACGGATTGTCCATGTAATTGTAGTGCGATAACGGTAATAAAACGACACCATCAAGCGCAACGGGTCAACAATCAAAATAAAGGAGGTAAAAATAGCGTGCAAAAAAGAAAGATAAGGCTATTTTTTTTCTCCCTAATTTTCATGGCAGAACTGCAGGCTGAGCCACAGTTAGACGAGAAAAAAATCACCCTTATGCTGCAGGAGGCTAATCACTTGATGGCCGAGTACCGTTATCAAGAGGCTGCAGACATATTAGAAAAAGTTCTAATGATAAACTCAACAACAAATGGTGCAATAGAGGCCTACCAGCAGGCATTGAGCGGAATAGAGCTGCAAACACAAAAAATATTAGTATCGCAACTAGAAAGTACCCGTTACCAGGCTCAAGAAACTAAGGACTGGGGGGTTTATGGTAAATTGGGGCTTAATGCAGGTTGGGGGGATAATCTCAATAGAGCGCCTGCAGATAAAAATATAAAAATCACACCCGGAGAAGGAGAAGGTGAGTTGGAATTAAGTGAAGAATTTCAGCCCCAAAACGGCTTCGGGGTGGAGGCTGATGCCAGTATTTTTGCTGTGAAAAAACTGAGCAATGCTGATAGTGTCAACTTATCATTACACGTTCAAAACCGTACTACCAACAAAGAAAAATTCACTGACTACGTGCGTATTAATACAGGAATAAGTGGGCAGCATAAGCTTGAAGCGGGCGCTGAGCTGGGAACTGCGTTGTATTTCGATGTATTACGTTACGATAATAAAGCAAAATTTTATTCGTTAGACTTAATTAATAGATATGCTTGGCAAAATAACGCAAGCTGCCATTCGCAAGTGGGTATTGATATACAGTGGAAACATCAAAAAGACAACTCGATATTTGATTCAATTTATAGCGGTGGTGTCGCCGCAACCAACTGTTATTGGTGGGGAGGGACTTATCATTTAGGATTAAGTCTGGGTAATGAATGGGCGCTTGATGAGCGCCGCCCAGGTGGCGGGCAGCAAAAGCTACTAGTGCAGTTGAATCATGATAGAGATATTAGCTGGTTACGCGCAGAAGACCGGATAAATGCCTATATTAATATAGAGCATAGGCAAGATCAGCAAGGCTATAGTGCTTTGCTGGAAAATGGTGCAAAAAGAACACTAAACCGCATGGTGGTTGGAGGGCAATATCGTTTCCCTATGGTTTATAAAGAAAATCCATGGTGGTTAACACTGGATGTAGAGTGGCAAAAGCAATACAGTAATATTCAATTGTTCGAGTATGATGCGCTAGAAGTCTGGGTTGGTGTTGAAGTGTTATGGTAGTTAGTTCTTTAAACGCATTGAAAAACAAAAGAAATTAGATTTGCAATCGAGTGAAATCCCTACTATAATTGTGATCTATAGATTTAATTCTCTAGGGTGCTCTTGGCTAGCGGTTTTTATGGTAATAAGGCTTTTATATTAAAAGTCTGTAGATAATTTGGTTTATATTTATAAGTAACTGAATATGAGGGTAAAGTTGTTTCGTTTGTGGCGTGTTCCTCTAGTCGATAACTATTTTTAACTGACATGTGATTGAAGTCACACTGCAAAAGTAATGAATTATGTATTATAATTCACATGGATTAGCTAGTCGGCAGTATTGCTAAATTCAAATAACATTCTACTGATAGACTTAACCTGATATAGGTTTATCAATAGAGTGTTAATTCTTAACGTTCTATCTTAGAAAATTTAGTCGACTAAATTTTTATTTTTATTAAATGCTACTTTTAGGAGAAGCCAAATGGCATTATCATTAGCAGTAACAGCATCAACAGAAGCAAGAGAACTTACACGAACGATTGAAGCAATGTTCGGCGTGCAAGCAGGCTATACAATCCTTAGTCTATTAGAGGAAGATGCAAAAGCTAATACTACTGCAGCAGTAGCTAATGGCTTATTTGCTTATGCAGATAATACAGAAACAGCAAATAGTTTTGCTACATCAGTTGTTGCAAATCTAGGTATTACTGAAGAATCTGTAGGTTCTACAGATTCAGTAGCAGAGGCAGTGGCATTTGTTGAAGCCCAGCTTAATGCAGCTGACGAAGCAAACTGGGGAGCAACAATTTTTAGCGTTGCTACTTTATTTGCAGGCTTAGAAGACGATGCAACTTTTGGTGTAGCAGCAACAGCTTATAATGCAGCAGTTGATGCATCATTAAACTACTCATTAGTAGCAGAAAACACAGAGATTCGTGATCCTGCGATGATAGATAATACTACATTCGTACTAGAAACAGGCCTAGATAAGCTACTAGGGACTGACGGTCATGATACATTTATTGCTAATGTAATAGACAACAACAACACACTACAATCTGGCGATACAATTGACGGTGGCGCTGGTGTAGATTCACTTTTTGCAGAAATTGGAAATTCACAAGAATTTGCTATTGCATTAAAAACTAGCAGTGTCGAAAACATCTTCATTGATGCGCGTTCTGACAGTCATGATACCAATGATAACAACCTACAAAATAATTTTGTACAAATTGATGCAGGTAAAGTTGAAGGCGACAAGCAATGGTGGACAAATGGTTCACGTGCAGACGTAGTGATTGAAGACATTCGTCTTGAAAATGACGAATCAACTAAAGACATGACTTTTGGTATGCGTGATACTGATCCTGGTAGCGCTGCTACTAATGATACAAGTTTTCATGAAGCAGATGGCGATATTGCAAATGATACAGGTGTCGGTGCAAGCTTACATGCCTACTTCGATGCAAACTCACTAAGAACGACATCAAAATCATCAGAAGGTATCTTAACGCTTGAAGTTATTGATGGTCAAAATGCACCATCAGGCGAGCCATTAAAAGATACATACAATGATGCATTTGGTTTTTCAATTGATGGCGTAGGCTACTACGTACAGCATGCTGAAATTGCAATAGCAACGACTTATGCAGAATTAGTTGAAGCAATCAAAAAAGGTATTACAGAAACAACAGAAGAGTTTATTGGTTTAATCGGCGCAGCAACAATAGCTGACAGCTTTACCGTTGAACTAGGGTCTGATTTTACCGTATCAAACCAAGATAAAGTTGATGTAACAGGAACTAGCGTTGTAATCAAAACAACGGAACCTGGCGAAGTAAAAGAACTAGGTTGGTTATCTACAACTGATTCAATTACACCTCCAGGAACAAATGTTACCTATAACATGAGCAACACTGTTCCTGAAGTAACAACTGCCTTAATCACTTCACAAGTGATATTAGATAACGTAGGTCGTGGTTCAGAAGGTGGTGACTTAGAAATCGGTACCATGTCAACACGTGGTGGTGTAGAAAAATTTGAAGTGACTGTTGAAGATAGCAGTTGGTTAACTAACATGCGTTCAACTAACAACGCATTAGAAGAAGTAAGCGTAGTTGACTCAGCTAATAAAGATGAAGTGACTCGTGATGGTGTAATATCAAACGGTGACCTATATATCGGTTCAGGCTTAGATAATGCTAACAATGACCTAATTAACTTCAGAGTAGCGCCTGGGCATTTAGATACTAATGGCTTAGTTGACGTACAAACACTTGATGCATCAACCTTTGCTGCTAACCTAAAAGTAGGTGCAGAATTAACAGATGATTCATTTGTAAAATACTTACACCCACTAGACACAGATGCGTCTGGTTCGGAAGCATCTGATGACCTAAGCTTTAACTACAACTTAGGTTCAGGTAATGACTTCTTAAACCTAGAAGTGAATGATCGTCTAGTTGCTGATTCTGATTTCATCCTAAACATCAATGCAGGTGCGGGTGATGATAACATTCAAACATTGTTCGGTGGAAAAGCGACTGGATTAAATGGTAGCGAATACACAGCACAAGCAAGAAATGAAAATATCACTATCAATACAGGTGAAGGTAACGATACTGTTTCTACTTTAGGGGCTGGTGATGTCATTATCAACACAGAGTCTGGTAACGATACTATCTATGCAGATAACACAGGTGTTAACACAACATCAACTGCAGTTAAAGAAGTACAAACACTAACTATTAATAGAGATACTGTTAACCCTACAGACGGTAACATCACAATTGATGGCGTAGTGATTGCAACATTAGCAACAGATACTGATGCTCAAGTTGCAGATAAAATTGTTGAAGCATTTGCTAACAATGCAAAATTTGTTTCTGTTAACTCAGCTACTAATAATGTTGTTTTCACCTTCGAAACAACAGAAAACATCCCACTACTTGCAATAGAAGACACAGATACCACAGGTATTATGACTTTTGAAGTGCAAACAGTCAGCTTTTCAGCAGCATCTGCAAAAGGTGATGTTGAAATTAACGTGGGTGCCGCAGTTGTTGCAACAATTTCTGTAGACAAAGATGAAACTGCACAAGCAGTTGCTGCAAAAGTAAAAGTGGCTTTAGATGCGGATGCAAATTCACTTTACACAACAGTTGATAATGCTGATGGTAGTATCCAAGTTACTTTTAATACTTTAGGTAATAAAGGCGATATAACGGCTACTAGTATTACAACAAATGCATATGTTAGTTCTGGAGCAGTTGATGGTGCAACTGGAACAGCTGCTATTCCTGCTGTCGTTGGTGTTGTTGGTAGTGCTGAAACACAAACATTAAAATTTACAGCAGCGGTTCAGTCAGGTGAAATTCAGGTAGGTGGTGTTACAGTTGTTCTTGATGTAACGACTGATACGACGGGTATTCTAGTTGCTCAAAAAGTACAAGCTGCATTAGCTGCTACTAACGTAGTAGATAGTGATGGTACTTCACATGCTGTTACTACTGCTGTGACATTGACTGATACTATTTCAGTCGTTTTTACAAACAATGGCCTTCAAGAACCTATTTCATACTTTGATATTGACAGTACTGGAACAGTTGCTCCAGTAGTGACTGCTGCACCAGCTGGTGCAGATATTGTTGTAGCATTAGGAACGACAACCGCTGGCGCTGGAACAGTTGAAGTACAAACATTACTATTTCAATCACCTGCAAATGACGGTACGATTACCGTTGATGGTGTTGAAGTAACAGTATTAAATACAGATACTGCAGAGCAAGTGGCTGCTAAAGTAGCATTAGCATTTGTAGGGTCAACAACGTATTCTTCAGTGGTAATTGATGCGGTAAATGGAACAACTGGTAATGTTGTCTTTACTTTTGCTGCAACAGGCGACCAAGATCCAATTATCGTCGTTGAAGATGCAGGTGTATCAGGTGGTGATTTTGATGAAGTACAAACACTTACGTTTACCGCCGCAACTGATAATGGTGTTATCGCTGTAACCAGTGGTGATGTTTCTGTGGATGTTGAAGTGGCTACTGGCGATACAGCTATTCAAGTAGCGGGCAAAGCACAAGCGGCATTAGATGCTCATGCGAATATAGTTGCTGTCGATAATGCTGATGGTACAGTAACAACGACATTTTTTACAGCAGGTACTGTAACTGCAACTGATGATCAAGCTGATTTTGCAGTAACTCAGCATGCAACAGGTGTTACCGCAACAATTGCTTCAAACGAAGCAGACTTAGGTAAGCATGAAGTACAAACATTAACCTTTAGTGCTGCGAATGCAACAGGTGGACCTATTACTGTTGGTGGTGTACCTGTCACGATAGTAGCATCGGCAGCCGCAACTGCTAATGCAACGGCTGTTGCAGCAGCACTTAATGTGGCTGGTAATATTGGTGGTGTTCTTATAGATGCTTATGTTGTTGGTGCAACAGCAGCAGTACGAGTTATTTACCATGATACAGCTGATCAAGTGGATACAGTACTTGCTACTAATGGAGCAGGTGTTAGTATGACGGTTGTTGAGACTCAAAAAGGGACATCGAATGAAATCCAAACGGTTACCTTTACTGCAGCAGTAACAGATGGCGTATTAGCGGTTGGCGGTGTACTAGTTGCAGTCAATGCAGGTGATACAGCCTCTGAAGTAGCCGCTAAAGTTGAAGTAGCATTCAGTAATGATGGTAATGTGAATGGTGCTGGAACTTTTGGAGCAGTGACTGTTGATGGCTTAGATGCAACGAAAGTTGTCTTTAGCTTTAATGCAGCAGGTAATCAGCCAGAGATTATTGTTGCTAATCAAGCAACGGGTGTAACAGCAACAGTTGTTGAAGATCAAAAAGGTAGCACAACAGTAACTGACCAAACTGGAACAGCAACTCAAATTGCTGAAACAGTACAAGGGTCAGATTCTGATGAAGTACAAACTTTAACCGTTGATGCAATGGCTGCCGCAGATGGTGATATTGTTGTTGATGGTGTAACAGTCGCTATCTTAGCAACTGATTCAGTGAGTGCTATTGCAACTAAAATCGCTGATGCAGTTAATGCGGCAGATGCATTGAAAGCAACAGCGGTTTATTCATCAGTGATTGCAACTGATGATGATGTTGTATTCACTTTTGCCTTTGTTAAAGACGATCTACAAAGAGATAAAGATCCGATTACAACAGATGCTGCAGCTGATGCAGTTACTGCTGCTATCGTTGAAACTGCAAAAGGCGGTGAAACAACGGTTATTGCTCAAAATACGAATGTATCAACAGATATTGCTGGCTTAGACGGTATTGGTAATAAAGCGGTTTGGACGGCTAATAATCTATTTGATGCTAATGGTGTTGCTGATAATGTAATTAGAACTTTAGATACTGTGCAAGTAAGTAGTATTGCAGGTATTAAAGGGCAATTAGAAGTTAATTTCAAAGGCTTAACGTCAGCAGAAATTGATATTCAGTATACGAATAACGCAACATCTGCATTACAAATCAGACAAGCATTAAAAGATGCTGTGAATGATGATGCCGTATTATCTAAATTGATTGTTATTAAAGACGGTCCTGCAGATACATTTGTTGTTGAATCATTAATTGATGGCGAAATGTCAATAGATGATTTAAATATTCAGTTTACTGCGCCTGACGCGGCTGATATTTCTGGAACAGAAGTTGCATTTAATGCGGCTGCTGCTAACGCTGCCTATCTTGATGCTTTTGCTCAAGATGATAATTCTTTAGACTTATCAGGTGCAAACAGCGACTCAACATCAGACAATACTATCAATGCGGGTACAGGTAATGATGTCATTGTATTGGGTACAACTGCTGCTAATAATGCAGATGACTCAAGCAATGACACGGTTGTCTTTACGGGTTCATTTGATACTGATACGATTGTTAACTTCACGACAGATAATGCAACAGACATTAATGGTGATACTTTATTTGGTAAAGATACGTTAGATTTCACGTCTTACTTAACAGATAATGTTGATGCGGTTAATAGCGGTACTTCATTAACTGCAAATGATGTATTAATTAACCAGTATACTAATGTTGGTACTTCAGCTGACTTAGATCCTTCGCAATTTTCTGCAATTAATGGTGCTGCACAAGGTATTATCTTTGATGTTCGTGACAACGATGCAAATGTTGCTGATGTTTACACTGCTGTTTCAGCAGCGGGTTCAACAACTGTTTCTATTGTACAAATAGGAACTATTGATTTAGCAGATGTTGCTATGTCAAACCTAGCATTAGGTGATTTCATCTAAAGAGTATAGGGTGGATTCGCGGTTCTATCGCAATCCACCTTGATTTACCGCTACAATAAAAACCCCATGCGCATACACTGGCATGGGGTTTTTTTATGTCTTATAGATTGGGTGGGTTGCTGTTTTGTGTTATGTTATTGTTAGCTCCCCAATACTAGATATTTTCTTAATTTTCTTAAAAAAAATGTCATCAAATAAAGAAAAAATACTTAGAACAAATAATTTATTATTAATTCAGTCTGGCTTAAGGCATAGTGAGGTCTTATATAAAAAAATGTATTCTAATATCGCATTTATGCGCGAGTTTAGACTTTCTAATGTTGCTGTTACTCAAAAAAATATTTTGGATCATTTGTTACAATTGAATGATATCCCTTTTAAGGATAGGACTTATCAGGAGTTTATGATTGTACATCCTGTTTATGGTGAGATTGGTATTGTTGCATTAGCTAATATTAGTTTGGGTCATAAACGCGCAGAATTATTAGTGGGCTTGTTTAATTCGGAATATAGAGTGGCTAGTTATGCGGTTGAAGCAACATTGGCAGTGATGAATTATTTTTATAATGAACTTAGACTTAATCGATTAGAGTCTTTAATTTATAGTTATAATTTAAAGGCAAGAAAATTAACGGAGTCCCTGGGTTTTTTGCATGAAGGAGTGAAGGTGTCCTATATTTTTTCTAGTAAGGACAATCATTATATTGACCTTTATTCTTATGCCATGATGGAAAGTGATTTTAGAAAAAATAAAAAATTAGGGGATTTATCAAAGAAATTTTTAAAAAGAGATATGACTATAATCAAGAATCAATAGAAAGGAAAATGAAAATAGGGTGTCAGGTCTTGTCTTTTGCCTCTATTGATTTTATTTATCTGTTAGTTTTCTAACTTACTTCGCCTAATGGGTTTTATGTTAAATTATATTTTAAATGTTGAAAGTTGTGCGCACACCTAAGTATAATAAATTAATGTTATATGATTTTAGTAGTGAAAAAAATAAACTTTTATTTGAAGAGAGAGGGGTGACATTTCAGCATGTTATT
>ENA-OSET01004425-OSET01004425.1-sediment-metagenome-genome-assembly--contig:-NODE-4425-length-12445-cov-10.534444_pt1 | contig 12445 bp, 9 predicted proteins | sample MGYA00237882_ERZ534229 | MGnify/ENA primary metagenome ERZ534229 (study PRJEB26408, sample SAMN06266212) | sediment metagenome | isolation source: Hudson Canyon methane seep mesocosm | place...
CTTAGACGAAGTGATAGCCTAGCAAGAATTGGAGGCGATGAATTTGCCATTATTCTGGAAAACCTTGATAACACCATTGATGCTAACCATGTTACCTCTAAGTTGCTAGCGCTATTTGCAGAACCTTTTACCATTAACCACCATCAAATGATGGTAACACTGAGCGCAGGTATTGCGACCTTTCCCGAGGCGGGGCAAACTTCTGAACATATTCTAAAGCATGCTAACCGAGCCATGCTTGATGCCAAACGTGAGCAAGGAAACAGCTATCATTTCTATCATCAGAAAATGAATGTCGCCGTTGAGAGAGAACTGGAGTTAGAAGCAGAATTTAGAACAGCTCTTCGAGATGACCAACTCAGGCTTTATTATCAACCTCGTATTAGTATCGCCAATGATCAGGTGGTGGGATATGAATGTCTGGTCCGCTGGGAACACCCCTCTAAGGGCTTGATTATGCCTGATCAATTCATCCCTGCGGCAGAGCGAAGCGGAATGATTGTGCCTATGGGGTACTGGGTCGTTGAGCAGGCCTGTCGTGATTTAGCGCTATTGCAAGAGCTTGGCTATGATGATCTAGTTTGTGCTGTGAACCTTTCTTTCCGTCAGTTCTATGATAAAAAATTGAGTGAAACCGTATTTCGCATTATTTATAACGCTGATATCAATACCGGTAATCTGGAATTTGAGTTAACCGAATCAGCTATGATGTATGATCAGGAATATACTCGACGTTGCTTAGAACAGTTAGCTCAGCTAGGTGTAAGCTTTTCACTGGATGACTTTGGAACGGGTTATTCATCGTTTGCTAATATTCAGCAACTACCCATTTCAACCATCAAAATAGATAAGTCATTTATCGACAATGTATGTACTAATGTTGATGATGAAGTGATTGTTAAAGCCATTATCAGTCTTGCTCATAATTTGCAGATTAATGTAGTGGCTGAAGGCGTTGAGGATAAAGACCAGCTGGATTTTCTTTTGGCCAATCATTGCGATGAGGTTCAAGGCTTTTATTACAGTAAAGCGGTGAAGCTTGAATCATTTTTAAGCTATCTTGAAAATTCCCGGTCTCAATTCTCAGCGCTTACCGGCATTACTGGCTGATTTTGTATTTTTTTTTTAATCCCCGAACTTTAATCATAAGTACGCTATAATACCCGAAATTGGAGCCTGTTTCTGGCAGGCTATACCTTCTTAATAAACTCCGTTTTATTAGTTACTCTCTCCGCGGATTCAACTCCTTGGTACAGCAGGTTTTTTCATGGATAAAATTTCTCAGCGTATTGCAGACGAACTCGGTGTAAAAAAGCAACAAGTAACAGCAGCGGTTGGCCTGCTTGACGAAGGGGCTACCGTACCGTTCATCTCTCGTTATCGTAAAGAAGTAACCGGGTCATTGGATGACACCCAGTTACGCCAACTGGAAGAGCGATTGCGTTATTTAAGAGAACTTGAAGACCGAAGAGCAAGTATTCTTAAAAATATTAACGAGCAAGATAAGCTAACGCCTGCGCTTGAGAAAGATATTCTTAGTGCCGAGACTAAAACCATTTTGGAAGATTTATATCTTCCATATAAGAAAAAACGTCGCACCAAAGGGCAAATTGCCAAAGAGGCCGGTTTAGAACCTCTGTCGGATAAACTAATAGAAAATCCTGAGCTAGACCCTGAAAAAGAAGCAGAAGCGTTTATCAACGCTGATGCGGGCATCAGTGACGTAAAAGCAGTATTAGATGGCGCGAAATTTATTTTGATGGAGCGCTTCAGTGAAGATGCTGTGTTGCTAGGGCGCTTGCGAAGTTTTTTATGGCAGGAAGGCGAAGTTCAGGTTGTCGTGGTGGAAGGGAAGGAAGCCGAAGGTGCGAAATTCAGAGACTACTTTGAACACCGTGAAGCCCTAAAGAAAATGCCTTCGCACCGTGCTTTGGCTATTTTTCGTGGTCGTAATGAGGGCTTCCTTAATTATAAAATTGAAGTAGGTGATAGCGATTCTGACCGAAGTAAATCTCACCCGTGTGAGGCTATGGTGGCGAGCCACTGGCGTATTGAAAGCCAGGGGCGGGCAGCGGATAAATGGTTGAACGAAGTGGTTCGCTGGACATGGCGCATTAAGCTAAGCACCCATCTTGAAACTGAGCTAATGGGTCAAATTCGTGAGCAGGCCGAAGCCGATGCGATTACGGTTTTTGCCAGCAACATGAAAGATCTGTTATTAGCTGCGCCTGCAGGGCCAAAGGCGACAATGGGGCTTGATCCGGGTTTACGAACGGGCGTAAAAATAGCAGTGGTTGATGCTACAGGTAAGGTTTTGGATCATTGTGCGATATTCCCTCATGCCCCGAAGAACAATTGGCAGCAGTCCCTTAATACATTGGCTGAGCTTTGTCGTAAATATTCAGTCCAGTTACTTAGTATTGGTAACGGAACCGCTTCGCGTGAAACTGATAAATTAGCAGCTGAGTTAATGACCAAACATCCTGAGTTGAAACTCACTAGAATTACTGTGAGTGAAGCGGGTGCCTCGGTTTACTCGGCCTCTGAATACGCTGCGAAAGAATTCCCCGACTTGGATGTAACTATCCGCGGAGCAGTATCCATTGCTCGTCGCTTGCAAGACCCTTTGGCCGAGCTAGTGAAAATTGATCCAAAGTCTATTGGTGTAGGTCAGTACCAGCATGATGTAAGCCAAACTCAATTAGCGAGAAGCCTTGATGCGGTGGTAGAAGATTGTGTAAACGGCGTAGGTGTTGACCTGAATACCGCTTCTGCTCCCTTATTAACACGCGTTTCAGGGCTTAATCAGACGATTGCCAGCAATATAGTTGAATACCGTAATGTGAATGGTGCATTTACCGCTCGTCGCGAACTTAAGAAAGTACCAAGACTGGGGGATAAAGCGTTTGAACAGTCTGCAGGTTTTTTAAGAGTGATGAATGCTAAGAATCCTTTGGATGCTTCAGCCGTACACCCTGAAGCTTATGAAGTGGTTAATCTTATTGCGGAAAGAAATAAGCGAAAGGTAGAAGCTATTATTGGTGACACCACTTTTCTAAAAGACATTAAAGCGCAAGACTATGTAAGCGAAAAATTTGGCACACCGACGGTTAAAGATATTATCGCAGAGCTAGATAAGCCCGGGCGAGACCCAAGGCCTGAATTTCGTTTTGCTGAATTTCAGGAAGGCGTAGAAAAAATCACAGACCTTGAGTCGGGTATGGTACTTGAGGGCGCGGTGACTAACGTAACTAACTTTGGTGCTTTTGTTGATATTGGTGTTCATCAGGATGGGTTGGTGCATATATCTGCGCTATCTAATACCTTTGTAAAAGACCCCCGTGAAGTAGTGAAAGCAGGGGATATTGTTAAGGTTAAGGTGATGGAAGTTGATGTTCCCCGTAAACGTATAGGTTTGTCTATGCGTTTGGGGGATGAGCCTAGTGCCGAGGCGGAAAAGGGTGCAGGTGGTAGAAGCACTGATTCTGGTAAAGGGAGGCGTAGTGGTGGTCAAGGTAGAAGTGGTAACCGACACTCTTCTGCCAGCTCTTCACCTGCGCAAGGTGCTATGGCGGGAGCGTTGGCTCTGGCGATGAATTCAGCTAAGAAGAAAAAGTAACTTGTCTTTCAAAAAAACGTCCCCATTTAGATTCACAATTAAACCATGATCTAAAGGTTACTCATGACAAATGCGCTTGAATCAAGACTTGAACTACTAACTGAGTCGGCTATACATGAACTTTCGAACATTTCCCGAGGTATCGAGAAAGAAGGTTTACGCGTTGATTCGAGCCATTTTATTTCGCAGACAAATCATCCCGATCCTTTGGGGCATGCGCTGACTCACCCACAAATAACCACCGATTACTCAGAAGCCTTGATGGAGTTGATTACACCCGTTTCCACAAGTATTGATGCCCTAATCGGAGATCTAAGCGATGTTCATGCCTATGTGCAAAATAACTTGGGTGATGAGGTGCTGTGGTCAGGCAGTATGCCTTGTCGTATTGAGGGTAATGAAAGCATAAGGATTGCGGAGTATGGTGATTCAAACTTGGGTAAGCTTAAGTATGTTTATCGCAAGGGTTTGGATGTACGTTATGGTCGTGTTATGCAAAGTATTGCAGGCCTTCATTATAATTTTTCGTTATCTGATGAGTTTTGGCAGCATTGGCAACAAGCTTTAAATGACCAGCAAGCTCTTAAAGATTTTAAGTCTGAACAATATTTTTCACTGATCAGGAATTTTCGTCGTCACTCCTGGTTACTTATGTACTTATTTGGCGCCTCTCCAGCGGCAGATCAAAGCTTTTTACCTGAAGGTGGGCATCCGTTGATGCCACTTGATGACAAAGGTACCTGGTACTTACCTTATGCAACATCGTTGCGTATGGGAGACTTGGGCTACCATAGTCATGCTCAGTCATCATTAGCGGTTTGCTTTAATAGCTTGAATAATTTCACTCACACCCTGGAAGAGGCTATTCATACGCCTTATCCTGCTTATGAAGCACTTGGTGTGGAAAAAGACGGTGAATACTTTCAGCTTAATACCAGTATTTTGCAAATTGAGAACGAGTATTATAGTTCCATCAGACCCAAAAGAACGGCCGGCTCAAATGAGAAGCCAATATATGCTTTACAGCAGCGTGGCGTGGAATATATTGAGGTACGTTGTTTAGACCTTAACCCCTTTTTACCATTAGGGCTGAATGAGCCACAAGTACGTTTTCTTGATGCCTTTCTGGTTTATTGCCTTGTCTCGGACAGCCCTGTTATTTCTGCTGAAGAGTGTCAGCAAGTTGAATGGAACTTCGATACGGTAGTTAATCGAGGGCGTGAACCTGGTCTTAAGCTAAAAACTAATGAAGGTGATGTTCTATTGCCTGAGCAGGGCTTGAGCTTGCTTAATGGTATTGAAAAAATAGCTTCATTACTTGCTAGCTCTCAGAAAGACAGTGGTGAAAGCAAAGCGCTTTATCAGGCCGCAATAGAAGAGCAGAGATGTAAATTATTACAGCCAGAATTAACACCCTCAGCCCGAGTTTTATCGGTAATGAGAGATGAGTCACTATCTTGGCCTGAGTTTGTGGGCGAGTTGTCATTTAAGCATCAGCATACATCACAAAAGCAGTGTGATACCCATTCTATTAACGAAAAATATAGTGCTATGGCTGATGAATCTTTCCTTAAAGAACAAGCGCTTAAAGCGAGTGATTTAAGTGAATTCTCGGAATTTATGACGCGGTATCTATCTTAAGTTCTATCTAAACGTTAAGTGTCGCACAAAAAACAACCTATCACATTGTTGCTCTATGTAAGCTATGTTAACTTTGTTTGCGTGTTTAGTATTTCTGAATACAAACTGTAACAAAATGATCTGATAAATAGCTGTACGTTTCAAAATGTTGCGCTATTGTAAAATCATAATAATAAACTGCGGAAACAATTTCGCGATAGGTAGGGCTAGCACTTAACGATCAATTGCCAGTTTGTTTATTAGGCCGAACCAAATAAACATCGTACTGATATGTGTTGTGACTAAATCCAGTACAGCAGGCATTGTGAATAAGTGAAATACGGAAGGAGTGGCCTCATGGCCAAAGACTTTTCATTAGGGTGGGATCTCGAATCTCTCAATAAAGCATACCAGCAAGGTTATATGGCCGGGCTAATGGGCATGGTGCGTCAAAAGTGTCCTTATAGCGGGGAGGTTATATCTGCAGCTTGGGAAGCCGGTTGGGAAGATGGTTACGAGTCATGTGAGCTTAGGGCGCCAGTCCATAAGATTGCATAAAAGCAAAAAGCGCAATTTTGATATGTGAACTATTTACATAACAAAAGTGCGCTTTTTTATGTCTGTTTTTAGTCTGGCTGTATGGGCTTAACGCTGAAGTACAAAATTAGTAAACAGCAAATCCTCAGCTGTTGTCGCTCCTGTTTCCTCCTCTAATACTTCTTTAACCCTTTCCAGTGCTTCTAGTCGTACTTTCTCTTGCCCTTGCATGGTGCTAATTTCTTTCTCTTCCTGGGCGCTGAGCAGTAAAACTATTTCATTTCTGATCAGTGGCATGTGTTGTTCGATCAGCGCTGCAGCTTCAGTAGAGTGAACTCTTAAAGAAATATCGGCTTTAATAAACTTTAACTTTGGAGTCGGGCCTCCAAAATTGGCAACAAATGCAGGTTTAAGGTCAATGTACTGAACGTTGACTTTATTTTCTTCTTCGTCTTCTGAGGCTTGTGAGTTGCAAGCGACCGCAAAAACTAAAAATACGGCGCTTAGTAGTGTGGTAATAATACGTTGATATTGCAATGTTTTTTCCGCCTACTAACGTCCCAAGGGAGATAATTGATTTAGAAGTTGTTCGCCAAGGTTTACGTTACTCTCTGAGCTTTCAATGGCTTCTTGCGTATCGCCTACCAATTGATGAACCTGATTTCGAATGGTTTCGGAGTCTTGTAATTGGTGAGATATATGCTGAAGTACTGCTTGTACAGCCTCTGCACTGGTATTCGCTACATCTTGAAGGCCCGACAAGTTACTCATTGTTTCACTGGCGATAGTCACACTGCTATTAATGACTTCCGCTACTTCTTGCTGCTTACTGATAACAGAGTTAGAGATCTCGGTGATCTTGGTGATTTCTCTTTGAATTTCTTCAGCTGATTCATTTGAGGTGTTCGCTAACTGGCGAACCTCGTCAGCAACAACGGCAAACCCGCGCCCGTGCTCACCCGCCCGCGCTGCCTCAATGGCGGCGTTTAATGCAAGTAAGTTAGTTTGGTCTGCAATCGCTTTAATAGACTCAAGTAATTTACTGATGGTTTTATTACTTTCATCAAGACTTTCAAGCAATGTCGTAAATTCTGTAATATCTCTGGCTGATGCCTCGATGTTACTTGATAGCTGGCTCATATCGTTGTGGCACTGACCGGTTACTTCAACAGTGTTTTTGGCAGACTCTTCAGATTCTTGTGCGCTGTGCTGAATATTTTGTATCTGATCAACAAATGTCTCAAGGCCTCTGTGGCTTTCTTCAATATCACTGAGCCTGCGACTCGATGAAACGTGTACGCGTTGTGCGTTATCCACGATACCTTGAGCGGAACTGAGAGGATTGTCAGATAGCAGTTGATCAAGTGTCGATGCTTTGCGCTCTAATTCACTCAGCTCGTTTTTATCAACTGCAACTTCGTTATCCTTGAGTGAGTTACTTCCAAATCCAAACATAGAGATACCTGTTAATCATTATTTGTTTTATCTGTGTGTTTATAAAGTTTAGACGGGGATTCAAAAAAATCCTGAAAAAACTGTAAAAACGTCATAAATAATTGTCTCCACAGCTAAAAACCTAAGCACACTAGAACAAAATAAGCAGGACAGAGGCGGCTGTTAACCCTCCCATGGTGTAATTGAAATAAAGTCGTGCTTCGTTTGTTTTTAGTTTTTGTCCTATTATTTTCCCGAATAAGGTCCAAATAGGCAGTGTATTCACCATTACCAAGGTATAAATACCGATTATTAGCAACGCAGATAAACCATATTGCTCCCCTTCTTTTGCAAAGGTCGATACTGCCGTTATACACATCATCCAGGCTTTTGGGTTTACAAACTGAAAACAGGCAGCCTGCCAAAGAGTGAGAGGTTCACTGTCCTTATTATCAGACGCTGAAAAACCATCCGAAGAGGCAATTTTCCAGGCTAAATAAAAAAGATAAGCAGAGCCAACAGCTTTGAGTAACGTGTGAGTTAGGGGCCATAATTCAAAAATGGACCCTAGGCCCGCGGCCACTGCAAGCAGTAAGGCAGCAAACCCAGTCAAAATCCCTACCATATGAGGAATTGATTTCAGAAAGCCATAGTTAGCTCCAGATGCAGTAAGCATCAAGTTGTTTGGTCCAGGTGTTCCTGCAGTGGATAAGGCAAATAGCGCTAATGCCAGCAGGTAGGGGAGTTCCTCGTTCATGATTATCGCCTTATGTGTAATATTTTACATTGTATCGATACAATTTATGATTGATTACTATAAATAATCGATACAATGTTATAGTTGATCTTTATGTGTGGTGTCAATTATTATATTGTCATGGTGACAATGGTCCTGTAAGTGATAATGGCAAGTGGAGATATAAATTGAGCGTGTGGATTCCTGATTTAACAGCGATTGAAGGTTCTCGTTATAAAGCTTTAGCTACGGCTATTGGCGTTGCGATTAAGCAGGGCGAACTTAAATCTGATGAGCGCCTTCCAACCCATCGATCACTGGCTGAGGCGCTGGAAGTTACAGTCGGCACCGTATCTCGTGGTTATGCTGAGGCTGAAGACAGGGGTTTTGTTTATGCCGTGGTCGGGCGAGGCACCTTTGTTCGAGGTAAAGATGAGCCGGGAATGCTACAGATTCCAGAGCAAAATGATTCAATTATTGATTTCAGCTTAAACCTCCCCATAAAACTGGATAAGGCTGATGACCTAGCTACCGTTATGCGAGACATATCTAAGCGTCCGGGTGATATGAATAAACTGCTTTGTTATCAACCTGATGTGGGCTTAATAGAGCATAGAGAAGTATTAGCTGGTTGGTTCTCTCAGCCTCAGTGGCAGGTTACGCCAGATAAATTGATAATTACTCACGGTGCTCAACACGGTATTTTGGTTAGCCTAATGGCTTTAACCCGCCCTGGAGATGTGATTTTATCTGAAGGTTTAACCTATCCAGGCTTAACGGCCATTACCCACCAGTTAAAAGTTGAAACCCAAGGGCTTGTTTTAGATAAAGAAGGTATCGTACCAAACGCCCTTGAGGCTGCTTGCCAGCGTTATCAACCAAAACTTTTGTATTGCACACCTACTTTGCAAAACCCCACGACTGCGATTATGTCTCTTGAACGCAGGCAAGAAATTATCCGAATTTGTCAGCAATATAATGTGCTTATATTGGAAGATGATGTTAACGGCCCCTTAGCAGAAAACGCCCCTTTACCCTTGGCCGCGATAGCACCTGAGCAGGTTGTTTATATCGGTAGCCTATCGAAGTCGCTAGCGGCGGGTCTTAGAATTGGTGCGCTGGTAACGCCTGATAATGTGCGAGACCGCATTGCAGACTCGGTTCGCGCCAGTTGTTGGATGGTAAGCCCTGTAGTGGCCGAAATCGCTTGCGAATGGGTTCGAAGCGGGCGGGCGGAAGCTCAAGTCGCACATCAGAAGCAAGCTATGAAATTAAGACAAGAGATTGCGCGAAAAAAACTCAGCCTTTTCGATGCCGTGATTACACCTTTTGGTTTTCATGTTTGGCTCATGCTTCCTGAACCTTGGAGAGCAGGGCAGTTTGTGAAAGAGGCTGAACACCGAGGCGTATTGTTGAAGGGGGCTGGCACGTTTGCAGTCGGCCGATTTGAAGCACCGCATGGCGTTAGAATTGCGATTAGCTGTGCCAGAGATATCGATCAACTAGAGCAAGGGCTTGATATATTGGTGGATATGCTTAAAGCTGGACCTGAACCTACTTTGTCTGTGTTTTAGCAAACCTAGAAAAGAAGCAGCTCATAAAACTGTTATGTTTGACGGAGAGTAAATTGAAAATAACCGGAGAATGTTTTTGCGGCGAAATTAAATACGAAGTGAATGGAGACTTACGTGATGCCAGATCGTGTCACTGTTCTCGTTGTCGTAAGGCATTTAGTGCTCAAGCGTCCGCGTATGCATTAGTAGAACCTGAAGAATTTAAATGGTTATCAGGTGAGGGGGGTCTTACGTCTTATGTCGGTTCGCATGGGTTCGGCCTTCAATTTTGTCGTAAATGTGGCTCTACACTTTGTGGTATTTATAATGGCACGATACACGGTATAACCTTGGGCTGTGTGAATGGCGATCCCAAAATTGAACTAGGCCAGCACATCTATGTTGGCTCTAAGGCAAGCTGGGAAGTGATTCCTGAAGGTGTAACGGCGTATCAAAAGGGTGCACCTGAAATTACATAGCTAACAGTTCGAGTAGGCACGATATGGTAAGTAATCGCGATTAAATAGTCTGTTCAATTGTAGAAACAAGGATGAGAAAATTGATTTTTTGGAAAAATTACATGATTAGAATCGTATCGATATTCATGCTGTTTCTTGCTTTGTTTTATTTATACCTTGATAGAGGCTTGCCGCAAGAAATCCAACCCGCACAATTTACCTGTTTGGCATCAGATCAGGGGTATTTTAGTCAGGAAAATATCAAATTTAAGAATATTTATGGCATAGGTTTAGCGTATGCAAAACATATTAATGAAACCGCTTCGGAGTTTGATGCTAACTTGCCCCCTCCCGTTTTTAGAAAGTTTACTTCAAGTATTGTAAAGGGCGACAGTGATGTGACGACGCCCACTCATAACGAGTTGTTAGCAATGACTGAGCAACTAGAGCCTGGAATAGGTAAAGCGCTTCACGACAACAATATGAATTTGTTGCCACTCCTTGATCATGAGGCTGAACTAGCGTTCGTATTGCTTGAGAGTGTTACGGTTAAAGATCTTGAGAATCCCAGCTTTATTCCAAAAATTGGATTTTTAGTGGCCAATGATTTGTCCGCTAGAAGTATCGCGATTTTAGGTGAAGGCCAGAAAAATCGTTATGAATACTGGGGCGCTTCAAAAAGTCATCCTGGATTTGCCCCAATTAGTGATCGTATATGGGTGCCTAATATTTATCTACCTAATGCTATACCTTGTATCAGGCTACAGACCTATGTCGATGGCGAATTGAGGCAAAATGAAAATACCAAAAACTTAATTTATACACCTGCGGATATGCTTCGTTTTATCCAGAAAAAGTACGCTTCTATTCCTTTAAGTAAAGGTGACTTGATACTGACGGGAACACCCGGTGGCGTAATATTCAATGTGCCAAGATGGAAAGCTAGGCTAGCTGAATTACTTCGGCTCGATCGCTTTAAAAAGCTAGCGATAAGTCAAAAAGAAAGCAGCGCAGAGAAGTTCCTGAAAGTAGGTAGCAGCGTTCATATTAGTGCTGAATGGTTGGGTAGTATCAGTGTAACGATTGTGGAATAGAGAGTTATTTAAATGTGCACTCAAAACTACTCATGTTTAGATTTTGAAAGTAGTTTGAGTGATGCAGGGTATTTAATTGTTTTGATATTACTGTCTGGTAATTGTTTGATGCATTTTTAAACTGAAATATGGCAGTCTTGTGAGGAAGTTTTGCAGTATGAATGATGATGCTACGTTAGCAAAAAAAGTTAGCGGATGATTAAGATAAAATGTCACGATTATGATTTGACTAGTATGTGTATGATATTAAAGAAAGTTTTCAAGTTTTCTAATCATAAAGTGTAATATTTTGCCTGTTTGTGATGAATGCTTGTCGTCAGCTTTTTTTACAGTCACTGAGTATAAATTTAAAGAGAGAATAATAATTTTTTAGTAATCAACGCCTTATAAGTTTGGCATGATTCTAGCTATGAGTTTGCTGGTTACAATAACATTAATATCAATATTTAAATTGAACGATTTGGGCAATGTTGTTTAGCTGTATGCCTTGATAAGAAGTTGCGTTTTTTAGATTAATTTCTTAAATGACTAACTGATATTAGGAATGCAATTATGCGCTCTATTGTACATTTAAACTTCGTTTTCTGTGAAAGTGCTTCAATTCAGGTTAAACAATTAAAAAACTGGAATGTCATTGAAGTTACCACAATGGCAGCAATGACAAATGCAATCGAAACATTCGATGTATCTGTTTGCATTGTCACCCAAACAGATATCTTTGATGCTAAATATAAAGCGAATCTAGAAGAACTTATAAAGCAGTATCCATATGTCGAATGGATTGCTATTTTATCTTCTAAATTATTATACCTACCTTCCGTTCGCTCGTTTATACGAGACTATTTCTATGACTATCACCGGCTTCCTATTGAACTTGCACGCTTAAGTGCTTCTTTGGGTCATGCTTATGGTATGGCTAATCTTAAAGTAAATAAAAAGAGCCGTGATGCAATCTCCCCCTCGCCGCAAATAATTGGTGAGAGTAAATGGGTAAAAGAGATCAATCCATTTTTAGAAAAAATCGCTTCTTCAGAAGCTTCGGTGTTAGTCACGGGAGAGAGCGGCACAGGTAAGGAGTTGGTTGCTAAAATTGTTCACTCACTTTCTGATAGGGCTAACCAACCATTTGTGGCCATCAACTGTGGTGCTATTCCTGTGCATTTGATTCAGTCTGAGTTATTTGGTCATGAAAAGGGAGCATTTACAGGAGCCCATAAACTTAAGATTGGCCGGATTGAAGCTGCGAATCACGGTACCTTGTTTCTGGATGAAATTGGTGATTTACCATTGCAGCTACAGGTGAATTTTTTACGTGTGCTTCAAGAAGGAAAAATAGAAAGAGTCGGTGGTAATGAAACGATACTATTGGATATCAGAGTTATTTCTGCAACGAA
>ENA-OSET01004430-OSET01004430.1-sediment-metagenome-genome-assembly--contig:-NODE-4430-length-12440-cov-5.032516_pt1 | contig 12440 bp, 8 predicted proteins | sample MGYA00237882_ERZ534229 | MGnify/ENA primary metagenome ERZ534229 (study PRJEB26408, sample SAMN06266212) | sediment metagenome | isolation source: Hudson Canyon methane seep mesocosm | place: USA:Hudson...
ATTCATACTGGTATCAAAACCGGCACTTTCGTTAAATAGTTGTTTAAGACACATGATATTGGAGCTAGTACAGAGATGGTTTTCAACGAGTAAGTCGTAGGCTGTTAATGGTTTTTTGGGAATCGCTGAATATTGATGCAAAGATTTACCTGATGGGCTGGTAAAGCGCACTCTCGAATAGCACACACCAAGCTTTGAATTTTGATTAAAAAAATCAACTTGAGTTTGTAGTTTATTAACATGCCAAATATCATCAGCATCTAAAAAAGCCAGGTATTTTCCGCGAGCAATTTTTTCGCCTAAATTACGTGCAGCTGATACACCACGGTTTGGGGTGTGAATAACTTGGATACATTGTTGTGTTGCTAATTGATTGGCTAATTGAGCACTGCTATCAGTTGATCCATCATTAACAATAATAATTTCCCAACGTGTAAAGCTTTGTCGCTGTACTGATTGAACAGTTTCAGATAAGGTTTTTTCAGCGTTATAACAAGGAATGATAACTGAAACTAATGGTTTGTGTTTGGTATTCATGATCATACCTCCTGTTTTGGTAATTTAGTATTTGATTGCATAGTTTCTATTTGGCTAATAAGGCTTAATAGTTTTGGGTCGGCTGTTTCAGAAACTAAGTTTTTAAGATAAGGATAAGCTTGTTCTAGTAAATGACCGTGAGTGGTTTTTGATGCTTTATAGGGAGAAGATTGTTTTTTTGAATTTTTAGCTGATAAAAACCAGCAACCCAATAGATAGATTGGGATAAGTAAGGTGTGGGCTAATAGAATTGCGTAGCCTACAGTTTCTATCTGCTTAGAGTAAACAGCTGCATAAATACTTAAACTTAAACACAGGGTAAAGACTAGATTCCATTTGAAATCAATACTGGGTTTATTAATTGCCCGTAGCATTTGGGCACATGTTTCAGCGGCAGGTCTAAGAATGCCGGATAAAGTTAGGATGACTAATAAGGGAATGGCATGCTGCCATTTCTCACCAAAAATTAAAGGCACATACCAAGATGCCAAGAATGCTTGGCTACTGAAGACGACAACAGATAAACCAATAATAAGGAGCAAGCCCTTTTTAAAGGCCTGTTGAAATACACGTGTGTTATTTTTTAGGCTACATAAATGAGGGTAAAAAGCGGTATTAAATGCTGTAGACAATGAGAGTGTTAAACCTAATCCCGCATTGATTGCAAAATAGTAGATACCCAGAATATCTAAGCCAAAGAAATAACCAATCAATAACCTATCAATGTGGCGACGAGATGTCGCACATATTTCAGCGCCTAGTACCTGTCCTGAAAAACTAATAATTTGTTTTGTTTCCTGAGGATAAGTTTTATTGTCAGGATGCCAATTTTGGATATGGCGATAATAAATTACCCAACAGGGAGCAACAATCACCTTAGGAATAATAACGGACCAAATGCCGAAACCGGATAATGCTAAAGCTGCAGATAATAAGTTATCCAGTGAAACCTGAGAGCCATTTGCAAAAGCAGTAATATTTAGACGATTATCACGTTGAATTAAATATACATGCACTAAAGCCCAAGGGTAAATGAGATAGGGTATTGCCAGTACGAGAACTAGAAAAAATATAGAGTCATCCTGGTAAAAAACAGCTAACGGTTGAGCTAAAGCACATTGCAATGCAAATAGAGTTAAGCATATTTGCCAATTAAGGCGATAAACTGTATTGCAAACAGAATGTAATTTACTATCAGTTGTTTGGATTATTTTTGCACCTATGCCATTACGAGTAAGGGTTTGTACGATTTCTTGTAGAGTCATAGCAATAGCAATAACACCAAACTCATGCGCGCTTAGCATTCTGGCTAAAATGACTGCAGTTGCTAAGCGTGTAATTCGGATGCTTACCTCGGATGTTAGCATGTAAACCATATTTCGCCACAGTGAAACTGAATGGTTAGCAGAGTTAAGCGTGCTCATAGTGTTCTTCTGCTGCTGAATAGTTAAAGTGACAACGATCCATTCCTTTTTGGAAATTTGATTGAATTGAGGTTCTCATTGGTTTTGGGTTAAAAATTGTATGTCCTGTTTGCTCAATGCGAGTTAAATAGCGAGAAGGAGTAAACTGGTCAACATGACAGCCTGGAATATTAAGTCTATTGCTTAAGTCAGCTCCCTTATTTGAATAAAACAAGTTAAATGGTGTACGGCCTGCTGCTAAAGCTAATACTGCAGTGTGATAACGAACTGCAACAATTAAACGTGAGATCATTAAAATAGCCTGTAATAACTCCCAGCTGGGCATAAGCGTTGAGTATTCAAAAAGGTCTAGTATTTTTGCTTCTGGGCACTGCTGTTTAATGGCATTGGCAATATGTCTATCGGTATCATGCTTTGAAACATTTGATTGAATGAGCAATACAGGCTGGTATTTATGCTCTTTAAGCTGCTTGCATAATAATGAAATATTTCTTATAAACAGCGCATTATCAACTGGGTAAAGGTCATTAAATTCTCGTATAGAGATAACAGCGCTACGGGGGGCTCGAAGTTTGGTTAATATTTCTGCAGCAGTTTTAATGGCTTTATTAGATGTGCTCAAAATAAATGCAGTATCGTACGAGAGAGAGCATTTAACACCAAGGCTACTCAGGGTGTTATAGCTTTGCTGGTCTCTAACAACGACTGTTCCCAGCTGTTTAAGATGTGTGCTTAAAAGCTTTAAAGCGATACCGCTACAGGAGGAAGGAATTGACTGGCCAAATAAAAATGTTGTCTTGGGTGATAGTCTGAGTTGTTTTAAATTTTTTAAAAAATTTCGAGTAAGCAGCCAAGGACGGGTGTTATTAAAAATATCCCCCCCTACGCTAATATAAGAATCGCAACCTGAAAGGTTCTTTCTATATTGAATTGTTTTGGCAGCGTCTCCTGATTTGTTTTTTAGTGTGCTATAGACTGGATAGTCTTCTAGTAATTGCGATAGGGCAGCATAAATTGCTGCATCACCGATATTGTTATATGAGTAGGTATTGATTAAACCAATGTTCATGCTTCGCTCCTGTTGTTTTAAACAAGATAGAGCAAGCTATATGCCATTAGTGTAATCGTTTGAATCTATTGGCTAAAGTGTATTTTTAAACCTTTTTAATATAACGCATTGAGCATATAAAACTTGTTAGAGTTGCAATCTGCAAAAAAGAATCGTTTTTTTTGCAGATTGCAACTCTAACATTGAATAAAAAAGACGCTTTAAAACCAAAAATAACAGTGTGTGTTTTGTAATGCTTTGTAATTCAATGTATACAGAGTGTATGAATAGACTTGGCATTGGCATTGCAATTAAGTGAGTTAACCCTCCTTAATTTGATAGGTGCCAAGATGATAAACACAAAAGATTTAAGTAATACATCACTATTGAAACTTAATAGCACTCCATTCGCTCCAGAGAATAATTTGTCAGGTGGTTTTAGCTTATTTTCGGTCCCCATTAGAAACTGCAAAATGCAGCAAGCCATTGACACTATAATTCAACATGCACAAAAAAAACACTCGGCTAATTTTGCTTTTGTTAATGCGGATTGCTTGAATAAAGTTTGGAATCAGGAATGGTATAGAAAGGTATTGTTAAGGATGGAAGAGGTTTATGCCGATGGTATTGGGGTTAAGCTGGCGGCAAAAATGAAAGGCATACAAATTAGTGAAAATGTTAACGGTACAGATTTATTTCCACTATTGTGTCAAAAAGCTGCCAAAAATGGATTGAAGATATTTTTGTTAGGTTCTAGAGCTGATGTTGTCGAGCAATGTGCAAAAAATATGCAAAAGCGCTTTCCTGAGCTGGTTATTGCAGGTACTCAACATGGTTATTTTCATGAATGGGAGTCTGAGCAGGTCATCAATAATATTAATAATTCAGCAGCAGATATTGTAGTGGTGGCTTTGGGTGCACCTCTACAGGAATTTTGGGCTGATCATTATAAAAAAGAACTATTGGCACCTGTTTGCATTGGTGTAGGAGGCTGTTTTGATTTTTATTCTGGACGTATTCCTAGAGCACCCTTATGGCTTAGAGCGCATTCAATGGAATGGGTGTGGCGCCTAATGCAGGAACCTAAAAGAATGTGGCAACGCTACATTATAGGTAATCCGTTGTTTTTATATCGAGCCTGGAAACTATCACATTCATTGGGAGAAGATCATGTCTAACCGTCATCAAAGCATAGAGAAACAAGCTGTTAATTATTTTCAAGCAGATTATTCCAGTGAAGTTATTAGAAGTTTGGTCGTTAAAGAAAGGCTTACATTATGGCAAGTATCTTCAAAATGCTGTGTTGTTGTTAAACGCACCATGGATATAGTTATTTCATTTGTAATGTTACTCATATTAATGCCTCTGTTTTTAATAGTCGCAGTATTAATTCGGCTTGAATCACCTGGCTCCGTGTTATTTAGTCAAACACGGGTAGGTATGTATGGCAAACCATTCCGGTTTTGGAAGTTTCGTTCTATGCGTATGGATGCGGAACAAACTAAAAATCAGTTAAAAGAAAATGCCATGTCACATGGGGTGAGGTTTAAATTAAAACAAGACCCTAGAGTCACAAGAATGGGCGCTTTCATTCGTAAGTATTCAATAGATGAATTACCACAATTGTGGAATGTTTTAATTGGTGATATGTCACTGGTTGGTCCAAGGCCGGCGCTACCAAGTGAGGTTAGTGCTTATGACTTAGCTGATAAACAACGGTTAAGTGTTATGCCAGGTATTACCTGTATTTGGCAAGTATCTGGGCGTTCAGATATTCCTTTTAAACAACAAGTTTCATTGGATATTAAATACAAGTTGTCTCAATCTATTTGGCAAGATATAAAATTATTATTTTTAACTATTCCAGCTGTTGTATTAGGTAAAGGAGCTTATTAGTTATGAAAATTGTTATTTTATCAGGCAAGGTTAAAGGGGTATTAAGTGAGCTGACTACCGGTGAAGCAATAGGGTCATTACCGCTAGTAAATAAACGATTACTTAATTTTACTTTAGAGGTATTACAGGAACAGCTTCAGGTGTGCTGCTTTCAAGTTTTAAGTTGCGGTAGATCAAAAGAATTTATTAATAGAATATCAGAACATTTGGACTGGGAATGTTCTTTGCTAGAGTTTAAGGGGGATTCTGAATATGACTCTGAAGAGGTTTTATGGTTAAGAGATGATGTTTTATATGATATGGACTTTTGTCAATTAATTAATGAGGCTCGATTAGCAGAGAGGCAATCAACCGTGTTTGTTTCTAATAATACCCCAGTTATATTTTATCAAAAAAATAACGGCTGGAATAAATTGCCGGTTTCTTTTTCAGATACAAACACGACGAATGATTTATGTCATGATCTACTAACTACACATTCGTGGGATAGAGAAGATATAAGGTTTGGCACGTGTTACATGGTTGATTCAATAAAAAACTATTACCATTATTCAATGAATTTGTTAAAAGGTAACTTTAAGACGATTATTTTAGATTTTCATCAAAAAGGCTTAAGCCTAGTAAAAGGTAAGCATGTAGATATTGATATATCAAGTCAACAGCAGAGTTATGCGTATTTGGGAGATTCAGTCTATGTACACCCATATTCACAGTTACATGAGCAGGTTATATTCTGTGCAAATAACTATGTTGATAGTTTTGTTGATATAAGTGATAGTATTGTTTTGCCTGGTGTGTACATTGGTTGTTACTTGAATATTAAAAATGCCGTGGTGACCAGTAGTTCAGTCATCCAGGTTGATACCGGTAATGTGTTACCTATCGAGGATAAAACAATGATTGCAGAAATAGTAATAGCTGCTGGGTAGGTGTTGATTGACTAATAACAAGAAAGTAGTGCAATTGTGGCCTTTATGGCGACAGTTAATGGTTGCCTTGGTTGCAAGCATGATTCTTATTGCTACTTGTGCGGGCATGTTTCAATACCAGACAGAGACGCAGGCAATGCAGCAGTTATTAGCGCGCCAAAACAAAAAGAATTTTCAATTGCTTCAAGCGGCCATTGTCGAGCCCATTATTTCAGAAGATTTACCTGTATTAGACAGCTTTGTTACTCTGTTGTCGGAGCAGGACAAGGATCTATTTAGTGTTGATATTTATAATGTTGATGCTAAGCAAATACTGAGTTGGCAGCGATCGATGCAGTTACCTGAAAAGCCTTTAATGTCCTATAGTGAAAATATTATTTTGCATGGCCAATTTTTTGGTGAGCTTAGAGTATCCTGGTCAGTGGATCATTTCTTTCAGTTAATAGAACAAAAAATATTTCATACTCAACTTTTTTTAGTGGTCATGCTGTTAAGTATGACATTCATGGCAATGGTATTGTTGCTTAAACTGATTGTTAGCCCTATTAAAGTCATTAATAGGCGAGTTTCCCATTATTTAACTGGCGCGAGTGGGATTCACTTGAAACGAAACAGTAGCTCCCAAGAATTCTCTCAATTAGAAACTTCAGTTGCTATTTTAGGTAAAGCATATGCAAATCAAGTCATTATTGAAAATGAGCTGCGCGAAACCAAGCAGGAAATTGAAGCGTTAAGTCAGCGTAATGATTTGATTTTAAGCTCTGCTGGTGAAGGTATATTTGTTGTTGATTCTCAGGCTTTGACTATTTATGTTAATCCGGCAGCAACTGAAATGACAGGCTGGGAAGCCGAAGACCTGATGGGAAAAGGTTTAAAGTGTTTGTTTAGAAAAGCGGGTAGACAGTCTAGAACGTGTCAGGATTGTGTTAATTCAGAAACAGTTTCCAATGATATTAAAAATTGTGATGTCTATTCAAGCTTTATGAATGGTGAGGTTCACCATGTTAGTCATGAGTTTTTTTTGCATAAAGATGGTCATTCATTTCCTGTTGAATATGTAAGTACGCCCATTATTGAAAATGAACATATGAGTGGTGCGGTCATTATTTTTAAAGATATTAGTCAGCGGATTATTTCTGAACAACAGCTTAAAGACAGTGAATCGCTAAAGCAGGCAATGTTAAGTTCTAGTCTTGATGCTATTATAACGGTAGATCAGGAGGGTTTAATTTGCGAATTTAATCATGCTGCTGAACACATGTTTATCAGAAAGAAAGAGGATGTTTTAGGGGAGAAAATGGTTGAGATTATTGTCCCTCCGGTGTATCAGGAAGCACATCAAAAAGGGTTTAACAATTATTTGCTTACAAAACAGAGTAAAGTGTTACGTCAGCGTATTGAAGTTTCTGCTATGCGCTCTGATGGGGAAGAATTTCCAATTGAGTTAGTCATTACGCCGATTACTTTGCATGAAAAAATATTTTTTACTGCATTTATGAGCGATATTACTGAGCGGCAACGTGCCAAAAGTGATATTGAGGAAGCACGAAAACAAGCAGAAAAAGCAAGTATAGCTAAGTCTCAGTTTCTAGCGGCAATGAGTCATGAAATTAGAACGCCTTTAAATGCCATTATTGGTATTAATGATTTATTACAAACAACAGAGTTAAGTCCTGAGCAATGGGGTTATGTTCAAATTGCAGAGCAGTCTGGCTTTGCTTTAAGAGAAATTATCAATAATATTTTGGACTTCTCTAAAATTGAAGCGGGCAAGTTAGAACTTGAATTACAGCAAACAGATATTGTTGAATTAATTGATTCTATTGTTTTGATCATGGCACCTAAGGCTGTAGAAAAAAACCTGGATCTTGTTGCTGTCATTAACTACCCCATTCCAGACACTATAGTTATGGACCCTGTAAGAATAAAGCAGGTGTTACTTAACTTGGTTTCAAATGCGATTAAATTTACCGAAAATGGCTTTGTTGAAATTCATCTGGATGTTGAAAGCAAAAAAAATCAAGGATGTTCAATTGAAATTTCTATTATAGACAGCGGTATTGGAATCGCTAAAAATATTCAGCACAGTTTATTTGATGAGTTTACCCAAGCCGATTTAACAACAACGCGTAAATATGGTGGAACAGGATTGGGTTTGGCTATTGCCAGCCGTCTGGTGAATATGAGTGGAGGGAGACTTTGTGTTGAAAGTATCGAAGGGGAAGGTAGTCGTTTCTATTTCCGTTTAAATGTTAATGTTGAAACATTAATTCAGTTTAAACCTATAGATGTAAATTGCTGGATTTTTGATAGAGGGACCAAAGGCGAAAAAGGTGCTGAATTATTTAACAAGCAGTTAAAGCCTTTGGTTAAAAGCGTTCAAACGCTTGCATCCTGGAATGATATGGTTATTTCAGAGCAGCCTAGTATTGTTTTTTTTGATGAAATGCAATTAGCTTATTTTAGTAAGGAAGAAGTTGAACAGTTTAAAAATGAAAAACCAGAAAACTGTTTAATTGTACTCGTGGTTAATAACCTTCAAAAACAAGTTAATGAGGAATGGCTAAATGTGTTTGATGAGCGACTTATAAAACCTATCCCCATAAAATCCTTAAAATTGTTTTTATCCAATCATCTTTATCCTGGTGAAACTGAACATAAAACAAGTGTCAATATTGATAAGAGTAATGATATAACAGCCTTTTCTGGTGTAGGTTTTCGTATTTTGTTGGTTGAAGATAGTTCTGTTAATCAACTGGTTATTAAATCCATGTTAGAAAAAGAGGGTTTCTATGTCGATGTTGCTGATAACGGGCTAGTGGCAACTGAAAAAGTTAAGAAAGAGACCTTTGACTTAATATTAATGGATTTATCGATGCCTGTTATGGGAGGTGTTGAAGCGACAAAGATTATTCGTAAAGGGAGTGTGCTGAATCAGAGGGTTCCTATTATTGCTTTAACAGCTAATGCCTTTAAGGAAAATAGGCAACAGTGTTATCAGGCTGGTATGAACGGTTTTCTTGCAAAACCAATTACGATGGCTCATTTATCTGAAGAAATAGAAAAACATTTAAGTACATCATCAAAAACCAGAAATGATAATTCACAAAATCAAACAAAGGCAGATGGCTGCAGCATAATTGATGCTTCAGTATTAGAAATTCTGAAACAAGAAACCTCTAAAGAGGTCTTTCCTAGTTTGCTAAATGCTTTTTTAGAGCACGGTGAAAAACGAGTAAAAGCAATTGAAGAGGCATGTAAAGTAAATGATTATAAGGGTTTGGAAAATGAAGTGCATACGCTGAAAAGTGAGTCAGCTACTTTTGGTGCAATAACACTGGCTGAATTAACAAAAAGGATTAATTTGCTTTGTAAGCAAGGAAAAGAAAAACAGGCTGTTGTTGAAGCTAATAGTATTAAAGAGCATTGGCAGGATGTGCGTGAAGAATTAGTGAAATATTTATAATAAAAAATATTTTCTGTTTATAATCCAGTAGTGTTTATATGGAATGTGAATAAGTCTATGAAGTCCAATAATTCCCCCTCTGTTTTACTCATTGAAGATAGTCTAACCCTGAGTCTTGTTTATCAGGATTATTTGCGAAATGAAAACATCCAGCTACACCATCTTGAAAATGGAGTAGATGCCTTGGACTTTATCGATAAAAATATCCCCGAGGTTGTTTTTCTGGATTTAAAATTACCCGATATGGATGGTATGGATATTTTAAAAACCATTCATCAGAAAAAACTTCCTTGTACGGTTGTCATTATTACAGCGCATGGCAGTGTTGATATTGCAGTGGATGCAATGCGTTACGGTGCTTTTGATTTTCTTGAGAAGCCTTTCAACGGCAAGCGCTTATTAGTCACCTTACGAAATGCACTAAATAGTCGATCATTGCATGACGAGGTTGAGCAATACCGGCAAGATAGTCGAAAACAGTTTCATGGCTTTATTGGGGCATCTCTGGCAATGCAAGCTGTTTATCGCATTATAGAAAGTGCGGCACCTAGTAAAGCCACAGTATTTATTACCGGAGAGAGTGGCACAGGTAAAGAAGTCTGTGCAGAAGCTATTCATAAACAAAGTCCAAGAAAAGATAAGCCTTTTATAGCCCTTAATTGTGCAGCTATTCCTCATGATCTGATGGAAAGTGAAATTTTTGGGCACGTTAAAGGTGCTTTTACAGGTGCTGCTACTGAACGAAAAGGTGCGGCTTTGCTTGCCAATGGTGGCACCTTGTTTTTGGATGAAATCTGTGAAATGGATATTGATTTACAATCCAAGCTTTTACGTTTTATTCAGACAGGTAGTATTCAGAAAGTAGGTAATTCTAAAACTGAAGAAGTCGATGTGCGTTTTATTTGTGCTACAAACCGTAACCCACAAGAAGAAGTAAAAGCAGGTCGCTTCAGGGAAGATCTGTTTTATCGTTTGCATGTTATTCCAGTTCAATTGCCGGCATTACGTGAAAGAGAGAATGACATCTTGTTAATTGCTGATAGCTTTCTGTCAAGTTATTCGACTGAGGAGAGTAAAGACTTTTCAGGTATGTCACCTGAATGTGAAGTTATTTTCCTTAACTATTCGTGGCCAGGCAATATTCGTGAATTACAAAACGTAATAAGAAATATTATCGTGTTGAATAATGCAACTTTGGTTCATAAAGAAATGTTGCCGCCACCCTTAAATTCGTTGGACACTGGAAAGGCAGGCTTTCAGCTAATGCCCTTAGCTGACGGCAATGACTTTAACGGTGAGGAAGGTGAAATTATTCCTCTTTGTATGGTTGAGAAACAAGCGATAGAAAGAGCAATTAGTTTTTGTAATGGTAATATCCCTCAAGCAGCTGCATTGCTTGACGTGAGTCCGTCAACAATTTACCGAAAAAGGCAAACTTGGCAAGAGTCAGTTTAACAATTCAGAGGTGACAGCTGTTTTGAAGCAGGGTAGGCTGAAGTCGTTAGTTTAGCACTTTGTAGCTGGTTGAAGCTTGTGTAATACGGGTAGCATTGTTGGTCCCCGTATTACACTATAGTACGAGAAAATGTAAGGAGTTTACTCTTCTTTGTAAACTCAGTGCTTTGTTGTAAAGTGTTGCATTTATAATTTTATTTTTGCTATTAAATTAAAAAGTGATAGCTATTTTTCACTCCACAATATTGGAAAGGCACTACGGACACGCTCAATATCCTCGGGACTCGCATTTTTACCTTGTAGGGTAACTAGCAGGGAGTGAATATCTTGAGTGTTGACTTTAAAAGTACGTGTTGGATTTGTATCTAATGATGATCAAATCGATGTTCGCCATACTTCAGCTTCTACCGATTCGACTGTCGTTAACACCCTGTTAAAAGTTGGGGGCGTGTTACCCTCCAATAGAGCCTTTTCTGTTAGTGCCGTCTCGGACACTTTTTCGTCAACAACAGCTTCTGAGGTTATACCTGATACAACGCCTAACGCGTTTATTTTTACGGATCAACTGGAAGTGGGCCTTTCGACTATTATATCGTCAAACAGCATTACAATTAGTGGTATCGATGCAACAACGAATATCAGCATCACCGGTGGTGAATTCAGTATTAATAGCGGCACTTTTAGCAACACGTCAAGCACTGTTGAAAACGGTGACATTGTTGCGGTTCAACACACATCAGCCTCAACTTTCAGTACATCCACTGAGACAGTTTTAACGATTGGTGGAATCCAGGATACATTTACTTCAACGACTTCAACCATTGTCGCGACCGATACGATACCCGATGCATTCACTTTTACAGATCTATCAGACGAAAATCTTATGGCCACCGTATCATCAAACAATATCACGGTTACTGGTATCGATACAGCAACAGAGATTCGTATCACAGGTGGTCAATTCAGCATTAATGAGGGCGCTTATAGCGATACGCCAAACACAGTTAAAAATGGTGATATCGTAAAGGTTCAACACACGACAGCCTCAACGCCAAAAACTGCCGTTGATACTGTGCTTTCTATAGGAGGAGTATCCGACACTTTCACATCAGTCACTGCACCTGAAACAAGCACAATTAGTAGTGTTGGCGGGGGCACATTAGACTTTTATTTACTTATTATACTTTCAGCTCTAATAGCATTAAGGAAAAAACAAAATTCAAGCTAAATTAATCCATGAAGATAGTGCGTAACCCATTTAAATGCCATGGTTGTAAACACCAAATGGCATACAGAAATAGGTAAAGCAAGTTGATAAATGAGAGTAAATGCAAGTTCTTTAAGAAAGAATGGTGCCGGGGCCTCAGCTTAGATCATGGTGCAATGAGTTGTACTACGCTGAAATCAATTGAATATTTTCTTTTACTTTCAACAACCTATATCGTTTACCATAATTTATTGGTGGCAATTAATGCCTTCCAAGCTTAAATGTAAATGGTGGTCCCCATGGGATATGTATTGATCGTGGCAAGAAAAACGAAACAACTTTCAGCTATTGACGTAAAACGATTAAATAAACTAGGAAAGCACGCTGTAGGCGGCATTTCAGGTTTGCTTCTTCAAGTTAAAGCTAGTGAATCAAAAGCTGGATTCATAGAACAGTTATTGGCAGTCAAAGGCGCCAT
>ENA-OSET01004431-OSET01004431.1-sediment-metagenome-genome-assembly--contig:-NODE-4431-length-12434-cov-3.569960_pt1 | contig 12434 bp, 8 predicted proteins | sample MGYA00237882_ERZ534229 | MGnify/ENA primary metagenome ERZ534229 (study PRJEB26408, sample SAMN06266212) | sediment metagenome | isolation source: Hudson Canyon methane seep mesocosm | place: USA:Hudson...
CGACGAAGCATGAAGTTAGATTTAGAGATGGGCGCTTGGTGCATGATTTTATTTTTAGAAGTCTTCATAAGGCTTTGGCGGATATTCGGCCCGAAGATGTTCAGCTCGCAAATGAAAATGGAGAAGCGATGCCATTTTCTGCGCTGCCCGAAAATCTCCAATCAATGCAGCCGATAAAGCAAATCGCTGAGGTGGAGGGGGTTACGATGAACCCTAGTTATGGGCCACAATCTGCGATGGCCTTCAGGCAGCAGGCTTCTGGTGTGACGCCTAATTCGGCAGTAGGTGCTACAACCCAATCATTCTATGGGTCGAGTAGTGGAGAAGTTCGCGAGCCTTTATCAGCGACAGGTCTTTTAGAAACCTATAAATCCCTGCATCCCGAAAAAGGTGTGGGCGATGAGCCATATTCAGAAGGTGATTTTCCGCTTGGCTTCGCGATTGCTCAGCTACATGGCATATACATACTGTCTCAAAATTCCTCAGGACTTGTATTGGTCGACATGCATGCGGCTCACGAGCGAATTACCTATGAGCGGATGAAAACTGATTTCTATCGAGATGGTATCCAAGCGCAGCCTTTACTTGTACCTATCAGTCTAGCGGTGAGTACCAAAGAAGCAGCGGTAGCTGAAGATTGCGCGAGTGAGCTCGAAAAATTCGGCTTGCTTATGGAGCGCTCTGGTCCCGAGAGTATTACGATTAGGCAAGTCCCTGTGATCCTTCAAAATGTCGATACAGATTTACTTGTTCGAGACCTGTTGAGTGACATGATCGAGCATGGGTATTCCGATCAGCTCGAAGCTAAAGCAAATGAGTTAATGTCTACCATGGCATGTCATGGGTCAGTTCGTGCTAACCGAAGTTTAACAATACCTGAAATGAATGCCTTGCTGAGAGACATGGAGGAGACAGAAAGAAGTGGGCAGTGTAACCATGGTCGACCTACATGGACGGCGATGAGCCTGAAAGAACTCGATAAGTTGTTTTTGAGGGGGCGCTAATTGTCAGAACTAATCCTTCCAAAGAAAACGCTACCGCCAGCCATTTGTTTAATGGGGCCAACCGCAGCGGGAAAAACAGATCTAGCCATCGCGCTATGCGAAAAGCTACCGTGCGATATTATTAGTGTTGATTCAGCGCTAATATATAAGGGTATGGATATAGGTACTGCAAAGCCCGATAAAGCGACTCTTGACAAAGCACCACATCGTCTAATCGATATCATCGACCCGTCAAAAAGTTATTCTGTTTCTCAGTTCTATGAAGATGCGCTAAGTGAAATGAGGCAAATCACAGCTACGGGGAGAATACCGTTGCTCGTGGGTGGCACGATGATGTACTACCGAATATTAAAAAATGGTATTGCGGCTTTACCCTCGGCAGATGAGACAATTAGACAACAAATCAAGCAAGACGCCTTGGAGCATGGTTGGGCTTATGTGCATAAGCAGCTAGCTGAAGTCGATGACGTTTCAGCGGCGCGAATCAAGCCATCAGACCCTCAAAGGTTACAGCGAGCATTGGAGGTATACCGAGTAAGCGGCAAGACAATGACGCAAATTTGGTCAGAACAAGGAGCTGCGACTGGAAATGCCGGGCAAGCAAGTTACACTGAAGGTGACGTAGGAGTTGGTGGTTTGCCACCCATTCCATACAATTTGATAAATCTATCTATTGCGCCGCCCGAAAGAGCGGTTCTTCATGAGCGAATAGCATTACGTTTTGACATCATGCTTAGTAGTGGGTTTATAGAAGAAGTAGAGCGATTTTACCGCTCAGATCATATGAAGGCAGACATGCCATCTATGAGATGTGTCGGGTATCGTCAGGTTTGGGATTACCTAGATGGCAAGCTAGATAAGACCGAAATGAGAGAGCGAGGTATTATTGCAACGCGTCAACTGGCCAAGCGTCAGTTAACGTGGCTGAGGTCGTGGCCTGACTTGAACAGTTTGCAAACAAATGATGCGAAAGTGCTAGCTAAAGCCTTGAAAATCGTAGAAGATGCCGCATATTAAGGATGCAGTGCATATTAAACGAAATGGAAATAGCTTTTTTTTGCTAAGAAAAGACAGAATTATTTGAATAATTAGGAGATAACAACATGTCTAAGGGTCACTCACTACAAGATCCATACTTAAATGCATTACGAAAAGAGAGGATTCCGGTTTCGATCTTCTTAGTAAATGGCATTAAACTTCAGGGCCAAATTGAGTCCTTTGATCAGTTCGTAATTTTGTTGAAAAACACTGTAAGCCAAATGGTTTATAAGCATGCTATATCGACTGTTGTGCCAGCGCGAAATGTTAGAGTTGCAGCACCAGAAGATCAAGAATCTTAAAAGTAGTACTAAGTTATATTTTTTATCGTTCATACCGGAGTTGTAATTAAACGTGTTTGATCGTCCCGACTCCGGTGAACTGGCCATATTGGTACACCTGGATTTTAGCTCAGAAAAAGAGAGAGAAGATCCAGATGAGTTTAAAGAACTTGTGGCTTCTGCTGGTCTTCAAGAACTAGCGCTCATTACTGGCTCTCGCCAGAGGCCTGATTCCAAATTCTTTGTTGGAACAGGTAAATTAGAAGAAATTAAATTTGAAGTTCAGCATGCCGAGGCCAATTTGGTCTTGTTCAATCATGCCTTATCTCCCAGTCAGCAGCGCAACCTCGAAGCAGAGCTTGAGTGTCGAGTGGTTGATCGCACGGGTATCATATTAGATATTTTTGCTCAACGTGCCAGAACCCACGAAGGTAACCTTCAGGTTGAGTTGGCCCAGCTCGAATATATGTCGACACGACTGATTCGAGGGTGGACGCATTTGGAACGGCAGAAAGGTGGCATTGGTATGCGTGGCCCGGGCGAAACTCAGCTCGAAACCGATCGACGTTTGCTTGCCGCTCGAATCAAAACTATCAAAGCCCGTCTTGAAAAAGTTCGTAAGCAGCGTGACCAAGGTCGAAAGGCGAGAGTTAAAGCCGAGGTGCCAACGATTTCATTAGTTGGTTATACCAATGCTGGTAAGTCGACTCTGTTCAATCGAGTGACCGAGGCTGATGTTTATATTGCAGACCAGTTATTCGCCACGCTAGACCCTACATTACGTCGCTTAGATTTGCCTGATATTGGGCAAGCAATTCTGGTTGATACCGTTGGTTTTATCCGTCACCTACCGCACAAGCTTGTTAGCGCATTTAGGGCGACGCTCGAAGAAACCTGCAATGCTACCTTGTTGCTGCACGTCATTGATTGTCATGATGAGTCTCGCATGGACAATATTGTGCAAGTTGAAAGTGTACTTGAAGAAATCGGTGCCAATGATATACCGATGTTGCAAGTATATAATAAGCTCGATCTGCTAGATGATCGTGAATCTCGGGTCGATCGAGATGAAGAAGGCAAACCAATTCGGGTTTGGGTTTCTGCGCATACGGGTGAAGGTGTTGAATTACTGCACGATGCAATATCGGAGCTAGTTGGTGATGAGATTATTCATCAAACCCTCATTCTTAAACCTCAAGAAGGCAAGCTCAGGGCGCTTTTATATAGTGCGACGGCCATTGTGTCTGAAAAAGTCGATGAGCAGGGTAACGCGATTATTGAAATTCGTATGCAAAGAGCAGATTTCAATCGAGTGCTTCGACAGACTAATCTTAAAGAAAGCGATCTGACGTTCTTGGTCTAAACTAAAAGGCGTGAAAATAAGTGTTTAACGGCCCTCGTCGCTGTATTTATGCCAACTCTGTCACCTATTACAAAACCTCTCAAAACGACACCAACAAATACCCTCACTTCTGTTAAAACTTAAAACCTGTGCTATGTTTTATAAATAGCGAATTTTCTTTCGAGATATTTTGCGTAAGATATTGATAATTTGGATGTTGCCAGAAAAAAGGGTTTAGATAATGTTTCATAAATGGTTAAAGGTTTTACCACTGTTTTTTACGTTGGTTCTTGTTGCCTGTGGTGATAGCGACGACTTCGATGTCAGTGGTGAGCAGGTTGATAATCCCAATGTTGGCGGTGTCGAAGACGGTGGTAGTAATAGCGACTCTGGTGATGATTCTGGTGATGGCTCGGGAGATGATTCAGGGGGTGACTCGGGCGGAGATTCCGGTAGTGATTCGAATGTGAGTTTCAATTTGTTATTAGTTCATGAAGCTTACGCAGACTTTTCAGGTTTTGATGAGGATGGCCTCTATAGATTTTCTAGAAATTACCCGTTTATAGATTCTTTTCTTATTAATCCGATAGACACTACAGACTTCGAATCGACTACAACTGCTACAGCTGCAGACCTACGAGTCACAGTAGATGATGTCGAAATTGATGATACCGAGAGTTTTCCGTTGCTGCAAAAAGTGGTAGGTAATCAGGTCTTCATCGAAACCGCTTTAGTATTTGATGTAAGTGGTAGTGTAAATGATGTCGACTTATCCTTGCTTGTTGCCGAAGCGAAAGCATATGTTGCTGAGGCGCAGGCGAGTGACAATGAGCTTATTTCAACTCAAAAATTTGTGGTTTGGGCGTTTGGTACGCAGGTAGTTGAGTTAAGCGATGGTTTTACTGACGTTGCTGCAGAGATTGATACGGCGCTCGACCTAGTTGTAACTAGGGCTGCTATTACTAATCCAGCAGATGCAGATTACCTGGGGGTGACCAGTAATTTACATAAGGCTATGGTCGAAGTGGTTGGCCGGTATCAAGATGACGATCATGATTTTTTAGATATATCGACCGGGGATAATAATGATTTGGTTGATATTGCCTCTAGTGATGGAATTCTCCTGAGTCAGGTTGTTCTGTTTTCTTCAGGGGCAGACTCCTTTTTGGAGGTGGCTCAAGAGCTAATGATAAAAGCGATAGATTCACAAGGCTTCTCTATAACCGTTGATGGTCAGGAAGTATTTACCAAAAAACCGGTTTTCTATTATGTTGTTGGTGGAAGCTCCCAGGGTGTCGCTTATGAGGCTTTGAGTGATGTGTCGGAGCGGACTACTCATATAGTCGAGTCGGAGGGAGCTTACGACTTCGCGGCTGCGCTTATTTCATATCAAATTGAAGCGGTAGATGATCGAATAGATTTAGATAACCAATATATATATAGGTACGCCTATTTGCCCAGAATTGGAGAACATACCTTTGTTTTTTCTTCAAGGACTGAATCTCATACCTCTTCTCTTACAGGGCAAACGTCTTCTGAAGATACTGACATAAATATCGGTCCACCATCTGAAGAGCTCGCTTCGCTGGTAGAAGTTACAGGGAGCGGAGGAGAGTACCTATCTTTTGGTGTGGCAAGCCTTGAGGAGATGGCTACCTTCGGGTTTTCAACAAGATGGGTAAATGAGGACTATACATCTGACGACTATTCATGGTCAATAGCGGGGGGGACCGGAACTGCTAGCGCCAATGGATCGTATACGGTTGACTCTGTTGCTGGTGTTTCTGCGACGTTGTCACTTACCAATACGGTCTTGGGGCATACTTCGTCGATTTTGGTGACTGATTAAAAATAGTTCTCAGGTTCTTTACCGACATTAACTCCTGTCAGGCGATGAATAGGGCGATCGGTCATAATGATTACTTTATTTCCAACGTATTGTGCTTCTTTAATTCGAATAACTTAGGGCTCTTCCAGCAAGAGCCCTAAGTCCCTAAATTTCCCCTTGCTGTCTCTCTTCAACATCAATAGTATGTGCCTCTTGTAAAAGTATTTTTCATCCCAATAAAGTCTTTATTGAGAAGAAAACTCTCGACTATCTGTATCCGAAAGGATCTCTTTAAAATCAACAAATAACTAACGGAGTCGTCTATGGCTTGGAATGAGCCGGGTGGTAACCGCAATGATAATGATCCTTGGGGTAACAATGGTGGTAAAAATCAGGGTCCGCCTGATTTGGATGAAGCACTGAAGCAGCTATTGAATAAGGTGAACGGAATATTTGGTTCTGGTCCCGGTAAAGGTGGTAAAGGTCCGGGTGGCGGATCAGGGCAAGGCGCTGGTGGATTCATCGCTATTGCACTTGTATTGTTTGTCGGCTTTTTGGTTTTCAAAGCAATGCATACCATTGATGAGCAACAGCGTGGTGTGGTTCTGCAGCTAGGTGAATACAACCGAACCCTCGAGCCAGGTTTACGCTTCGTTATTCCATTAGTTGAAAAAGTCATTCCTGTTAACGTAACAAACGTTAGAAATGCTGAGTTGAAGCAAGAAATGCTAACTCAAGACGAGAACGTGGTCGAAGTAGAGCTGAACGTTCAGTATACGGTATCTGACCCGGTTGCTTTTGCGCTTAGGGTTGAAGACCCAGAAAGAAGTTTGCAGCATGCTGCTGAGTCGGCCTTACGTCATGAAGTGGGTAGCACAGACTTGAACCCAATTATGACCGCGGGGCGTGCCGTATTGGCAGAAAACTCTCGCACACGACTTCAAGCATTTATGGATACCTATAAAACAGGTATTAATGTTAGCGTCGTAAACGTTAAAGAAGCGCGAGCACCATCAGCGGTTCAAGCGGCGTTTGATGATGTTCAAAAGGCCAATTTGGATAAAGAGCGATATGTAAACGAAGCAGAAGCCTACGCTAATACCGTTGTACCTGAGGCGCGTGGTAAGTCTCAGAGAATGCTTGAAGAAGCCAATGCATATAAAGAGCAAGTTATCTCTCAAGCGACTGGTGAGGCTGATCGTTTTGAAAAGCTGCTTGTTGAATATAAGAAAGCGCCAGAGGTTACTCGAGATCGTTTGTATCTCGACGCTATTTCTTCAGTTTACGCTAAGAGCAGCAAGGTATTAGTTGATGTAGAAGGCGGTAATAATATGATGTATTTACCGCTTGATAAATTGGTATCAAATACTACCGGAACCTCTTCACGAGATGTCGATAGTCAAACCGTTTCTGATATAGCTGACCAAGTTATTGAGGAGCTTCGTTCAAGAAATGCTCGTACTACAAGAGAGGGTCGATAGATGTCTAAATCTTCAATTATATTTATTATAGCCCTGCTAATTGGCCTTGTTGTGGTGACGTCATCTATGTATGTCGTAGATGAGCGTGAAGTTGCTATTAAGTTACAGTTTGGTGAAATTATAGAAACAGATATACGCCCGGGCTTACATTTTAAGGTGCCGTTTTTTCAGGCCGTTAGAAAGTTTGATGCGCGTATTCTCACCTTGGATTCTCGCCCAGAACGTTTTCTGACAGTGGGTAAGAAGTTCGTTATTGTTGATGCTTTCATTAAATGGAAGATTATTGATGTTAAATCGTATTACAAGGCAACAGCGGGTAATCGCTGGCAGGCGACAACCTTATTGTCTAACTCGACCAACAAAGGTTTGAGAGATGAATTCGCTTCTCGAAGCTTAACTGAAGTGGTTTCAGGTGAGCGAGACGAGCTAATGGCGATTATTACCTCTAAGCTCAATGAGCAAACCAAGGGCGAATTCGGTATTGAGGTATTGGATGTTCGAGTTAAAGGTATAGATTTACCAGAAGACTTAAGTAAAAACGTATACCGAAGAATGTCGACAGAGCGAGAGCGTGAAGCACGTGAAACACGATCTCAAGGTAAAGAACTAGCCGAAGGTATCAAAGCGAACGCAGATCGTCAGAAGGTGGTGCTTGAGGCAGAAGCCTATCGAGAAGCGGAGCAAATTCGTGGTGATGGAGATGCTATCGCAGCGAATACTTATGCTACGGCATTTAATAAGGACGCTGAGTTTTATTCATTCACCCGAAGTTTGAAGGCGTATACCGATACCTTTTCAGGCAAGGATGATATGTTGCTGCTCAAACCTGATAGTGAATTCTTTAAATACATGAAGAACCCTAGAGCTAAGTAGAGCAGTCTACTTGCTAGATTAAACGCGGTTAGGTGAAAGCCTATCCGCGTTTTTTTGTGCTTTTTGTAATAAGCTATTTTTTTGTGGCCAATAAAAGAGTAAAATCGCGGGCTTTTGTGTGGAGCCGAAGACGGCAGGTGTGTTGAGAGATAAATATGAGTGTATCTGAACGCTGGTTATTGCCAGATGGGGTTGATGAATTACTCCCGCCAGAAGCTTGGGCTGTAGAAAAAATGAGACGCTCAATGTTGGATGTCTATGCGAGCTATGGTTACGACTTGGTGACTCCGCCGTTAATTGAGTATTTGGAGTCACTATATACAGGCACCGGTAATGATCTAGACCTTCAAACGTTTAAGGTGACAGATCAGCTAACAGGCAGAATGATGGGCGTGAGAGCAGACATCACACCACAAGTTGCGAGAATAGACTCTCACTTGATTAAAACCCAAGGTCTTAGCCGCCTATGCTACGTTGATGCGGTGTTACATACTTTACCCGCGCATAAGCAAACAAATCGGTGTCCGTTACAAATAGGATGCGAGCTTTTTGGAGAGAAAGGGCAGGCAGCAGATCTCGAAGTCATTTCACTAATGCTTGAAACACTCGAAATCGCGAACATAAATAATATACATATCGATTTGGCCCACGTCGGTATTTACAAGGGTTTGATCGAATCTGCTGATCTAGATAAGTCTACTGAGGCTAAAGTGTTCGACGCGCTGAGTCGAAAGTCTATACCCGAATTAGATGCGTTGGCACAGTCTGCGCCAGACAATACAGATATTATTTTACTCATTCGAGATATCGCCAATCTTAGTGGCGGAGTAACTGCGCTTGAGAAAATAAGACGCAACGTTGAGAGCTTGAAACTTCGATCTTCAGCGACAATATTGGCTGCAATTGAAGAGCTCCAATCTATCACCAACCAGATTCAGCAGCGTTTTTCTTCTGTAGAAATTGGCTTCGATTTTTGTGAACTGAGAGGGTACAACTATCATACGGGAATCATGTTTTCAGCCTTTACGTTGGATTACGGTTACGCGCTAGCGAAGGGGGGGCGATATGATGATGTTGGGAAAGATTTTGGTGAGTCTCGTCCAGCGACTGGATTTAGCGCAGACTTGAAGACATTGCTACGTGTGTCTAAGCGCCCTGATCAGTGTGTTCAAAAAACAGTACTTGCACCGGCAGGTAACGATCAAGATTTATTAAATAAACTTTCAGAACTTCGAAAGTCGGCACGTGTGATTCAACGCTTAAGCGACGAGTCAGATGAAACATTTTCGTGTCAGCAGCAGTTAGTAAAAGAAAACGGTACTTGGCAGTTAATCGATTTATAAACTAAGCAGTAAAGGTTTTCACCTTTTGTAAGAGAAGAATGTTATGGGTAAGAATGTTGTCATTTTGGGCACCCAATGGGGTGACGAAGGCAAAGGTAAGATCGTTGATTTGTTGACAGAGCAAGTGTCTGCAGTTGCCCGTTTTCAGGGCGGTCATAATGCAGGTCATACACTAGTTATTGACGGTGAAAAAACTGTTTTACATCTGATTCCATCTGGGATTTTACGTGACAATGTCAAATGTCTAATTGGCAACGGTGTCGTACTCGCGCCTGACGCTCTAATAAAGGAAATGACGGAGTTAGAGCAACGAGGCGTTCCTGTTAAAGAACGTTTGCAGTTGAGCTTGGCTTGTCCACTGATTCTTCCTTATCACGTTGCTTTGGATCAAGCGCGTGAAATCGCCAAAGGTGCTGATAAAATCGGCACGACAGGTCGCGGTATCGGCCCGGCGTATGAAGATAAAGTTTCGCGTCGTGGGCTACGTTTGGGTGACTTAGTAGACGCCGAGGGTTTTGCCAAAAAGCTAAAAGAAATTATGGAATACCATAACTTTGTACTGGTTAATTTTTACAAAGTTGAGGCAGTGGATTACCAAAAGACATTAGACGAAACGCTAGAAATGGCGAAGGTTATACTTCCGCTTGCCATTGATGTTACCGATGAGCTTCATGAGTACCGTAAAGCAGGCAAAAATATTCTGTTCGAAGGTGCGCAAGGCTCTTTACTCGACATTGATCACGGAACCTATCCATTTGTAACGTCATCAAATACAACCGCTGGCGGAACTGCGACGGGTAGTGGTTTTGGCCCAATGTATCTAGATTACATTCTTGGAATTACTAAAGCGTACACTACGCGCGTTGGTTCAGGTCCATTTCCGACAGAACTGTTTAATGATGAAGGTAAGCACTTAGCAAAAAAAGGACACGAGTTTGGCGCGACAACCGGACGCGCACGTCGTTGTGGTTGGTTTGATGCGGTTGGCTTGCGCCATGCGATTCAGATTAACTCTGTGTCGGGTATCTGCTTAACCAAACTTGATGTTCTGGATGGCCTAGAAACTATTCAGGTTTGTGTTGCCTACAAGACTAAGTCAGGCAAAGAGCTTAATCGTCCTCCGTTGGATGGACGGGGTTATGAAGATCTCGAGCCTGTATTTGAAACGCTGCCTGGTTGGACAGAGAGTACGCTTGGTGTGCAGAAGCTTGAAGACCTTCCTGAGAATGCTCAGAACTACATCAAGTATATTGAAGAGATGATTGAAGCACCGGTTGATATTATTAGCACAGGGCCAGATCGTAATGAAACAATCGTTTTGAAGCACCCTTTCGAGTAGTATTGAATAGGGTCAGAGCAAACAAAAACACGTTTGGTCTGGCTCTGAATGAGCTTTATAAAATCTTCAAGATCTAATTATTGGCATCATTTTTCTTTGTTGTTTTGGTTGTTTGTTACCATTTTTTTGATACTTACCGGTAGACAACGAATTTAAGTACAATGAGAATATTCATTCTGTGGCAGCCAGCTCCATTTATTTTTTCTTCAATATTATCGTGTCAAAATAATAAACACCTTCGCTTCCATCTACTTCAATTTCAAACTGCTCGACTGGTTGGTAGTTATACTTATCAAGGTAGGCTGGGCTAACTTCTAAGCGGTACTTTCCAGGAATAATGCTATCAAGCAAGTAAATACCGTCGTACTCAGAAGTCGTTGATGCGAATAACTCTTGGTTATTATCATACAAGCGAAGCGGGATATTGGGAGATGGGTAGCGCTTTCCGTCTACTAGTCTAAAAATTTCACCTTCAAGTTCTAGTGTCGGAACCAGGTGAAATTCTAGTTCATTCTGTTTTCCCGCATGTGAATATAGATAGTATTGAGGTGTTTTGACTCTCATAAAAGGGTCATCAATAGAACTTTCATCTATAGCGATACGTTGCATAGATTGATTGGGAATGCCTGTTAATAATGCGTATCCTTTGCTATCGGTTGGGCTGTGTTTCCATTCGTTTCTTCCGTTGAATGTGATTCCGGGTAAGGCTTGATCATCTTCATCGAATACGTTGTTATTATTTGCATCGATATAGGCGTGTGCGAGTACTCTTGCCGAGGAGGAAAACCCACCCTTGTCAAAAGTGAAATTCTGCTTTGCTTTGTTGTATGCGAGAGATGTACTAAGGCCTAGGCCGACAAAATACCTTTCATCCGTATTGAGACCGAAGCGAAAGGATAGGGCGAGCGGTTGAGTATTCCACGTTACTGTATTACTAAGCGTCAATATGTCTTTGGTGACCTTCAAATAGTCGACAGTGGCTTGATAACTGAACCGACCTGCCTGATAGCTTGCACTCGTGGTGACTCCCTGAAAGCGCATAGAGGGCGCAATGCCATAACTAAGTTCGGCTTTTGTTCTCCATGCTGAAAATCGCCTTACCGCGCTGAATTTCCCGTCAAGAGTGTCGTGACTAAGTGCTGAACTTGAGTGGCTATGATTCAGTCGATGCGCAAACTGCGTTCTCCCCCAATATGAGCTTAAGGCATTGGAAAGCATTAGTTGCTTTTGACCGTTGGTACGCTGCTCGGTATATCTCAGCTCTATATCGTAGGAAATCGGTCTAGATAGAATATTGTGAATTATCTTCTCTGTAGGGTGTTCCTTTAAAAATTGTTTGTTCAATTCTTGTGCAGCTTTAGTCAGCACATTAAATCCATCGCGAGTTACTTCTATAGGAGTGCCAGAAGGATATTCAATTGTCGCAATTGCAATATCTCCTTCAATGGGTGGGAAAAAAGAAAATTTAAGAATACCGCTTAAAATTATGCCTAAGGTTAAAATAAATATAGCAAATGCTATAGCAAGGGAATTCAAAGGGTTGTTTACTGCAAGGATAAGTGTGGGCTTATATCTACGCTTAACAAAGTCTGCTAGAAAGTTTTTTACTTTATCTTGAAATCTATCCCAACGCTCAGAGATAGATCTAAGTATTTTATTCTTTGGCTTTTTTTCTACTGAATGGGCTAAATGAGCTGGTAATATAGTCAGCGATTCAATTAAGGACCAAAATAGGACAATAATGGTAATTAATGGGAAAATTCTCCATATAGCACCAATCGTTCCCCCAACAGCTAACATGGGTGAAAACGTAGCCATAGTAGTTAATACCGCAAAAATTACTGGAGTAGCAACCTGCGCAGTGCCCTTCACAGCAGCTTCTACCGGATCCAACCCTCGTTCTCT
>ENA-OSET01004435-OSET01004435.1-sediment-metagenome-genome-assembly--contig:-NODE-4435-length-12427-cov-8.878866_pt1 | contig 12427 bp, 14 predicted proteins | sample MGYA00237882_ERZ534229 | MGnify/ENA primary metagenome ERZ534229 (study PRJEB26408, sample SAMN06266212) | sediment metagenome | isolation source: Hudson Canyon methane seep mesocosm | place...
TCATCGCGCTCTAGTGTTGGTAGAAGGGGTTTGACTATTGCATCCCGCTGAGGCTTACGTTGCCGCTCTAAGGCAAGCTCGCTACTTTGTTTGACATAGACATCAAATGGGGTTGTCGATTGATGCTGGTGGAGTTTAGACTCAGCATTGCTGATGTCAGCGTCTGTCCAATTGTATGTGCTTGAAAATGGTAGAAGAGTACTCATAATTCACCTCGCGGGTTTCATGAGGATTATACCACAAAACACACTAACCTTTTGTTTTTTATATCTTTTAAGTTATTAGTTTATGCTGATAATACACATAATCCAGATAATCTGCTTTAAAGAGGAACTTTGTTTATATAATTTACTGTTACTACTATTTATTTTTTTAAATTTTATAAATAAGTAGATTATTAAGATTTTAAAGATTCTCGCATAAAGTAGTGCTGGCAAACCCAGCACTACCAATGCTTTGAGTCCTAGCCTAAGAAATCCACTTCATCATCCAAATAGGGTGTCAATCCGGATTCATCGCCGATGACATCCCCGATGTCGACAAAATCACCGATACGGTTAGTGTTGAGTTTAGCGTTCAATGCATTGACCACCCCCTGCCATGAAAACCGCCACCGTTTTCCTGATGGGTAAATGCCTTTAAACTTCTGACATTCAGTAGCAAATATGTCATCACCCTCGCCTGGTATATTGCCATTGAGGAAGCGACCTAAACTATTCATAGACGGTGATGCTCCAGATTTTTGTTTACGACTGAATCTTTCAAAGCTCTCATACAGAGAGTGCTTTTCAACCGTTAGAGTGGCATCTTGGTCATTCTTGATGGACACCCACCCGACAGACCACTGTTCGTCCACCACATCAACTCCAGCCTCATCCAATTCAGTACCAAACCCAAGCTTACCAATAGAAAAACGTGGTTGACTCAGAATGTGCAACATGAACTTTGTCATGTTATCGGTTGATAACAACTTCTGATCTAACATCAATCTTGAATCAGCATCTGCTGCCTTAGGTATATCTCTAGGGTCAAAGTCAGAGATATACACCTCGTTCAAGAAATAGTGGAGCGCAGCTTCACGACCACCACTGTTGAGCCACTTTGCGTATTTATCGTAATAATCTTTAGGCATTTTTTTAGCCATTTCAAATACCACATATCGTCGATTAGAGTCGCCGACACCTACAGCCCAGCTATTGTTACTTGTTATTACTACATGAGCAAAATTTATTGCCTGTTGAGCATCATGGAATTTTTTTTCCACAGTAATATGTTGATCAGTCGCAAGCTGTTTCATTCGACCCTCAGCAGTTTTGTCTCCTCCCCATACAGCCTCATTTAGGTTTATAAACACGGCTTCAGCCGCTGCATTATTAAACTTACCAAAGACTTGCTCACCACTGGCAGTTTCAAAAAATGCTCGTCCAAAGAAACTTCCAATTGTTTGAGAAAAGAATAGCGTTTTACCCGTACCTTCAATTGACTTAATAACAAGTACAGTCTGGCCAGGCTGGTTAGGTTTCTGAACCATAATTGCAACCCATTTTGTTATATAGTCTGCCAGTTCAACATCCCCATTTGCAATGACATTTAACACGTAGTCCTGAAGCAGTTTTACGTCCCCTTTGAAGGGCGTAACAACCAACCCCTTATAGGTGTTGATTTTCGAAGCACCTAGAGGAAATGGTTCATAATCTCTAGCAAGAAGGCCAGGTACAGGTTCAAATACAACGTTATTAAACCTGTTCTTGTTAGATGACTTTAGCCAGTAGTCAACCTTATAATGTGGCTTCACCTTTTCATTGTTCACGGGAAATCACCTTTCCTTCTAAATCATAAGCTACCTGCCCTTGATATAGTTTTTTGAGGTCTGCCTCAGAAATAAAAGTAATCCTTTCATCAATATCATCAACATGACCAAAGTCTCGCTTATCAACTGCATACAGCACCTTACCATTCAGTAAGACTTGAGCATGATGCCGGTTCATCCAATCATTCGATGATAATTGTTCTTCAGCTCTCAACTTGAGCCCATACCCCCCATGCTTAAAGCTGTGGATATAGGGATTTTTGCCTTCGTTCCAATAGAAAATTGCTTTACCTTTGTTTTTTGGTGATGGATTCAATGGGTCGTGTAAAGTTGTACCATCATATTCCTCGCCCTCTGGACCTGTGAGTGTCCTTACGGAAACAGACTTATCTTCACCATCAAAATACAGTTCAAAGTCCCCAAATATTGTGTTGTTTTCAATTACCGTATCAATCACACGGGCTGAAACTAACTTACTAACTTTGGATGATTTTCCATGCTGACCTTTCAGTACCTGCCTACTTTGTTCAATCTTAGCTGCAACGTCAGGCCGAGAGTTATATTCAGAAAGTGCACCTCGCTCTATTTCTTCACACTTTTTCAGTTGCTCTTCTGAATGCTTAGGCATATCAGACACATCCAACATTGCATTTGATTTACCGACATATTTAATCACTCGGTTTTCACTTAGACTCAACTTCAATTTAGAACCTGGAGTATTAATCAGTTTTACAGGTGAAATAATTCTTGGCGTGTATGGCTTTGAAGGTGCAGTATCTACAGGGGTCTTTATCATCCCAACGCCTAACTTATTTGGTTCAACCCAATACAGACCGGTAAGAATGCAAGCTTGATGCATATACTTCAACAGTTCCTGTAGTCTAGTCCCATCAGATAGTAAGAAGGGCAAGTGAATGCCTGCCATAATTTTGTGAGGTCTAGAATTACCTTGTTCATCAGTAATAACAACCCCAGCAGTTGTGCTATCTCTATGAATATAACTGAGCTTATCTAAACCTAGTTCAGGCATGCATTCATGTAAAGCATGCATCAAGCCTTTATCGATAATATTCTGATGATACTTCGCATTTTCAGCCAACTTTGGTGGGTCATAATCAATTAAGCCAAGTGTTACTGTCCGATGACATATGAAATCTTTTCCTGAGAGGGAAATTGAGTCATTATCTGCTCTAGATATACTTCTAACCTTATATCTACCACCTTCAGGTGGCTTAACTATAGGTCGACCAGATAGAAAGAATATATCTGTCTTTCCGGACTGTTCTTTATCTATCATCAAAGAACACAATTCTTCTAGACTGTTAAATTGTTTCAACTCAGCATAGCCTTCAGAGACCCCATAAAAAGGTTCAGGTGAAACAGTATCACCTTTCAATTTTAAAGTTTTTGTACAACATGCATTTCTCTTGTTATTTGTAACTTGAGTAACTTGAAAAGGTACTCCTAAATTATTTAATTTGTTCACGTTCATTTACCTCAATTGGTAAATTAAAATGTGTGGTGAGCACGGGTTAGGTCCCTAGAGGTGCACCGTCATTGTCATTTGAATTTTTTTACTGCCTCGCTTACCTCGCTTATTAATAATGAAGACTTATTCGCCATGTCATTTTAAAATAGCTCAATCTTTATAATATGAATCCATACTGGGAAAACTCTGCAGTAAAGGATTCAACGTCATCACCGAAGTATAGAAACGCTGAACCGATCTGACCTTTTTTGCCAGTACTGGCTTGGTAACCTTGTCCAGGACGTAAAAAGCCGATGCGCCCCTTAGTAAAGCAAATAGCTTTAGCCTGTTCTTGTAACTGGTGAAACCACCTCGTATCTGTTGATGCGTTAACGAGTACAATGCTTTCTGTTATATGTCCACATTTCAACTCACTGAGAAATTTGTTCGTAAATTTTGGAATCAACTCACGTGAATACGGGGGATTCATAAAACATCGGCCATTCCAACGATGGTCAAGACCATTATCTTTTATAGTGTGGTAAATGCCTGCCTGGACAAGGGCCTGTGCTTCATCATTTGAAGCTGGGTCAATGTCTATTCCTCCCAGTACATTCCCGACCGAGTTAATATACTTTTCTGGCGTACGCCACTCTGTATTTCCAGTTAAGTTTTGCATCATATTTGTAGACGTGGAGTTTGAATACATTAGTGCATCCCCCCATCTTTTGACATTTCTACACCGAGGCTCTCAAGCACCTCTAAACATGGGTAAAATATTTTCCTACCAACTCGGATAAATTTGGGTCCATCCCCTCGCATTCGTTCTTCACAAAGCACTTTTGTAGAAGTACGTCTTAAGATTGCATGTTCAGCTGGAGTGTAGTTAATGATTTCGCCAGTTTCGAACTGACAGATAAGTTCTTTTGCTATTAAATTAGTCACTTTTGTATTCCTGTTTTTATTAAAAGGAATACTTAATCTATAACTTATGCATTTGAAATCATCTAACGTATAAAGAAGCGTTTTTTAACTTTCTTTCGTTACTGCTCTTGAAGTGAATATGACGTAAAATAAGCGTCGGGGTAAGATTTTTTAAAAACCGACAGCGTTTGAGAGTAGTCAAAACCTTCATCAATATTGAGTAGCTTACTCCCAATAGACTTCAGGACATCGTAACAGTAGAAAGTGTCATCAGATAGTTCATCGCCGTTATCGGCGGTAAAATCATTACAAGTATTGTTAAGCCATTTTTCAATAGTTAATCTAAGGTGGTATGCAAATGACAGTTCAAAATCATACCTGCTAGAACCGCGACCATCTTCTTGTGAAGAGCCCAAGTTAATGCATCCCCTAACTGCTAAATTTGAAACAAGCTTATCCTCAAAACTAACTTTCTCCATCACTGATAACTGCTCAACTAAAAAGCTGTTTGCATACTGTAAACTAAGATTATTCCACTTTTGCATAGGCTGACTCACACCTATTTCAATTAAGATTTTATAGTGCACGGGAAGACTGGTTAACTCTTTTGAAAGAACTTCTTTGAAATCATCCGAAAGCCCTTCCATTAATTTAATTGCTTTATCAAGTCGTACCTTATCTTTTTTGAATTTTGCTTTCTCAGCCCTATAGTGACTTATCCACATATCATTTTGTTGATTATAGTTAGAAGCATCATCACATACTGATATTACGGCATCCATTAATGATTTTACTTGTGTGCTAGTAACATCTGCTCGTTTAGGTATAAGTTTTTGGTGCAAAATATCAGAAATCACTTTAATTTGTGCTTTATTCATTAGCTATCACCCCTAAACATTGCATCAACAGCAGTTTGCATTCCATCTTTAACAGGGTCATCCTTAAGGTGAGCATACCTTGCTGTTGTTGATTGATTTTGGTGACCTAGCGCTTTACCTACTGTGTAAATATCAACATTACTATTAATCATGTAACTTCCTAATGACCGTCTAAGATCATGTATTCTAAGATCTTCAATACCTGCAGCATCGAGAACTCGTCTCCAGCCTTTCTTTGGCTCAACTAAATGACCTGAGGCTGATACCTTCGAGGGAAAAACATACTCCGATAATTTATTATGTTTTCGTTTTTTGAGCAGTACTATAGCTTGTGATACTAGTGGAACACGCATCTCTTTATTATTTTTAGATTTGGTCCTAGGTATCTTCCAGACATCACCATATATTTCATCCCACTTCATTGATAGTACATTTGCTTTTCTAGCACCAGTTAGTAATGACAATATTATGTAATCCCTTATATCAATGTTCTTCTCTGAGTCTAAAGCTGTAAAGAATGCCTGTATTTCACTTTTTTCTATTACTCGGTCTCTAGCCTCTTCCTTAAAGTGTTTTACTCCACGGCAAGGGTTTTGACCTTTCCAATTAAAATCATCAATTGCCCTATTAAACAGGTTATTGATAAATGCCAATAACCGGTTTGCTGAGTAAATTCCATTGGCAGTGCCAATATCGGCATGTAAACGCTTTACATCATCCTTATTAATACTGGATATTTTTCTAGTTTTCCACATTGATAGGTGGAGGTTATATTGGCCTATGTCTTTATCAACAGAACGATTACCCTCTGATTTCTTGGCTGTAACAACAAGCTGGAATAACTCATCCAAAGTAATTTCACTTTTTAAGTCACGCCTTTTATCTGCTGGGTTTATTCCTCTCGCAATTTCCCCCAATATCGTTTGGGCCTCTGCTCTAGCATCAGAAAGAAGAACTGACGGTGATACTCCTATTGAAAACCGCTCAGGTTTACCGTTAATCTTTTTATAAACTAGATACGTTTTAATACCCGTATGAGTTACCCGCAAACATAAGCCTGGTATTTGAGTGTCGTAATACGTCACCCTTTTGCCAATATCAGGTAGTAAAACCTTTTTGATGGCTGTTTCAGTAAATTTAAATTTAGTCTTTGCCATATATACTCCAAGGTAGCCCGGGCTACCCTGGGGCTACTTTAAAAAGGAAATAGAACTGGATTAAAGTAAATAAAACTAGATTCATTTCCGTCAAAAAATCTAGTGATATCCTGTATTTATGGGGTATAAGTGTACTTAAGTAAACAGGAATGAACAACAAGGAATAGCAGGGACATGAGATTTGTAATCAGAGGGTCGTAAGTTCAAGTCTTATCTCCGGCTCCATGAATATGCAAGAAATAACAAAGCCTTAGCTGATAAAACAGTTAGGGCTTTTTTATTGTCTGTTGTTTGGGGTAAGGTTCAATCATCAACAAAGACCAAGCCAATATTGAATGCGACTATTTTGAGTTCTACCCTAGGCTTGGATTAACTGGTTAATCCGTTAAATAAACTCTGAGTCAGATAATATTACTCCGTTATCTAAAGCTATCTGCTGCCATTGTTTCGCTTCAATTTCAGTAATCGCCCCGCCATCACCACTCTCATATATTTCCCAAAGCTTGCTACAACAGTAGAAGTCTCCCTGTTCTGCTCCAATTCGATACCATTTAATTGCTTCAGCAATATCTTGAGTAATACCATCACCTTCCCTATAACTATCTCCAAGCCTAACGGGTGCAACTTCACTACCATTTTCAAAAGCCTTTAAATTCCATTTCACCGCTTCTTGTGTATTTTTAGCAATCCCCATTCCATGCCTAATTCCTGATGCATACATATACGCTAACTCTTCTTGAGCTTGAACCATGCCTTGCTTTGCAGCCAATAAAAACCAGTTAGCCGCTCCTTCATAATCTTCTTTGTCATATACCAGATAATAGTCACGAAATACCTTTCCAAGATAGCATTGAGCCTTGGCAAAGCCCTGCTCTGCAGACAAGTGAAGCCACTTAACCGCATCACCCATGTCCTTTTCTGTTTTAGCTATATGGTTAAGTTCCCAGCCCAATGAGTATTGTGATTCAGCATCACCAGCCTCAGCACGCTTAATTAATTCAGCCATATTTATGACTGATTCAGTCTTGTCTGTCATTAGTTTATTCCTAATTTGCATAGTCCTTAAGAACTTACACTTCTGAGTCAGGATCATCATAAAGTGCAAGCTTATGCTTTTCTGCAACATCGGCATCGAAGGAGTATAGAATTGAGTAATCATCTCTACTGGTTTCATCCAGCTTGATACCGTCCTTAAACATGTCTTCTAATTCTTTTGCCGCATGCTTCAACATCAAACTCATTTCTTCTATATCAGTAGCACCATCTGTTAGCCATTTGTTTCTCCATATAAGCTCATAACGGTTAGAGCTATTATTTTCCATATTAACTCCCCTGTATTTTGTTCAACAATAATGAGATATATTCCTTTAAAATTCCTGTTAAGGCATATCTTTAAAATCAACATATACAATAATGTTATATATCTTAGAAATCAATATTTTCAACTCTATACGTGAGTGTCAATAAACAATACTTTTGCAAATTAAGTTCGTTGACGTTCTTCAATATTAGTAGAAAAACTTACGTGATTTTTTCGTAGATCAGTTATGTATTATTATGAAAACAGAGCAACGGATGCTCCATAATATACATTTATAATTAACAGCTATTAAGACCTTGCCCAGCTTGAACAACTCTAGGCCATCTGTTGTGAATATGAGCATCTTCAACTTCAGGCTCTATTGTCACAACATAGATACGTTGTTCATTATTATCTCTAGCGAGCAGTCCTTGTAGGTACTGCCCCTTATTCAAATCATACCAGTGACTCTGTCCTTCAAAGTCCTTTTCCATAAAGCTAAGTACTGGGATCTTAAGTGGCACAGGAAAGTATTTATCCCAACGTCCACCATAAATAGAGTCCAAGCGAGCCCACCCGCCCATTGGTAAGTGACCAGATTGATCCTTCCTTCTACCCCACGGTAGCAAGACAACATTTCCATCCCTCTTTTGCACAGGTAGCACCGCTTTGGGATTAGGAAAATACATCCTTAGAATATCATCACCATGCTGAAAATACACACCACCACACATTAGATTGTTTTCCTATGACCTGATGGTTTCCACGATGGGGCTATAACATTTGGCATAGCTGAGCGATCGATGAGTGCTGTGGGTGCTATCGTAAATTCACCATAACGTTGATTGATTAAATCTACTGCCGAGTTTAGCTTGTCTCGTTTGCTACTGATAGTAACGTCTTCAAACAGGTCACTCTGCTGTTCAGACAGGGGGTTAAGTGCTGTTACCTGCACCTGCCACACACCTTCACCGTGCCAATACCTCATGGTGAATTGTCTACATTGAGTAAACAACATCTGACCATCGTCAATAGCTGCCGATAATTTCACCTTCGTTTGCAGCCAGCCTTGCTCAGTTTTAAGTCCTATATAAAACTGACTCGCCTTGTAGTGATGCTTACGTAATCTTGCTGCAACCTTCTCCGTCATATGCTGTAAGTATGTCAGGAGTGTATTTAAATCATTTGTCTGTGGTGGCAAGACCTTGCCGTGCCCTATCGTCTTAGGCGGTTTCACATTTACCTGGATGGTATCAGGATCTTTACCCTGAGCCATCAACCATATTCGTCTACCTAGGTTGCCAAATCGCTTAGCTGGAATACTGATAGGGATCTTTTTCATATCACCACAGTTAATCACGCCATACTGCTTTAGAAAGTTTGCTGTACCGGTGTTTATACCACTTAATTCAGTAATGTGCAGTGATGCTAAAACAGCTTCAGACTCCCACGGTAATATTTGGGTTAAGCCATCAGGCTTGTTCAGTTTAGCTGCATATTTAGCTGTGGTTTTGTCTCCACTCACACCCACACTGCACGTTAGACCTGATACGTTACTAACCGTATCTTTAACCAACTGAGCTATCTCTAATGGTGAGCCCAACAAACTTTGGCAATGAGTAACATCAAGGAAGGCTTCATCTACCGAATAGACTTCTAAGTCTGGCGTAATGGCGTGTAGTGACGCCATAATCTTGGTAGATATCTCTGCATAACGGTTTGGCCTTGACGGTGCTTGAATCAGCTCCGGACATAACCGTCGAGCTTCTTTTAACCTCATCCCTGTTTTCACACCATACGCTCTGGCTTCATAACTAGATGTGATGATGGTTGATCCTTGCACTCCATTGGTTACGGCAATAGGTCTGTTACGCCAGAATGGATTATCTTGCTGTTCCACCTGGGCAAAAAAGCAGTTCATATCCACTAAAATAACTACTCGAGGCCATGGTCGTTGTTCATCTGTAAGCATAGATCTCCCCTTTAATTCTCAACGAGAACATATTGAGAAGAAAATATAGAGAAGATCTTAAAATTGATCAACGACTATTTTAATAACACCTATTAAACTTAGCTTTAGGCTTTGTATAAATACACAATCAACCCATATCTGCGCGAGCGCTTTCAACAACCAGCTATAAACTCATTGAAAGTGACTACTTTTAAGGTTTTATTAATCTATTCCTTAATTGTAGTATAATTTTAATGAGACCCATATGAGACTGTTAAAATGAGTAATCTTAATTATAGAGCTATCGAAGTTATTCCAGGTAAAGACTGTAACTGTACTTTGTCAAAACATGCAGGTAAACGTATGCTTTACAGTGATATTCTTGAGCTACTCGAAAGCTCACAACCAAGCTGCAGTTGTATATTTAAGCATTATGAAGATCGCAGACATATTAGTGATAGAAGAAAATTTGATGTTGATAATCTGACATCAAACCCTCATGGTCGAACTCAACCTTATGGTAGGCGAGTTGTTGATATACATAACAGGGCACGAGACCCATTTTCTAAAAGAAGAATGGAAGCAACATTCACAGAATTTAAAAAAGCAGGATAATCTTAAAAATTACAGAATTGCTATAGCCTTACTGCTACTGAATTATTTTTTGAGCACATCGTCTCTCAATAATATAATACATTCACAATGATGAATAATTATTTATGCCCCACCCACTATTAGTGGGATATGAAAAATTTATTAATAATGTAAACTCCCGTCCCTAATAAGATTAGTAACTTTTAATAAGGACGCAAGTTTCTCAATGCCTGTGATACGCACACCATCTGACAATGATTATTTTGATGAAGATGATACAGAATATAAAGTCACTCCCCGTCGCGACTCTCAAAGGCGGGATGAAACAAGACGAAACTCTACACCTAAGTTCATTACTCCTGAACAAATTAGAAAGCTACGTGCGATAGATAAAACAACTCCTTTCCACATTAGGGTTAGTGATCGTAGACAAAGTGAAAGGCGGAAGTCACGACCAAAACTATTAAGCAATAATCAAATTGAAATACTACGTAAAAACCTAGTTAAGACCTAAGTAAAACTACTAAACAAATACTGATTTAAAAGAATCCACAGACAAAGAGAACATTAAAAACCGATACTTTCGGAGCAGACTCTTGATGTTCAGCTTTTGCATCATGACGAGTTAAGTAGTATCGCCGTATAAATTATTGTGTCTTACCGCTCCACTGCCGCTCCTATTATTTCAATTGGGCGACTATTTAATAACTGCTATAATTCGCTTTCATCAAAGCCCCTGTAGCTCAGCTGGATAGAGCGTCCCCCTCCTAAGACCAGTCAGTGTGAAATCGAGGTTGCGAGGTGGCCAGTGCTTGCCGAAGAGCTCGCATTGTAAGTTGGTCGTTACCGCTCCAGAGGTGCTCCAAATGGGAGTGAAAAAGTCATTATTATTACTTATCTAGCAAAATCTGGGAAGTCCAGTGTGACTGTTATCTATTTGGTGCCGGTTGAACTCACAGCAAAAAGTAGTCGTTCATATCACTTGAACATGTAACTCGTTCTTTTGCACAAAGATACGAGCATTAGCATTAACGGCACTTCTATTAACACGCCTACTACTGTAGCTAATGCTGCGCCAGAAGATAAGCCAAAAATTATAACTGCTGTCGCTATAGCAACCTCAAAATGATTTGACGCACCAATCAACGCTGCAGGAGCAGCATCTTCATAGGATAGTTTTAGCCATCGAGAAAAAACAAAGTATCCAATCGAGAAAATAAAGACCGTTTGTATGAAAAGTGGAATGGCAATCCATAAAATAGTAAGGGGGTTATTGATGATAATTTCCCCTTTGAATGAAAATAGTAGAATTAACGTCACAAGAAGTGCAGTGATACTTATCGGATTGAGCCACTGTAAGAACTGCTCATTGAACCATGTCATTCCTTTATATTTTATGATCCACTTTCTCGAGAAGTAACCTGCAATAAGGGGGAGCGCTACATAGACTGAAACTGAAAGTAGCATTGTTTGCCATGGTACAGGCATTGAGTTCACATTAAGTAATAAACTTCCCAATGGACCATAAAGTGCGAGCATCAGTAATGAATTGATAGCGACCATCACTAAAGTTAACCCGTCATTACCCTTTGCAAGATAGCTCCACATTAAAACCATCGCTGTACATGGTGCAATACCTAGCAGAATCGTTCCGGCAATATAGCTACGCCACAATTCTACTTCCTCTCCATTTGCCAAGATTTCAGTGCCAGGTAATAAGTCTTTAAATAGATAGCCTAAAAAAAAGTAAGCTATTCCAAACATAGTGAATGGCTTTATGCCCCAGTTGATAAACAGTGTCATGAAAACAGGTTTAGGTGTCTTTGCTGATGTCATGACCTGAGAGAAGTCAATTTTCACCATAATGGGATACATCATAAAGAATAAGCAAACAGCTATGGGGATGGAGACTTGATAAATCGAAAAGTCATTAAGCGTTGTGGCTACAGCAGGAGCTGATTTACCTAAAGCAATTCCACCTACAATACAGAGTAATACCCATACGGTAAGATAACGCTCAAAAACGGATAGTTTCTTTTCTTTCATAACTAGCCAGACCTTCTCTTCTGCTACTTTTTAATTGAATACCTCTGCAATTGTAATTGTTTATTCACTCAGACCCTAATGCTGAATATTAAAGGCTGTTAATTCCGGTTTTAGTTTGCAGCTCAATTATGTAGAACCTTACTGACAGGCGTTTAATAATTTCACGACTCAGGTTAGCCCAATTCGTCTCTTACGTGCCAGAAATGGTCATTCGTTCAACGACAGTTTTATGTTTTGGTTAATAGGAGAAAAATGGTCAAATGTAGCAGTTAATCATCCAGCCAGCCCCTACCAATCAA
>ENA-OSET01004436-OSET01004436.1-sediment-metagenome-genome-assembly--contig:-NODE-4436-length-12423-cov-482.896809_pt1 | contig 12423 bp, 7 predicted proteins | sample MGYA00237882_ERZ534229 | MGnify/ENA primary metagenome ERZ534229 (study PRJEB26408, sample SAMN06266212) | sediment metagenome | isolation source: Hudson Canyon methane seep mesocosm | place...
TAGAAATTCAGGTCGGTCATTGGGTTATGAATGAGGCGCTTAAACAACTTGAGCAATGGGGAAAACAGGGACTTGAATTTCAGGTGAGCATTAATATTTCTTCCTATCATTTACAGTCTGCCCGCTTTATTTCTCAGCTAGAAACTGCTTTGACCAATTACCCTTCTATAGATGCCAGTAACCTGCAATTAGAAATACTCGAAAGTAGCGCGCTGGGTGATATTTATGCAATCAGTAATATCATTAAAGCAAGTCGTGATGAGTTAGGGGTTAAAATTGCTTTGGATGATTTTGGAACAGGTTATTCTTCTTTAACTCATTTAAAGAATTTACCTGCTCACACGATTAAAATTGACCAGAGTTTTATCAGAGGGATACTTGATGACCCAGATGACTTTAATATTACTGATGGTGTTATTGGTCTAGCAGGTTCATTTAATCGCGAAGTGATTGCGGAAGGTGTTGAAACAGAGGAGCAGGGGCTGATTTTACAGGTTATGGGCTGTAAAAATGCTCAAGGTTATGGCATCGCCAAACCTATGCCTGCACAAGAAGTTTCTGACTGGTTAGCAAACTACCAGCCGAATAAAAGCTGGATGGCGCAAGGCAGTAAAACACTGAGTATAAAAGAACAAAAGATCTTGTTGTTTAGCTTGATTAGTCAACACTGGTTTAAGCAGTTTGAGAGCCGGATGCAGGCTGAACCTGATAGCCATATGGAATGGCCTAAAATAAATCATGCAAAATGTCACAACGGTGCATGGATCGACCGAGAACAGCAGCTACTCCTGTTTGATGCGAACTGGTTAGATCAACTTAATCAAACTCATAAACTGATGCATCAGTTGGCATTTGATTTAATGCAGAAATACAACTCAGGTGATTTGCTTACAGCTAGAGAAGGTTTGGCAGAGCTACAGCTTGATTTGGAAAACATAAATGAAGTGTTAGAACAACATAAATAAAGAGTAACTCAGGCCCTAATAACGTCTCTATTTTAATAGGGATTCAGTGACTCATGATGTAGAAAAGTTCCCATTTACTACAGAGCTGCGCACTGAATAAAGAAAACTGTGAGCGAAGCCTATACATTTTTCACCTATTATTACCCCCCTTTAGGTATCAGCCAAGAGCTATTGAGTTTCTCATGTCTAATGACCGCTTTTAACAATAGTCTAGTAAAAGCAGGGAATTCCAAATAGATCGCCTAGTACCCCCATGCTGACATTGCTAAAATAGAAGGTGATAGCTAGTGCTTACCGAGTCCAGAATAATTGTCTATATTTTGTACAATTTAAACTACAGCCTTTGAATACAGTAGGCTTAGCTAGTTACGCAAAAATTACACACAATCTTATCCACAGAAAATGTGTGTAACTAGTGGTATAGAAAGGATTTGCGTTTAGTTATCCTCAAATAACACAATGGAAAATAACAGGGTTATTTTTGTTTCTTCTCATTGATTAATAAAGCTTATTTAGGCTTATCCATAGGAATACAAGTCCCTAATAATAATTATTAGCTTGAATACGATCCCGAAAGCACTTTGATAATTCGCTCATTACTTAGCGGTGTGATTTTAAATATTCACCTATTAAACAGAAATTAGCGCACAACTCCATTAAACCAAGTGAGCACCATATAAAACACACGCCAAGCAATGCTAGAAATATTAGTGAAGGATTTTATGAGTTAATGAAGATTGAAATCCTCGTGTCTAGGGTTCGGATTCGATTCCGCTTCTGGCACCATGCTAAAGCCAAACAAATAAAGCCCTGGTGAGACTTATCTTTTCGGGGCTTTATTTTGCCTAAAATTCTTTAATCTGGTAGCTAGGAAATTACCGCCCTACTTCCGACTTATCCTTTTTGACAATAATGTTATTGTTTTATTTTGGTAATGCCTACTTCATATATAGTCGGATCGTGTTTTAGCAGTCGCTTATTATGAATAGCACTTTTAAGAGAGTAGAATCAAGATAATAGAATTTTAGCCCGCCCCTTGCTTTAATTTGAATGGTAAACAGACTTAAACTTTTATTTGGAATTAAGATTTATGTCAAAAACAAATTCAATAAATGGTGTTTCCTTACATTTCTCACTGAAAGAGCATGATGAGAAGGTTGTATCTGTCGATACCCGTGTTTTTCAATTACTAGGCTATAAAGCTGACGATTTCTTGAATGAAAAATTACGCTTTCCTGAATTAATTCATTCTGATGATCAAGATGTCGTTTTTAAATTATTTTCTCTAAAGCCTCAAAAAACACTTAAAACTCTCAACTTTCGCTGCAGAAAGGCAAATGGAAGAATTATCTGTCTGCATGCTAGTTATCAAAAAATAGCTAATAAATCCTCTAAGACCTTAACATTAAAACTACTACTAACCGATGCTAAGGAATTAACACAAGCAGTCAATAATAATCTACTTTCGACTGACTTCACTGCCATGATGGAAAACAGTGATGACTATATTTATTTCAAAGACCATAACCACGTTTTTACAGGTGCCAGCCAAACACTCGTTGCTCTAACATCTCCTTCTGAACATTGGACTGACCTACTAGGATTAACAGATTATGATGTTTTTCCTGAAGCTTTAGCGGATGCTTATTACCGCTTAGAAAAACAACTTTTTTCTGAACAGACAAATGCCTCACATGAATTACAACAAACGCTTGATAACGATGGCAATCCAGGCTGGGTTGATAATCGAAAATACCCAATAAAAGATAAGTCTGGAAATATTACTGGTTTATTCGGTATTGCTCGTGACCTTTCGGTAAGTAAATTATTAGAACGTGCTTTAACAGGTAGTGAAAAACGTTATCAAACTATTTTTAATGATGCGCCTCTCGGCATTGCAATAATAGATTCACTGACGAGGAATATTTATGATGTAAATCCCTCTTATGAAAAAACAGTGGGGCGATCAAAAGAAGAATTAAAAATAATCAATTGGATGAAAATCACCCATCCTGATGATGTGCAAGAAGATTCAGATAATATGGCATTGATGAATTCAGGCAAGATCAATGAATAAGCGTTATATTCAGCCAGACGGGACCGTTGTTTGGATAAATATGACTATTGCTCCTTTAGATGTAGAGGATTCAAGCAAACCTTTTCATCTCTGCATGATCGAAGATATCTCCGCTTGCAAGAAAATAGAGGCTAAACTTAAACTGACTGAAGCGGTTTATCAAAATACCACACAAGCAATTACGGTAACCGATACTGATAATGTGATCGTTGCCGTTAATCCGGCATTTACTAATTTAACTGGATACAGTCCAGAGGATGTGATCGGTCAAAACCCTAAAATACTTCAATCAGGTCGAAGTACATCTTCTTTTTATGAGTACATGTGGAAAAGCATTAATACAAATGGACATTGGCAAGGCGAGATTTGGAATAAAAAGAAGGATGGGACAGAGTTTGCCGAATGGTTGAGCATTGACTCTATCTATAATGAAAATGGAAACGTATCCCAGCGGATCGCGGTATTCTCTGATATCACTGAAAAGAAACTTGCTGATGAAAAAACATGGAACCAAGCTAACTATGACCCGTTAACAAAACTACCCAATCGTAATTTATTCAATGATCGATTAGCGCATGAAATTAAAGTTGCCCAGCGGACAAAAAAACCGTTAGCACTTTTTTTTATGGATCTTGATCATTTTAAAGAAGTCAATGATGCTCTAGGCCATGATAAAGGCGATATGTTACTGATTGAGACTGCACAACGCATTCAGAATTGCTTGAGAGAATCTGATACGGTTTCACGACTCGGTGGTGATGAGTTTACGGTTATTTTGACCGAGTTAGACGATACTTTAGGAGTAGAAAAAATTGCTGAGAACATTCTTCATAGTTTAAATCAGCCTTTTATATTAGACATGGAAAAAGTCTATGTATCAGCCAGTATTGGTATTTCACTTTACCCTAGTGATACAGAAAAAATGTCTGCCTTAGTTAATAATGCAGATCAGGCCATGTATCTAGCCAAGGAAAATGGTCGAGACCAATTTAGTTTTTTCACCAAATCAATGCAAGTTTCAGCGCAATATCGACATCAATTGATGAATGATTTACGCAATGCCTTGAGGGAGGAGCAATTTCAGCTTTATTACCAGCCCATTGTTGACCTAAATACAGGGAAAATCACCAAAGCTGAAGCCTTATTAAGATGGAATCATCCAATACGAGGTAATGTTAATCCTGCTGATTTTATTCCATTGGCTGAAGAATCTGGACTGATTGTCGATATTGGTAATTGGGTTTTCCAACAGGCGGCACAGCAAATTAAACGCTGGCAAGTAAGCATTGCTCCTGACTTCCAGGTAAGTATCAATAAATCTTCAATTCAATTTCGAGATAATAAAGACCACGGTGACTGGTTAGCTTATTTAAAACAACACGAAGTGAGCGCGCATAACCTTATTATTGAAATTACTGAGAATACACTTCTTGAGAATTCAGACCGTGTGGACAATCAATTATTATATTTTCGTGATAACAACATCCAAGTTGCTCTGGACGATTATGGTACTGGTTATTCAACACTTTCTCACCTTAATAAACTAGGTATCAACTATTTAAAAATAGACTGCCCTTTTATTCAAAAATTATCATCAAATTCAAATGAACGTGTTTTATGTGAAGCTATCATTGTTATGGCGCATAAGTTAGGCTTGAAAGTTATTGCTGAAGGGGTAGAAACTAAACAACAGCAACAAATTTTAATTGATGTAGGGTGCGATTATGCACAAGGATTTTTATTCTCCAAAGCTGTAGCTGTTGATGAATTTGAAAAAATATTTGTTTCGTTAAACCTACCTCATTGACTTAACGACTGGCTGCCGGAATAAAAATCATCACTTCGTACGCTCCGTTTCCCTAATTTTCAACGGAAGCCTCTAGCGCCGGGACTAGTAAAACAGGAGAATCCCAGCCCTTCTTAGCGTTCTCCAAAAGATTCAGATAAAGTCTTGCGCAATGGTTTAAGCAAAAAATCCATTACGGTACGCTCTCCAGTACGAATATCGACTTGCGCAGTCATACCAGGCAATATTTCCAGCACTTTACCCGTCGTGGTTGTAACGGGGTTAGATAAAGAAGAGATATGCACCCGGTAATAAATTTCTTGGCCTCGTGAGGAGTCTTCTTTTAAGGTATCGGCACTGACATAGATCACCTTGCCTTTAACGCCACCAAAAATGGTGTAATCAAATGGGTCAAATCGAATACTAGCTTCTAGACCTGATTGCACACGCCCAATATCTGCGGGAATGACTTTGGCTTCAATAATTAGCTCGTCGTTAATGGGTACGATCTGCATAATTTCTTCACCTGCGCGCAAAACCCCACCCACGGTGGTTACACGAATGTTTTTTACAATACCCGCCATCTGAGCAGTAAATACACTGTCTTTCTGCGCTTGCGTGTTACGGGTTAATATTTGCTCATTTTGCGCAATACCATCTTCTGCTTTTGAGAGCTCAATTCGCGCATCTTCCATAAATTTATTTTGACGGTTGGCTAAACGGGCTTGTGCTTCATTCAGTGCGCGTCGTACACGCAGGAGCTCAGAGCCACTGACATCACCGGATTTCATTAGACTCTCAACTAATTTCGTTTCATCTTTTGCAAGACTCACAGCAACTCTCAGAGTACGCAGCTCTTCTTTAAATCCACGTCTGCGTTGTTTAAACAGCGCACGCTCTACCGTGACAATATCTTGAAATTCGTCACGGGTATCAACTGGAAAGCTTAAGTTTCTAGCGCCAATCACTTCCGCTCTTAAACGAATTGTTTTGGCGTTTAGCGCAAACAAACGCGCTTCGACTTCGCCTACCGTTGCGCCTACACGAGTTTGATCGAGTCGTGCAAGTTCTTGTCCGGCTTTTACACGATCGCCCTCTTTAACCAGCATTTTTGAAATTACACCGCCGTCGACGGCTTGAATGATTTGTACACGACTACTAGCAATCACTTCGCCGGTAGCTCTAGCAACTTCATTAATATAAAAGCTCGTCGCCCAAGCAATAAACCCGATCAGGCCAAATGCAAGAACGCCTAACAATAAACTGTGACTACGATGGTGGTAGTTTTCTAAGCGTGCGATTTTAGCTTGCATCGCTGCACTGTCGTCTTGTTCTTCGTGATTAAACCACATCTAATGCTCCTCTTGCCTGTCGCTGTGCTGCTGCATTGTTCGCTGATTTTTGTTGATTTTTTTGCCCTAAACGCTGCGCCATGATGTGTTCAGGTCGTCCGTCTTGAACAATTTCACCATGCTGCATGGCAATCACCCGCGTGGCCAGCTTCATGGCTTGCATAGGGCGGTGAGTTGATACAATCAGAATATCTTTAGGGGCAATATTTTCTTCTAAGACCGCCCAGACATTAGCTTCACTTTCTCCATCTAAGGAGGCCGTTGGTTCATCTAATAACCAGATACGCGGCTGATCAATCACCACGCGAGCTAAAGCCACTAATTGGCGTTGCCCGCCGGATAAACCTTCACCACCTTCGCTAATCACTAAGTCCATACCGAGTGGACTATTCGCAGCTATATTATCCACTCCTAAATCACGCGTTATTTTTAATAGCCGTGAGTCACTGGCATTACCTGATAGCGCTAAGTTGCTGCGTAAAGTGCCTTTAAATAAGTGCACCGCTTGTGGTAAATAGCCTAATTGGCTGGCAACCACTTGCGGATCAACTTCCCATAAATCAGCATCACCTAAACGCACACGTCCTTCACTGGGACGATACATCCCTGCTAGGACTTTTAATAAGGTGGATTTTCCACAGCCCACGGGCCCCACTAATAACACGCGTTCGCCGGCTTTAAAGGAAAGTGAGTTAATATTAATTTGCTGTACGGGTGATTCGGGATAGGTAAAACGTACTTTTTCTAATTCAAGTGTTTCTGGTGATTTATCCGGTAATAATAAGTTTTGATCTTCACGGCGCTCCAGTTCAAGATTTAATACTTGATCAACCATCTGCAAAGACTGACTCACGCCTTGCCATTGCGCTAGATATTGCACGCCTTGAGCAACAGGCGCAATTACGCGACCGCCTAAAATACTACAGGCAATTAAGCCCCCCATGGTTAACAGCCCTGCTTCAATTTGCCATACACCCACTACCACCGCAGACACATACGCTAAGGTGGATAAACTACCGGTAGTCACAGTAGAGAAGTTATTAATCGCTTTTTGTTGAATATTGTAGCCATCAATCGACGCGGTAATCGCCTGCCATTCTTCTGAGAATCGCCACGTGGCATTATTCGCACGAATAGATTCAGCGCCACGAATCGCATCGACCAAAACTCCTTGGCGTTCATTGCTGCGCATTAATTGCTTACGCATTAAATTGCGCAAACGCATTTGAGTGATTAATCCTAAACTCAATGCAATCGGTAATAATAAGGTATACACCCAACCCACTTGCCCGCCTATCACCGCAATAAAGGCAATAAACATCACCGCAAAGGGTAAATCAATCAGGCTAAACACCACGCCTGATGAAAAGAACTGGCGCACAGAATCTAATCCACCCACTTGTGCGGCGAGTGTACCGAGACTTTTAGGCTGATGATCTAAACGTAAATGTAATAAATGATCAAACACTTGCTGCGAGACTCGTTTATCAACCGCAATCGAAACACTGTCTAAAATACGTGCGCGTAGGGTTTTTAATAACCAATCAATGCTAACAATAAGCAACATACCCACCACTAAGGTGGTAAAGGTCGCATACGCTAAAGTAGGTACCACGCGATCATACACTTGCATGGCGAATAACGAAGTCGCAACCGCCATGACATTAATGATCAAGGTGGCAATTAAGACTTTTGCAATCCACGCGGGCTCTCGCATTAACTCTCTAAACACTAAGCGCGCAGCAATACTGCCTTTTAAGGAACCGGTGGCAGTACGGGTATTTTGCTTGGCGGCACGTAGCCATAAGACCCGTGCATTTTGTAATTGAGTTTCATCGAGAACTTCAACCTGTCCTTGTGCATTTTGTAGCTGAATTTGCTCAGCATCTACTCGCTCTGCTAAATACCAAGTCTCTTGATAGAACACTAACGCAGGTAAACGACGTAAATCAAAACGACGCCAAAGGAGCTGCACTGGCTGAACGGTTTTTAATTGTAATTGGGTGAAAATATAACGCGCTTGATCCACCGGTGCGACATCAGCCGGCAGGGTTTCTTCAGCCTTATCACAAGCGGCTTGTAGCACACTGTGTTCGATGTTTACCTCTAACGTTTGCAGCAGTGACTGTAATAGTTCCGCAGGTAATCGATTAGGCGTCGCAAATGAATCAGGTGATGCGGATGCAGTAACATCTATGGGTATTGTTTTATTTTGATCAGTCATACGGCTGTATTGCTATTCCTGTGTCACAGTTTGTTCATCAGACGCTGTTTTTTCGCCTGAAATAGTATCCAATGCGCCCACTAAAGCGGCTAATTTCAAGGAGTAAATTAACCATTCATTGTTGGCTTGTGAGAGTTGATGCTTTTGCTCAGTCAGTTCGCGTTGCATATTCAACACTTCTAACCACGGCTTTTGTCCTGCTTCATACTGACGTTGATAGGAGAGTAAAATTTCACTGAGTTCATCTACCGAATAACGATGCGATTCCACGATGATTTTTTGTGCGTTTCGGTTGGTATACAGACTATTAATAGAACGTTTGACTTCATTACGCGTGGCATCAAGGTCTGCATTGACGGAACGTAAACGCGCATTCGCGGCATTATTACGCCCATAAGCAGCAAAGCCCATACCTTCTAAATTGGCTTCCACATTCACCCCAACGCGAAAGTCACTGGTACCGGCGGCTTGGTCATTATAAAAATAATCCCCTTGTAAATAGACGGTTGGCATCGGAGCAGAACGTTCACGATCGACATCGGCTTTAGCTAAGGCAATATTTTCTGTTTTTAAGCGAATATCCGCACTCTGATCCTGCGCTAGATCCATTAACTCTAATACATCAGGTAAATCGGTTAATGTTTCAGCTACCGATTCCGTGGTTGCTACCCCTGTTTGGGTTAAGGACAATAACTCATTTTCGGTAACTTGTAGTTCACTAATGATACGCTCTTTGCGCGCTTGTGCTTGTAATAAACGCGCTCTCGCTAAACGCACGTCAGCCGTGGAAGCCAACTGGCCTTGCTCACGCCGACTGATCTGTTGATACATTGCATCTAAAGCGCTTTCATTTTCCTTGGCGACAATCAAACGTTCACGCACGCCTTGGATTTGTGCGTAAGCGACGGCAGTTTCATCAATCAGTTGGCGCTTTAAACGCAATAAGGCAATCGTTTCTACTGACATATCAGTGTCGGCATAGGCTATGCCATTATCAATACGCCCAAAAGCCCATAAAGGCTGACGCAACCGAATACCAATCGGGTAGTTATTGGTATGTTGTGCAGAGACCTGCGCAGAAAGTGAGGGATAACGTTGTGCGCGTGCACTATCGCCCGCAAAGCCTTTAGCTTCGACTTGTGCTCGTTGTCCTGCTAAAGCGGGGTGTTGGCTTAACGTTGCCTGTAAAGCCGCAGTAAGCCCTTTGGACTCAGCAATAACAGCGTGTACTGGTAACAGTAAACTGAGCAACGCCACAGCACATAATGGATGACGCCGTGGGCGATCACTCTTTTTTATCATTAGAACTCACAAAAAAATTTAAAATAGCATGGCTATGCCTTATAAAACACGACACGTAGCCAGCCAAAAATACGTTATTATTTAGGTCTCTACGTGAAACAGCCAGCGACTAGGCTCGCCTTTCAGCTTAGCCATAATGATTGTAACGGAGTTCGTACTAAACAATACTATCGCACCATTAATAAACCAACTCACCACTCCAACCTTACCCGCGCATAAAAATTGCCTTCACCCAAAAAGTCATGGCAGAAGTAAGCTCTCAGCCATCAGCGCATTCAAAGCCAACAATTTCACGATGTGCTGCGTACAGATATTAAAGGCTATTATGCCAATATTAATAAACATCAATTGCTGGAGCAGTTAGCTGCACACATTCACTGTCCCATTATCCTCAACCTGCTCAGCCAGCATTTATTTTACAGCGTTGAGAATGGCGGTAATTTTCATACACCGACTAAAGGGATATCGCGTGGTTGTGCATTAAGTCCGCTAATTGCTGGTTTTCAGCTATATTGTATCGACCCGTATTTTAGCCAACAAAAATAGCTGCGTTATGTTCGCTACATGGATGACTTTCTTATTCTATGTAAAACACGACATCATTGCCGCAAAGCGGTAAAAACACTCAATCAGTTTTTTAATCACTTTGGCTTCCAGCAACACCCCGACAAAACCTTTATCGGTAGAATTGAAAAGGGCTTTGATTGGTTGGGGTATCAGTTTAACCAAAGTGGTTTAATTGATGTCTCACCGCGTAGTAAAGAAAATCACTTGAATAAACTCCGCAAGCTTTATGAGCAATCCTCAGCGCGACCTGATTTAACCTTCAATCAAGTTCACACTAAGATGGCGGATTATAGTCACCGCTGGTGCCCTTGGGCAAGAAGCGGTTTACAAGTTAGATCACAACCGGGGTTTGAGAATTTATTTTATGCTAGCCCTTGGGATGTCATGATTCCATCAGGGATAGCAACAGAATAAACGTTCCCAAATGTGGCGCCCGGGGTCGCCCCTGGGCTATGGAATGCGCCACTCATGACAGTGACCTGCACCTGGCCAAAATTATATTTCCGCACTAACTCCCCCCCCTCTTTCAAAGACAAAGCGTTTGTAGCTGGAGTGTCGAGGAGTATGCGGGTACTGCCGAGAAAAATACCATTGACATCGTTACCCAAGAAACCCATGTGGGTGACGATGTTGCCCGCCGGGCCTACGAACCTAACTGCATCGTCACTTCCTAAGTTCTCTCCGCCAGTCCAGACCCCGAAAGTTCCCACACCTGAATTCTCATCTATGTTCATTGTAACAAGGTCAGGAGATGTAACGAAATAAATTACATACTGGGTATTTACGTCAAACACCCTAGATGAATGATTTGAACTTGTACCTCCGATCAAATCAAATACAACGATCGAATCGTTAACGTATGCTGGCCCATCGTAAGCGTCCGTTGCTGACGTGTTTCCTACTGTATCCCCACTAAAACCTGTAGTTACTTCCACTGTATCATCTGTGTCCAGTGGATCAAAACCGGTTGCACCCTCCAGCGTGGCTGCCTTTGCAGAAGTCAAAGTGACTTCAAGCGTCGCGGCATCTACAGCCAATGCCGATGCTATATCGCCTTCCGAAAAAGTGATGTTTCCCGTGTTATCACTATCAATATCCCACTGTAACTTGCTCCAATCTAAATTCCCTTTGATATCAGTCGATGCTGTTTCCGACCCCGACAAAAGCGTAGACATAGCCGTACCGGTGAAGGTTAATACGTTTGTCGCTGCATCGTAGCTTGCACCAGTAACGGTTGTTGTCGGTGCGGTGGTATCTATTGTGACACTATTGATACTAGCACTACTTAAGTTCCCAGCCGCATCGACGGTATAGACGTTATAGCTACCATCCACTAAGCCGGTCGCAGCTAAGTTGGTATCCGTATCTGCCGTGCTGATGGCCACCTCATTGTAATTAGTATCGCCAGAACCGGTAATTGAGGCGACATCAGTCACCGTTACGCTGTCTTTCACTAGATATGCGGTGCCAGTTTCACTACTTTGTACCACAGCATTAGTCGTATTTTTAATGGTCGCTGTTGTCACACTTGCCGTCGGGGCAGTACTGTCTATTGTGACACTATTGGTACTAGCACCACTTAAGTTACCAGCAGCATCTACTGTATAGACTTTATAGCTGCCATCCACTAAACCGGTCGCGGCTAAGTTGGTATCCGTATCTGCCGTGCTGATGGTCACTTCGTTGTAATTGGTATCGCCAGAGCCGGTAATTGAGGTACCATCTGTCACCGTGATGCTGTCTTTCACTAGATACGCAGTGCCAGTTTCACTGCTTTGTACCACAGCATTAGTCGTATTTTTAATGGTCGCTGTTGTCACGCTTGCCGTCGGGGCAGTACTGTCTATTGTGACACTATTGGTACTAGCTCCACTTAAGTTACCAGCAGCATCTACTGTATAGACTTTATAGCTACCATCTACTAAGCCGGTCGCGGCTAAATTGGTATCCATATCTGCCGTGCTGATGCTCACTTCGTTGTAGTTGGTATCGCCAGAGCCGGTAATTGAAGCGCCATCTGTCACCGTGATGCTGTCTTTCACTAGATACGCGGTGCCAGTTTCACTACTTTGTACCACAGCATTAGTCGTATTTTTAATGGTCGCTGTTGTCACGCTTGCCGTCGGGGCAGTACTGTCTATTGTGACACT
>ENA-OSET01004438-OSET01004438.1-sediment-metagenome-genome-assembly--contig:-NODE-4438-length-12421-cov-3.993357_pt1 | contig 12421 bp, 9 predicted proteins | sample MGYA00237882_ERZ534229 | MGnify/ENA primary metagenome ERZ534229 (study PRJEB26408, sample SAMN06266212) | sediment metagenome | isolation source: Hudson Canyon methane seep mesocosm | place: USA:Hudson...
AATCCGACAAAGAAAATAGCCAGCAGGACACTCCACCACATAGTGTTAATCAGTTCTTGTACACTGTGACTGATTACGCCATACCATTGTTGATGGTCTGCATTTGTCAGTGCTAAAGCATAAAAGGCCAGTGTGATAATCAAGCATGACCATAGAAACCAATCGATTTTTTCAGGTGCAGTGTCACAGCAGCTAGTAGTCGCTTCATGTGTTTGTTCTTTGTTGTCGTGACAAGTGCTAACTGCAGCCTCATGGCTCTCATTTTTAGAGCAGCATGATTTATCTGTATCGTTCATTTCGAAGCCTCCGTAGATTTATCAACAAGGTGGTCGAGAATAACGCAATGCGGGTCGTCATCAGATTGGCACTGACCAGCTAGATCTAATAAGCATTGGTGCATTAATTTTAGCTCATGAATTTGCTCTGCAACGTGTGCCGCTTTTTCGAGTACCAAACCCTTTACATGATGGCTCTTTCGACCTGAGTTATTGAACAAGGAAAGTAGCTGCCGACATTCTTCAATGTTAAAGCCAGTTTTACGGGCGCGCTGTATAAAGCGAAGCTGTTCGACTTCTTTGGAGGAGTATTGCCTGTAACCGTTATCCGATCGTTTTGCGGGAGAAATAAGTTTAATCTGCTCGTAGTAGCGGATCGTTTTGGCATTTAAGCCTGATAGTTTTGAAACGGCTCCAATATTCATTACTTATTTCCTACCTCTTCTAAGTATCACTGGAAGGTGATACTTCTGATGAAATAAAGCATAAACCTTACAGCAAGTGTAATGTCAATAGGAGGTTTATGCATGTTTTATTATGACGATTATTTCACCACCGAGAAGTGATTTTTAGATTAGTTATATAAAAACTCAAGAGATAATTTTGGATTCTGTTCTCTGTGCAGAGCGAAGCGTCTCGGTGCTCTCTGTGGTGGATAGTTTTTGGTTTTTACCACCGAGGTCACCGAGACGCTACGCGCTTCACCGAGAAGTGATTTTTAGATTAGTAATTTAAAAGCCCAAGAGATAATTTTAGATTCTGTTCTCTGTGCAGAGCGAAGCGCCTCGGTGCTCTCTGTGATGGATAGTTTTTGGTTTTTACCACCGAGGTCACAGAGGCGCTGCACGCTTCACCGAGAAGTGATATTTAGATTAGTAATTTAAAAGCCCAAGAGATAATTTTGGATTCTGTTCTCTGTGCAGAGCGAAGCGCCTCGGTGCTCTCTGTGGTGGATAGTTTTTGGTTTTTACCACCGAGGTCACAGAGACGCTACGCGCTTCACCGAGAAGTGATTTTTAGATTAAGATACAAGTGCATTACTGGTTAATTAGCTACCGCGTCGCCATTGATGAAATTTAGGGAGCAAAGCCATGATCTTTTCGGGTACATGGGCACGCTTCCAGTTACCGGCAACAAACTTGTTGGTCTCGGTCAGGGTAGGGTAGATATGAATCGTGCCTAGTATTTTATTAAGGCCTAAGTTGTACTTCATGGCGGTGACATATTCAACAATTATGTCACCAGAATGATGCCCAACAATCGTCGCGCCTAATATTTTATCTTTCCCTGGTACGGTCAGCACCTTAATAAAACCATGCGCTTCGCCATCGGCAATGGCTCTATCCAGGTCGTCAATATCATAGCGGCTGACTTCGTAATCGATCCCTTGTGCTAAGGCATCTTGTTCATTTAAGCCCACACGCGCGACTTCAGGATCGGTAAAGGTTGCCCAGGGAATAACCCGGTAATCAACTTTGAACTTTTTGAACATGCCGAATAAACCGTTTACTGCGGTATACCATGCCTGATGAGATGCGGTATGCGTAAACTGATAAGGTCCAGCCACATCGCCACAAGCAAAAATATTCGGGAAGCGAGTTTGAAGGTAATCGTTTACTTCAATTGTGCCATTGGGGTTGGTGGTAATATCTAAGGTATCTAAGCCAAAGCCCTCGGTATTGGGCTTTCTGCCAACCGCTAAAAGCAATACATCAAACTCAATCTCTTGTTTTTCACCTAAGCGATTTTCACAAAGCAGAATGTTTTGATCATCTCGTTTAATGAACTCGACCGTTTTATAGCCCAAACGAAGATCGACACCTTCCTTGATAAAACGATTCTGGACTTCTTCGGCTATATCTTGATCTTCTCGGGGCATTAAGCGATCTGCCATATCTAACTGGGTCACTTGAATGCCTAAGCGTTGAAAGCTTTGAGTCATTTCACAGCCGATGGGCCCACCGCCAATGATCAGCATGTTTTTCGGTTGCTCCCTCAGCTCCCATATCGTATCTGATGTTAGGTAACCCGTTTCCTCAATGCCTTTGATTGGGGGAACAAAAGGGCGAGCGCCCGTCGAGATAACAATATTACGCGTGGTGATAATTTTATCGTTCACTTTAACGCGGTAAGGGTCGATAATCTCAGCGCTACCCGTCACACAGTCCACGCCTAAGTCAGTAAAGCGTTCAATTGAGTCATGTGGTTCGATAGTTTTAATGATCTCCTGAATGCGTTCCATAACCGCTTTGAAGTTGACTTCAATATTTTCTGTCGATAAGCCGAACTCGTCAGCACGACGATAATAACTTGCCATTTTTGCAGAACGGATCAAGGCTTTACTCGGTACGCAACCAGTGTTCAAACAGTCACCTCCCATTTTATGTTTTTCTATCAGGGACACTTTTGCCTTGGTAGCCGAAGCAATTAAAGCGGTCACTAGGCCTGCAGAACCAGCACCAATGACGACCATGTTAGTATCAAACTTTTTGGGTTTATCGTAAGCCGCGAATACTTTACGTGCTTGAAGGCTTTCCATTAGTCTCTTAGCGAAAATAGGGAAGGTTCCCAGAAGTATAAAGGCGAAGATTAATCCGGGTGATAAAATACCCGCGAGTGATTCTATTTGACCTAATTGCGTGCCGGCATAAACATAGACGAGGGTGCCAGGTAACATACCTAATTGGCTGACAAAGAAATACTGTTTGGTCTTGATGGGTGTAAGACCCATTACTAAATTAACTACGACGAAAGGGAATGCAGGAACAAGGCGCAAACCAAATAAGTAAAAGGCACCTTCTTTTTCAATACCCTCGTTAATGGATTTGAGATACTTAGAAAATTTTGTTTGGATTGTCTCTCGAAGTAAAGTTCTGGATACCAAGAAAGCAAGTGTCGCGCCGATTGTACTGGCAATAGATACCCAAATTGTGCCTTCAACCAAACCAAATATTGCGCCGCCAACTAAGGTCAAAACAGCCGCGCCAGGTAAGGAAAGCGCAGTGGCAATAATATATATACCTATGAATATACCCGCACTATAGTAGGGGTTTTCGAGCGTGTATTGGCTGATACTTGCTTGCTGAGTTTTAAAATAATCTAAGCTTAAAAATTGTGATAGATCAAAAAAGATGAAACTGCCGATCAAGGCAAAAATAACTGCTAGTAACAGTAATTTTTTGTTGTTCATAATAAAGCCCAAAGAGTGTCTTGTTGAATTAAGTAGTAGATAGTGTTTGGTTAATAGTCGTTATTTTGGTTCGTTTAAGCGCCAATCATAATCATGGTCGTAGTCACTATCCTTTTTAAGGAACGCCTGTAGTTTAACGTTTAAATTAGGTTGTGCGCAATCTAATAAGTGTTTAATCAGTGAACTTTTGTCATTTCCGAAGTCTTCAATGTACCATTCATAGATACTTGAAACGACTAAATCATCACCTTTGAAGGTCACGCCACGTGGGTGGTTAACATAATCGCACTGACCTTTATTTAACTGTGCGTCGGTATTTTTTGCCGTATACGCGATAGGTGAAAGGTTAGGGCAGCTATAGCTGGCGCAGTTAACGGCATAGTGGATACGATTGTCTTTAAATATCGGGCGTAAAATAGTGTGTTCAATGTCATTCAGACTTAATTCTTCGCCATTGATGGTAATTTGTTCATCATCCCATGGTCCAAAAGAAAACAACTTCTCGCCAAGCTTGGTGATGCTAGTCACAGGGTAGTTGTCGAGAACCACTTGAACAGTTATCGCGTTATATAAATTGATCCAATACGCTTTTTGTACTGATTTGTTATACGTAGCGGGGTTTATTTTCTGAAGTGTATTGATGTAGCTACCTAACTTCTTTTTATCCATAGTAGTGACGTTTTTATACTTGAATAAATTTATCCTTGAAGGTGTATTACTCACTAAATATTGATCAAGTATTTCTTGCCAGAGTGAATGATTAATGGGGTTTGTATTAGCTTCATTACTATTTTTCCAATCTGCTGCAACCGCTGTATTTGACAGCACTGTAAAAAAGAGCATTGCAAAAACAAGCCAGCTAATAGATAAAAGTGACGTAGCGATGCGGCTGTTTTTTCTAGCGTATACGCTATCTAGAGGGCGAGTATAAAATCTCATATTTGCTTCCTTGTCTCTTTTAGCTGTATGGCTTGTAGTGTGTTGTTTTGAAATTGATGATTGGGTTGAACCCTTGATTGAGTGTTTACGATTCCTTGCCACCAGAGCTTAGCGATCATACTCAATATACCAACGCCAGCACCTATTGTTCCGGTTAGCGTTCCGCTAATTTTTGAAGTACCTATACGACAACGAGTATCGACAGGAAGTTCAATAGTTCTCATATTTTTTTGAATGGCTTTGATCTGCATTTCTATTGTCCAACCAAACGTTCTATCTTGCATCTTGAGCTTATCTAAAGCCTCTTTTCTAATAGCACGAAAAGGCCCAAGGTCAGAGACCGTTTTGTGCCATATGAGCTTAATCAACACTGTTGCTAATTGATTACCTAAGAGCTGTGGCTGAGTTAATGCGCCTTTGTTGATCGTTCCCAGCGTACGTGAACCAATGGCTAAATCCGCTCCTTCATGAATTGAGTGAATGAGTGGGATGGCCTGATGTGCATAAAATGCATGATCGGCATCGATGAATAAAATAATGTCAGTTTGCTCTATTTCTTTGAGCGCTTGAATGCACGCTCTACCGTAACCTGGAATAGGCTCATAAATTAGTTTAGCGCCTGCGCTTGTGGCGATACTATTTGTTTGATCGCTAGAGCCATTATCACACACAATAATTTCATCTATTAGCTGTAAGTGGTGCTCATTTTTTAGTTCAAATAGATCTGCTATTACCAGCCCAATAGACTTTTCTTCGTTAAGAGCGGGAATAATGACTGAAACTCGATGTTGATGATACATACTTCAATCCTTTTAGAGTGCAGAGCCAGGAGGACAAAACCTCGTTTATCTGGCTCTGCTTGCTAGTGATTAAACTAAAATGCATAGCCAATAGTAGCGGCATAAATATTATTGTTGGCTGCGTTTTTGCCATCCGTCACACGCGCTAGATTCAAGCCTAAGTTCACGGCGGATGTAAGCTGGTAGGACGCGCTCAAGTCTAATAGCTCGGTGTCTTCCTCTAATCGATTGAAGTTAGTGCCATCAAAGCCGGGTCCTCCGACATCAAGACCATCTCTTGCATTGGTGAAGCGATAGGTAAGGGAGCTACTTAGATTCTCTATAGGCAATATATGTACGCCAAGTGAATAGAAAATCTCATCGGGTACGCCAGAAGTACGTTTGCGAAAGCCTAAGTCGGCTGAAGCGGCTAGCCAGGGTTGTAGGATTTTACCAACCAGAACAGAAATATCGCCACCATTGGCACCATCTCCAATGGCGTGTGGTGAGCCTATGTCATAATCGCCCGCGATGGTTGCACCGGCTCTTAGGGTGACTGTCGGTAAGTCATCTTCAATAAATTCATCTAACACGCGCCAGCTTAGACCTAGGCTGCTATCCGCACGTCCATATTCTTCTCGACTAGCGGCATAACCTACTTTTAAGTCAAAGGCTAACGCATCGTTAATGCCATGATTTAATGCTAGCCAGGTAGTGTTTTGATGTAGTTTGATATCGACGGGTAATTTTTTTATCTCATCAGACGTCTGATGAACCTGCGTCAGTGAAACTGTAGTAGCACCAGGCTCAGCTAACCAGGGTGAGCCTTCTGCAAATGCAGTTTGAGTAATGAAAGTAGATAGGCCCGCTAAAAGCAAACTCTTGGTAAACGTTGTGTTCATAATGATTCCTGTGGAGAGTGAATGAAAAGGGAGTAAAGACTGTTAGTTCACTTTGAAACGTCGGCTTAAATAAGCGATGACGGCTTTACGTTTTTTCTCATTTAAATCACTCGCAAACTCCTGATTTACTTCCAGGTCCATGATGAGTTTTTCCGCGCCTTTTTTATTCATTTTAATGCCGTTAGCAGGGCATTGATTACAAATCAGTTTTTTGTGAAATAAGGACTTTCCCAAATTGTAACTACTATGGGCGCCAGTACTTGCACCACCACCAAAGGAGCCTGATGCATTTGCACTTGTAATGGTGAGGGCAGCAAAACTACATAAAGAGGCACTTAGAAATAAGCTTCCTAAGCCTCTGGTTAAAAACCTCTTTTGCGCAATACTGAGCATGCTGTTGTCTCCTTTATTGTTTACATGGTGATGTTTGCTAAACATGGTGATGATTTCTCAATGTGGATTTAGAAAATTGAAAGCGAATGCTTTCGCTAACGAGGGGCAGTATGGCAAGCAAAGAGGTAGAAATAATCACGATAAAAAACTGAATTTATAACAAAACTATCACGCTGAAATTAATTAACTTTTTATCGGTGTAAGGGGAACTTTTACTATGATGAAGTCATCTGAGTTCTTTACGCAACGTTAAGGAATGTCAAAATTTGGTTCGTCTAACAAGATCATTAGAAGGAGAAACATTACGTACTGGCTGGAAGCTACATCTTCCTGCAATAATGATTTTTATTTCTTATGTAGCTTTGGTCATCTTTTCTCGATCACGTTACTCAACTGAGCTAACACTGTTTTTTGTATTGATGGCCTTGGCGTATGCTTTAGTGTTTGGTTTTTTTGTTTATTTATGGAAGCAGAAAAAACAGTTGTCAGTTCGCTACGTATTTGGCTGGGCTTGTCTATATCATCTGCTTGGCTTGTTCGGTTTGCCTTTGTTTGAAGATGATTACTACCGTTATTTATGGGATGCCTACCAAACGGTTCAACACGGTTCTCCATATGGCGTCGCACCAAGTGACTATTTTGATACAGCGGGGCTTGGAGCCTCTGTATCGGCAAGATTTCAAAGTGTATTAAATGGCATCAACTACCCCGATATTCCCACCATTTATGGGCCTACTTTGCAGTACAGTTTTCTGTTGGCTTACTTTATCGCGCCGGGAGAGGTGTGGGCCTTACAGTTGGTTTATAGCTTGGTGGACCTAGCGTTAATAGCGGTGTTATTAAAGCTGTCTACGCCGCGTTTAGTTTTACTGTATGCCTGGTCTCCTTTGGTATTCAAAGAAGTGATTTTAACGGCGCATCCTGACGGCTTAGGTGTGTGTTTCTTGATGGTCGCGATTTTAAGTTATCGCCGTAAAGCCTTTTACTTTATGGCAGTTTCTTTAGCTGGGAGTTTGGCTTCTAAAGTGTTCGCTATTTTGTTCGTACCGTTTTTATTATTCAAAACCAGTTTTCGTGTAGTGGTCGTATTTATAGTGAGCTTAGTGGCTTTATACGCGCCGTTACTCAGTGACAGTGCGGGAGATTTGCTTGGTTTAAATGCAATGGCACAGAGCTGGCAATTTAATTCAGCTGTTTATGGTTTGTTAACGATTTTATTCACGGCTCAAACATCGAAAATGATATTAGCCCTTGTATTGATGTCGGGGTTTGGTTGGTATTTTTACCGCTTTCATTTTGGTCTAAATTCATTGAAGGCAAAAGGCCATATAAGAGGCGATATCATGATGGGGGGATTTCTGCTCTGCGCGCCAGTGATCAACCCTTGGTATCTGGTCTGGGTATTACCCTTTGCGGTGATTCATAAAAATATCAGTGCATGGGTCGCTTCGGTGATGGTCATGATGGCTTATATTATTGGTTTAAATATCGAAGGTAGTGACTTGTTAGCCTACCAGCAACCGGTGTGGGTAAGGCTGGTGGAGTTCTCGGTGATTATTGGTTTTATGGTACTGGCATTTATACCAGATAAAAAAATTCTTCATAAAAATCTCTCAAAATAACAGTTGCCTGATTAACGTTTCTATTGATCTAGCGCAATTATATGAACTCCAAGCGATGGTATTCTGAAAAAGTTAAACCTACAGGTCTTGTCTTATCTGATAAGTCAGCGGCACTCTTTAATAATAAAAATAGGGTAACGATGTTCAAAAATATATTAAACCATTTCAAGCCTTCTTCAACCCACGCTCAGCCATTAACAGAGCAGTGGCGAACACTATTCGCATCATTTATTTCTATGTTAATCATCACATTCATTAGTATGTTAATAATACCTGATGTGCAGTCTTTATTATTAGTCGCGTCGATTGGTGCCAGTATGATACTGGTATATGTTTTACCCAACAGTCCTGTATCGCAACCATACTCTTTAATCATGGGGAATTTTGTCTCTGCTGTCATCGGTGTGAGTTGTGCCAAGCTACCTTTGGACTTATATCTGACCGCCTCGATTTGTATCTGTGGCTGCATGTTTGCCATGTTTTTACTTCAGTGTATTCATCCGCCCGCTGCTGCAACAGCCATGATGCCGGTTATTGTTGGGTCACAAGCAGTTGGGGGGTATTACTATCCGTTCTTTCCAGTATTAATCAATGTCATAGTGTTAGTGATTTTAGGCATCATTTTTCACCGCTTATGGTTAAAAAAAGAATATCCGAGTAAGCCTATGCCGACACAAGACGAGGTACATAAACACAAAGATGCTAGCCCTTTAACTCGGCTGGGTATCAGTCGTGATGACTTTGAAACCGTGCTAAATGATTACGGCGCTTTCTTAAATATTACTGAGAAAGATTTGGCCCAAGTTTATGGGCTTGCCCAGCAAAAAGCCTACCACCGAAAATTTGGTGAAATACGTTGCCAGGATATAATGTCTAAAGACGTTATTCATGTAAGTGCTGATACCGGCCTTGAAGAGGCCTGGGCTTTATTAAGGCTTCACAAAGTAAAACTACTACCGGTTATCGACGAAAATAATGTAATTATCGGTATTCTTTCCTTGGTCGATTACTTAAAGAGGGCTGACCTTAAAAGCTATGATGGCTTCGCTGAGCGTTTGGTTCGATTTGTTAAACGCGACCCAAATATGACGAATAATAAACCTAATTTCGTTGGTCAAATTATGGCAACGCCTGTTTTTAGTGTGCATCAAAATGATTTGATCGCCTCTCTGGTACCTTTACTATCCGACAAAGGCTTACACCATATTCCCGTCACCGACGACGAACAAAAACTTGTTGGCATCGTTACGCAATCGGACTTAATTGCTGCACTGTATTCAGGGTCAATGAACCTGAAATGAAGAAAGACTATGCAGTGTTAAGACGACGTCGCTCTGAATAAAATGGTACCGTTTTGATTTTTGTGCGGAATCTAAGCCCAAAAAACCCGAGGGCGTTTCCGCGCTCGGGTTTTTCTATTTGAGCGTTTCAGCTACCTCGCTGGGTGCGGGGCTGTGCTGAAAGCTAAACTAAGACTAAAGCATTTTAACCGGAATAGACGGTACGCTTAGGTCTTTTGACGGTGGAGCGAAAGACGTCAGGTTAATGCCTGTCACTGCTTCTTTGTACTCTGCAATCGTTGGGAAACGACCTAGCATAGTAGACAGTACAACCATTGGTGTAGAACCTAGTAGAGATTCACCTTTCTTCTCAGCAGTGTCTTCAACAACACGACCTTGGAAAAGACGCGTAGAGGTGGCTAATACCGTATCGCCTTTCTCTGCTTTCTCCTGGTTACCCATGCACAAGTTACACCCAGGACGTTCCAGGTACATGATATTTTCGTATTTAGTACGCGGTGCATTCTTAGGCGCTGCATCATCAAATTCGAAACCAGAGTACTTCTCTAGAAGTGCCCAATCGCCATCAGCTTTCAATTCATCAACGATGTTGTACGTTGGTGGCGCGATTACTAGCGGCGCGTTGAACTTGATTTCTTTGCCTTGGGATTCCATGTTACGGAACATTTGAGCGATGATCTGCATATCGCCTTTGTGAACCATACAAGAGCCAACGAAACCTAGGTCAACTTTACGACCGTCGTAGAAAGAAGCCGGGCGGATAGTATCGTGCGTGTAACGCTTAGATACGTCATCGTTGTTTACGTCTGGATCAGCAATCATTGGCTCGTCGATCAAGTCTAGATCTACCACCATTTCAGCGAAGTACTTAGCTGTATCGTCTGGAGCAAGCGCCGGTTCTTCACCAGACTGAATGCCGGCAATACGCTTGTCTGCAAGATCGATAAGACCTTGAAGCATATTGTCTCGATTTTCCATACCTTTGTTGATCATGATTTGGATACGCGCTTTAGCCAATTCTAGCGATTGAACCAAAGTATCGTCTGTAGAAATACAGATAGAAGCCTTCGCTTTCATTTCTGCAGTCCAGTCAGTGAACGTAAACGCTTGGTCAGCAAGCAAGGTTCCGATTTGAACTTCGATGACACGGCCTTGGAAAACGTTTTCGCCAAACTTCTTAAGCATTTGTGCTTGAGTCGAATGGACAACATCACGGAAATCAACGTGGTCTTTCATAGTGCCTTTAAAGGTCACTTTAACAGACTCTGGAATTGGCATAGCGCATTCGCCAGTAGCCAATGCGATTGCTACCGTACCAGAGTCAGCTCCGAAGGCTACACCCTTAGACATACGCGTATGCGAGTCACCACCGATGATGATAGCGCGATCGTCTACAGTGATATCGTTCAATACCTTGTGGATGACGTCAGTCATTGCGTGGTAAGCGCCTTTAGGGTCGCGAGCGGTGATCACACCAAAGTCGTTCATGAAGCCCATTAGACGAGGAATGTTTACCTGCGCTTTTGAATCCCATACAGATGCTGTGTGACAACCAGATTGGTAAGCACCATCAACACTTGGAGAAATAACGGTAGCCGCCATAGACTCAAGTTCTTGAGAGGTCATAAGGCCAGTCGTATCTTGAGAACCTACGATGTTCACTTTAACGCGAACGTCAGAACCTGTGTGAAGAGGTGTAGCAGAAGCAACACCGACCGCGTTACGGTTGAAGATTTTTTCAACAGCCGTTAGGCCTTGGCCTTCAACAGAGATTTCTTTAGATGGAGCGAATACGACAGGTGCTTCAACACCTAAGGCTTCAGCCGCTAGTGTTTGTAGCTTCTTACCGAAAGTTAAAGCGTAAGAACCGCCTGCTTTCATGAATTCAACGTTCTGTGGTGTGAACGCAGAGGATACATCTACAAGTTCTTTGTCACCGTTGTATAGCTTCTTCTCTTTGGTATTGATGGTTAATACAGTACCGGTAGCGACAGAGTAAACTTCTTCTAGTACTGGGTCGCCATTTTCGTTAAGAACCGTTTTACCATTCGCGTCAATTTTCTTAACCCAGTTTTTAAGATCAAGACCGATACCGCCGGTTACACCAACCGTTGTTAGGAAGATGGGTGCGATACCGTTAGTACCGGCAACCACTGGCGCGTTGTTTACGAATGGGATGTAAGGAGAAGTCTTCTTACCAGCCCAAAGTGCTACGTTGTTTACGCCAGACATACGAGATGAGCCTACGCCCATGGTGCCTTTTTCAGCGATCAACATTACTTTAGCGTTAGGGTGCTGCTTACCGAGTTCAACGATTTCTTGCTGAGCTTCAGGCGTGATCAAGCATTGGCCGTGTAATTCACGGTCGGAGCGAGAGTGCGCTTGGTTACCAGGAGATAGTAAATCGGTAGAAATATCACCTTCACCAGCGATGTAAGTCACTACGTCGATTTTCTCATCGATTTCAGGAAGCTTTGTGAAGAATTCTGCAGCCGCGTAGCTTTCTAGAATATCTTTAGCGATGGCATTGCCTGCTTTAAGCGCATCAATTAAGCGTGAAGTATCAGCTTCGTACAAGAATACTTGAGTCTTTAGAACTTCAGCAGCGGCCTTGGCAAATGCATTATCAGTCTCTTCATTGTTAGACAAGGCGACGTCTAGAAGAACGGCAACAGATGGGCCGCCTTTCATATGAGACAGAAGCTCAATTGCAAACTCAGCAGTAATTTCTGCAACAGTCTCTTGACCAAGAATGATGTCTTTCAAGAATGCTGCTTTTACGCCCGCAGCACTAGTAGTACCAGGAATCGTATTGTAGATGAAGAAGTCTAGAGAAGCGGTGCGGTGCTCATTGTCAGTATCTTTAATCTGCGCGATGACTTCTGATAACAAATCAGCGGCATCAATAGGTTTTGGGTTCAAGCCAAGGTCCGCTTTACGAACCTCAATTTCTTTTAGGTATTCTGAATACAAACTCATACAAATCTCTCACTTACAGTTTTAATAATGGCTGTCAAAAA
>ENA-OSET01004440-OSET01004440.1-sediment-metagenome-genome-assembly--contig:-NODE-4440-length-12414-cov-3.340764_pt1 | contig 12414 bp, 14 predicted proteins | sample MGYA00237882_ERZ534229 | MGnify/ENA primary metagenome ERZ534229 (study PRJEB26408, sample SAMN06266212) | sediment metagenome | isolation source: Hudson Canyon methane seep mesocosm | place...
TATGTTGTTTGAACTCACCGAGTTTAAGAAGTGCAGGTATATCATCAATAATTAATTTAGATTCAGTGTCCTCTAAACTCTGTAGATGGTTTCCTAGATACACTCTGAAATTACTATTGGAAGGTGTGATCGGTTCGCTGGGGTTTGCATAAGCCTGGCTAACCAATATGCAGAAGATAACTGAAAAAAATCTGAAATAGCAGGCCTGCATTCTTTAACCTTATTCAATAGAAGGGTTTTATTTGCTCGTAACAGTTTACTGAAACTTTATTAATATAGTTTAGACTAAAATAGTGATGAACCATTCAACTTCTTCAATATTAATACTAGATTCCGTTAAGATACTACCCACCGCAACAGTAAGAATTTTGTTATTCATGATACTCCTCATATTAAGTTTCAATATAAAAAAGTGTGCAGTTATTTGCTGTTGGAAAAATAGTTAAGTTTGATACGCATGGCATGATAAATAAGCCGTTAGGATAAAACATGAATAAACTGATGATAGATGTTTGAAAATCTTGAGGAGCGTAGGTTTTGTGGACGGTTTTGTACTTTTAATAAAGTTTACATCTTTTTTCTCAAAATTGAATTATGAGAATCTTAGCTGACAAAACCTTAATTTAATTAGCTAGAAGCTGGGGGAACAAGGTTATAGTAGTAATGAAAAGCAAACTAGATGTTTCATTTGTGTACCATTTAACGTTGTTAAATCTAACTGAATTTCTTTTGTTCAAATAAATCAATCAACATATCTGTGATTGCTTTTACTCTTTTTACTCCCCTGAGATCGGGATGAATCAGCATCCAAACATCCATGGCTCCTTTTTCAATATCGGGAGAAATTCGTTTCAATTTTGGGTCTTTATCGGCAAACCAGGGCGATAAAAGACCAATGCCTGCACCATTTCTGATAAGGTTAGTTATTGAATGATAAGTTGTTACATAAAGTGTCGTTGAAGCTTTGTGACTCATCTCTTCTGCGAGCTGTTCAATAGGGGTATTAAGGAAAGGTTTATCCCAGCGTATCCAAGGTTGATCCGCTAGATCTATTGACTCGTCGATTTCAAAATCAACCCCGGCATACAGTGCTACAGGTAATTTGCATAACTTCCGGCCGACCATATCTTCAGGTGGAGCCTGCGAAAAGCGTAAGGCTATATCCGTTTCTCGTTGTGCTATATTTGCTACTGATACGGTGTTGGTGATAAGTAAGTTAAGTCTGGGGTGTTGCCTAGATAAAAGCGCTATTTTTTCACTAACCCATTCATCAAAGATATCTGGGATATGTATATGCACATCGCCAGAAAGCACTGTATCGGCACCTTCGATTCTTCGTTCTGAGCTTATCAGTATGCTCTCCATCTCTGCTGCAGCGGTACAAATTACCCGCCCAGAAGCAGTAAGTACGTAGCCTAATGGCGTTTTCTCAAATAGTCGTGCCGAAAGACGTTTCTCAAGTGCAGTAATCCGTCGGGCAACAGTGGTGTGATTAACGTCTAATGCCTTAGCTGCACTTCTGATAGAGCCATTGCGAGATAATGCCAGTACAAATCGTGCGTCGTCCCAATCAGCCATAATTTATCCGTTTTAAAGTAGTTATAAAAATAGATTTAGATATTTGGTGCATTATAGCACCACCATGTGCATATTGTGTGCATATATATTGGTTTTGAGTTCCTCTAAACTTATTACCATCGCGTCTGTTATCAACGTTCACATGCAAAATTTTTAAATTTATTAGAGGAAAAAAATGAACATTTCGAATAACACTATTTTAATCACAGGTGGAAGTTCAGGCATCGGGCTTGCCATAGCGAAAGAGTTTTTAAAATATAATAACGTAGTTATTATTTGCGGACGAAGCGCCCAAAAATTAGAACAAGCACGTTTATTAAACCCTAAACTGAGAACTATTGAATGTGACGTGTCTGATGATTTATCAACGTCACAAATGGTTAACACTGTCTTAAAAGATTACCCTCAACTGAACATAATCGTTAACAATGCAGGTTTGATGCATTTACATGATGTCGCTGAAAGTACTTTAGCTTTAGTGCATCAAAAAAATGAAATAATGACAAATGTATATGGACCTATTTCCTTATGTGATCGATTTCTCCCTCATTTAAAGAAACAAAAACAAGCTGCAATTATAAATGTGACGTCAGGTTTAGCATATATGCCTTTTGTAGCATCGCCCGTGTATGCCGCTACCAAAGCGGCTATTCACTCATATTCTTTAAGTATTCGTAGTGCATTGAAGAGTACTTCGGTATCTGTTTTCGAAGTACTTCCTCCCATGGTAGATACAGAGATGACCCAGAGTATGAATATGCCGGGATTAAAAAAAATTCAACCAGAAAAACTTGCACAAATAATTATTTCAAAATTAAAAAATGGGAAAGTGGAAGTCAGACCGGGTGCATCAAACATGATGATTAAAATGTACCGATGGTTCCCTTGGTTGATCAATAAAATGATGAATAGTATGGCGCCTAAAATACTGGAAAACATTCCTAGTTATAAATAGAGCCGCTGTGAATTAAGACTTAGTGAGAATGATATTAAATCGAATATCAATCAATTTATTTAGGAAATAACAATGTTAGAACATTCTAATTTTAAGCGTCGTTCAGTCTTGTTGGCAATGACTATGGCAGCTACTTTTTTTGTGACAAGTAATAGTTTTGCTATGAGTCCACAAGAACGCGGGAATGAAATATCACAGCAAGTTATAAACAATGATAGTGGATGGATAGATAATACGGCAGATATGTTGATGTATTTGCGAAACCAGCAAGGTGATGAAAGTATTCGTGAGCTTAAGATCAAAACACTTGAACAACTTAATGATGGCGATAAAAGTCTTACAATATTTAACCAACCACGTGATGTTAAGGGGACCGCTTTTTTAAGTTTCTCTCATCCTGTGGCTGATGATGATCAATGGTTGTTTCTTCCGGCACTTAAGCGCGTAAAACGAATATCCTCAAGCAACAAATCAGGTCCATTTATGGGTTCAGAGTTTGCATTTGAGGATCTAAGTTCGTTCGAAATAGAAAAATATAGTTATAGGTATCTTGGTGATGAAACGGTCAATCGTTTAGAAAGCTTTAAGGTAGAGCAATATCCAGTTGATAAAAATTCAGGGTACACACGACGTATAGTTTGGGTTGATAAAGAAGAATATAGAATACATAAAATTGATTTTTATGATCGTAAAAATACGCTATTGAAAACTTTGAATTATACCAATTTTCAACATTATCTGAACAAATATTGGCGAGCGGACACAATGAAAATGGTGAATCACCAAAATGGTAAAACAACAGAGCTTAAATGGTCGAATTATGCTTTCAAAGTAGGGTTAGATAACAGTGATTTTAAAAAGAATGCTCTCAAACGAGCGCGATAATACCTATTTGAAAACTAACAAATTTAACTTTACATATTTAGTTTGATTCTTGGCGTTAATCATATACGCCTTTTTATATTAGAGATTTATATTATGACTTCAATTACCAACAATCTGGTTAAGTGGCGATGGTTTTTTGCACTCTTGTCACTTGCAGTTGTGTTTTCAATGGCGAGCGGTGCTCGTTTCTTATCTTTTGCGACGGATTATGAAGTTTGGTTTTCTGATGACAACCCACAATATCTTGATTTTTCGTCTATTCAGAAGACCTACGTAAAAGCCGATAACGTGGTGGTGTTGATCACCCCCAAAGATGGAGAGGTGTTTAATAAAAAAACACTCGCAAGTGTCGAGTGGCTAACTAAGGAAGCATGGCAAATTCCTTTCTCTACACGTGTCGACTCCTTAAGTAATTTTCAATATACCTACGCGCACGAAGATGAATTAACGGTTGTTGACTTGATCGAAGGAGCAGAGAATCTATCCGTTTCTGATTTAGCAAGAATCAAAGAAATTGCAATGAATGAACCTTTATTGTTAAACAGCGCTATTTCAAAGAATGCTAGAGTTACAGCTGTTAATGTCACAATTAATTTGCCTAAAGGAGACCCAGAAGGAAGTCCAAAAGTTACTGCTTATACACGTGATTTAATCACACAATTAAAGCAACTCAACCCGGATATTGATGTAAGGTTAACTGGGCTTGTTGTCATGGATAATGCCTTCATGGAAGCCTCAATGGAGGATATGGGTACCTTAACGTTAATTATGTTTTCATTAATTTTGATCGGTTTGTTATTTTTTCTACGTAGCATTACGGCTACTTTAAGTATCTTAGTGATTATTATTTTGTCTATCGCTTCAACGATGGGGTTTGCTGGATGGATGGGCGTTCAATTGACCCCGGTTTCCGCAAGTGCTCCGACTATTGTTATGACGATTGTAGTGGCTAATGCTGTACATATTTTACTCTCGATGATCCAAAGCATGCGTGAGGGTATAGAGAAACGAAAAGCATTGAGCGAAAGCTTAAGAGTGAATATTCAGCCCGTTATTCTTGCTACGATTACTACAGTTGTGGGTTTCATGACGATGCATTTTTCAGACGTACCACCATTTCACCATCTTGCAAACATGGTCGCATCAGGTGTTTTAATCTCTTTCATGCTCTCCATGACTTTTTTGCCTTGGTTGTTGATGTTATTTCCGGTTCGGGTAAAGGTAAGTGAAAGCCAGACAAGTGAGAAGTTGAGTGCATTAGGAGAGTTCGTGATTCGCAAACGGAAGCAAGTACTATGGTCTATGGTTGGGTTGACTGTTTTATCATCGGCCTTAATCCCGCTTAATATTGTGAATGATCGGATATGGGAGTTTTTTGACGAATCAGTCGCATTTCGGGTTGATACCGACTATGCCTCTGAGCATTTAACAGGCCCGTATTATTTGGAATATGGTTTAGAATCAAGTCAGTCCGGAGGTATTAGCGAGCCCAAGTACTTAGGCGTGTTAGATCAGTATAAAACTTGGTTATATCAGCAGCCTGAGGTTGTACACGTAAATATTTTATCTGACATTATGAAACGTCTAAACAAGAATCTTCATAATGATGATTCCAGTTGGTACCGCTTACCAGATGACAGAGAACTTGCAGCACAATACTTGTTGCTTTATGAAATGTCATTGCCTTACGGTTTGGATTTGAATAACCAAATTAACGTCGATAAGTCAGGTACCCGCGTTACAGTATCTCTACACACCTTATCGAATAATGAAATGATCGCTTTCAATGACCGTGCTCAAAATTGGCTAAGAGACACTGCGCCCTGGATCTCGCTAACAGTCGGTAGTCCTCAGTTTATGTTTTCACATATTAGTTTACGAACAGTAGAGCAGATGACAGGTGGTGTTGTATTCGCCTTAATACTTATTTCGGTGTTGATTCTTATCTCATTAAAATCAATAAAAATAGGTTTAATTAGTCTAATACCTAACCTAGTACCTCCGATGATAGCGTTTGGAATATGGGCAATTATGGTAGGTGACGTTGGTTTTGCTCTGGCACTCTCGGTAAGCATGATCATCGGTATCATTGTTGATGATACTGTCCACTTCTTGAGTAAATATATGCGAGGTCGACGGGAAAAATATTTATCACCTGAAGATGCCATACGTTATGCTTTTACAAATGTAGGGCCTGCATTAATGATTACGACGACGGTGTTAGCGATAGGCTTTTCTGTATTAATGCTTTCAACGTTTAAGTTAAATTTTGAGCTTGGTCTAATCACATCGATGACGATTTCAATTGCTTTAATCGTCGACTTTTTGCTACTCCCCGTGATGTTATTAACGTTTGATACAGCGGATTATGTTTGTGAATTAGATGTACTAGAAGAAGGGGTTAACTCACTCCAAAGAACTTAATTGTCACAAGTGTTAGTTAACATCTCATCCACTTGCACAACATAAGAGACTTGTGGATGAGATGTATGATTTTTTAAAAAAAATGGTATCTCCTATCGTTACTAATTCATGGAAGACTATGAGGTAATTTGAATATATGGCGTTCAAGGCATTTGCAAATAGCAGGGACATGATGATTCGATATGAATGGTTTTACTATCCATCCGGAGGCTCCTGCTGCTCTACCTTTAACTTTAAGTTCAGATAGGTTTTCTGCGGTTAAGACTAAAATAGGCGTCTCTTTATAAGAGGGCAATTTTCTTAAATTTCTTACTAGAGTTAAGCCATCCATAACCGGCATATTCATATCAGTTAGAATAAGGTCATGATAATACTTTTGTGCTGTAGCTAGTGCATCCTTTCCATTGCAGGTTTCAGATACGGTAAAGCCTTCATTTTGCAAAGAATCGGTTATTGCTTGTCGAATAACTGTAGAGTCGTCAACGACTAGGATTGATTTCATTACGCAAACTCCTTCTGCGGATAATGTATCTAGGGACTACCGAATTGAGTATAGGTCAAAATATAGATAGTGTAATAATTTTGATGTTTTTTTTCTGGATGTTGCTAAACAACAATAAACGAAGGCTTTGTAGAGAATATTGATTTTTCACTATTTGCTTTTTTGAATTTATGAAAAAATGGCTTAAGTCGGCCAGGTAACTCCACGCTAACTAGAAGCTTTTCTACGAATGCAGACCTATTAGTGAATATGGCGATCTACCATGCCTAACTTCTGGGCATTCATGTCTATGTTGCTTCATTCGATTGGATGTATCCCTTGGAATAAAACTGTTAGCTTAGATTTGAGTCGTTTCACTTAATGCAAAGGCGTTATATCAAGTAACGTAGAATTTTATGATGCAAACCAAACTTTAATATTGACTAACATCTTGATGAATTTAACGCCTGCACAATAGAAGTTGGTGGTTATTCAAACTTTTTAAATGCATCATCAACCGGAGTATCAGCTAAGTGATTCACATAGTTACTCATGACTTTTTGTGAGATACCTAAAACAATTTCTAATAAATGACGCTCTTCATATCCAACACTAATAAAAGCGTTTTTATCGTCCTGACTCAGGTGTCCACGATTACGGACTAAGGCTAATGTCGTTGCGTGCAGTACCTGAAGTTTTTCAGAGGGAAGTTTAGAGTCATTTCTGAGCGCTTCAATTATGGCGTTGTCGACATTCATCATATGTGCGATTCCTGTGTGAGCAGGTATACAGTAATGACAAGCATGTTCGACATTGATAGTCTGCCAGACAACAGTAAGTTCTTCTGCATTGAAACTTGTTTGTTGAAACAACGTATGCAGGGTTTGATAGGCTTCAAGTACTGGAGCCGAACCTGCCATCACCGCGTGTAGATTTGGAATCATTCCAAAGGCCGCTTGTGAATTTCGTAATAATTTTTGGCTCTCTTTGGGGGCATCTTCTTGAGTGTAAAATTTAAAGGTCATGTTATTTCTCTTATTTAAATAATTGTGTTTGAAAATAATAGAGGCATCTAATCACACTATAGTTCCATCTATTATTGGCTTGTTAGAAAAAAACAATTTTTAACCAAGCAATTGAAATTCTGAATCCATGCCCTGATCACGTACCGGAATAAGTGCTTGGTACTCAGATGAATTATACCAACCCAGTGCTTTGTCTTTGTTTGGGAAGGCTATAATAACTTGAACCTTATGGGCAAAATTTCCCTGTAACTTTTCAACAGGGCCTTTGGTTAATATTTCACCTGAATACTTGGCTAGTATAGGTGGTACAGAAGCACCGTATTGTTGAAGTTTGTCGGTATCTTTTGGTGTTAACCCTACAATAATATATGCAGACATATCTGTTTCCTCTTCATTAATATGTTTTCGTAAAAGTTGTTGGTGTGCTAAGTAAATGTAACTTGAAAGAATAATAGGGTTAAGTAGAATAAAGAACAATGCCCATATTTTTAACTTACTGTTTAGATTATATGAACAATACAAAACAACTTTCCAGATTAATGATTTTTGCAAATGTTGCTAAAAAAGGTTCTTTTACCCAAGCTGCAGAAGCGCTTGGCATTACAAAGTCTGCTGTGAGCCAACAAATAAAAATATTAGAAAATGAAATGGGGGTTCGGGTTCTCAATCGAACCACGCGTGGCGTATCGCTCACCGCCTTGGGAGAAAAATTATTTATACGTTGTCAGCTATTGCAGGATCAGGTCGAGTTAGCTTATGCAGATATTGCTAATGCTGGTGAGAATCCGAGTGGTCGGTTTGCGATTACATTCCCTCACGCACTTGAATCAATTGTCGTGATGCCCGCTATTGAGCAATTATGTTGTGAATTCCCCGGTCTTGAGCCCGAATTGATAGTCAGTGATGGAAGTTTAGACCTTGTGGAGCACAATATTGATGTATCGCTACATGCTGGTGAATTAGCAGACAGCAGCTATCGAGCGTTGCCCGTGGGTACCATTAAAGAAATTTTTTGTGCGACCCCCCTTTTTCTTAATCGGACTCTGTTGCCAAGTTCAATTGAAGAGTTGATGACGTTGAACTGGATTTCAACGGCATGGCAGAACCCAAAAATGTCAATATTTGAAGTTGATTCGAATGAGAAAAGGGTGATCAAATTGAAACAATTTTCTAAGGTTAATACGTTACCAAGTGCGCTTGAAATGGCCTTACGTCACTTGGGCATAGTGTTACTACCTGATGTGACGGCCAAACCCTTAATTAAATCCGGCGAGCTAATTCATATTATGGACAAGATAACTGGCCCCTTGTGGCCAGTTTATACAGTACATGCATACCAGGCTGATAAACCCATCCATCTTACCCGTTTTCATCAGCTGGTATGCCGTTATTTTAATGGTGTGTTGGTATAGCTCATTGCTTCGGTATTCCTGATAGAATTATTCCGAAACGTGTATTCTAACTAGAATACCTTTAGTCACTTTGAATACCTTCAATTGATATGACTATCTGGTTCTAGTTAAGGAATAATTAGTTAAAATTCTTCATTTCTAAATCCTGTAATATTAAATAATAATCTTAAGCAGCTAATCCAACAGCAGTATTTGGCATACTTACAAAACCTTTTAGCGATTCAATTTTCGAAATCCATGCTTGAATATGAGGGTAGTTTTTTAACGAAACACTTCCTTCAGGGGCATGAGCGGTATATGTGTATAGTGCGATATCGGCAACTGATATACAGTCTAAAGCGAACCATTCATTCGTACTAAGGTGCTCGTTCATAATGACGAATAATTCGTGGCTCTTATCGATGACCGATTGGTGATCTAAGCTTGCACCAAAAATATTGACTAGTCTCGCTGCAGCAGGGCCTTCTGATAGTTCTTTGGTTGCAACAGATAACCACTCATGAATTCTTGCGCTCGAAACAGCATCATCGGGATACCATTCTTTTGCATAGTTTTTTGCTAGGTAAGTGATGATTGCATTTGAGTCGCGAATCACAAGGCCGTCATCTTCCAATACAGGTATGTGGTGAAAAGGGTTCAGTCTTAAAAATTCCTCACCACGTTGCTCTCCTTTGGCAAGTGCTACCTCGATTCTTTCGTAATCTAAATCAAGTAAAGACAGCATTAGTCGTACTCTGTGTGCATGCCCTGAAAGTGGGAAGTCGTATAGTTTAATCATATTTTTTTCTCCAAGTTATCATTCATATTTAATGTCGTAACAGGATGATAGAGCGCTCTGTGTATCAAAAAGTTCAATTTAAATTTTATCAAACAAACTTGACATGAACAGATCTGTTCATTTATTATTTGTTAGTGTACTGATCTGTTCAGTTATTGCTCGAGGCAAAATTGAAACACTTCATATAATTGAATTACTGAGCAAATAAACATGAGAAGTAAGCAACTTAAACATTCATTAATATCGGGTGCGGGTGGTGCAATAGGTATTTTTATACTGTCAGTTTTCTCGATAGGTATGGGGTCACCACTTCTGATGGCACCTTTTGGTGCGAGTTGTGTCTTGTTATTTTCGGTACCTGAAAGCCCATTATCACAACCAAAAAATGTGATTGGTGGTCATTTTATTTCAGCATTAGTGGGGGTTGTCTTCGCAGCATTATGGCCAGCTTCACCATTTGTTCTTTCCTTCGCAGTGGGGAGCGCAATCATTTTAATGGTTATCTTTAAAGTCATCCATCCACCAGCTGGTGCAGATCCTATTGTGATTTTGATGGGGGCTAAGGGATTTTCGTTTTTATTGTTCCCAGTATTGAGTGGCAGTATCTTACTCGTGTTTATTGCTTATGTTTTCCACCGCTACACCGCTCAGAACACTTACCCCAAAACGATTAGCTAAGATCATTTTTTTATGTATCAATTGGAGAGATACCATGTATCAATCATCGAACAGATCCCAAATCGTTTATCAAGATAACGACCCCGCGTCAGAAACAACTTCAACTTCTTTAGGTCAATTGGTTATAGCTGATTTTGGTCGTAAGAAAGCGAAATGTGTCGAGTCAAAGGAAGAAAATAATTCAGATGAATTACTTGTAGGTCGCTTTTTGCAGGGGGATACACAAGTCTTTGATATTCTGGTGATCAAGCATCAACAAGCTATTGTTCGCGTTGTATCAATTTATATTCAGGATCATGATGCGGTTAAGGATGTGGTGCAAGATACTTTTATCAAAGCATATAAAGGCTTAAAAAACTTTAGACGCGACAGTCAGTTTTACACCTGGCTCTATCGAATTGCTGTCAATACAGCATTGAGTAGTTTTAAAGCAAATAGACACTACAGAAATATGTTGGATTTTGATGAGGTATTTAACGTTGAGTCAAAAACCGACCTGACCAGCACTGAAACACCTGAAAAGATTGCGCTTAATAACGAGTTACGTCATGCGATCAAACAAGCTGTCGAGCGATTGCCCCTTGCATTAAGGAGTTCGTTATTACTTAGAGAGCAGGAAGGTTTGAGTTATGAACAAATAGCAGACGTTGTGGGTTGCCGAATTGGAACGGTACGATCCAGAATATCCAGAGCAAGAGAGCATGTCATGACGGCGACGGAATATTTGTACCATGCGTAAATATTAATAGGGCAGACGATAGTGTGTACAGATCTGTTCTATTATGAGAGTATATTTTCAAAAGCTAATACACCCTCAAACGACATGTCTCGCCAAGTGACATTAGCACAAAGCTGAAATAAGAGATTAAAATGGCCACTCCAAGACGTGAACATCTTCTAAATACCGCATTGAGATTATTTAACCAATATGGCTTTCACGCAACGGGTATCGATAAAGTACAAGCCGAATCGGGAGTGTCAAAAACTACTTTATATAAGTACTTCAAATCAAAAGATGAGTTGATCAAAGCCGTACTAGAACTACGTCATGAACAGTTCGGCCAATGGTTTCAAAGTCGAGTGAATGAAATTGCCAATAGTGATTATTTGGATATACCAGACGCACACCTACAAGCTGTTTTTGATACACTAACCGAATGGTTTCATTCTAATACTTTCTTTGGCTGTAATTTTATTAACGCTACCGCCGAATATTCAGATACTGAGCATCCTATTCATCTTTATTCTGCGGAGCATAAACTAGGGTTATCTAGATTCATACAAAGCCTACTTCAAGACGTACCTGAGTCTGAAAGAGAAGAGTTATCTTTAGAAATTCTGCTATTGATTGAGGGTGCAATCGTGTGTGCGCATACCAGTGGTTTAAAGGAATCTGCTGAGAGAGCCAAACGCATGATGGGCTTCATGGTCGCTAGTCATAGAGTTACTAAGGTAACTCTATGACTAAATAAGTCAAAATTTACGTAGTCGAAATGCGGGTTTGAAGTCACGGCGCGCATAGTTGATATATGTGACAGCATGATGGCTTCATAGGTCTGGTTATCCTTTAAGACCTTGACACATTCATCACGCTCATCGTTTAAAATTGTATCTTGGGCAATACCAATTACTTCATTGCCCGTTTTCAATTTTAGTACCACCTTAAGGTGGTACATGCATGCAATTTCTATAAAATCATGTTGGTCACATGCAATCATTTTCATCTTCCTATTTACTAACGGGCTTTTTAATCAGAAGAATAACGCTAAGCATTAAGTAAAAGATATTATAACAATGTTACTAAAATGTATTATCTACTAATACCTCTTTTAAAGGTAGTTGTCCGCCTCGGCCATGGGCAGTTTTGACAGCTTTGCCTATCACAATGATCATCCCGACTAAATGATCTTTGGGTAGCTTAATTATCTCGGCAATTGCTGTATGGTCAAAGCCAACCATTGGGCAGGTATCGTAGCCTAATGCTTTGGCACTTAGCATTAAGGTTTGTGCCGCCATACCGCAAGAACGCATACATTCGTCTCGTTGCATTTGGGGTTTGTCTCGGTAAAAATCTTGCAGCATCGGCACTAACATGTTTTGCGTATTCTCATCGGCATTGGCCCAATACCGTTCGGGTCTATCGCTCCAGGCTTGGGTATTGGCGCAAAGGACGATCAATTCAGAAGCATCTTCAATTT
>ENA-OSET01004444-OSET01004444.1-sediment-metagenome-genome-assembly--contig:-NODE-4444-length-12407-cov-13.262206_pt1 | contig 12407 bp, 9 predicted proteins | sample MGYA00237882_ERZ534229 | MGnify/ENA primary metagenome ERZ534229 (study PRJEB26408, sample SAMN06266212) | sediment metagenome | isolation source: Hudson Canyon methane seep mesocosm | place...
TTCAGCTGGTTAGAATACCGGCCTGTCACGCCGGGGGTCGCGGGTTCGAGTCCCGTCCGGTCCGCCAATCAAATTTCATTTCTGTAATAAATCTTTAATACTCTTTTAATATTTCTTTCATATATTTCCTTTATTATTTGTTTTATCAATTTTCGCAACTATTTATTAACGCGTTACTTGATGGTTTAAATAAATCGTACATTAATAAATCGTACATTAATGAATACAGTATTAAGGAATAACTATGAGTGATTATGAAGAGGATATCTTAGATATTAGATATGACGAAATAGATGATGATGAAATAGATGATGCTATAGAGATGTAGTTGTAAGCTCTAATTAGTCGTAAAGCTTCAGCTATTGGGCCTGGTTGTTAGATATAGCGCTGCGTCTATATTCACCGGGGCTAACATTCATCCATCGTTTAAAAGACCTTTGAAATGCTGCGGGTGACGAGAACCCGAGTAAAAAAGCTGTTTCTGTGAAATTCAAATTTGTATCACGTACATAACTTTCTGCCAGCTCCTTTCTGGTTTGATTCAAAAGTTCATTGTAGCTTGTGTTCTCCTTTTTTAGGTTTCGACGCAGTGTCCAGCTGGCGATCCCCATTTTCTGAGCAATTTGCTCAATAGTTGGGGCCGTGTCGTTGAGCATTGGGCCAATGAGTTCGATTGCTCGTTCTTTAGTGCTTGTATTGCTGGTGATTCTGTTTAATTCTCTTTCGCAGATATTTACAGTTTGCTGGAAGGTTGCCTGATTTGCATATATAGAGGTCTCCTGAGTTGCTCCTTTCTTGAATATGATGGCATTTCTTGCTTGGTTGTAGTGAACCGGGCATTTAAAATAATCTTCCATATCTTGATGGTAGCCAATGTCAGGGTACTCCAGCTCAACTTGATGAACGAGGTTTTCATTGCCACTTATCCATTTTGAAAATGAGAACCAGCTGCTTAGAGTTGTATCCACAACAAAATAATTGTATTGGTTATAAGGGCTTATGGAATAAAATTGACAGATAGATAGTCCGTCCTCTTTGTAATAGCTTGAATGGCCGCGACAATTTTTACTGCTTAAGAGCTCAAACTTAATAAGGGTGGATAAAGCTTTATCTAGATTTATGGCTGTTGCTGCCGTAAGACCTGCCAGGCCAATGTCGCCTATATGCATATTCTGGCCTAATATAAGTCCTAGAGCGGGATTGTTTGTGAGTTGTATGGCGTCATGACCTATTCGCATGAATTTTGGGATGCTTATTCGGGCGTTGGGTGTGTTTAGCAGCTCTTCAGTAATCCGGTAGTGAGCCAGTAGTGCTTCGGGTTTTTTTCCTTCTTGCTTTATTGATTTGATAAGGGATTGTAGAAAATTTACAGAAATATCACCTAATCTCATTCTGGTTTTTCGTGATGGAGAATTCATGCTTCATCCGTTGGAGTGTTGTGGTGTAAATGATGTTGATGACTAAATGTACTATAAAGTAATAAATTAGTTAACTAAAGATATTGTTTAAAGCTATGTTACTGATTAATCTTTACGCAGTGATTGATTGAGCTAAGGCAGTTGTTTATGGCTGTCGGAGAAAGACTAAATAATTCGGAGTAAATAATGACAAACACCGCCGATCTAAAAAATGCAGAGCAGTCAAAGTACCCAAATATGCTTTCCCCTCTTGATTTAGGGTTTACCACGATTAAGAATCGAGTATTAATGGGGTCGATGCATACAGGTCTTGAAGAGTCTAAAAATGGCTTTGAAAAAATGGCTGTTTTTTATACAGAGAGAGCCAAAGGCGGTGTGGGCTTGATGGTAACCGGAGGTATTGCGCCCAATGAGGAGGGTGCTGTAGGGCCGGGCGCTGGTAAAATGAGTACAGAGGAAGAAGCTGAAAAGCACAAAGTAGTGACTCAGGCAGTGCATGATGCAGGCGGTAAGATATGTATGCAAATATTGCATGCAGGTCGTTATGCGTACCATCCTAAGCAGGTTGCCCCTTCAGCTGTAAAGGCACCTATCAATCCATTTGTCCCTAAAGAGTTATCAGATGAAGGGGTTGAGGAGCAAATTGAGGCTTTTGTTAATGCCTCTGCGCTTGCCCAAACGGCCGGTTATGACGGTGTTGAAATTATGGGATCTGAAGGTTATTTCATAAACCAGTTCATTGTTTCTCATACCAATAAGCGTACAGATCGTTGGGGTGGAAGCTACGAAAACCGCATCAGATTACCGCTTGAAATAGTTAAGCGTGTCAGGGCACGAGTGGGTAGTGACTTTATCATTATTTATCGTCTGTCAATGCTTGATCTTATTGACGATGGTAGTAAATGGGATGAGGTGGTGCTCTTAGCTAAAGAGATAGAAAAGGCTGGTGCAACCATTATAAATACAGGTATTGGTTGGCACGAAGCACGTGTTCCTACAATTGCGACGATGGTTCCAAGAGGGGCGTTCACAAAGGTTACGGGAAAACTTAAAGGCGAAGTGGGTATTCCCTTAATCACCACTAACCGTATTAATACTCCTGAAGTGGTTGAAAAAGTGCTTTCTGAGGGGGATGCCGATATGGTTTCAATGGCTCGCCCGTTCCTTGCTGACCCTGACTTTGTGGTTAAGGCTGAGCAAGGTTTATCGGAGCAGATTAATACGTGCATTGGCTGTAATCAGGCTTGCCTTGATCATACCTTTAGTATGAAGCTCACATCATGTTTGGTTAACCCTAGAGCATGTCATGAAACCGAACTGGCTTATGTAAAAACGAATACACCTAAAAAGGTAGCTGTTATTGGTGCGGGGCCGGCAGGCCTGGCCTGTGCAACGATTGCAGCTGAAAGAGGTCATAGTGTTACCTTGTTTGATTCTGCCAATGAGATTGGTGGGCAATTTAATGTGGCTAAAAGAGTGCCTGGTAAAGAAGAGTTTTATGAAACCTTGCGCTATTTTGGTCAGATGATTAAGAAAACTGAAGTTGATGTTCAGCTTAATATGCGTGTGTCGGCTGATGATTTGGCAGGAAAAGGCTTTGATGAAATAGTGTTGGCTACTGGTATATCGCCAAGAACGCCTGATATTGAAGGCGTTAAGCATGAAAAAGTAATTAGCTATCTTGATGCCATTCTTGGTAGGAAAGCGGTTGGTAAAAAAGTGGCTGTAATCGGTGCAGGGGGTATTGGTTTTGATGTGGCTGAGTTTGTTACTCAAACTGGTGAGTCTGCAAGCCTAAATGTTAATGACTTCATGAAAGAGTGGGGTGTTGATATAAAAATGGAACACCAGGGTGGTGTTAAGGGTGTTGAGGCTGTATTGCCAGAGGCTGCTAGAGAGGTATACTTGCTTCAGCGTAAAGCATCCAAGGTAGGAAAAAATCTAGGTAAGACTACGGGCTGGATTCACAGAACTTCACTCAAGCATCGTAATGTGAAAATGGTCGCAGGCGTGAGCTATGAAAAGATTGATGATCAAGGGTTACATATTTTGGTTGGTGAAGAGCCTAAAATACTTGATGTTGATACAATCATTTTGTGTGCTGGCCAAGATCCCCTTCGTGAGTTGCAGCAAGATTTAGTAGACGCAGGCGAGTCTGTGCACTTAATAGGTGGGGCAGATGTGGCGGCCGAATTAGATGCAAAAAGGGCGATTAATCAAGGTGCGAGACTGGCTGCTGAGTTTTAATTGCCTCGACATTAAGTATTGCAAAGAAACCCGCTTCATTAAGTGGGTTTTTTTTTGTAATCATGCTCTATTGTTCACTGTTGTGTTGTTAAATCTGATCTAAACTGTAGTCTATCGATAGGTTTTATTAACAGATTCATGCTTTTGACTATTAGTTGGGGATATTATGGTAAGCCCGAAATCGGATAAGAATGTGGCCGTTTTCTTCATGGAGGACAACAAAGTTGTTAGGCAGATGTTGTTTTCAGAGTTTGAAGCACTGCTAGATGGCTATGTAGGATTGTCAGATATGGCTGATAGCGAAGCAAAGGTTGTTTATGTCGTTATAAATGATCAGCTTCAAGTAGAGGCCTTGGTCTTCTTTCTCATTTATTTTGATGAAGAAGGGCGTGCAGACCCTGAATGGAATATCCCTGTTGAGCGTTTGGCTAGTGTATCAGGTAGTGGGCCAGATCTTGGTGGTGGTGTTATTCGATTGTCGTGTCGGAGTCAGTGTTCTATTAATTGGCATCAAAAGGAGTTATGGGATCCAGATATGACTCCAGGGTCGAGTCACTTTGCGGCTATAAAAAAGGCGGTTGAAAAAAACAGGCTTGGATTTGTTAAAATAGAAGCGGAAATTACAGTGCCTATTTTACAGCCTGTTGCCGTTGAGCAAATTCCTACTATTACTATGGTCACTGAGCAAGCAGTGGTGAAATCACAAGTGGCGCCCGCTCCTGATGATACAGAGCATCGGCTAAAGTTGGCGCGTTTAATTAAAAATCAGCGTTTAAGAATTAAGACACTTGAATCTCAAAAAGAGTCACAAAAAGAAGAGTTATTGCGTCAGAAGAGTTTGGAATCGCAGGCATTTAAAACAAAACAACAAGGCTTAGAGCAAAGTATTGAAAAGCTGAAAGTCATTAATGAGCAGTTGCAAGATAAGCTGTTTAAGCGTAATGAGCAGTTTCTTGGTTTGCAAGACCGGGTATCTGATCAGACCAGCCATCTATCGGAGTTGGAGGATAAGCTTAAACATGCCGAAGCGGCTGAAGTGGAGGGCTTGGAAAAACAGAAGCTGGAAGCTGAGCTGGTTATTATTAAAGAGCAGCTTGATAGGCGGGATATAGAGTCGGTTTATCGGGAGGAGAGAGAAGAGCAGTTACGTTCTGAGTTAGATGAGCTAAAGGGGCTTGTTGAGGCTGCGGAGCGTGAGAGTATGATGACCAAGCTTAAAGAGTTGGAGGTCGTGTTTGTTGCTTATCATGCAGGGGCTGGCCATGTAACCATACCGTTCAGTGATATTTACCGTTATGTAGATAGCCCTATAGGGTATGCAGCTGCTAAATGTTATGTGACGAAAGAAGTGTACAGTAAATGGCTTGAACATCAGGAGAATCCTGTTTGTTGTTATCAAGATGGGGGCGGTAATCTCTGTGGTGAGACCGTTGAATCTGTGGGTAATCCGGGGGAGTTCGAGCTGGGTTCGAGTGACCGCTGTAAGAAGCATTCAAGTCTATAATATAATTTATAATTGGAGGTGAGGCCAATTATCAGGAACCACAAATAGCCTATGTTCTTCTAGGTAACCTTGGGTGTGTTGTTTAAGGCCTGCAACCATCCAGGGGCGACTTTCTTTGTTGATTTTTTCACTTACCGCTTCTAATAAATCAGTTTGATGAATATAAAAATTACGGTATGGTTCTGTCTGTCCGTACTCTAGTTGAAAGCGGCTCATCCAATTTGATTTTGATAGCAGGCACCAGGCGTCTGCGGCTTCGATGTTGTTTGTTAGTGATGTTAGTGTAATCCAGCTACCCTTAAGGTGTTTAGGGTTGCAATAGCTTGGTGCGATAACGGTGTCGTTCTCAGGGTAAAAAAGATAACCTTTAAGTACTATTTGAGAGCTTATTTGGCTTAGATTTTTATTATCTTCATTTGTATGCTGTTTGCATGCTGAGTTGAGTGTGCATTGTCCTGCTTCCGTTTTTGATAGGCGTGTTTGTGTGTTGATGAGCTTATCTATTTTCAGGTCGAGCCTGTCTCTGCACTGAGGGCCAAACCAGATATGTTCGCCATCTGAAAATGAATGTGAGTTTTCTTTCTTGAAACCGAGATAAAACTTAATGGCAATTTCCTGATGTATAAAATCGCCACTTATACAGTCTTGAATAATGAAATCAAATTCACCGATGGTTTTTTGCCGCCCATTAACCTGAAGATTTTTAGCTATCAGGTTGAAGGAGGGGTGTGCTTCCAGGTAAAAACCCCAAAGTGACTCAAAGTAGGTTCCAAGGAAATGAGATTTTTCTTTTGCCAGGTGTTGAAGCAGAGGGCGTGGGTCGTTATCTAGCCTTAATAACCAGGTATCAACCCATTCGTTTTTATCAGGAGCCACTATTGTGGGCCAGTCACCCTGGTTTGATACCAGTGACGGGCTTTTGATAACCCAGGCTAAGTCTCTTACTTCTTTATGTCGCATATCATTTAAAGTGTGCTTATTCTCTTAGTCCCTTTCCGTTGAGAGGCGCTTTCCGCTAAGATAGCCTCAATACACTGCTAGAGGTAGACAAAGACATTATGGAGCACTTTCGTAATATTGGCTTAATTGGTCGAATGGGAAGCGTAAAAGTGGTTGAAACGCTTCGTCATCTAAAAAAATATCTTCTGAATGAAGGCTACCACATGATCATTGAGGAGAATACCTCAACATTGTTGCCAGGTCATGGCCTTCAGGTGAGCAGTGTAAAGATGATGGGGGAGGTTTGTGACCTCGTTATTGTAATAGGTGGAGATGGTAGTTTGCTAGGGGCTGCTCGTGAGCTGGCAAAGTCCAATGTGCCGTTGTTGGGTGTTAACAGGGGGCGCTTAGGCTTCCTGACAGATATATCTCCCAGCGAGTTGGAAGAAAAAGTAGGGGGGGTGCTTGGTGGTGAATATATTGAGGAGCGACGATTCCTACTTGAAGTAACTGTAAAGAGAAATGGTGAGCCGGTTGCCTCAGGGTCTGGGCTTAACGATATTGTTCTTCATCCGGGTAAATCGACCCGAATGATTGGCTTTGATCTGTTTATTGAGGGGCAGTTTGTTTATAACCAGCGATCAGATGGTTTGATCGTGTCAACGCCAACGGGCTCAACCGCCTATTCACTTTCTGCAGGTGGACCTTTATTGCATCCTAAGCTAGATGCCATTGCTCTGGTTCCCATGTTTCCCCATACGTTAAGTAGCCGTCCTATTGTTGTAGATGGAAGTAGTGAAATTAAAATAATTGTTGGTGAAGCGAATGAAATATATCCACAAGTGAGTTGTGATGGCCAGAGGGATATTCCTGTTGCGCCAGGTGATGTGATCAATATTTATAAAAGACCCTATAAGGTCAGGCTAATTCATCCAACCAGTCATAATTTTTATGAAACCTGTCGTGAAAAGCTTGGTTGGGCACACCACTCAGGTAATAGCTAGGTAAGCTGGAGGCGTAATGTCGAAATCTCAAGGTTATGACCTGATCGGTGATGTGCATGGTTGCATGATGACTCTGGTCAAGCTTCTAGAGCAGTTAGGGTATAGCAAGCGCAACGGTGTTTATCAGCATTCGAATCGGAAAGTGATATTTATTGGGGATATTGTTGATCGAGGTCCGCGAATAAGGGAAGCTCTTCACATTGTTCGTGATATGGTTGAGCATGGTTCTGCTCATATTGTTATGGGTAATCATGAATATAATGCTTTGGGTTATTGTACCAGGGCAAGGCCAGGAAGCGCTCACACACACTTACGAGAGCATAACGAAAGGCATGAGCGTCTAATACGCGAAACTCTTGATCAGTTTGAAGATTATTCAAGTGAGTGGAATGACTTTCTTGGGTGGTTTTACCAATTACCGTTGTTTCTTGAAATGGAAGATTTCAGAGTTGTTCATGCGTGCTGGGATGATCATTTGATTACTCAATTTAAAGATCAGTTTGGCGGGAATCGAATGAATGAAGATTTTCTTCACGCATCTACTGTTAAAGATAGTTTTGCTGGTCAGGTTATGGATAAGCTGTTGCGCGGTACGGATATGCGCTTGCCTAACGGAGAAAGTATAACGGGAAGTGATGGTTTTACCCGTCACTTTTTTAGGACTAAGTTTTGGAATAATAAGCCTGAGGTTTATCAGGATATTGTATTTCAACCAGATCCGCTCCCTGAGCATATTGCTAAGCATAGGCTGACGGAAAATGAAAAACAGCAATTGCTAAGTTATGATGCCTCTCAGCCTCCTGTTTTTGTCGGGCATTACTGGATGTCTGGCCCTCCCAAGCCTATTCAGCCAAATATTGCATGTATTGACTACAGTGCTGTTAAATACGGGAAATTAGTCGCTTATCGTATGGATGGGGAGCAGGTACTTTCAAAAGATAAATTTGTATGGGTTGATGTTCTTAGGCCTGAAATGTAAAACTGACCTAGGTTATGGGTAGGAAAGCTATGTGTTGTAGGACGTCGTTGTGGTAAAGGTGGGTGAAGCGCCTATTGAGGTTGACCTTCTGCCTTTTAGTCGCTGGCTGAGTAGTCAGCGGGTTGCTCACCGGATATCTGAAGAAAGTGGGTTTCAGGTGGTTTGGCTTGATGTCGAGAAGAATAGCATTAAAACTAAAGTGTCAGTTGAGTCGGCCTTAGCTCAATATCTGCAAGATGCTGAATTTAAAGAGCAGGTTGATGAGTTTAGTGCTCAGTTGAAATTCTCTTTTAAGCCCGGGCGCTCTGTTCTACCGCGCCCGACTATAGCGCAAGCCCCCGTTACCATGATTTTAATTTTTCTGGCTGTGGCTGTTGCGCTTATTACCAATTTTGGAGAGGGCGGCCCTGCATTGCGCGCTCTAATAATTGTTGACCCTCTTGGAGTGAATCTTTCATCTTTTTCGTCAAAGCTTGACCTGCTGTTGCATACCTTGGGGCAGTACCAGTTATGGCGATTATTCTCTCCTGATTTTGTGCATTTTAGTGTGATGCACCTTGCATTTAACTTGTTGATGTTTTGGCTTTTAGGTGGGCAGGTTGAGTTTAGGCAGGGGCGAGGACGGTTATTATTACTATTTGTTGCTTGTTCCATTGTGCCTAATATTGCTCAGTATTTTGAGTCAGGCCCTTTTTTTGGTGGCATGTCTGGTGTTGTGTATGGCTTGGTTGGTTACTGCTGGTTATGGAGTCGTTTGCATCCTGGTGCTCTGATTTTTCCTTCGGCTTTAATGGGGTTGAGTGTTGCCTGGCTGATTATTGGTTATACGCCATTAATTGAAGTTTTAATGGGCAGTAGGTTGGCAAATTCAGCACACTTGTTTGGATTGTTGATGGGCTTGTTGGTTGTGATGATTCCTCTGCGTATATCACCTGGTTCGACCACCGCCTAGGCTGAGTTACTTTACCTAAAGAAACAGTTAAAAAATGGCTTGCTAGTTATGCTCTATGGTATAGTTCGGCCTCCTTTTCATTGGGTAAATACCATGACATTTGACGAGATTATTCAAAAAATAGACCCCGCAATATATAACAACCTTCGTACAGCGATAGAGCTGGGTAAGTGGCCTGATGGAAGAGTTCTGAGTAAGGATCAGAAAGAAATTTGCATGGAAGCGTGCATTTATTATGAAAACAAATCAAGTGTTGCAGAGTCTGATCGAATTGGTTTTATCGACAGAACAAAGGTAAAAGCGACACCTTGTGCTTCATCTGCCTCTACCTCTACTCTTGCTCCTGAAGAGGCAGATGTAATCAAAATTGTGTAATCCATCTTTTTCGTTGGTAGAGGAATATAAGTGATAGTATTAGGTGAGGGTTCATTGTCTAAAATGACAGTGGCCTTAAGTAAGTCAGAATCCAGTCCCGTTAGTTATACACTCTCATTAGGTGAAGATGCTTTAAACCTGAATGAGTTACTTGGAAAGCGAATCAAATTACACTACCAAGGTAAAATAACGTGTAGTCACTGTGGTCGTAATACTCGAAAAAGCTTCGCTCAAGGTCATTGTTACCCCTGTTTTACTAAGCTGGCTTCATGTGATACCTGTATTATGAGTCCTGAAAAATGCCACTTTTCAGCTGGGACTTGTAGAGAGCCGGAGTGGGGGCAGAAATTTTGCATGGCGCCACATATTGTTTATCTAGCTAATTCATCAGGCCTCAAAGTGGGGATCACCCGAGAGACTCAGGTGCCCACTCGCTGGATTGATCAGGGTGCTATTGAAGCTATTCCTGTTTTTCGTGTATCTACCCGCTTATTGTCGGGTTTGGTTGAAGTGGCTTTCAAACAGCATGTTTCTGACCGAACTAATTGGCGTGCAATGTTGAAAGGTCAGGTTTCTGAGCTTAATTTAGTTGAAGAACGTGCAAAATTATTAGCTTTAGTAGCTGATGATATCGATGCAATACGTGCAGAGCATCCCGATGAAGTTATTGAGTTAGCGGAGACTCAAAGCCAAACATCAATGAGCTACCCCGTTGATGTTTGGCCTGAAAAAATAATCTCACATAACTTAGATAAAAACCCTGATGTAGAAGGAACCTTAATGGGTATTAAGGGGCAGTACTTAATACTCGATACGGGGTGCATTAATATTCGAAAGTTTGGTTCATACCATGTCGAACTATCCGTTGAAGAAAAATAACGCATTCACCACAGACTAATAAATAAGCAGGCCAGCTATGAAAGATGCTCAGCCACGTACTATCTTCTTGAAAGATTATAAAGTTCCTCCTTTTTTGATTGACGAAACAGTGCTGCACTTTGACCTGTTTGAGGAGGGGGCTACAGTGGTGTCTCGTATGAAAGTACGTAGAAACCCAGAGGCAGATAGCCAACCTAAAGCCTTAGCTCTTAATGGTGTTGATCTTGAGCTTAAATCCCTGGTTTTAGATGGCGTGCAGTTAACATCAGGTCGGTATGAGTTGGTTCATGAGGGACTTAATGTATTAGCTGTACCTGACCAGTTCGTACTTGAGTGCACAACAGAAATAAAGCCCCACGAAAACACCTGTCTTGAAGGACTTTATAAGTCGTCTTCAATGTTTTGCACTCAGTGTGAGGCAGAAGGATTTCGTAGAATTACTTATTATTTAGATCGCCCTGATGTGATGTCGCGTTTTACTACGACCGTGTGTGCGGATAAGCAGCAATATCCGGTGCTACTGTCTAATGGTAATGAAGTAGAGCGGGGTGATTTAGAGGGTGGGCGTCATTTTGTCACTTGGGAAGACCCCTTTCGTAAACCTTGTTACCTGTTTGCCTTAGTTGCGGGTGATCTGGTTTGTGTGTCTGATGAATATATAACCATGTCGGGTCGTAAAGTTGACCTTCATATGTTTGTTGAGCCTCAGAATAAAGAGAAGTGCCAGCACGGCTTAAACTCACTCAAGGCCTCAATGAAGTGGGATGAAGAGGTTTATGGTCGGGAATATGATCTTGACATCTTTATGATTGTTGCGGTTGATGACTTTAATATGGGGGCCATGGAAAACAAAGGGCTGAACATATTTAACTCGTCCTGTGTTTTGGCTAAACCGGATACCGCAACTGATGCGACTTATCAGCGAATTGAAGCGATTGTGGCGCATGAATATTTCCATAACTGGTCAGGTAACCGTGTAACTTGTCGGGATTGGTTCCAGTTGAGTTTAAAAGAAGGTTTTACTGTTTTTAGGGATGCCGAATTTTCAGCTGAGATGAATTCCCGCACAGTGAAGCGAATTGAAGATGTAAATCTACTTCGAACGGCTCAGTTTGCGGAAGATGCAGGGCCGATGTCTCACCCTATCAGGCCTGCTTCATTTATAGAAATTTCAAATTTCTATACGCTGACCATTTATGAAAAGGGCGCGGAAGTAGTAGGGATGATTCATCGCCTTTTGGGTGCTGAAAATTTCCGTAAAGGCAGTGATCTCTATTTCGAGCGTCATGATGGGCAGGCCGTGACTACGGATGATTTTGTTCAGGCAATGGAAGATGCAAGCGGTAAGGATCTTGGTCAGTTCAGGTTATGGTATGAGCAGGCTGGAACACCTGTTGTAGAGGTTGAAGGCATTTATGATGAAGCCTTGCAGACATATACTTTGCGTTTAGCTCAGTCTTCCCCGGCCACTCCTGGCCAGCCGAATAAAAAACCGCTTCATATTCCGTTTGCCTTTGCTCTGCTTGATAGTAATGGTTGTAATATACCGCTTATTGAAGGAAATGAAGCCAGTTTATCTAATGCGCCCACTGAAAAAGTACTAAATTTTGTAGGGGCGGAGCAGATATTCACTTTTCAGCATATAGAAAAACCCCCAACGCCTTCATTGCTGAGAGGGTTTTCAGCCCCTGTGAGGCTGCAATATTCGTATAGTCGTGATCAATTATTGTTCTTAATGAGTAATGAGACTGATGGTTTTAACCGTTGGGATGCAGGGCAAAAACTAGCGCTTGATATTATTCAGTCCTTAGCTGAAGACTATAGAGCGGATAAACAGCTCATTGTAGATACTCGACTCATTGAGGCTTACCGAGGTCTATTGATTAGTGGATCTATTGATAAAGCATTATTGTCTAAAATGTTACTTCTGCCTTCTGAGTCTTATTTGATTGAGTTAGCTGATGTGGCAGATGTTGATGCCATTCATCATGCGAGAAATTATGTTAGAAATACCCTGGCTAAAGCACTTAAAGTAGAGCTACTTCATTGTTATCACTCCAATGCTGATGATGGTGATGACTATAGTGCTGATTTTAGGTCTATAGCTAAG
>ENA-OSET01004446-OSET01004446.1-sediment-metagenome-genome-assembly--contig:-NODE-4446-length-12402-cov-9.397079_pt1 | contig 12402 bp, 13 predicted proteins | sample MGYA00237882_ERZ534229 | MGnify/ENA primary metagenome ERZ534229 (study PRJEB26408, sample SAMN06266212) | sediment metagenome | isolation source: Hudson Canyon methane seep mesocosm | place...
TTTGAGAGAAAAACCGAACGTGATGAGCTGGTTTTTATCCTTAGCGTGTATTTACGGACGAATGTGCTTACTACCCTATATATGGGGTTAAACACTGATTTAGACAGGATGAAGGTTCTGTAGCAGAAAAATAAACATAATCCATACGTGCGTTTAATGCAGCTTCTTCATCATTTCTATGGTCGCCAATATATAAACAATCTTCCACTTTAATATCTAGTTTTCTTAACGCTTCTAACAATGGTTCAGGGTCAGGCTTATGTTTGTTCGTATCATGGTAAGCTACGATTATATCGACTGACCACCCAAATTTGTTGCAAATTTCTTTTACATAATGGCTAGGAGAGTTAGTGACAATTCCACACATCAGCCCTTGATCTTTAATAGTTTCAAGACACTCATCAACCCCTTGTGCGGGGTTAATTAAATCCAAATTTTGGAGCACTTTATCCCAGTTTCGTTCACTCCGCATAGTTTCAAGAAGGCTAGAATCTATCAATGTCTGATCTAAATCAAATAAGATTGCTTGTTTTTTATCCTGGCTGCTAAAGTTTTTTAGATCAGTTGAATTTATAAGAGCCTTTGCTCCTCTACAAATTAAATCATCATTTCCAGAAAATTCACTCCCTTTACAAATACTCCCTCGTAAAACAGCTATAGGCCTATGTAATTTTTCTATTACAAAATTAGCCGCGTGCATTGAACCGCCATCAATGGATGTTTGCCCCACTATTACCTGATCACTTAAAGACGCTTGGAGCTTATCTCTAGCAATTAACTGGTACTTACTTGCCCTATTTCCTGGCGGGTACTCACTAACCAAGCAACCTCCTTGCTCCAAAATATGGTTCGCTAGGGATTTGTTTTGTTTTGGATATACTTCATCTAAACCATTCCCTAGGACAGCAATGGCTACGCCTTGATTTTGTAAGCAACCTTGATGAGCAGCTGTATCACAACCGAGCGCTAATCCGCTAAGTACAGTAATATTTTGTTTAGCAAAACGTTCACCAATTCGATGCATCGACTGATAAACCCAGTTATTAGGCTTTCTAGTACCTATTAATGCAATTATTTGATTGTCATTTAAAACACTCTTGTTCCCTTTAACATAGAGAATTAAGGGGGGTAACACTGACGAGGATAATAGTCGCTTCGGAAAATCATGATCTTGTTCACTTAATACAGAAATATTATGTTCCTTACATTTCTGTAATATCTCTTTGGCTTTTACATATGCAGTCTCGATATCTTCTATCGCGGGTATTTTTATTCGCTTATGCTTCTCTGCAAGTGAGCTAATTAAATTAAGCAAGGACTCATGATCAGTAATTCTTTCTAAGTCATTTGAGGCAATTAATTTCCTTGCTGATACAGTTCCCCAACCAGGCAAGTTTAGTAATGCAATTTTAATAAATTTAATGTCCATAATATACCGTAGCCCCTAAAGCATACTTACTAACCAGAGCCGCACCACCCATTTTTAGCATTTGAGCACCTGCAACCAAAGTGGCACCACTTGTAGTTACATCATCTAGCAACAGAATGCGCCTACCTTTAATTAGGTGTTGATTTTGTAAAGCCATAGTCTTCATATGAGAGTCAATGCTACTGCGGTTTCCTGCACAAGATCTATCGCGGGATGTCGCTCTAATTAAGCACTCTGTACCATCAACAATGCCTAGTTGTTTAGAAATGATTTGGGATGCTAGTCTAATTCCATTCTGCGTTTCACATGCATTACTTGAAGGTATTGAACAAATCATATCGATAACAGGAAGTTTGCCAATGATTTCATCAACAATTTTCTGTATTGCATCATTATTCTTATCTTTCAGGCGTATGATTAATCGGCTAATCCTAGTGTGATTAGGGTTAGGCTCGCGTCTGATAGAAACAGGATGGTATGGAAAAAAGTTTTTAACTTTGTGTTCGCGACGATAACGGTCATATAAAGTCATGCCGTCACCTGTTTGCTTATTAAAGCCATAATTTCTTCTCAAAAAATTAAGTTGAGTTGATTTTATGGTTTTAGAAACTTTATGGGGATAATGTCCTTTAATTGTCCCGTAAGAAATATTGTTTTTTAATTATTAGGAAAGCACAAGGGGTATAGGTAGCGTTCTAAATTTACAATAAACATATCTAAGTCTGACTCCTTATGCTTTAAATTTGGATATTTAAAGTTGTTGCTAGGGCTGTCTTGAGCTTGAACAAACCAAAGCATTCGGTAAAGAGAAGTTTGGAAAAATGCATCATACTCTGCGTTTTTCGGAGGTTTGAATTTCAGGTCTTCTTGTAATGAGTTAATGAGTTTATCGTAATAACAGTCCTTTTCATCCGAAAGGATTTTAACTTCTTGGTAGTAACTGTTGAGCGTTTCATTAATTGATTCATAATGAATTTCTTCTTCACGAATAGGTTCAGCTAACAAAGGTAGTAACAGCCTTTCAAATGGAGCAAGTTCGTTTTTACCTTTAAAAGTGGCTCGCATGTGTATTAAAAGTATAAATGCTAAGAAACTTTCAGGTATAGATGCAAATATCCTACGATTATGTGCCGCCCAGTTTCGACAGCTATTTAAGACCTTTACAAGGGCATACCATTTTCTATGTTCTCTTTTTTCTATTTTTTCAGCCGTTTGATCCCAGTTTTGAACTAATGACCTAAGTAGCAATTTATAATAGACCTGTTTTTTTTCTTTCTTAGGCTCTCTCATAGGTAGTATTAATTCGAGTAAAGACAGGTAATTATCAAAGTAATCATTTTTATAAATTTCATGATCAAATGCCCATTGCTGAGAAAACCTAGTTATATGTGTCTTTTTATCAAGAGCAGGTTTGAATTGCTTTGATGCTAAAAAAACTCCTCGTCTCAAAGCAAAGTACTGGTTGTTATTCATACCTTCAATGATGCGTTGCAATTTAGTAGTTTCAGATTTATTTAGCATTTGAGGCATAGTAATTTTTGCATGACTAAATGCTTCCTTGATAGTGTTTAATTCTTCACCATGATTAGAACAAAAAATTACATTCTCTTTTGGGAACCCTAGGTTATTTAAAAGTTCTGTATATAGGTGATAGCCCGCAATCTTTTTCAACTCTGCTTTTGCTTCATTAATTTTTAATTCATGGTCGTAATCTTCCGCATTTAGGTACTCCCATTCACTTAATAGCCCTATAACCTGACTTTCTTCATAGTCTTTTAGATAGTCGCCATGGCAGGGTAGATCAATATCTAAAACAACATAATCAACATCACTTAACTTATTATTAATAAAGCGATAGCCATCGAAAAAACTAGTTTCTATAAATATCCCATATACCTTCAACTGCTCTCTTAATATCCGCGCATCTTCCGATAGGTCTTGAATCGTGACACCTAATGAGTGCAAATATTTACCAAAAACAGCTTCTGTAGTTGACCTAGTCGAGTTATCTCCAGGAAAGTCTTCTACCCATAAAAAATTAGCCACTATTAGTCTCCAGTAAAAAATAATGATTGCGGTAACTGAATTTCAGTTACACAAAACTCAGTAGAATCAGCTTCGCACGTAAATGAAAAGGTTCCTCCAAGCATTTCAGTTAATCGTTTAATAAAAAAATGTCCTTTACCACTGCCTTTACTGTTACTACGCTCCATTCTCGAACTGGGTGTTGAACATGTAAAGCAAATATTATCATCCATCATAAAGTACTGAAGAGTCACCGGTGCATGCGTCTCTGAACTGTAATATTTAAAAGCATTGGTCAAAACTTCACTGAAAATTATTGTCAAAAGAGAGCTCTTAGTTTCAAAGGGGTTAAAGTGAATATTTAAATCTTCTAGTCCTTTTATTTCTAACTCAAAAAAAAAGTTTTTCGTAAAACTTAAAAGCCCACACTTCTCTTCTTTATGTTCATATTCAAGGAATTTTGACGAGAACGTTTTCTGTAGTTCCAGCTCTTGAAGTGCATAATTGTATGCCCACTCTCTTTCATCAACTGAAATATCAATAATATCTTGTTTTTTTGCATAACACAGATAATGTTGATGTATTGTGTTCATTTTGTTTGCTGAAGTTAGGTGGCCAATCACATACTCTAATGAATAAAAGAGTACATCTTTGATTGATTGAGACCCAGAGATATCCACTTTGATTTTTTGTTTAAATTCATCAGGGGAAGTTGAAATCATGCTAAATGTATTCAATAGCCCACGCATTGTCTCTAAGGATCGTAGAAAACGGACTTGGTCCAAACAACCATTTTGGAAATTAAAATCGAGAGAGTCTAAAGGACCTCGAAATTTATGTGCAAACATTGCCATTAAGTCTTCTAATTCTAAGCGATGTTTCGTTTCAGTCTCAATTAGCTTTTGTTTCTCAAAGGCCAGTTTCCTTTCATCCTCTAATGATTTGTCTTTTAACGCTATTTCATTATCATTTGAGACTCTTAAATTATATTCATACCTCGCTAAAAAAAAAGAAAAAATGACACTAAAAAAGATGAATTCTAATAAAACTTTAGAATAATGTTTTGCATCTGTACTGGTAGGGGAAAGATCTTGATGCCACCAATAGGCAATTTGTTCGCTGAATGATCGGGAGTTACGTCTAACGTAATAAATGCGCCCAATAATTTCATCTTCTAATTGAGGGTGTCCCTTTTTTAATAAAGTTTTTCTCGTAGCATTTTTTGGTGCCTCATAACCGGTTTCTTGAAAAACAGGGGCCGGCGACCTAAGAAAATCATAAAGTGATTCCTTGTATTTTTTTGTTTTAATAAAATACTTATCTAGCCACCAAGACTTAGATTTATTATCGACACTATAGTTGGTTTTGAATAAAATATGCTCATTTTCACAGTCTCCTATTTTCTTTTTGCAATCAGTTACGACAAAGCTAAACAGCCCATATGCGGAGTTTAATAAAGTTTGAATTTCGTGCGTGTTCCCTGAATTAATTAAATAAGAGGCTTTAAATGCAAAACTAGAAAATGCTACATTTGACTCCACTGTTTGTACTGCATAAATAGTCCCTTGTTCTTTTCCTGTTCGTTCAGGACCTCCCCAGTAATTTGTATGAATTTGCATAATTGCAATCCATCCAAGCCCTATTCCAACAGGAATGGCAAAACACATCCATTTCAATAGCAGTAATAAATATAGCTTTATATTTAATTGCTTATTCATCATCACAGTAATCTGATTTGATATTTGAATAGACGAAACAAACTTCTGCGTCTGTGATTGGCTCTCGTGATTGTTCAGACATAAAAAGACTTAACCTTTCTTGACACAATTTATTGCCTTGGCAAAGTTGATGGGCTTCTACATGTGTTTTCTCTGACTCATTTTTATTTTGTATAGGTTCCGATATATCACTTGTTGAAACTGAACAACTAACAATGAATGCTAAAGATAGCAGTACCAGTACTGAATGATGCATTTTTAATATCTCCAAAAGTTCTCTGCGTGTAGCTATTATGCTTATTTGTAGCTATGAAATGTATTGCGTCCCTCAAAAGTCCCATCATATATAAGTAATAATAAGATAAACTTACTGAATTTATTATCACCCTCAATACCCCAGTGAAACAAGCGATCCAGTTCATTTATAATCAACTACCAAAGCATGCTGAAGAAGGAAATTATAGCCAAATAGTATCAACAGAACAGCTAGAGAGTGACCTTTTATCTATCTATCCAGATTATAAAGGTACTGCATCATTTATAATTCAGTTTACTGAGAAGATGTTTATAAGTTTTTCGTTACTTGATACATCGCATTTAGCTTCTAATGAATGGAGGTTTGTTTCATTTCCTGCTTACCTTTTTTCTCAATCGGTATTACTAACTTGGTGTGACTCTAATCAGTCATGGTTTCCTGAGTCATTTTGGTATCCAGAGCAGCCTGAAACCGTAAAAAATAAGCAAAGGAAAATACTTAATGAACTAGAAACAAGGAGAGTTGAATTACATAAAGAACAAACAGCACCTCCTATTCGGTTTGTTCATGTGGCTTGGGCTTTTATAAAACTAGATGGTGATTTTCTACTTTTTCATAGGGAAGATGCTCATCGCTCTGACGCACCTAATTTTGTCCCTATTGGTGGAAAGCTACATACCTTTGATCTCAATGACCTTACGCAAGAAAGTGCTTTAGTAGCAATTCAACAGCCAGCAAATAATTTAACTAATTGCGGACTACTAAAAACAATCATTCGAGAAATTGAAGAAGAAACTGAATTGCTACCTAATATTGATTATCAGCATAAAGAAATTCTTGAGTTAGCGCCATATCGCAAAGTTGAGGGTGCAGGCTCAAAGCATGCTTACACAGAGTATGATTTTAAGTGCTTCCATATATCTTTAACCCAACATGGTTTCTTTAAAATCCATAATAAGATTAGGACGTCGAATAGCTTTTCAACTTTTACTGCGTCCGAAATGGCTAAAGGTTCTTCTGCAAAAGGAGAGAAAGCGTATCTCAGTGCTATCAATTCACACTTTTCTTACAACGATGAAGATGTAACAGATTGGTTACTAAAGATCCCTGAAAGCTATATTGATCAATATCAAGTAACTAAAGATAAAGACACTATTGTTTTTCCATACGAGATTAAACAAAGTTTAAGGTTAGGGAAAACAGGTAAAGAACAAACTATTGCACATAACTTAAATGAAGGTGAGAAAAACTGGCTTCTTGCTTTAGCCTGGCATGCAAAGAATCTAAAATTTGAAACTACGGCGGAAGAAATATTATTATTACCGCACGGGTGGATTACATTTTATGATCCGGCATCAGTAGATGTCATAAGATCATTATCTGAAAAACTGGGCACACTTGGCTTTAGCAACATTGAATGGGGGGATGAAAATCAATGTCGCTTATCCATGACACCTGATACAGTCTTTTTTAATGAAGATTTATATAGCTGTGAATTGTCAGTCAATAAACAAGGTTTTGAGTATTCTCTTGTCATTTCCTGTAACTCAATAACTCTGCCAATTGGTAAGACCAAAAGACAGTGCGTAGAAATAAAAACCACTGAAAATATTTTCGACAAATTAAAAGAGTTAAAAAATAATCAAGAGCTAAATACATACACAAATGAAAGTTTAGCAAAACAGATGAGACGAATTGAGCCTGACGTGCAAAAAATTGGTTTAAGGAAAATCCTTAGAATTTCTAATAACCTCTATAAATTTAGCTGCCTATGACTCTGTATAAGTAAACATCTTTGTGTCACTACCTATGCTAAGCTCCTATAATAAAACGATAAAGAGGTCTTGCAAAAAATGCGCCTAATACTTATAGCTCTAACTCTTATCAACTTCTCGGCTAATGCTGCTGATGTTCAAAGGTTAGATTATGAAGGCTTCACTGTTTGGATAGACTGCGAAAAACGTGGAGCAGTTAAGTTTCAATACAACGCTCAACGCGATACAGGTAATTTCAAACGAAAAAAGAATTTCTATTATGACCCCAGTTTATCAAGAAGCTGCCAGCAAACATCAACTAAGTCCTATAAGAAAAAAGGGCAACGGTATGATAGAGGGTACTTGGTACCAGCTAATCACTTAGACTATTCTAAGAAAGCTATCAAACAATCCAACTACATGACTAACATTTTACCTCAAGCAGCTAATATGAATCGCGGTGCTTGGTATATGACTGAAGAAATTACAGAATGTTACCGTGATATTGATGAGTTGTTAGTTATTGGAGGTGTGATTTGGGGGAATAACCCTGATGATGACTTTTACGTTGAATCACATAGTGTTGCTACACCTGATTACTTCTGGAAAGTTATCATCAGAAATGACAGGGTAATCGCATGGATTATAAAAAACGAGAGTACCGCTACACGAAAACAATTGGATGATTACCTAGTCTCAGTTTCTGATATTGAACGTAAAACTGGAGAATCTATCCCTGTAGCTGATTACTTAAAATACGATAAACCTCGTCAATCATGGATAATCCCACAGGGATGTAACAAGGGGTAATAGAATGGGTAAATATAGAAAGTATAGGCAGAAAAATCACTATAATTCACAAGCGTTAGATCATGTTTTAGCTTTTAAAGCACTTGAAAACAAACTTGGACCTGCGGTCACTGATGTAAAGAAGTCTTTTTTCAATCTATCCTCTGGCAAGTTAGATCAACTTCTTCTGATTTATAAGGAAGAGTATGGCTTTAAGCCGTATGAATATGCTCTACAGACAATACCAAAATGGAGAGATGGAAGAACAAAAATGTCAGGCCAAACTATGGAAAGGTTACTTAACCTTGTACCAAAGTTTTTAACAGACGATGAAAGGTTTGAAATAACAAAATCTGTATGCGAACATTTTTCAAATGAAAGATTGACTACAGAATATGTCAATATAGATTTAGAAAATATTGATACAGGATTGATTGAATTAGAGAGAAAAATACTTAAATTTCATTCGCCAGAAATAATTAAATCAATTCCAGAAAAAGTGGTTGAAGTTGCTGTATGGCTTAATGATAATGACTCAATTGCCAGTCGTGCTTTAATTGCAAAAGTTGAAGGACACATAGCCCATGAAACAAAGATTTATGGCTTAGAATCATTAGAAGAAATAAGAAATATTTTACTTTCAGGAAAGATAGACTCTTATAGAGAGTCGTTTCAATTCCCTAATGGCATTCTTTATGTTACGGCTTTTAAAAAAAGTAAATGCTTTATAGCAACCTCTGTATATGGTGATAGCTTTCACCCGAAGGTCTTAGATCTAAGAAAAATCAGAGATAATGTGCTTTTAAAAAAAACATATGGAAGAGAGTTTATTTATCGGTATTATCTGTATGGCGAGTTAGTTGCCAATCAAATTGAAAAAAGCTCTCTAGCACTTAAGTTATCAAGGTTCATGTTAGATAATATTATTAATATCTACAATAGGTGAAGTTATATGGATAAAAAAAACAAAAGTAATGAGCTAATGAATGTTGATGATCAACATAGTAAAAATATTACTCCAGCTAATTTGCTTGATCATGCCTTAAATAACTTATCACAAGATCAATTAAACAGCCTTTCTGAGAGAGCTGCCAATATGGCTTTAGATATCAAAGGAAAAGAGCAGTATTCATTGCTTAAAGATGGCGAGTCACAGAAACAAACACGTGACCATATAGATGCATTTGATGGCGTAAAAAAAGAGAGTATTACAACAAGGCATGTTGTTAAGTCAGAATTTGAGACAGCTACAGGTAAACGTACAATAGAAAGTAAAAAAGGAGCAGCCTGTTTTGTGGCAACAGCAGCGTATAATTCATCAGATCATAAAACAGTTATTACTCTGAGGAACTGGAGAGATTCTTCATTAAGTAATTCTAACTATGGTCGTAAATTTATAAATTGGTATTATAGGACAGGTCCTGATTTAGCAGAAAAACTAAATAGATATCCTTATTTGAAGCCATTTATTAGGGTTAGTTTGAATTGTTTTTCTTTAGTTTTTATACGAGAAACGAGGAAAAGTTAAATATGATGTCAGGCTTATGGCTCTATTTATTTAATAAATAACTAAAATACTCTGCTTTAGTCATGCCAGCATCTTTAGCCTTGTCAGTAAACAATTCCATATCTTCGGGGGAGATCATTATATCTAACCGCGTCTTTTCTGCTTTCTGCCGTTCTCTATATGCCTTTTGTCGTTCTGAGTTAGTCTGGCCATAATGTAATATTTCGTTCTTTGTAGGGGTAGTAGGCACATAGCTGTCATAAGGGTCCACAAGTAATAAACTAAATTCTGGAAAGTGGATTATCTCAGAACGAACACTTTTGGGGGTTCTTCCACTGAACCCCTAACTGACTCTATCGATACATCGACGCCTGCTGGACGTTTTTTCTTTCATGTGATGGCATCTTTATCAGAAATGGAACGTGAACTTTTGATTGAGCGTACTCAGAAAGGCTTAGCAGCGGCCAGAAAAAGGGGGCGTGTTGGAGGTAGAAAACGACTAATGACACCAGCTAAAATAGATTCTGCAAAAAAACTACTTGCTGCCGGATCATCACCAAAAGAGGTGGCAGTCAACTTAGGTATTTCCGTTCCCACACTTTATCGGTGGCTTCCCGCATCTGAAAGGGAAAATGAATATTTCCTTAGACCATATTTACGGACGAATGTGCACAGTACCCTTCAGTCCGTGGTTTCTTGAAGTTCATCGCGAAGCCATCCCTGGCAGTGGTGGTAAGCATCCATGCTAACCACCTCGTAAGTTCTGTGTGCTTAAACCGCAAATCGTCCGTTCCGGCTTAAAAGCAAAGCGTCCCTGCCCTGCTTTTAAACACTCCACTCCCGAATTGCTTAATTCAATATTTACCTGAAACTCATCATGCTGCCATCCGTGGCAAAACGGTACAGGCATCCATGCCAGTACCGATCAAAGTCTTATATGCTTTACTAAATTGGTGCCTGTTCAAAGAATGAACTACTCCTAGTTTATATTCATTGGAAAGTATGAATTTTATAAACGAGAGCATGTTTTTATAATTCAATGACTTGTAAAAAATATCAGTGCATATTTGAAAATAGATATTTCGGCTACAGATCATGAGTAGCAAAGGCTACAGAAGGTTGCTGTGACAAACCGTTCTTTTAGTTAATTACCCCCAACATGAAATGAAATATCTTGTTATTAACAAAGGATATGCTTCGATTAATTGTTTTAAGTTTGTTGCTACATATTCAAATGAGAAGATGTAGCAACATTATTCCCCAATGCATTTATATTAATAATTTAATTTTTTCTATTCTTCATTCTCAATAAACTCCTCATCTTCTTCTTCAGTATCTAGATCGTCATCCCCTGAGATAATTTCTGTGATAATCGATCTCGGAACTTTTCGATAATTTTCAGTTACAGATACCTCAATAACTACTAGATTATCCCCTAAATCTACAACTATATAGCCCCAGTCCAAAGCTGAATCTATCACCTTGTAAATAAATGAATCTTGTAGCTTTTTTCGACCAGCTAGTTCTGTGAACCCTGATCTTGTAATTTGATATCGCCCTCTTTTTTTTCCACCGAATTTTTCTTCATATATATCAGAGAGCATTTCTGCCATTTCTTCTGCTGTCTTTCTACTCATATCATTATCTCCAATTGGTGTGCTGAAAATTACAGCCACATAGTTAGCTAGATTTATAATTACAGGAAAATTATATACAAAAATAATCTATAGATCAATTTAATATTTAAAAATAAACTATAGATTGATAATAGTCACCTATGGATGCCTTTTATTAAAAAACATGAATTCTCAATTTCTCCAGATAATTTAATTCAGTCTGTTTGCCATAACGAACCCGCACATATAACTGGGTAATATACGCAAAACTATCTGCCAAATCTGGCAGTTCGGTGCTTACTCGTAATGCAAAATCATTGGGCCCTTCATTTGCCTGCCTAATCAAGCCTTTTTTTGCTAACTTTCGACACGCTTTGGCGTAATAAGACTGAGCTTTATCCAGGACTGGCGGTTGCTTACGGAACACATAGATAGCTAAGAACGCTGTTACTAATGCAATTAATGCAAGCAACCAGTAGAGCATCACTTTTAATGAGTCAATTCCTAATCCTGATAGAAAGCTAAGCTGTTGTTTGCTGTTATAATTAATAATCCAGCGATGCCAGCTGTAATCAATACTACTCCATAGACTACGAGCACGCTTCAGTAATGAGATGGTTCGGCTGTCCAATTGGATGGGAGCAAAACTCACCCTATTATTGGCTATCTGCTGTTCAATATTAACATCCCGCTCTATCCGCTCAGGTGCTATCGCAGTAGTTGGGTCATATCTTACCCAGCCTTTTCCCGGTAACCACACTTCCGCCCAGGCGTGGGCATCAAACTGGTGGACAACCACCGTCTTGTTTATCGGGTTTACCTCGCCCCCCTGATATCCCGCCACCACTCTCGCCGGCACACCGGCTGCGCGCATCATAACGACGAAGGCGTACGCATAGTGCTCACAGAATCCCCGCCTTGTATCGAATACAAAACGGTCCATCGGATCGACATCGCCCAGCAGCGGCGGACGTAAAGTATAGACAAACTCCTCGTTAAAGAAGTAGGACAGTACGGCGTTAACAAAGTCGCGATCTGAGTCACTCTGCTGATGGAGCGTCTTTGCGAACTCCGTCAGCCTTGGGTTAGCGCCAGCGGGCAGCGCCAGCTCGACACGTCGCCGCCAATCGGACAGCTCGGGTTCCAGCACCGTGTCCGGCCAGGAACTGACCCTGTAGAAAAACTCGTCCTCCACTGGAACCGGCGAGTAAAGCCGATAGTCCGGTGCCCTCAGGATAGAGCGAGGCCCCGGTACCGCATAGCGCAAGCCATACAGCCAATTCTGCTGGGTTGGCTCCAATATCACGC
>ENA-OSET01004450-OSET01004450.1-sediment-metagenome-genome-assembly--contig:-NODE-4450-length-12386-cov-15.638313_pt1 | contig 12386 bp, 10 predicted proteins | sample MGYA00237882_ERZ534229 | MGnify/ENA primary metagenome ERZ534229 (study PRJEB26408, sample SAMN06266212) | sediment metagenome | isolation source: Hudson Canyon methane seep mesocosm | place...
TTGATAATGAGCAATTTTTGCAGCTAATTGTTTGTTTTGTTGTGGCTGACGCAATACCACCAACACACCTTTACCTGCTTGCTGTATTTGCGTCATCACTTTTGCTAAAGGCCAATGACTAGGTTCACGTGTTGCACCTAAGAGATCACCTAATGGGTCTGCCATATGTACACGTACCAATACTTCTTCATCAGGATTTATGTCTCCTGCCACCATCGCCAAGTGTACTTGTGCATTAACGGTATCTTGGAAACTGTATAACTGGAAATCCCCATACTGAGTTGGCATATGACATTGTGACAAGCGACTCACTGTCATTTCATTTTCTAAACGATAGCTGATTAAATCAGCAATGGTGCCAATTTTTACATCATGTGTTTGAGCAAATTGTTCTAAGTCTGGACGACGCGCCATACTGCCATCTTCATTAAGAATTTCAACAATCACCGCCGAAGGGTCTTTACCAGCAAGTTGTGCTAAATCACAACCGGCTTCGGTATGGCCAGCACGTGTTAATACACCACCAGCTTGTGCTTTTAATGGAAAAATATGTCCTGGCTGCACAACATCTTCAGGTAGAGCATTTTCACTCACCGCCGCTTGAATGGTTAATGCGCGATCAGCAGCAGAAATTCCAGTAGTAACACCTTGAGCCGCTTCAATCGAAACAGTAAAGTTAGTTGCATAAGGTGTTTGATTATCCGAAACCATCAACGGTAACCGTAATTGTTTGCAGCGTTCATCCGTCAGGGTTAAACAAATCAGACCTCGACCAAACCTCGCCATAAAATTAATTGCTTCGGCAGTCACACATTCTGCCGCCATGACTAAATCACCTTCATTCTCACGATCTTCATCATCCATAATGACGACCATTTTTCCTTGTCTTAAGTCATCGAGAATTTCAGCAGTGGTATTTAATTTCATTTTTTGTAGCCTGTTATTGATCTTGAATGTAGTTTGTACTTATTCAGTGCAAACCTTTCTAGATAAATCCGTGTTTAACTAAAGTATCACGGGTGATAGTAGAATTTGTCTCTGGCAATAAACGCTCTAAATAACGCGCAATCAAATCTACTTCAAGATTCACCTTGCTGCCTACTGCATAGCTACTCATAATTGTTTCTTGCATCGTATGTGGAATGATATTTACTTCAAACCAATTGTCACCAACATTATTGACCGTCAAACTCACACCATCAATGCAAATCGATCCTTTTTCAGCAATATAGCGGCTAAGCTCTGCTGGCATTTCAAAACGAAACTGTATCGATCTAGCTGATTCTTTCAGCGAAAGTACACTGCCTAACCCATCAACATGACCACTGACAAAGTGACCACCTAAACGTTCACCTACGGCCAATGCTTTTTCCAGATTCACCTCTGAACCTGCTTTGGTATTTCCAAGGCTAGTTCTATCTATACTTTCACGAGAGACATCAAACGTTAAAATAGCTGCGTTAATATTAACGACGGTCAAACACACACCGTTAATCGCAATGCTATCGCCCAGAGCAACATCGCTGAGGTCTAACTGTTGCGTTGCCACTTGTAAACTTAGATCGCCGCCTTTGGGTTGCACTGTTTCTATTTTGCCAATTGCAGCAATAATGCCGGTAAACATATCTTTAAGTTTCCTTTTTAATTGGTTTTGCCGTAATTCGCCAATCTCGACCAACGGGGCTTATATCAAGAATATCTAACTCAAGATTTTGTGCCATCATTGTTATTTCAGGTAAATGGAATAAACCGTTTGCACCATTACCCATTAATTTTGGGGCCATATAGATCACCAATTCATCAATCAACTGCTCAGACAATAAAGCACCATTTAATACCGGGCCAGCCTCAACCATTACCTCGTTAATTCCCTGAGAGGCTAAATGTGTCATCAAAGCCGTTAGATCAACCTTCTCATCCTTGCTTGGCAACTTGATAATATCGGCCGTTAAACTCGAGGGTTTATCAGCTATCGTAGCAATTAATACTTTGCCTTTATCATCAAATAGTCCGGCATTACTCGGTGTACGTAATTGACTATCAACGACAATACGTAACGGTTGTCTAACCGCTGTATTTTCTGGATACCAATCAGCACCCTTCGGTCGTACCGTTAATGCTGGATCATCTGCTAACACCGTAGCAATGCCCGTTAAAATGGCAGAGCTTCTAGCCCGCATTTTTTGTACATCAAGTCTAGCATCAGGTCCGGTGATCCATTTACTTTCACCGCTTGCCATAGCGGTACGACCATCTAAACTCATTGCCAACTTACTGCGAACATAAGGGCGAGATTTTCGCATCCGCTGGCAAAAACCTGGGTTAATCGCTTCAGCTTGTTGTTCTAGAATACCTACCGTGACTTCGATACCTGCGGCTTTTAATTTAGCAATGCCTGTTCCTGCAACCACAGGATTAGGATCTTGCATCGCTACAAAAACGCGCTTAATGCCAGCGTTAATAAGGGCATCAGCACAGGGAGGAGTTCGACCAAAATGACTACATGGCTCTAAACTGACATAACAGTCTGCTCCAGTTGCTTGTTCGCCTGCCGCTGACAATGCATTGATTTCAGCATGAGGTTCACCAGTTCGTTGGTGCCAACCTTCTCCTACAATCAGGTCATCTTTTACAATGACACAACCAACTCGAGGGTTCGGACAGGTTGTAAAAAGCCCACGTTCCGCTAATTGCAGAGCATGAGCCATATAACGTTCATGTTTAGACATGGTTAAGACTTGTTTTGACGATCCTTGCAGCGTGGACATACGTGTGCTCCATCTTCATGCAACCAACCAAGCTTCAGCGCATCGTCTAAAGAACCTTCATACCAAGAGCGCCCATCGGTCAATCGTCGACCTTCAACATCGCCGCGCTGAGTATGTCTTGTTTGTTCAATATAACGAATTCCCTGAGGGTTGCATATATCGCAAAAGATAATGACTCTAAGCACCTTAATTATCCTTAGTTATAAGATCGGTAGAATTTTCCATGCGTTCAATTTCTTCACGAAAGGCATTAACATCTTGAAAGCTTCGATAAACGGATGCAAAGCGTACATAAGCCACTTCATCTAACTCACGCAACGCATCCATTACCCAATCACCCACTAGAAGACTTTCGACTTCTCGTTCGCCGGTTGCACGTAGGCGATGAATTATGCCTTTTACTGCCGTATCAACCGCATCAATACTAACCGGTCGTTTTTCTAAAGCGCGTAAAAAACCTGCTCGTAATTTATCTTCGTCAAAAACAGCGCGAGATTGATCACGTTTAATCAATCTCGGCAAAGTAAGTTCAGCTGTTTCATAAGTAGTGAATCGTTCATTACATTCACCACACATACGCCGTCTGCGAATTGCGTCACCTTCCGCCGAAAGACGAGAGTCGATTACTTTAGAATCTTCAGCACCACAAAATGGGCAACGCATGTTATGTCAGCCTGTTATGAATAAACGGGTAAACGCTGACATACAGCCAGCACTTTTTCTTTAACATTATTCATCACCGTTTCATCACCACGGCTATCAATAACATCACACATCCAGTTTGCTAAATCAGTACACTCTTGTTCCATAAAACCACGTGTTGTCACAGCAGGCGTACCCACACGGATACCTGAAGTAACAAATGGTGATTGCGGATCATTAGGTACCGCATTTTTATTCACTGTAATATTAGAATCACCCAGCCAAGCATCCACTTCCTTGCCTGTTAAACCCGCTTCGATGAAGCTAACTAAAAACAGATGGTCATCGGTGCCTTTAGAAACCACATCATAACCACGTTCTAGAAAGACAGTGGCCATCGCACGTGCATTTTCAACAACTTGTTTCTGGTAGGTTTTGAATTCCGGCAACATGGCTTCTTTAAATGCAACGGCCTTAGCAGCAATCACATGCATCAACGGACCGCCTTGGAAACCGGGGAATACCGCAGAGTTCAATTTTTTCTCAATTTCCGCATTGGCTTTTGCCAAGATCAATCCGCCACGTGGACCGCGTAATGTTTTATGCGTCGTTGTGGTCGTAACATCAGCAATTTGAACTGGACTTGGATAGACACCTGCAGCAATTAAACCTGCAACGTGAGCCATATCAACTAATAAATAGGCACCAATTGAATCCGCAATATCACGGAAACGTTGCCAATCAACAATACGCGAATAGGCAGAGAAACCAGCAACTACCATTTTTGGTTTATGCTCGTTAGCTAAGCGCTCAACTTCATCATAATCAATTTCACCCGTTTCAGTGTCGAGACCATATGAAACAGAGTTATAAATTTTACCGGACGCACTGACCTTAGAACCATGAGTTAAGTGACCACCGTGTGCCAAGCTCATACCTAAGATAGTATCGCCTGGTTGTAACAAGGCTAAGTAAACGGCTGCATTGGCTTGTGAACCAGAATGTGGTTGCACATTGGCATAATCTGCACCAAATAACTCTTTGGCTCGATCCATTGCTAATTGTTCGGCTTTGTCTACATATTCACAGCCACCGTAATAACGTTTGCCAGGGTAACCTTCTGCATACTTATTGGTTAAAGAAGAGCCTTGGGCTTCCATAACGCGTGGACTGGCATAGTTTTCAGAAGCGATCAGCTCAATATGATCTTCTTGACGTTGATTTTCTGCTTCAATCGCTTGTAGAAGCTCATCATCAAAACCAGCAATGGCCATGTTTTTCTTGTACACAGTATTCCCCTGTTTCTACTGTAAAATAAGGGCATATTCTATATCACTACGTCATAAGCTTCTATGGCATAGTGCTTTTTTTATTGACACAAAGTGGAATCAATCAACCATGAAAATAGCATTATTAGGTACAGGCTTGATGGGACAAGCTTTAGTTGAGCATTTACTTAATGAAAATCAACAAATAACGGTATTTAACCGTAGTGCTGAAAAAACATCAAAATTACTCGACTTAGGTGCCAATGGTGCAACAACTGCGCAAGATGCACTTAAAGATAGTGACTTTGGCATCTTAATGTTGAGTGATGCTAATGCGATTAACGAGGTTCTTGATCAGATTGCCATTGAAACATTCAATGACAAAGTCATCATTCAAATGGGTACTATCGCACCAGAAGAATCTCGGCAACTAGCTAAGCGAATCACAGAGTCTGGTGGCCGCTATTTAGAATGCCCCGTTTTAGGCAGCTTACCTGAAGCAAGAACCGGTACATTAATACTGATGGCCGCAGGTTCTGAAAGTGATTATCAATCCGCATTACCTTTACTCCAATTAATTGGTAAAGAGCCTAAATACATCGGTAATACGGGGCAAGGTGCTACCGTAAAACTAGCCATGAACCAGTTAATCGCCGGATTAACCTCTAGCTTTGCCTTGAGCCTAGCTTTAGTCGAAAAAGAAGGCATACAAACTGAACAATTTATGGAAATTGTGCGTGACAGTGCCTTATACGCACCCACTTTTGATAAAAAACTCGACCGTATGTTAACAAGAGATTTTGCCAACCCTAACTTTCCAACCAAGCATTTAGCCAAAGATACGAAACTATTTTTAAAAGTAGCCAATCAACTTGGCCTAGAGACTTGTGCATTAGAAGGAATAAGCCGACTATTAGAGATATCCTTATCACAAGGACTTGCAAATACTGATTATTCAGCACTGTTTTCAGCGGTGATAGAAAAGCAATAATGCAACACTCAACACTCAACACTCAACACTCAACACTCAACACTCAAAGTAGTCTAGATATATCAAAAATTTAAGCATGTAACGATGCATGCCAAGGAGTTTGAGATGGAATCACTCTTTAATTCAACGGGATTCATGCCACATGGCATGTGTTTTCAGTGGCGTGAAGATATTCTATTTACCCATGTCATCTCCGACCTTGCCATTGGCTTATCCTATTTTGCTGTAGCAGCAGGCCTACTTTACTTTTTCTTAAATCGTGATGATATACCCTATAAAAAATTCGTCATTCCGTTTGGAATACTCATTTTCATCGCGTGTGGTAGCACTCATTTCTTTAGTATCTGGACTATCTGGACCCCCGATTTTGGGACTCAAGCCGTCATCAAGGCCGTAACAGGCATTGTGTCTGTTACCACAGCAATTATCCTTTGGTATCTCATGCCGCAGATTATTGCTTTACCTAGCCCCAAACTACTAAGAACAAAAAATCAAGAACTTGAATTCGAAATTAATCAGCGCAAAATTGCGGAAGCAAAAATACAGCAACTTAATGACGTTCTTGAACAAAAGGTTAAAGATCGTTCACTGCAACTCATCTACAAATCGAATCATGACGATCTGACTGGTCTCATCAACCGTCGTGAATTTGAACGCCGTACCGAGTGGTTATTGGCAACGCTTCGTCATGGTTCTAATGAACATACGCTTTGTTATCTAGATCTCGACCAGTTCAAAGTGGTAAATGATAGCTATGGACATGTTGCAGGTGATGAGCTGTTACGTCAGATTAGTTCAGTGATAAAAGCATCCATGAGAGAGAGCGACACCCTCGCCCGCTTAGGCGGTGATGAATTTGGCATATTGCTAGAAAACACACCTGTTGACGACTCATATCTTATAGCTAAATCAATTAAAGAATTGATACAAAACTACAAATTTTCGTGGGAGACACATGACATCCAGATTAGCGTTAGCATGGGCATAGTACCTGTTAATATTTCCACGAACAATTTAGCAGAATTATTAAGTTCTGCTGATGTCGCTTGCTATATGGCTAAAGACAAAGGACGTAATCGTATTCAAGTTCATAATCCTAAAGATAAGGAACTTAGCGAGCGTCATAATGAGATGCTATGGGTAACTCGAATCAACCAAGCACTTGAAAATAATCAGTTCTGTCTCTACACCCAAGAAATACAACATCTCGAAGGTAGTGGACAATCGAACTATGAGTTCCTTCTCAGGCTGAGAGATGAAAAAGGAAAGATCATTGGTCCAGACACCTTCTTGCCTGCTGCTGAACGTTATGATTTGATGTCAAAAATAGATCACTGGGTGATTGATACCAGCTTGGAACTATTGGAAAACTCACCGCTCTTTTTGCAAGAAGTAGGCTATTGCTCAATCAATCTTTCGGGGCAATCATTGGCCAACAAAGATTTCCAAGATTCTGTAATTCATCAATTAATGAATTCGAAACTTCCGTTAAATAAAATCTGTTTTGAAATCACTGAAACGGCAGCCATTAGCAACTTAACGATGGCTCTCAAGTTCATCAGTGTGCTGAAAGGACTGGGCTGTCATTTTGCCTTGGATGACTTTGGTAGTGGGCTATCCTCGTTTGCGTACTTAAAAAACCTACCGGTAGATTATCTGAAAATTGATGGCCTCTTTGTCAAGGATATTGAGGATGATCCAATCGATTATGCCATGGTGAAATCAATCAACGAAATTGGCCAAGTAATGGGCATGCAAACGATTGCTGAGTATGTTGAGAACGATAAAATCAAAAGCATGTTGACCGAAATTGGTGTTAATTATGGTCAAGGATATGGCATTAGCAAACCGCACCCACTTAATGCATTGATGGCTAAGTCAAACAATGTGGTATCTATCAGAAGTTCACAGAAGAATGACTAGTTGCAGAAGACACATTGCGAACGTCAGACATACAAAGACCGAGCTTCATAATATGTAGCTCGGTCTTTTTTATTCGCTTATCAAGCACCACTAAAACAACAAGGCAATGAAATAACGTTTAAAGTTCGAAGATATCCCGCTGAATGATCGTTTCATTACGATCGGGACCTGTCGAAATAATATCAATCGGTACCCCAGCTAAACTTTCTACTTTTTGAATATAGCTTTGGGCATTTTCTGGCAGATCATCAAAGTTGGTCACACCTAACGTTGATTCCGACCAACCAGGCATATCGATATAGATCGGTTCACAGCCTTCGAACTCATCAGCGCTTAGTGGTAATACATCAACATTTTCGCCATTTCGTTGATAAGAAACACACAAACGTATAGTTTCTAAACCATCAAGAACATCCAGTTTTGTTAAACACAAACCGGTGATACTGCTGATCCAACAGGCACGATTTAACGCCACCATATCTAACCAGCCACAACGACGATCACGTCCTGTTGTTGCGCCTACCTCATGGCCTTTATCAGCTAAATACTGGCCGATTTCATTAACTTCACCTGCGTCATCAAGTAATTCTGAAGGGAAAGGACCGGCACCAACACGAGTCGCATAGGCTTTAGTAATGCCCAATACATAATCAATATGACATGGACCAACACCTGCACCTGCAGCACTACCTCCTGCCGTAGTATTGGATGATGTTACATAGGGATAGGTACCATGGTCGATATCTAATAAGGCACCTTGAGCACCTTCAAACATCACACGATCACCAGCAATAGAATATTGCTGTAACAAGTGAGGTATATCAGCAATTAATGGCAATAAAACGTCACGCATTGCTAATGTTTCATCGCGAACTTTTTCAAAGCTGATTGGTTCTGCTTGATAATAATTAATCAATGCAAAATTATGAAACTGCATCACTTCTTCAAGTTTGCTAACAAAACTTTCTTTATCCAGCAAATCACCTAAACGTAGACCACGTCTAGCCACTTTATCTTCATAGGCTGGACCAATTCCGCGGCCAGTAGTGCCAATCGCACTTTTACCGCGACGCCGTTCACGTGCCTGATCTAATGCAATATGGTATGGCAAGATCAAAGGGCATGCCGCACTAATTTTCAAACGTTTACGAACTGGAACACCTTTGCTTTCCAATTCTGTCATTTCTTTAAGCAAGGCTTCTGGGCATAACACCACACCGTTACCAATCAAACACTGTACGTGTTCACGCAAAATGCCTGATGGAATCAAATGCAAGATGGTCTTTTTTCCATCGATAACTAAAGTATGGCCAGCGTTGTGACCACCTTGAAAACGTACTACTGCTGATACATTATCTGTCAGCAAATCTACCAATTTGCCTTTACCTTCGTCGCCCCACTGGGAGCCAATTACAACGATATTTTTAGCCACGTGTTTTATTTTCCTACTGCAGTCACTAACCAGTGACCGTCTTGTTGTATAAGTGTTCTTGATTCAGAGCTTTTAATACCGGGTAATTGGTACACAACCACTTCACCTTGGTTGCGTAATTCTTCAACCGCTTTATATTGTTCTGGATCATCTGACCATTCCACAGCAATAGCCATATTATTAGCTTCAGCTTTTGGTAATTGTGTCACTAGCGTTTTTAAATCTAAACTGAAGCCGGTGGCAGGCTGAGCATAACCAAAGTCTTCGCCAATATCATCGTAGCGCCCCCCCATAGCAACGGCTTGATATGAGCCTGCTTGGTAAGCAGAAAATACTAGGCCAGTATGATAGTCATAACCGCGTAACTCAGCTAAATCAAAATTGATTCTCACTTCTGGCAAACGTTGAGTTGCCATCTCGGCGATTGTCTGCAAATTGGCCAAGGCTTGTTTCACATCATCAGGTGCTTGTTTAAAGACTTGTTTAGCTTGAGCTAATACTGTGACGTCACCATTAAGTTCAGCTAAAGCCAATAACATTGCCATACTGTCGGATGATAATTGATAGTCAGTTAATAATGATTCGATTTCAGGCAATGCTTTACGTTGCAATGCAGAAAACAATTGTTGTTCTTGAGCACTGTTCAAACCTGCAAACTTAGCCAAACCTCGGTAGATAGCCACATGACCAATATCTAAGGATAAAGTCGATACGGCACCTGTTAGGTTTAAGACTGCAACCATAAGTTGCAAAATTTCCATATCACTTTCAGGCCCAGTGTGGCCATAAATTTCAGCACCTAATTGGATAGGATTACGTGATGTACCTTGCCCTTCAGGCAACGTATGTAAGACACTGCCGATATAACTCAAACGGGAAACCGGTCCTTGATCGCGTAGTTTATGTGCAGCGATTCGTGCTACTTGCGGCGTCATATCAGCACGAATACCTAATAACCGTCCTGACATTTGATCAATCAGTTTAAACGTTTGTAGGTCTAGCGTTTTGGCAGTACCCGTTAGCAGCGAATCTAGATATTCCACTAAAGGAGGCACGACAAGCTGATAGCCCCAACTTTGCATCATATCAACAAGCTTGCGACGCAATATTTCTAGCTGTGCTGCTTCTTCAGGCATTAATTCATCTATGCCTTCAGGAAGTAACCAACGATCTTTGATGTTCATCTAATCAATTTATCCAATAAAGTAGCACTACGCCGAAGATCATACTAAACAAGCCAATCATGCGTAAGTGTTGATCTTTCATACTCGCCATTTGTAGTAGAGCGCGTCTAAATACCGTCGGATTAATAAAAGGCATGATGCCCTCAATCACCAGCATCAATGCGGTCGCTATCCACAAGCTATGAATCAAATTCACAGTCACAACTTAGTTATTATTTCGAATCAGAAAATCGGTTAAAGAAGTCACCTTTAGGTTCAATGACTAAGACATCATCGCCAGAGAATACATTTTGATAGGCTGTTAAACGACGGTACAAAGAATAAAAATCTTTATTCTGTCCATAGGCCTTGGCATAAGTTTCTGTCGCTAAAGCATCACCGTTACCGCGTAATTCTTCAGCTTGACGGTTTGAATCTGCAATAATAATTGTGCTTTGACGATCGGCATCTGAACGAATTTTTTCAGCTTCTTCCGCACCTTCAGCCCGTGTTTCTTTTGCGATACGTTCACGTTCAGAGTTCATTCTAGCAAATACACGCTCATTAATTTCACTAATGAAATCAATGCGTTTTACCCGTATATTAACAAGTTCAATACCGAACGCTTTCACTGCTTCATTCGTGTTACTTAGAATATCAGCTACCATCGCCGTGCGGTCACCAGCCACCACATCTTGTACTGAACGGTTAGCAAACTCATCGCGTAAGGCATTATTAACAATATTAAAAATACGTGAAGTCGCACGAGCTCTATCACCACCCATAGCGGTGTAATATGTAGCTACGTCTTTAATTTTCCATAAAATAAATGAATCAACCAGTAGCGTTTCTTTATCGCGGGTAATGTACCGTTCAGGCTTTACATCTACCGTTAAAACTCGCGCATCAAAACGTTTTATGTCTTCAATAAAAGGGACTTTAAAATGTATGCCAGGCTGATAATCTGCACGTTCAATTTGTCCTAAATGCAACACCAAGGCACGTTGACGCTGATCCACATAAAAAACCGACATATAAAGTGCCACAAAAACTAACAGCACTAAGAAAAACACTAAATTCATACGTGTAGACATCTTAACGTCCTCCTCTGCTACGAGCACTATCCTGTGCAGACCCTGTCTTTATGCTACTACTGCTAGGTGATGGATATGTCGTCATATTACTTAAATCAATTCGTGTAGGATTTGAATTGCTGCTACCACGCATTTTGTCTAAAGGTAGATATAAGACATTGCTGCTTTCTTTAGACACATCAACCATGACTTTTTGGGTTCTGCTATAGACTGATTCCATCGTGTCTAAATACATTCGTTCGCGAGTGATCTCGGGTGCTTTTTCATACTCGTTCATGACTTGTAAAAAACGACTAGTTTCACCTTGTGCTTTCGCCAAAATCTGACTTTTATAGGCTTCAGCTTCTTGTACTACCCTGAAACCTGCTCCACGTGCCCTTGGCACAATATCATTTGCGTATGCTTCAGCTTCATTTTTCATGCGTACTTTATCAGCACCAGCTTTAACTACATCATCAAATGCAGCCTGGACTTGAGCAGGCGCTTGCGCATCAGGAATATTAAAGCTAGTCACTAATAACCCTGTGCCATAATCACTGAGCAATGATTGCAATAACTTTTCTGATTTAATGGCTACTTCCTGACGCCCTATTGTCAACACGTCATCCATCAAGGACCTACCAACCACTTCGCGAACAGCACTTTCTGTCATTTGTTGTAAGGTTCTCACAGGATTTTCAACATTAAACAAAAAGTCAGCAGGTTTCTCAACCCGGTATTGAATTTCTATTTTCATTTCAATAATGTTTTCATCTTGAGTCAGCATTAACGCTTCTGAAGCCACCATGCCAGATCGTCCAGCAGTAGAACGAAAGCCAATTTCAGCTGTGCGACTTTCATCAACATTGACCACTTCGACTGTTTGAATTGGATAAGGTATATGCCAATGAGGGCCTGACAGAGTAGTTTCTTTATATTGACCAAACTGTAAAACAACGCCACGTTCAGGTGGGTCAACAATGTAAATCCCAGATGCGAGCCAAACTACTGCAACAATAGCTGCGATAAGTCCTAAACCCAATGAACCACCACCCTCTGTTGAATCAGTATTTTTTGACGAACCACCGCCACCAAATAGTCCGCTCAATTTGCGTTGCAAATTGCG
>ENA-OSET01004451-OSET01004451.1-sediment-metagenome-genome-assembly--contig:-NODE-4451-length-12384-cov-14.385553_pt1 | contig 12384 bp, 10 predicted proteins | sample MGYA00237882_ERZ534229 | MGnify/ENA primary metagenome ERZ534229 (study PRJEB26408, sample SAMN06266212) | sediment metagenome | isolation source: Hudson Canyon methane seep mesocosm | place...
TGTATCACCCATATATACCATGGGGGGATTTCGCCAATATGGATATTACTTAAGCGCAATAATGGCCATGCCAATACTAAAACTATAAACATCATTGTTGAATTAATAGTTATACGAGCGATGTTTGGCCAGAAGTAGGTTCTTACCTGAAAAGGCTTTTTCTGAATTTTATAAGGGCGAGCCCATAGAGGGTCAATCCACGCTAGCAGTGTCCAGGGTAGGGCAAAGAATAAAAATGAGCCAACACTGAGTGCTAGTGTTGCCATTGGCAGTTGTAGAAACATCGGTTCATAATAAAGCGCAATCCAATGATTAAAAAAATCACTCATTGTTGTCTCCTGTATCCATACGCTGTCATTAGATTTATAGCCAAGCTAGGTTTATGGTGTATGCTCAAAAGATAAAACAAAGAGACATTCTTGGCTTGTGAAACTATGACAGCATCTTGTTACTCTACGACAGCAACGCCTTTTCATGGTGAGGTGGCGCTACCTTACTGGCAAACACTGGTTCGGGCTGCTGAGCAGAACGGAATTAATCGTGATGCGATTAATCAGCTTTTGAGTGCCGACCAGACAAAAGGCGATTTGAGATCGATTTCAGTTAATCAATACCTTGCCTTAATGCGCTACAGTATTGAGCACTGTTCAGATTTTGGCTTGAGGGTCGGGCAGTCTGTAACCCCTGGTAGCTATCCGGTGCTTGGTATGACTTTACTCAGCTGTAGTAGCCTTCGTCAGGTATTAGAGCAAATCGTTCGATATGAAAGTTTGAATCATGATTTAGGTGTCTCGAAGTTGACATTTGGAAATGCAGAAAGTCGCTTTATCTGGACGCCTAACGCTTTTTATCTTTCTGATCAAAAAGATTCGCTTAGTTTTCACTTGGTAATGAGTGTTTTTGCCGGAATAAAAATCTTTTCTCCGTGGCTTATTAATAGGATCATTCCTGTTGAACGAGTCAGTTTTATGGCATCAGCGCCGAAGAATGTAGCGCTATATAAAGACTTCTTTAATGCCGAGCTTCAGTTTGACCAGTCTGAAAACGCAATTACGGTTAAGAGTGAGGTATTAACTTGGCCTGTTCTGAATGGTGATTCAGCATCATTTAATGCTTTGACCTCTCATGCAGAAAATTTGTTACTCGCTAGAGATGATCAGCAGGATATTATCTGGCAATTAAAATCAATATTACCCGATGCTCTGAGAGGTCAAGCATTTAGGATAGATGACGTTGCCAGCCAGCTTAATATGAGTGCACGGACTTTGCAGCGAAAACTAAAAGAGTCCGGACAGGGATATCAGTTATTGTTGGATGAAGTAAGAAGGCGCTTATCAGAGCTTTATTTAGCTGAAGGAAAACTGTCGATGAATGAGATTGCTTTTCTTGTGGGCTATCAAGAGCAAAGCTCTTTTAATCATGCATTTAAGATCTGGAATGGTGTATCGCCAACAGTTTATAGAGGAAAAAACAGGTTACTTTAATCAAGTAAGCCCATTTTTATTGCCTCTGTAGTCGCTTCTGCTCGACTACATATATTCAGCTTAGCGTAAATATTTTTTATATGTTTAGCTACTGTGTGATAACTCAGGTTCAGAGTCTCTGCTGCTTTAGCTGTTTTATAGCCTTTGGCAATAATGGCGAGTACTTCTTGCTCTCGAACGCTTAATGAGTGATGTTTACATGGGGTATTCTTTTGTTGGCTTTTCAGGTTTGACGTTGATGAATATAAGAGTTCTTCTTTGAAGAATGCCAGTAGCTTGTTGGCTATACTTGCAGATAATGGCGGTTCACCGTTTGTTATTCCCATTAGTGCTTGAGCGATATTTTCTTTGGTATCTTCTTTGAGTAGGTAACCTTTTGCGCCAGCCTTTAGCGCAGGGAAAAGATGTGTATCATCGTTATATATGGTGGTTACAACAGGGTAAGCATCTTTGCATTTATAGTTAAGGGCTCGAATAACCTCAACACCTGAACCATCCGGGAGGTTTAGATCAATCAGCGCGATATCTGGTTGTATAGTTTCAAGCAGCTTAATTCCGTCTTCTACGCATTCGGCACAGTGAATTCTTATACTAGGAAATGCGATTAGGAGTGCTGATCGCAGCCATTCGCACGCCTCTGGTAGATCTTCAACGATAATCCCTGTTTGCATTTTAGTGTTCCTCACTATCCAGCGGCAGCTTGAAAACCATGATCATGCCATGATCTGGCTCACCGTGCCATGCAATTTCGCCTTTCAGTTCGGTGATCCTTGTATTGATATTGCGAATGCCTCGACCTTTAGAAACGCCTTTGGGGTTGAAACCACGGCCGTTGTCACTTATCGATAGCATCAGCTGGTTTGGGGTAGTGAAAAGTAACATGTCTATTCGAGAAGCTGATGCATGCTTTAAAGTGTTGGTTGTTACCTCGCGAATGATACGACGGATATTCATAAATGCTCGAGGACTGAGTGTAAATTGTTGATCATTAACGAAGGTCTCAAGTGTAAACTCAATATCAAACAGATGGCAGCGTTGAAGCGCCTCTTCCCTAATAAGAGTGGTCGCGTGCTCTAAGGTTACCGGGTCGCTTTCAAGTCCCTGCATTACATTTCTTAATTCAGAAAGTGTTTCTCGTGCAAGGTCGCTTACTTCTTCATCTTGAGATCTATAAACGATTGAAAGTAATTTTGCGCCTACATCATCATGCAAATCTCTAGCGACACGTTTCCGCTCTTTCTCTACCCCGTCGCTATGCGCTTTTTGCTGTTTTTGCACGTACTCAAACAGCTCTTTGGAGCGATTTGCTAGTTGCTGGTCTTGCTGACAGAAAAGTCGGCGTCCATTGTCTGCGCAGCGGAGCTGATAGGCTGGCACATTGTTGAATCCTGGTACTTTTAATAGCAATCCATCTGAGGCGATAAGTGATGTTTTGGCCTCAAGTGTGATAGGAACCATTTCTAATGGTTTGAAAAGGTCTTCAAGCATGTTTTGCCAGTGTTTATTGGGTGACTTCCCAGAAGATACTGCCGCTTGAATCAAGGTTGGATAGGTTGTGTTGAGGTAATCACTTGAATGCGTTGGAGCGAATTGTTGTAACACTCTTTGCCGAAGAGGGAAGTAGAGCCACCCCGCTATAGCCAGTGTAATAATCAGGCTCATTGATGCGGTCATTTCCAGGCTGAATACCAGAATGGCATCAAACAGCACTATAAACATACCACAAGCAAACCAGTACCAAGCGGTAAGTACCCATCGATCCAGGTTGAATAACTTGTAGCGAATGATGCCCATGGCAATGCCCGCGTATATCAAGGGGAAGAAACCCCAGGCCATCGTTTGATGAAGTAGGGGCTTGTGGCCCACTATTTGAGGCAAGAAGACCAAAGAAATATAAAACAAAATGCCGGTAAACCATGAAAATACAAACCATTTTAGCCGTGCCCTGGCCACAGGATCTCTAGCTGTTTTGGACCACTGAACGAAGGCTAATGCCATATCGACAAGCACTAGAAATAGAATTGAGTATCTAACGGTCAGGTCAAGGTTATTTGTTAGCTGTAAATAGTTTGCAGTGAGAAAGGCTGCACCTAATAAAAACACAAACAGTGGAAATGGGAAACGGCCCAGTTTTGTTGGGTAATGCCAGAGCAGGATTGTGCCGCAAGTAGAAAATAGCATGGCTCCAAATTGGTTTAAGCGAGATAAAAATAGAAATAATTCCGGCTCAAGAGCCAGTTCGCGAGTACTGTACACCGCGCTGGCTGTGATGGCTATGAATAGGCCTATGGCTGCCAAGGCATAATAAAATGGCCCACGTTCTCGTTGATTGAATGCCCAAACGGCCAGCCCTAAAAGAAGAACGATCAGTGCGCAGCTAATTTGAAACCAGAATAGTTTTGGTAGACTACTCAGTGGACGGCTTGGCGAAGGAGAAATTTCGATGGTTTGAAGTTCGGGAGTAATGAAGGTGACAGAAGGACTGTTCAGAATAGTGTATAGTTTTTTTTGCCGCTCAAAAATTTCGTTATAACTTGAATAGGTCGCTTTGTCGTCTGGTTCTACGACAATATCTATGGCTGATAATTTTACAAACTGACCATTTGGCGCTCGCACTTCAGTAATTTCTGAGCCCGTTTTTAACAATGATGCAGCGGGGCCTTTGGCTTCAGTATTAATTATAATAATGGAGTCTGTCGATGAGTTGCCCGGATGATCAAATTCAACGCCTATCCAAGGTACCTGACTGGCGGAAGAGAAAATAAACAGTAAGTAAATCAGTACGCCGGTCAGACCAATGGTGAGAATTGAAAAGGGTGGGTATTCCCGTTTGATGGATATCACGCTGAGCCCTATATAATAGTTGTCTGGTAAATACAGTATCAGGGAATGCTGAAAAAATGAATTGATGCTCAGTTGTTTTATTCAATTTCTGTAAAATATCCAGAAACATTGCTGAATGTTATCTTGAAAAAAAATCAGTACGCGTGTACGCTGAGATTCTGGTTAAGAAGTGGAGTTATTAATGTTGTATTTAATTCGTGTGCCTGCTGCTATATTTTTCTTTATTGGCGTGTCAATAATTGGCACCTTTGCATTTATTTTTAGACCCTTTAACCCTGATAATACAAGGCTTGCCGCGCGTGTTTATTCTTGGGGTGGAACGCGAATTCTGGGTATTAAAGTGAAGGTTCACGGCCTTGAAACAACTCAAAATATGCCACCTTCAGTGGTGGTTGCTAATCATCAGGATAATCTTGACCTCTTTGTTTGTGGCGCGGTTATTCCTAAAAGAACAGTGTCTGTTGGTAAGAAAAGTTTGTTGCTCATTCCAGGCTTCGGGGTGCTGTACTGGCTTGCGGGGAATGTTCTTATTGATAGAAAGAACAGTAAAAATTCAAAAACGATTATGAGTGCCAGTACTGAAGCCTTAACTAAAGGTAAGCGCTCTATTTGGGTGTTTGCTGAAGGTACTCGTAACAAAGGAGAGAACATCCTCCCCTTTAAGAAGGGCGCCTTTCGTATGGCTATTGAAGCGGGAGTGCCTATTGTTCCTATTTGTGTCAGTAGCTATGCTGGACGATTGAACCTTAATAAAATTCACAGTGGGACGGTGGATATTAAAGTTCTGGAACCTATTAGTACTGAAGGAATGACGATTAAAGAGAGTGGTCAGTTAATGGATGAATGCTGGCATAAAATGAAGCAGACGATTGATCAGCTAGATCAGCAGCAAGGTAGTCAACCCATTGATTCTTCAGTTGTTTTTGAGTGAATGGCCAGTGCCACGAAAACCAAGCCATTCGCCGAGTGAGCCAATTAATGGTACTGCTTTGAAAAGCTCTATAACGGTAGCTCCGGACGGGTGGGTAAACCGTAGCTCGAGTTCAATAGGTACTTGGTTTTTGTAAGCGCTCTTAAGTGCGTTTTCTGCTTTTTCCCTATCTTCATCCACTAAGCAGTCCAGAATGTTTTTGCCTGCTAATTGCTTTGGCGGAACGCCTTTTATTTTGGCTGCCTGGGGAGATAGAAAGGTATATTCATAATTTGTATCTGCCTCCCATGTATAATCTTGCGAGAGGACTATAATATCTCTGCAGCGCTGTTCACTTTCTTCCAGGGCTCTTGAAAGAACTCCCTTTTCTATGAGTTTATTTTGTAGAGCCCGGCTTTCGATATCCAGTGTCCCCTCTAATTTATTCACCTTATCGGCTAGTCTTCGCCTGATCAGGTAGCTCCAATGTAGACTAAAATAAGCCAATGCTGTTAATAGCAGCCCTCCCAAAAGCAGGTTACGTGGTGCAGTAGAGCGCTGGCTTTTTAAATAGCGGTGGGTTGGGCGGCTCATTACCAGCCATTGGCGGTCTGCAAACGGGATAGTCTCTCGGGAAATTGCACTTTTTATATTCGCTGTGACTTTGTTGTGCTGTTGGCCAGACCATGTGTAAATAGGGGTTTTAGCTTGCTGGCCAAGGTCATAAAACTCGGTACTGATTGGGCTCTGACCGAAGCCTTGCAAGGTATATCGAATGAATGAGTCCAGCTCAATGACCATAGTGAGAAATCCCTTAAGCCTGTTTTCATTATCAAATACAGGAAGAAAAATTCGGGTACTGGTTTGATTTTTGTCACCTTGTTTTAGGCTAGTTACAGCGCTGGCTACGGGGATATTTTGTTTCTGTGATTTCTCTAGCAGGTCTTCCCAGTGAGCAACACTGGAAAGATCTAAGCCTAACGCTGCTTGTCGCTCAGCTTCAGGCATAACGTATTGAATGGGAAGGTAATGTGCTTTACTTGGGCTGACCATTGCCTTATTTGCAGATTCATACTGAAGGATCTGGTAATTCTCTTTTTCTGATGATTCGAAATCATGTCGTAGTGCATCGGGTATTCGTGGAGCCCATTCAATGGCATTAATATCAGGGTAATGCTGTAGAAACAATGCGGAAAGTCTTGTGAAGTCCGCCTTTGTGATTGTTTCTTCGATTTCGAGGTGAGAGCGGATTGATTTCAGTACAACTAGTCGGTCATTAGCATTTGAGGCAATGGCTAGTGCTCGTTGCTTATTTTGATTTGTTATTTGATCAAGCGCTTTACTGTAGTCTTGCTCTGAAAGATAAAAATAACAGGCGACAGAAAGTACGACCCCGATAATTAAAACTATAAACCGGGGAGCAAAGTAACCTAAGCGTGTAAGCGGGTCTGTGCTTTGGGGGTGGTCCTGTTCCATATTTCTTTCCTTTAATCTGAAAGCATAGCAGGACAGGATAAATTGTGTGAATTTTAAGCTGCTTTTATTGGTTTATGCTTTTTGTGGTCTGATTAAATAGATACAAATAAACAAAGCAAAAGCACTAACAACCACCGATGGCCCGGCAGGCGTGTCAGTAAAGTAAGATAGTGTTAAGCCAAGACAGACAGATAGCATGCCTAATATGCCCGCATTGAGGGCCATCAGTTCAGGTGTGTTGCTTATGCGTCTGGCGGTGGCTGCCGGGATGATCAACATGGCTGTAATGAGTAATACCCCTACTATTTTCATTGCAACAGCAATAACAATAGAAAATAGTAGCATCAGAATCAATCGTAATCTTTCTACCGGAAGCCCTTCAACTTTAGCAAGTTCTTCATGAATGGTCATCATGAGTAGTGGTCGCCAAAGTATGGCTAATAAACCGCCCACAAGAATGGCTCCTCCATAGATCCAGGCCAGATCTAGCGCGGTTATTGCTAGTAAGTCTCCAAATAAATAAGCGGTGAGATCAATTCTCACATCGTCAATAAAACTGACCACCACAAGACCTATAGAAAGACTTGCATGAGCAAGAATTCCAAGCAGAGTGTCAGAGGCTAATTGACGTTGTTTGAGTAATATGACTAATGCCAGGGCTATGAATATACATACCGTGGCGATGGCGATGTTCATGTTGATATCAAGTAGCAGGCCCAGTGCTATACCCATCAGCGCCGAATGAGCAAGGGTATCGCCAAAATAGGCCATACGACGCCATACGACAAAGCAGCCTAAAGGGCCAGATATGGCGGCAACACCCAATCCACCTAGTAAGGCATAAATCATAAAGTCAGGCATAGTGTTCTCTTTAGTTATGGCTATTTGGAGAGGCTGAATGATCATGGTGTTGACACTCAACAACATCGCCGTGAATCGTGTGCTCATGGTTATGGTGATGGTGGTACACCGCTATCTGATCTGCACCGGAGCGGCCAAATAGTTCTTGGTAGGCAGGGTCATTTGATACTGTTTCAGGGTGACCTGAACAGCACACATGCTGATTTAAACAGATGACTTTATCGGTTGCGGCCATTACCAAGTGAAGATCATGCGAGATCATTAATACCCCACAGTTTAATTGATCTCGTATTTGTTTAATTAAAGCATAAAGTTCTGTTTGGCCTGTAATATCGACCCCTTGGGCAGGTTCATCAAGAACTAGTAACTCTGGTTGTCTCAAAATAGCTCTGGCTAATAAAACACGCTGCAACTCACCGCCAGATATCGCCTGGACAGGGTGTTTTGCCAGATGAGCTATACCCACTAGGGAGAGCGCTTCATTCACGTCTTTGGCTTGGCGACTGGCAAGTGCTAGAAAACGGCTGACACTAACCGGTAAAGTGGAGTCAATTTGTAATTTCTGAGGCATGTAACCGATTGAAAGCGATGGTTTTTTAGTGAGCAGACCCGATGATATTTTAGTGAGACCAAGAATAGCTCGAACCAGGGTTGTTTTACCTGCGCCATTAGGACCAATAAGGGTTACTATTTCGCCTTTATTGATACCAAGTGATACATCATTAACCGCAGCTTGGCCATTGAAAATAACCGAAATGTGCTGGGCTTCCACCAGTAGAGTCATTGTTTTTTCCGGTAAAAAGCGAAATTATAGCATCAATTCACATAGAGTCATGGCCTATGCTAAAATGCGCGCCCTTTTGCTTGTACTTTTGCTTTTGCTTATAGGTAATATCGATGATTTTGGATTTTCATGACCAGCGAGATGAACTCTTTAATGAGCTTCATACAAGGCCGTTTCCTGTTATAGATACTCAGGCTCGTATTTCGCAGTTAGCTGTTTTACATGCAGGAGAAGATTTCGAGCGAGAGGCCTACCGAAAAAAAGCATTTGAACATCTTTGTGCGCTTTGTTCCCGTTACAGTATTAACCCTCCCACTGAAGGCGCGAGTTGCTATTATCAAGACTTCGGTGGTTTTGAGTTGAGGTGGGAGCGTCATACAGAGTTTTCTACTTATACGTTTATTCATAAACTGGCGTCTGAACCTTTTCAGCGTACTGCACTCTCTTTGCTACCGGTTGAATGGCTTAATGAGCTACCGGGAAAAGTCATCAGTGGTTTACATTTAGAAATTGAAAAAACACCTGAAGTACTGCCTGCGGTTGAAGATTTACGTGGCTATTTTGAAGGGCATCGTTTATTGAGTTGTTATGCCAATGACAGGCAGGCGCAAATCTGGACAGCCTACAGAATACATAGCGATAATATGGGGCGCTTTCTGGTTTTCAATGATAGTTTGAACCCTTGTCAAACGGGGCGTTTAGTCAGGCGTATTCTTGAGTTGGAAACTTATCGAATGGTTGCGTTGTTGTCGTTTCCGTTGGCAAGACAAATTGCGCCCAATGTTCGGGAGATGGATCAACAATTAGCCACAGTGATTCAACAAATTACGGATATTGAAAGCCTTGATGATGAACGCCGCTTGCTGGGTGAGTTAACAACCCTTTCAGCTAAAATTGAACAGATTATTTCGGATACTAACTATCGTTTTTCTGCAACGGAAGCGTATTACCGCCTAGCCATGAGCCGCTTGGATGAACTTCGTGAACAGGAGGTTTGTGGCTTACAAACCCTTAGTGAATTTTTGGGACGCCGTTTAACTCCGGCTTATCGTACCTGCGAAACGGTCAGAGAAGACCTTGATGATCTTTCTAATCGTATTGATCGAGCCAGTGAGTTATTACGTACCCGGGTTAACTTGACCATTGAAGAACAAAACCAAGACTTGTTACAGTCACTGAACCGTAGAAGCAAAATGCAGTTTAGAATGCAGCAGGCAGTAGAAGGTTTGTCTGTGGTTGCTATAAGTTATTATATGGTGGGTTTGTTTAAGTACCTTGCAGAAACTGCGAAGTCTGCCGGGCTTATTAGTAGTAGTGGCTTGGTGACTGGCTTGTTTGTTCCTGTGGCTGTAGGTTTTGTGATTTTTGGATTACATCGAATGAAGAAGAGTATTAATAAAGCGTAACGGCTTTATCGCAGCTTGTAGGTCGGGCTACCAAAAGTAGGCACCTTAAGTGAAATCCGACCTACATGTATATTGTTTGTTTTATCGGTTTTGAAGAATCATTTCTTCAATATATTCAACATTAGGAATGGCAGCCTTATCCCCCTGAATGCTAACTGTTAGCAATTCTGCTGGCCCTTTCTCTTCACTTTCTTCAATTTCTTTAATGCTGTCTTTATCCACTTTAGTTTGACGAGGAATTCCCTGGGTTACGATGCCGAAAAAAGGAAGTTCTGTGTGCTTCGAACCAATGGTGTTGATGACGGCAAGTCGGGTGTTTTCAGGGTTTTCAGGCAGCGTTTTTTCATTTAGTAGTTCGTATGAAATAACGGGTAGGGTGACACCACGCCATTTGATGTTTCCAAGAAACCATTCAGGCGTATCTACAACGGGTTCAGGCGTTTGATAGTCTACAATTTCAGCAATCGATACGTTAGGTAAAACAAGACTATTTCCAGTAATCGGCAAATAAAGACTGGCGATAATACTTAAGGACTCTTCCATTGTTTCACCTTTTGAATGCTGGTTGTGGCGATCATAATTGCCATGATTGTTATAATTGACCGGCTTGGGAGTGGCTGTTTCGGCCGGACAGTATTGTTTCTTGTTCAATAGTTGTAATTAGGTGAGCAGCTAATTGAACCGGACTGCCCGTAAATGAGCTGCAGCCTGTTGCCTCTACTGAGTCTGGCATAGAGCTGTTTGCGCAGCTATCAGAGCTTTGAACCCAAATATTACAGCCATAAGCTTTTAGCAATGGTGCTGCGATAGCACCGTCATTTCCCATACCACTAAATACCATCACATTACATCTGGAACCGTAATGATTGGCAATATTTATCATTACCTGATCAATAGACGGGCCGTAAGGGCCTGGCCAGGCTGTATCTTTAAACTGAACTTTACCTTGCTCATCAAGGATCATCTCACGATCAACCGGTACCATCAACACCTGACCGACCTCAAGTTTATCCCCTTCCTGGGCCTCTTTTAACTGAAAACTTGAATGTCGGGCCAATACTTTGGAAAGCACAGAGGAGAAATTAGCATCGATATGTTGGGCGTAGATAAACGACACGGGTAACCCTGCAGGGAGCTGATCTAAAAAGTCTTTAACCGCAGCAGGGCCTCCTAATGAGGCTGCAAGAATCCATATTCGCTCAAGCTCCTGTTTGGCTGGCGCTTGAGCGAGTATGCTCGGTAATGGTAGAGGGCCTTTAGTTTCGGTGCTTAAGTGACCAAGTTCATCTAAAGAGGCTTCAGAGTCTAATAGTTCGAGCGTACCCATTTCGTCTCTAAGTTTCGAAAAAAGCCTTCGCTCCCAACGAGGGTATTCATCACTTTGACGCTCTGGTGCCTTACCCAAACCAAACAATACGCCAGCTTCTGTTGAGTCAAGTAGTGTGTCTATTAGGTCGGGTAGGTCGTCTTCGTTTTCAAGCTCAAGAATCCAGCACCCAATATTATCAAGTTCTTCTTTTTGGGCTATTTCGAAGCGGGCAGGATCACAACTGAGCGCGATTTCAAGTCCGTAACTTGAGATCGCGTGTTGCAGTACATGCCGTTGTAGTGGGCTGTCGGAAAGGATGCCCACTCTGGGTCGTTCAGTTACGCTCATGACTGATTAGTTAATTTCTCTATAGTACTGAGCAGCTCTTTTTCTTGGAATGGCTTGCCAAGATACTCATTTACACCAATAGACATGGCTCTTTCACGGTGCTTCTGCCCCGTTCTGGAGGTGATCATACATATTGGTACGTCTTTGAGGTTTTCATCATGGCGTACTAGGCTGGCAACCTCAAAGCCATCCATTCGTGGCATTTCAATATCCAGTAGCATAACATCAGGTTTGTGATCCTGAAGCTGTGCAATCGCATCAACACCGTCTTTGGCAGTAATTACATCCATGCCATTTCTTTCTAGCAGGCGTGTGGTCACTTTTCGTACGGTAACGGAGTCATCAACAACCATTACCATGGTTGGTCTTTGTTCAATTGGGGCCGGTGTCTCAACTGTACTATCTATGCCCTGTTCAATGGCTTCAATATCGGCACGAATCAGTGCGGGCAAGTCGAGTATAACAACAACGCTACCATCACCAAGAATAGTGGCTCCAGACACGCCGTGCACTTTGGTGAACTGAGGGCCAAGACTCTTAACAACAATTTCACGGCTGCCCATTAAGCTATCAACCTGGAGTGCGATAGGCTTATCTGCACCGCGAACCAATATTACAGGCAGTGGTAAGGGTTGGCCTTGTAGCTTAGGCTTATGCTCACTGTGAAGTACATTACCAAGATACTGCAGGTTGTATTGCTGGCCTGCATATTCATAAAGTGGCGCATCGGGCTTGTAATATTCTTCCAGCTCGTAAGGGCTTACACGTACGATACCTTCAATGGTATTAAGAGGAATGGCATAAAAATCTTCCCCTGTATTAACCATCAATGCGCGGTTAACGGATACAGTAAAAGGTAGCCTTACGACGAAAGTGGTACCAAAGCCTTCTTTAGACTCAATAGTGATGTTACCGCCCAGTTGCTTGATTTCACTGGACACAACATCCATGCCTACGCCACG
>ENA-OSET01004452-OSET01004452.1-sediment-metagenome-genome-assembly--contig:-NODE-4452-length-12384-cov-6.562850_pt1 | contig 12384 bp, 8 predicted proteins | sample MGYA00237882_ERZ534229 | MGnify/ENA primary metagenome ERZ534229 (study PRJEB26408, sample SAMN06266212) | sediment metagenome | isolation source: Hudson Canyon methane seep mesocosm | place: USA:Hudson...
ATAACATTTTCACTATGATAAAAATAGCAATAGCATTCTTATCATGCGGATTATCTGGTTCTCTTTTAAGTATTACAGCACCACCTTCTTTACACCATTTATGAATGTCATCTGCTCTACCTGATACCGTAACTCCTTCCACGCTATGTTTAGCCATAAATCCTCCTTTACTTATGGCTAAAATAATATCACTATGTGAATCAAAATATCATCCCCCCCATATAGGGGGGGCACTAAAACACTTTAGCATCAGGTTCTTCGTTTTATCGCTAGTAATAAATACAAACATCAGTCAATTCTAAAATGCTCCAAATGGCGGTGTAAAAATTAAACTAGGCAGCGGTACTTGTGAACATCATCCTGTATAGATTTAATCCCCCCTCCCCTCATTGCCTCGCGTGTGCGTACTTATCTTGATATTATTTATGCTTTATCATCATCAGGTAATTTGTTTTCAGTTATCTATCGGTTTATTAGTGTTGTAACATTTAAGTTTATTATGGGTCTATTTGATAAGGCAGAAGTATTGCCACTTTATTTTATCGAAACATCGAGATTGGTTGGGACTATATAAATGAACAGAATTAGTTTTCATGCTATCGAAGTTATTCCAGGTAACGACTGTAATTGTCCATTGTCAAAACTTGCAGGAAAGAGAGTGCTTTACAGTGAAGTTCTTGAGCTATTCACAAGCTCTAACTTAAGTTGTGGCTGTACATTCAAGCATTTTGATGATCGTAGACACAAGTTTGACAGAAGAAGGTTTGACAGCGATGATTTAACATCGAGCTCACACAATAGAACGCGTCCATATGGCAGGCGTGCTGTCGACATTCATAATCGTTCACGAGATCGGTTTGCCAAACAAAGAGAGGAAAGATCATTTACAGCAGGGTAATAAGCAGGGTAATTAAATCACTGACGACTGTCATTTGTTAGCTATACCCTAGACTTTTTACCCTCCCTAGCCCTAGCCCTCGTACCTCGCACGCGTGCGTGTATTGCTCCGATAACGCCTCTTATGTGTGCTCAAATCTTGAACAAACACCTCACTAAACCATTGATAAATAAAGTGAATTGTTAGCTATCTGGTGCTCAGTTAAAGATAGCCTTAGCTGATAATACAGCTAGGGCTTTTTTATTGCCTGTTATTCGGGAGGAAATGTGAGATAAGGCTCAAACTGAGTTTAGTGATTAATCCACCAGCAAACAAAGAGCTTAGTCATCATCACGTCTACCTCTTTTTTTCTGCTCTCTATGCTCGTCGCCACTGAATGTATTTTGAAGCACGACACTGTCATTACGCCTATCTTCATGCTGTCGCCTATCATCATAATGTTTGAACTTACACCTACATTCATTAATTTTGTTACAACTTTCTAGTGGCAACTGAGATAGTTCATTTAGTAAATATATTTTTGAAGAAATCCATCTGGCGGGATCACAGGAATTTTCACAAGGAAGAACTTGAATAGAATGGTATTTAGCTTTTACTGGAGTAATATTGTTTTCATCTTTAGATTTACTTTTGTAAAACATGATAAATAATCCGCTTCAAAATCATAGAACCTCGAGTGATAATACTCTTTTAGAACCAAAAGATCGTGTTTATACAAAAATATAACAGTGACATTGTATAACTATCCGATAGGCTCAAGTGACAGTGAATAATAAATCAGGTTTAAATTTTTAAAAACCTCACTGTCTGTTTTGGGTCGAATAGCGATCTTTGAACAATTCGTCGCTAACGTGCCAATAACGGTCATAGGTTGAACGGTATATTTGTGATCAATGCGAATCTAGCAGCAAAACCCTGCCAAGTAATCAAACTCTTAGACCATTTGACCGCTTTGATTTGCATGTGAAGTGGTTTATGCTCTACCTAAGGTTCAGCTTCTAAACAAAGGATTTTGTTCTGTATGAGAGCAAATACAAATATTACCCAGATATTACAAGCAAGTTTTAGTATTGCTATTAGCCAGTCTACAGGCGTTTTGACAGTCAGTGACGGTATATATGATTTACTGGGTTTCTACGTAGATGATTTTCTTAGCGGAAAAGTAACGTTGCAAAGTCGCATTCACCCAGATGACCAAGACATTGCAGATGCATTGTTTTCGAACGACGTTAACCCAATCTCAAGTTCTTTCAATATCAGACTCAGGCAGGCTGATGGGCATATTCGTTGTGTAAAGGGCCAATACACCAAAAGAATCAATAACGCAGAAAAATACGTAACGCTTGAAATTCTACTACAAGATGCAAAAAGTCTATGGGAAGATCAAGGTGACCAAACCATGATGGCGAATTTCAAAGCTATGATGGATAACACCGATGACTATATTTACTTCAAAGACAGTAACCACGTCTTCACGGGGGCCAGCGAAACCTTAGTAGATATTACCGAACCATCAGAACACTGGATGGATTTGATTGGCAAGACCGATTACGATGTATTTCCTGAAGCCTTTGCCGATATTTACTACAGCCTAGAGAAACAGGTATTTGCAGGCGTTGATGTTGCACATAAAGAGCAAGAAACTCTAGATGGCGATGGCAACAAGGGCTGGGTTGATAACAGAAAATATCCTATAAAAAATGATGCTGGTAACATTGTTGGTTTATTTGGTATTGCACGGGATATTACCGACAGTAAAAGAATTGAATATGACTTAAAAGAAAAAGAAGAGCGATTTTCTTTGGCTGTCACTTCAAATGGCGTTGGTATATGGGATTTGAATCTACTGACATCTGAGCTGGTATGGGATGACTCGATGTTTACCGTCTTCAATATCAAACGTGAAGATTTTAGTGGTGCCTATGAAGCTTGGGAGAAAACATTACACCCTGATGACCTCCTGCGTGCCAGACATGAAATCGAAGATGGTATTTCCGGTAAAAAGACGTTTGACACTGACTTCCGTATTCTTGGCTCAAATGGTGACATTCGCCATATTAAAGCCCTCGCAAAAGTATTTCATGATAAAGATGGAAAGCCTATCCGGATGCTTGGTACGAACATGGACATCACTGAGATCAAAACAGCAGAAGCTGAATTAATTAGATATAAAGAACACTTAGAAGAAGAAATTAAGCTACGTACAGCCGACTTAATATTCGCACGTGATTCAGCTGAATCGGCAAACAAGGCCAAGTCTGAATTTCTATCTTCAATGAGCCATGAACTCAGAACCCCTCTTAATGCTATTTTAGGTTTTGGGCAGATATTAAAATTAGACTCTGACCCATCATTATCTGAAGATCAAAAAGAAAATGTGGATTACATTCTTTCCAGTGGGAAACATCTATTAAATCTAATCAATGATGTGTTGGAGTTATCTACTATTGAAGGAGGTAAGCTCATGTTGTCTATAGAAAATATCGACCTAATAGATGTGATGAAAGATACCTTGTCGCTATTACAACCGATAACAATGAAAGCTAATATTCAGCTTCAGCTTAAAACAAATTTAGCCTTAGTGGTACTTGCTGATTACACTAAGCTAAAACAAGTGCTTATCAACCTAATCAGTAATGCGATTAAATATAATAAACCGAATGGCAGTGTCACTGTTGAATGGTCTAAAACAGCAGATAATAAAGTAATAATTACTGTTACAGATACCGGTATCGGTATCCCAAAAGATCAGTATAAAAAAGTCTTTGGTGCATTTAATCGATTGGGACAAGAACAATCCGACATTGAAGGAACAGGTATTGGACTTGTTGTCACTAAAAATATCATTGAAATGATGGGCGGGACCATTGGTTTTGATAGTGTTGAAGAACAAGGCTCAACTTTCTGGATTGAAATACCACTTGGCAATGAGACAAAAATAGACCTCATAGATGAAACGAATGAAACAATCAATACTTAAGAGGTGATAGCTAAAAAGGCTCTCTATGTGGAAGATAATTAATGAAATATTTTTTAATAAACACTTAATTTTTATTTATATTTAAAAACAATACTTTATGATAGTGACGCGTCCAAAATTACTGATAGTTGATGACCAGCCGAATAACCTGAAGGCTTTTTCTAAATTATTAGCTGAATTTAATGTTGATATTATGACTGCTCTGTCAGGTAATAAAGCATTACAACTGGCTTTAGATTATAAGTTTTCTTTAGTATTGATGGATGTGCAAATGCCTGATATGGATGGCTATGAAACCGCCGACTTGCTGCTGAACATTGAAAGCAACGAGCATGTTTCCATTATTTTTATTACTGCCGCTTATAAGGATGCTGATCACCAAATAAGAGGCTATCGCTGTGGTGCTGTGGATTATCTTGAAAAGCCCGTGGATGACAGAATATTGTTATCTAAAGTATCTATTTTTATTAAACTTTGGGAGCAACAGCAGGCACTCAAAACATCAATTATGATGCTGGAAGAACAAAAAAAAGAACTTGAGCGGGAAGTCATATTACGCAAAAAGGCGAATGATAAAACAGAATACCTTGCAACACATGATGTCTTAACCGGGTTAGCGAATAGAGCCTTATTGAATGGACAGCTTGATACATCATTTGCTAGTGCAAAACGTAGCGATAAAAAAGTGGCTATATTATTTATCGATTTAGACGGTTTTAAATTAATTAATGATCAGCATTCTCATAAAGCAGGTGATTTTGTCTTAACCACTATCACGCAAAGGCTTTTAAGTTGTGTGAGAGGAATGGATACAGTCTCCCGATATGGGGGCGATGAATTTCTTATTTTATTGCCTAATTTGGATAATATAGAAGAGGCTTTATGTACGGCTGAACGAGTAAAAAATGAGGTCGTTAAAAATATAGCTTGGCAAGGCAATACGTTAATTGTCAGTGCTAGTATTGGGGTTGCCATTTATCCCGATACAGTAAACACTTCAGATATGCTAATTATGGGTGCTGATAATGCGATGTACGAAGCTAAAAGCCATGGCAAGAATAGAGTGGTACTTTTTTCGGGCTAAACCCATTCCATATAAATCTTTGGGTACGCTTAAACAAACGACACTAAAGTTTGGTTAAATGCACCCTTTGTTGATTAAAAGTGATGTTGATGATTTAAATTAAAGTAGAATACGGAGTAACATTATTTTTACGCTATTTTAAAAAATATTAATTATAGGTTTAATTTAAATTATGAAATTACTTATTGTTGATGATATTAAGAGTATTAGGTTGTATTTAAAAGAAATTTTTAAATCACTTAACCTTAAAATATTTGAAGCAGAAAATGGTGAAAAAGCACTAACGCTTATACAGGAACATTCCTTCGATTTAATTTTAATGGACATTGAAATGCCGGGTGAGTCTGGTATCGAAATTACAAGAAAAGTACGCAAGGAATTAAAGTTTAAGCATACCCCCATCATCATTATGACATCGTTAAAAGATCCTAAGTTAATGAAAGAGGCTTTTTTAGCCGGTGCTTCAGATTATATTCACAAGCCATTAGTACCAGAAGAAGTTATTGCGCGTGTTGAAATTCGTCTTAAAAATAGAGCTATGGAACGTGAACTCTTAATGGCAAAATCAGCATCTGAGCGTGCAAATCAAGCAAAATCAGAGTTTATGACCCGCTTAGCACATGAGTTAAAAACACCTTTAAATGCAATATCTGGTTTTACTCAGTTAATTGAAATAGAAACTGAAGATAAAAGTATTTTAGAAAGTTGTGGCTTTATTTTAACAGGCGTTAAACATCAATCAGAACTTATTAGTGAAGTCACTAATCTGGCACAAATTGAAGCAGGGATTATTGATATTCAGTATTCAGACGTTGATTTAACGACTATTATCAAAGAAGCCTTCAACCTTACTATGCTTATGGCTAAACAGTTTAATGTTAGGCTTAATTTTCCCAAAATACACGATGTTGATTATCGACTAACGACTGACCATAAGCGTTTAAAACAAATTTTCCTGAACCTTCTCAGTAATGCGATTAAATATAATAAATTAAATGGTGAAGTTAACATATTAGTAAAACCCATTAGTATTGATCGTATTAAAATTGGTATCTCAGATACCGGTGAAGGCATTAAAACAGAAGATATCCCTAAATTATTTGAAGCTTTTAATCGTCTAGGAGCTGAAGACTCCGAAATTGAAGGTACTGGTATTGGTTTGCCTATCACTAAAAAAATTATTGAACTTATGGATGGGCAATTAGAAGTTGAAAGCACTCTGGGAAAGGGGACCACCTTCTGGGTTGAATTGCAAGCCATTCATAAAAATATAAGTACATGATAGTTAGTCTAGGGTGTGATTAAAAGGGTGTGGATTTGGGTGCAATTAACCAAACGACACTAAAGTTCCACGAGATTTTAGCTAATCCCTTATCTCACTGGAGTTTAAGGAAGATATGGGCTTCCCAAAAATAGCCACTTTTTCAGCTCTTCTTTTTGGGAGAGACTAAGCCCACAGAATCCACCATCTTTTCATCTGAAAAATCAAATTCCCCGTGTAGATTAAAATGCGCCCAAGTAACCACAGAGCCATTGCGAATAGCCGCTAATAAATCAGAATTGCGAGCCTCATTTTTTTCGTTAGCGAGTTCGCGTGTCAAATATAGATAATTCCAACAAACAATCGCGTTTTTAATCAATCGGCGGCAACTTTCAGCAATTTCCTGCTCCTCTTTTTCACTTTGAACAAACTCTTGGTTATGCCCAAACGAAATGGCTTTGGAGAATTTATTGGAACTTTCAACCTTGTTGAGTTGCGCCTCAATCGACTGCCTGAACACACAGTTATCGCGATATTTTAGGAGAAATAGCGATTTAGGAATTTTGCCAAATTCTTTCATGGCTTTGTAGAGCAAGTGCTGATGTGAGTAAGAGTTTAAGCGTTTAAACAGTTGCGAGGCAGTGGTGGTTTTTAGTTTAATCGTGGCGATAAAGCGCAAAATTTCGTCCCATTGATTTTCAATGATTGCCTCTTTGACGCGCGAATCAGGCAATAATACATAGCCCAGTTTTTCGTAGTCACTTTTGTTTTTGAAGGCGACCAGTTTTTGCTTACTCTGCCCCTTGATACGGGGGGCGAACTCGAATCCTAGAAAAAAAGTGCCGCAAAAAATAACTTCAGAATAGCCATGCGTATCCGTGGAATGAATGTCACTTTTTATGACCTCATTGTGCATTAAACCGTCAATGACGTATGCCGCTTCACGTTCAGCCGCACTAATCACTGTCGAATACCACATCAAATTGCGCGAATCAATGAACGTCACCACGCTTGCGCCACTGCCCTTACCAAAATATTTAAATGACTGATTGGCGTTGTGTGAGTCCACATTGACTTCGACTTTTTGCCCGTCACTTGAGGTATGCAAAGGTTTGTCAGCGGGATGGTACTGACTGGGTAATTCTAACTGACTGATAAAATGTAAAATTTTATCGTTAGCGTTCTGAATATTTTGCAGAGAAAAATACCAGTTCACCCCATTTTCGAGTTCATTCTCATTGAGCTGACTGGATATTTGCGCTAATTTTCGATGCCCAATGTCACAGCCATACCCGATAATCCCTGCGAAAAGGACTTTTTCTTCGGGTTTAGAGCGTCGATATTTGCTTTGCCAGTGCTCGAACTCACTGAGAAAATCAGTTGTTTGATTGATGGTTGCTAGCATTTCAATCATCGAAATATATTTTCGCTCTGGGAAAAAAGTCCCCAATGAGAGGTGCTCGACGGGTTCTTGCTTCGGTGTTTTTACATGAGCTGTGCCGTCTGCACGTAAAGTTAGGTATTGATTCTTACCTGCCTTGAAACGTTGATTAACCTGCTGATAACTCCCCTCTAGTTTGACCTCAAGGGCTTTTAGTGTCGTTTTGCAATCTGCAAACTCGACTAAATTTGCCCGTGCTAAGTATTCTTCACGATGCGCTTCCCAGTCTGCTTTAGGGATTAGATAATCATCCAAAGAGCGATATTTTGCTGAGTGCTGCAAATTTATAGCACCGGATTTTATGGCTTGTGCGGTTTTGATAAACAACCATGCTTTGTACAGTGAAACACGGAATTTACCGTCGGCATTAGTTAATACCGCGCGTTCTTTGGTCTCTAAAAAAGTCACGGGCGCATTTTTATCAAGGGTACTAGTGTTGGCTTGGTAATGCTTCAAGGCCTTGAGTAAAGCAGGTTGGCTGGTATTTTTATCAAAGTGCAAGTGGCGAATTAGCTCTGCAACACGGCGTTGTAATTTCAGTGATTGTACTTCTAGTTCGTCAAAATCTTCTTGTCCATTTTGTAAGGCTTTGTCAGTTTTAGAGAGGGCTTCGGTTGCCAAAGCTGTGTTAATCAAACCGATTTTCTGCTGATTATCAAGTTCTTGGTTGTCTACAATTTGTCGAATGCTGGTGAGTTTCGCTTGCAGTAGGACAAAGGCTTCGCTACGCTGAGTTCGCTCCTTAAAATACCGTTCTTGTTGATTTCTTTTCGTGATATTAAGGGTGTTCTGCACTGAATGTAACAAGGTATCCGTCAAAATATCAGTCAGTTTGAACGTTTGATAGGCGATAAAGGCAATTAAGTATAGATAGCGCACTTGGCTTGAGCGGCGTGAAACGTTTGGTATTTGTGCATTGATGACGAAATAAGCGTAATAACGGATGCTTTCAGTACTCAAGTTTAAAAGGGTAATAACTGGCTTAAACTCCAAGTAAAGTGCTTGCAATACTGCTAAATCACTGACATTCGCCTTAATTTTGGTTGGTTGCGTTGAATGTGAGGCTTTTTTATAGAAAGTCAGTTGGTAACGCCAACTTGAATGACCATCCGTGGTTATTTCTTTTTCTAACAAACCATCCAATTTTTCGCACTGGCTTTTGTTAAGGGATTTTTCAACCGTATTGGCAAGCGTTTGGAGATGTTGATTAATTGCCGCGACAATTAAATCAGCCAATAAATTGTAAGTTGGTAGAGTCATTTTTTTGCGTGTCAAAACCTGTACGACTTCCATAAAAATGAGCTTGGGTCGGTGTTGCACACGCACTAAGGTTTGAATTTCAGAACGGGTAAAAGCAAGTGCCATTTTATCGAAGGCTTGGTAACCAAAGTGCCGTAGAATGAGATCTTGATGCCGTAAATAAGTCACTTTGCTGTAGCTTTCAATGCTTACATCCAGTGGATTTACTCCAATTTGGTTAGCGACAAACTCAATATCCGATTGAATAAATTGCCGTGCAAAAAACTTTCGCTGTGCTTTGAAATAGCCCAACGTGACTAGGAAAAAGACCTTATTGATCGGAGTTGTCCGTGGACTATCAAGCAATTCCTGAAATGCCATTGAAGTGACAAAGAATCGTTTTCGTTCTGCACTGTTGAATTTAGGAGGCGATTCAAACTCAGCCACCTCATGGCTGGTTAAAATTTTCATGCGGGCCATGAGAGAAATCCTATTGTAAAAATGATCGTTTATTTTTGTGTAAATATTTAATAAAACTCATTGATAAAAAAGTAATTATAACTATAGTATAATTAAAATAAATAGGTTTTTATCTAATTAAAAAAATAACTATGAAAACGATAGCATATCTCAGAGTTTCCACAGCCGAACAAGATATTGAAAAAAGCAAAGCGGATATTCTAAATTTAGCCAATGAAGAAAATCTTGGAAAGGTATTTTGGGAAGAAGAACATGCATCAGGAAGAATTTCTTGGCGAAAACGAAAAATTGCTATTGTTATTGAGTCTTTACAATATGGAGATAATCTGATTATAAGTGAATTATCACGACTTGGACGTTCAATGCTGGAATGCATGGAAATCCTTTCCATTGCATCAGAAAGAGGCATTCATATCTATTCTGTTAAAGGAAATTGGCAACTTGATAATTCAATTCAATCAAAAATAATTGCAATGGCTTTTTCTATGGCGACAGAAATTGAAAGGGACTTAATCAGCCAAAGAACAAAAGAAGCATTACGAGCCAAGAAAAAGGCGGGTGTTATATTAGGGCGGCCTAAAGGAAGTGGAAAAAGTAAACTTGATCCATTTAAAGAAGAAATAGAAGCGTTATTAGCAAATGGGTCTACTCAAAAATTCATTGCGAATCGTTATAAAACTACTGAAGCTAATTTTTATCATTGGATGAAAAAACATGGATTAAAACGGAGTAACAATTAACAATACCTTCGCCAAACGTATAGAATCAGTTGAAAACATACTTCTAAAATTTGTAACTAATTGATTTTATTAAAACGAAAATATTATATTTCGGGAATTTTTGACTAAAAATTCAAATTGGCGAAGGTATTGAATTAAGCCATATATCAATTCCTCTATAAATATGCGATTTACACTATTTTTTAGTAGAGGTCAGATCTAAAAATCCTATGGAACTTTAGTGTCGTTTGTTTAAACTCACCCAATTACAAGCGTTGGCATATAGCTTATATCCCAAGTCCAGACTTGATTGACCTTCTTAGCACTATAACTGGTAGGCTTTGTAATATTTTTCCGTTCTTGGGCCCGACACGATGCCTTATCTGCTCATTATCGTGTAAAACACGATAAAAAGATGATTCTGAGGCAATATAAACACCTTTATCAGCTAAAATAGGGACAATCTGGCTGGGTGGTAGATTGACATACTCATCTTGATTGCAGATTCTTATAATCGTTTCACGCTCTTCATGCGTCAATTTATTACAGGAAATAGGTCGTATAGCTTGTGCTACTCTATATCCCCTCCGTAAACGAAGGGGGGTTGAGCGAACGCTATTTTGATAAAAAACATGATTATTCTTAACACCAAAAACGGAGTAACACAGTATGGGCTTTCGCTTTAGACAAAGTATTAAAATTGCACCCGGTGTCCGCATTAATTTAGGTGCTCGGGGAGCGAGTGTCAGTGTAGGTAGGCGTGGGGCATCTATTACCGCAGGTGCTCGTGGCGTACACGCTAATGTAGGACTTCCAGGAACGGGCTTATCTTATCGTGAACGCTTAGATAAACCTCGCTCTCAGCCACGCCGTTCACAATCCCCCCAAACTGCTATCGAGCTTAATTCACGGGCAGAGGCGTTAGCACATATTAGTTTGTCGCTGGATGATAAGGGTGTGCTGTCAATTATAGGCGGTGATGGTCTCGGTCTTTCCACTGCTGAAATTAAGATGATGTGGGAGCAGAAAGCCGATGATATTAGCGGTTGGCTAAAGGAGGAAATGGCAGGTATTAATGGCGATACGACTTTATTAACTGCCTTACATCATAATATTATCCATCCTGATCAGCATAACGCTTATGAAACTATTCCCTTTAATGGCATAAAACCGATTAAACCATCCCCTGAAGCCGCTACACCTGAACCTTTGTTAGTCCCACCACCTCCTTTAGGTTTTTTACGCAAACAGTTCCAAAACCAACGGGATGCTCATGCTAATACTATTAATTCACAACAAATCGAACATGCGGCTGCATTAGTTTCATGGCGAAGAGCTGAAGATCAAAAAAAACTGAACTACCAACAGTCCATTACTGAATGGGAACAAACTCACCAACAATGGGTACAGGATAAATCTGAACATCAGGCAGCACAAGCGAATCTGGCTCAACAATTTTCACGAGATTTAAGGGAGAATATGCCGTTAATGGCTGAATGCTTAGAGCAACGCCTTAATGCGTTAGTGTGGCCACGCGAAACACAAATAGCTTATGATTTAGGTGAAAATCCAGATGATATCGGCATCGATGTTGATTTGCCTGAAATAGCTGAGTTTCCACAGCAAATTGCTTCAATGGCGGCTTCAGGTAAACGGCTTACCATTAAAAATAAATCTCAAAAACAGCTCCGACTCGAATATGCGACCCATATTCACGGTATTCTTTTAAAAGTAGCCAGTGTCGTGTTTTCTACTCTGCCGAGTATTCAATTAATTATCCTTTCTGGTTATTCTCAACGCTTGGACAATGCAACAGGCCATGAAGCAGAAGATTATTTACTTAGCTTTAAAGTAACCCGTGAACAGTTTGGTCAATTAAATTTCAAAGAATTGGATAAAATTGACCCCCTCGATACTGTTACACTTTTTGAACACCGTCGAAAAATGACAGCTACGGGGATTTTTAAAGCCATTGAACCGTTTGAAATATAAATTTAAAAAAATAATACTCATTATCATGAATCATCCAAAAACAGATTTTTAATCTATACAGTAGAAATAGTATGAATTTAGGTTTGATAGGTGTTGCAGAGAACTAATATCAATTTACGTACGAATCCTTACGCTCGGCCAACATTAGCGATGCTAAATCAATTGATTAATATGCTGAGTCAAATTCCAGAAAAAATAAGCGATATTAACATCAGTTGAGCTTGAGATAAATCACTGCATTTTATAATAATATAGTGTCTAATGAGTGTCATTATGGTATCTTATTGATA
>ENA-OSET01004453-OSET01004453.1-sediment-metagenome-genome-assembly--contig:-NODE-4453-length-12382-cov-3.320520_pt1 | contig 12382 bp, 8 predicted proteins | sample MGYA00237882_ERZ534229 | MGnify/ENA primary metagenome ERZ534229 (study PRJEB26408, sample SAMN06266212) | sediment metagenome | isolation source: Hudson Canyon methane seep mesocosm | place: USA:Hudson...
ATGAAATATGAGCTTCTGTGTGGACATGGGGATACCCAAGAAAAACGCACCTTTGATTACGAGAACGATGAGGCGAAACGCCCGATGGCGCTGGATGTTCTGCTTCAGGCCAAGGCCACTACAGAGCCTGACTTGGCTTTTCGGTATGGTTGTCGTAATGAGGTGTGTGGGGTATGTACTATTGAGGTTAATGGTGAGCCTCGACTGGCCTGTCGTTGCCGGGTGAGTGAAGGAGACCAACTCGGTCCTTTGTCTACGTTGCCACAGTTACGTGATTTGGTGGTAGAGCGTGAGAGCATCAACAAACAGTTTCAGCGAAATGTTGAACTAGCTGATGGCCACTTGAAGTTGCAAGATGATTTGTTAGGCAGTATTGATACCATTGTGCAACGAATTCGCGAGTTGTCTATTACTGCAGGCAACGGGATACTAAATAAGGATGATTTAGGTTCCATCGCTTCAGAGGCGGAGGAAAGGCTGGATCAGTTAGCGGGTTTGTTGAATTCAAGAGACGCCAGTGGCGAATATTTATTTAGTGGCTTTCAGGGCGGAACCGAGCCCTTTCAAAAGAATATCTCCGGCGCTTACACTTATGAAGGTGATGAAGGTCGACGTTTTGTCCAAGTAGAGCCGAGTGTTACTATTGCTTCTACAGAAAATGGTAAAAAAATCTTTCAGGATATTCCTGCAGATGAGAATACATTTTTTACATATGCCAATGCCAATAACCAGTCAAATCCTGCTGCGCAAATTACTACTGGTCAAGTAGTTGATCAGGATGTTTATGATGCTTTTTACCCTAAAGATTTAAAAATAACATTTGACACTGCGTCGACATTTACTATTTCTGAGTTATCAAGCGGACGGGTGGTGTTAGCAAATCAGCCTTATTCTGCTAATGACCCGATTGTTGTCAATGGGGTGCAGTTTGAAATAACGGGGGCGCCTGCTGTAGGGGATGACTTCTTTGTTCAATCTTCCGAGAAGCAGGGGATCTTGACAACGGTTGAAAAATTTATTTACGGCTTGCGGAATTTTAATAATTCAACTGGTGGTCGTGAAGCTTTTGATAGTGTCGTCAGTAGTGCTATCTCTAATTTAGATAGTGCTGAGACCTCTATTCTAGAAGCCAGAAGTCAGATTGGTGCGCGTCAAAACACTATTGAAACAACGACCGAGCAGCTAAAGGATGTTGAAATACTTACCAAAGAAATACTTACCAAAATTGAGGCAGTTGATTACGCTGAAGCAGTGAGTCTATTGTCGGTTCAGCAATTTACACTTGAAGCGGCTTATTCATCTTATTCCCAGGTAACGTCCTTATCTCTGTTTGATCGTTTGTGATTTTCTTATCTGCTAGGCGCATTGTTAATCGTTGAATGCAGTCCTGTAGTGTGCGGCTAATCCTGGTTTGGTCTCGAATCATACCTAGCTTGGGCCAAGTTGCACGCTCCCCCATTTTGAGCAGATAATCCCGTTCTTTGTCGCTTGGGTTTACCATAAACTTAAGGTACCAGTTCGGTGGGAAGTCTGGGTGAATATCTATATCGCCTAAATAATCCTGGTCCAAAAGAAATGATGCATGGTTTAACCATGAGCCCCATGGTTGCTTGTTGAGCCTACGTCTTGCAACTTTTAAAAGTGAATTTCCCTGAGCGTATATGGAAGCGATTGTAAGTTCGGTGAGTGTTGCTGCGACGCCGGTCTTTTGTCGATGAGAGACAAATGGCAGAATGTGTGGGTTCGTCTGACTAACAATGAAAAAATTAACATTATGTAGTCGACTTATGCGTCGGCGTGGAATGTCACTGGCAAAAGAGCCATCCACCCATAATTCACCTTTTAGGTAAGGCACAATCTCTTTCTGCTCATTCTGCTCCAGTAACTGGCTAGCAGGGAACAAGCCGGGTACTGAGCAAGATGCTTTGGCCGCTGATGCGATCAACACATTTGGGGATGTCTGGTAATTAAGAATGCGTGGCTTTTGACCTGAGTGGGCGGGTGAGACGGTAATGCTTACTTCTCTGCCTGTTTTTTTAAACGCGTCTAAAAAAGTACAGTTACCAATGTTGGCTTCGAGACAAGACTGTAATTGTTTTGGGTCAAGTAGTGCCTTTTGAAGCCAAATTTCTGATAGGTTCAAGCGTTTTAATGGTTTGTAATGGCTATTCTCAGGTGTGGCTAGAATAGCTTTAAGTTCATGGTCATGGAAGCAGGCAATCATGCCCGCAGTGATTGACCCCATGCTGGTACCTGATATCACATTGGGTAGAAGTCCGTGATCGATTAAAGTGCTAATAACGCCGTTATGATAAATGCCAAACGTACCTCCGCCACTTAACATTAAAGCCGGGCGGCCGAAGTTTTTTTCGGCTTGTATTAACTGTTTTAGCTTTGTATGTTCGTCCAAGCCAGGAAGAGGTTCGTCACACAAAGTATTTAAAGACAGTATGATTAAATCAAGATAGCGTTCAATGCATGCCTTAGTACCACAAAGTGCTTGCTGATACAGTTGTGGTTTACTTAATTCTCCAAGTGTAAGGTAAAGGCTTTCTTTAACGAAGGTTGAAAGCTCAATGTAGTTTTTCTCAGCAAGAAAAGAGTGTAGTTGCTTGGTGTGTGCATTGAGTAATTCATAGGGATAGTCATCAGATTTTATATGTTGGCGCCAGTTTGTCTTTCCTGTCATTAAATCAATTTTAGTGGCAGTGTCTAACCATTGCTGGTAGCTACCTGATTGCTTAAGATCACTTTTCAGCTGGCGTAATGAACTCATAATTAGTATCTTGAATATGCTGTGGTATATGGTTGTAGGTCTAATTTATCTAAAGTGGAAACAAAAGAAGTAGCTTCCCTTCAAATGCTATTCCTGACGTTACTTAATCGTGAATCTATTCTTTTCAATATCGCAAGGGCTGCGCCTCTATAAATAAATATGGATACCGGCTCAAGAGGCTGCCGGTATGAGAGTATAAGTAGATTTGTCCACCAATTATAATTTAACAAAAATCTAAAAAAGTCTTTCTTTAAGCCGCTTTCAACCTTTTCTGGTTTTTCTCTTTAGCTGTCTCAAGCGATGTTATATCGGCTTTCTTATTTTTAGTAAAAAAGCGTCCAATTTTTTGGCTAAGTGAGTCAGGTATTGAGTATTTGACGATATTAACTGCGACAGTCTTCAGCATAGGAGTCATTTTCTCACTTTGGTATGGAACACCGTAACGTTGACAGATTTCTTTTACTTTCGGACCCATTTCACGGTAGCGCCAGGCTGGTAAGTCGGGGTATAGATGGTGTTCTACCTGATGGCTCAAGTGACCACTCATAATATGCATCAATAAACTGCCTTCAAAATTACTGGAACCCAGAATCTGCCTCAGATACCATTGGCCCTTGGTTTCAGCCTCCATTTCTTGTTCTGTAAATGAGTAATTTCCATCGGGTAAATGTCCGCAATAAATGACTGCAAAAGCCCATAGGTTTCTAAGTACTTGTGCAGAGATATTACCAGCTAATACCTTGGGTGCCATTGGCCCTGCTAGTAGCGGGTAAAATACGTATTCTTTTAAACCCTTTTTACTAGCCTTGACTGAGAATTCTTTCAGTTCTTGCAGCACATCACTTTTACTCATTAGCTCGGCGTGCTCTTCCTGTCGTAACCACTTAGGCAGGATATATTGTGTGATTTGTAAGTCATACAGAGCGATTGAGTACTCAAATAACATAGCGCTTATCGGGTTGATAGCGGGCTGTAATAAATGAATCGGCTTCCACTTTACTTCTTTAGATACCCTAAAAAGTCCGAAGCCATAATCTGTATCTTTGCCTATCACATTGGTATATGCATGATGATGGTGATTATGTGCCTGCTTCCAGTTTTTAGTGGTGCCGGTCATGGTCCATTCATAATCTGAATTAAACTTGGTATCGTTCATAAAATCATATTGACCATGAATGACATTGTGACCGATTTCCATGTTTTCTAAAACGTGCGAAGCGCTCAGGCTAGCCACGCCTAAAGCCCAGCTAACAGGCTCAAGACTGAAGTGAATTAATAAGCGGCCTGAAATTTCTAAGTAACGCTGTATTTCAATAATATTTTGAATGTAGTCGGCATCTTCTTTGCCCATTTTAGCTTCGATGCTATGGCGTAACTCATCAAGTTCTTTTTGAAAGTTATTGATCTGTTGGGAGGTTAAATCAGGTTTTTTCATCGTATTTGTGTTCATGGTTGTTTCCATAAGTAAGTCAAAGCTTGTCTGTCGGGCTTTATAATTCAATGCTGGTGGATGTTTTTGCAACGGAGACACAGGGCAGAATATAGTCGCCTGAATCAGTAGACTCTTCACCTGTAATCAGATTGACGGTGGTACCCGATATTTTTTTACATCGACATGTGCGACAGATGCCTGTTCGACAAGCTGCTGCAGGATTTAAACCCGCCGATTCCGCCTCTTCTAATATAGTTTTTGATGGGCTGGATTGGATGCTGTTTTTGAGAGATGCGAAGCTTAGTTTTGCAGAATAACCCAGTTGTGTTGCTGCGCTTAGGTCAGACGTAAAATTTTCAAGGTGTAATTGAGAGGGGTTGAATTTAAGTTTGTCTAGAATTTCGACTGTTGTTTTCATAAATGCTTGGGGACCACAAAGATAAATCTCCCGTTCTAGAATATCTGGCACAAGCTTCGTGATCTGCTTTTTAGTGATGCGACCTTTATAGATGTTGTGGTTATTGTTACTGCTAGGGTCTATACCTCGTTCGACTGAAAATTTTGTATCAATGTTTTCATTCTTTGTCGCGAGCGCTTCTAATTCACTATGAAAAATTATGTCTGTTGGGCTTTGGGCATAATTTAAGAACTTAATATTGCTTCGATTGCCCGCTTGAGCTAAATACCGCAGCATAGACATTAAAGGGGTGACACCGCTACCAGCTGATAACATTAATATTTTACCAGCAGGTTGGTACGGCAGCACGAAACTCCCTTGGGCCTGACTAACTTTAATTGTGTCACCTTCGTTTAGGTTCTCAAATAACCAATTCGATGCCAAACCTTCATTTACGCGTTTTACGGTAATGGAGAATTCGTGTTCTGCTGATGCAGAGCTTGGACAAGAAGATAGCGTGTAGGTGCGCTTAATCGTTTCTCCATTTACTATAAATTCAATATTAATATGCGAACCAGCTTTATATTGCTTTAGCTGTGACTCCGTATTGAAGAAATAGGTTTTCGTATCATGCGTTTCAAGTCTTACTTTTACGACTTTGGCATTCATGTAAGGTAACGCTTGATTATTACTTGTTGTGGTTTCTGATAATGGTGCTCGGATGTTTACTATTGGCACGATTGCTCTAAGTGTATAGTTCAATGCTTCAGACAGGGAGTCGACTGTAAATAGCTTGTTAGTGCTTATATTCATAATATTAGGTGCCTTTTAAGTGTACAAGTGTAAACTGTTATTTATAGTATTATTTTAAGTGTACGAGTGTCAACTAAGATTTTGATTTGCTAGCGGTGTAGTGGAAACTGTTAATCGTTGATATGAGAGAGATAATGTTTTTAAGGCAGAAAGAATGGTTTGTGTTTATATCTGAATTTTTAATTTTAATTTTCAACTAACTTTTTGGTTTTAAAGTAGTTTTACTGTTATTTGTTGTGTTTGTGAGTTAATAGTGGAGATATACTTTTGGATGTAATTGAGTACGTGATGTACTCATTTTATTTTATAGTGTTAGAGTGATGCTGAGTGATTAAGTGTATCTTATAGGTTGTAAAAAATAACTTGTTACGTGTTATTTTGCTCGTTGTTGTCAGTTTTGTTCTTCCAAACAGTGATTTGATCTCGACCATTACGTTTTGCCTGATAAAGTGCGATGTCGGCGTGATGAATTAGGTCTTCTGCACTCTTTATAGGGGCTTGAGATAAGCTTGAAACACCAAAGCTGGCAGTAATGTTGATTTGACTGTGGTTTGAGTAAAGGTTTGCATGGCGAATTTCATCACATAAAGACTGGGCGATAATGACCGCTTCCTTTAGGGGGGTGTCTACTAAGAGAATAATAAACTCTTCACCTCCAAAGCGAGCAATCAAGTCGCCAGAACGTGTGACTTTGTTCTTTAATACTAGTGCGACATTACGTAAACAGTCATCACCTGCTTTATGGCCGTAGGTGTCATTAACCGCTTTAAAATAGTCTATGTCGCATAATATGGCAGATAGCTCGCGTTCGTGGCGAGTGGCTCTTTTGTATTCAATATTAAGGCGTGACTCAAAATGGCCTCGATTAAAGAGTGTTGTAAGTGCATCAGTGGTTGATGCTAGTTCTAAGCGGTTATTGGCGCTTTCTAGCTGGTCCAGTGCTTGTCGCATACTTTTTGTGCGTTCTTCTACTTTAAGTTCTAGCTGGTCATTAGCATGGATCTTTGCTTGTAGGAGTTGGCTTTGTGATTTACGTGCTATTTTTTCATTTTCTAGTGATGATTCCTGAGCACTAATTCTTAACTCTTTTTCTCTATTAAAACGATTAGCGAGGGCGAAAGATAGTAAGGAAACCAGTAAAACAACGCCAATTTGTCCAGCGTTGTTGGTCCAGAAATTTGCTTCGATCAAACCAAATTTTACAGAACCTAAAATGCTAATACCAATGAATGTAGCTGTCCATGCCAAGCAAAAATAGCGTGCATCAGGGTCTCCCCTTAATAGGGAAACATAACCTAGAATAAATGACATGCTACAGGTAAACATGGTGATAGTACTGGTTAATCTAATGGTGAAGCTATAAGGGATTAGGAAGGTTAATAGTAACAAAATGCCTGAAATAAAAGCGATTACGGACATTACTTGGTAGGCAAAAGGGTTACGTTCTTTTAGTTTTAAGAAGGAAATCATGAGCATTAAAACACTCAAGTTGCTCATAGCAATGAAGGTTGAGATAGAAAAGCTATTCCACTCTAATTGATTTGGCCATAAGTAAGCAAAGCCATAGCCTTTCAAGCTAATTTGAAAAAATAAATAACCAAAGGAGAAACAAACATAATAAAGATAGTTGATATCTCGAATGGAGAAAAACAATAAGAGATTATAGACCACCATAATACCAATAATCCCCGCCCAAATACCTTGTAAAAAATGCTCATCGGCGGTAGCGTTCGCGTGTTGTTCAGGTTGCCATAATGTTAAAGGCGCTTCTACAGTACCTGCGGAGGCGACGCGCATGTACATTAAATTGTTGTCCGGTAGTAAGGTAAAAGGCATGACAAAATTCTGGTGCTGAACAGGGCGAGAGGAAAAAGGGTATTTGTCACCAACGAGGTGTTGTTCTTGTATTTGAAAGTTTTTTGTTCTGTATAGTTCTACGTCATCAAGAAATGGAATCGGTAGTTCGATATATATCTTTTGCTCGTTTTTGCTTTTGTTGTGAATTGAAAATTTGAACCAATAGGCTGTATCAGTAAAACCAAAATTTGGTGAGCTTCGTTCTATGTTTTTCCAAGCCAAAAAAGAGTCGCTTGGTTTGTTTAAATTCTCATTTTCAATACGGGAGCTTTCGGTTCGAGCATCGCTTTGGAGGATAGTATTGATATTTTCCAGGTGCTCAGGGTCTTTCAGATAAAGCATTTTGGCACCGACCGCAATCGGTGCTAAATTCTCAGAAGAGAAGTAAACAACAGGTGTATCAATTGAGCTGCTATTTGCCCAACCAGAGCTAGCAAAAAACATAAAGATGAATGTTTTGAATAAAAAATGAGCAAATCTAAGCACTGACAAACCTGATGTTTTTAAAGAAAAATCATAACTTTTCTTAGTATAGGTAAGACTCTTGGATTTTGCAGAAATTAGTTGGAAATATCTAATACTACTGGGCAGTGATCTGAGCCCATGACATCATTTAAAATATCAGCGCTTTGAAAATTATCGCTTAAGCTGTGAGAAGCTAAAAAATAATCAATTCTCCAGCCAACATTTTTAGCGCGAGCGCCGGCTCGATAGCTCCACCAGCTATACTTTATTTTTTCTGGGTATAGGTAACGAAAAGTGTCAATTAAACCGGCTTCAATATAACGATCCAGGCCATCAATTTCTGCCTGAGTATAGCCAGCGCTTTTATTGTAATTAGGTTTTGGGCGTGCAAGATCGATATCTCGATGGGCAACATTTAAATCACCACATACGATGATTGGCTTAATTTCTTCCAGTTTTTTAATATAAGTCAGGAAGTCAGTGTCCCATTGTTGGCGGTAACTTAAGCGCTTAAGTTCGCTTCCTGAATTTGGAGTATAAACGGTCACCAGAAAAAAATTCTCAAATTCAGCGGCAATGACTCGGCCTTCGTTGTCATGCTCATCAATACCCATATCATATTGTATGCTGATGGGTTTTTGTCTGGTTAATATTGCTGTGCCGGAGTAACCTTTTTTTTCTGCTGAGTTTCTATAAAGGTGGTAGCCTTCAATGTCTTTAAGTGCTTCTGTTACTTGTTCATCTTGCGCTTTGGTTTCTTGCAAGCATAATACATCGGTTTCCATGCCTGCCAACGAAGCAATAAAGTCTTTCTTCATTACGGCGCGAACGCCATTCACATTCCAAGAAATCAAACGCATAAGGGTCTCTCTAAATTAATGTTTGGTAAAAACCTTGGCCCCGAGCACATGACAGGCCACCAACAGACCTCCCACAATTAAACCTACAAGACCATCAAATAAGGTGGGCCCAACGGCCTGTATAAACGAGCCGCCAAAACGCAAACCGTCAAGGAGTTCCAGCCCATGATGCAGCCATACATGCGCAGCGGGAATTCCGTGGGTAATAATACCGCCCCCAACTAGAAACATTGCGGCGGTGCCCACAACGGACAAAGTTTTCATCAGCAGAGGCGCGGTCAACAGCAAACGTTTGCCAAACCAACGTTTGAAACTTCCAGCCAAAGACTCGGCTGGATTTTGCATGAGATACAAGCCGGCGTCGTCCATCTTAACAATGGCGGCCACAAAGCCATAGACACCCACAGTCATCATAATCGCGATCAGAGAAACCGACAGTGCTCGGGTGAGGAAATCGGCATCGGCCACTGATGATAAAGCAATCACAATGATTTCAGCAGAGAGTATGAAATCTGTGCGGATAGCGCCTCGAATTTTACGTTTTTCAAAGACCAAGATATCCACTTCTGGATCGGCCACGGCTTTAACCAACTCGGCGTGATGCTGCTGACCCTCTGAGGCGGGGGTCAAAAACTTGTGTGCTATTTTCTCAAATCCCTCGTAACAGAGGTAGGCGCCACCGACCATCAACACTGGAGTGATCAACCAGGGGGCAAGGGCACTCACCAACAGAGCCACGGGCACCAAAATCAACTTATTAACAAAGGACCCTTTGGCCACCGCCCACACCACCGGCAGTTCCCGATCGGCTTTAACGCCCGACACTTGTTCAGCGTTGAGGGCTAGGTCATCACTCAAAAGACCCACAGTTTTACGTGTCGCGACCTTGGTCATCATGGCCACGTCATCCAAGAGCGTCGCGATGTCATCAATTAGTGCTAAAAGACTGCTGGCCGCCATGAAAGATCCTTTATCAAGCGAATGCTTGACTATTATTCTAGATGCGCAACATTACTAGAATATGGATGCACTCACAAATGACTTCGCTCCCTGCGAGTGCGTATAATGAGCCACCATTCAAACACGTTTATCAGTGCAAAAATGCGCCCCACGTGTAAACCCGCTTTTTATACCCGAGGTACCAGAGTGAAGTTGTCGAATTTTGGTAAAAAGTTTGCCGGTGAGTCCGGCATTGTGGAATTGATGGACGATTTGGGCACGGCCCTCAGTGAAAACCCCGACATGATTTTTATGGGGGGCGGCAACCCTGGTCGACTGCCCGAAGTCGAGGCCATTTTTCAACAGCGCCTAGAAGCCATCATGGCAAACCCCGCGCAGCGTCACAGTCTTTTTGGCATCTACCAATCCCCTCAAGGGGATAGTGACTTTCGTGTGCAAATTGCCGAGTTCTTGCAGAAACAATTTGGCTGGAAACTCAGCGCCAATAACATCGCCATTTCAAACGGCAGCCAATCGGCCTTTTTTGTCTTGTACAACTTGTTTGCGGGGGACATGAAAGATGGTTCCCAAAGCTCTATTCACTTACCTTTGGCGCCTGAATACCTCGGTTACGCCGACATCGGTTTGAGTGAGAACTTCTTCACCGCCACTCGCCCCACCATCGAGCTGATGGATGACCATCTGTTTAAATACCATGTCGATTTTTCTCAACTCAACATTGACCAATCCACGGCAGCCCTGTGTGTTTCCAGACCGACAAACCCAACTGGCAACGTGCTCACCGACAATGAGATTGCGCACTTAGACGAGCTGGCCATTAAAAACGATGTACCGCTGATCATCGACGGAGCCTATGGCCTGCCCTTCCCAAACATCCTGTTCAACGAGGCCAAACCCCACTGGAACAACAATACTATTCTGGCCTTAAGCCTATCGAAACTGGGTTTGCCCGGCGCCAGAACGGGCATCATTGTTGCCAATGAAGAAATCATTCAGGCCTACACCAATGCCAATACAATCGTTTGTTTCTACGAGGTGGTAAAAATGTTTAATCACTTGCTCCAGGCTACCCCATAAAAAATCTAAGTTTTAGTGTAGGTTGCAATCTAAATAAGTCAAAGAAAAATAACATCTAGTTATAATCTAATTATAACTACTTGACGTGTAAGGTGGGTGTAAAGAAAGCGGACGTAGCTATTTATTGTGGTTTAGTCTCTTTTGAGCGAACAGCGGTCGTACGATTGAATTAATCGCGACTGGTAAGTCATTACGAATTGGAGCCGTTGAGTAGTCTTGATTAAAAAGTAAAAATTCCCGATCGCTGATCTGAGTATAGGTAAAATAAAACGTCATTTTTCCTAAAATCAAAATACATGATGCCTTATATTTCCAATATTGACATCTATTTTATATTCTTAAGGGAGTGAAAATCGGCTATTTTTCGTCTATTAATCAACTGTTTCCACGTAATTAAGAATTCAAGACAAGTTATGTTATTGGGTCTATTTCGCAAATATAACCCACAAGTAGGATTTTCTTAGATAGAATTAATTTGAGTATTTTTGCATCTGAAAATCATGGCTAAAAGTACATGTACTAAATTTAGATAAAGTAAAATTTAAAAATATTCTGTAAATCACAAGTTCTACTTTCGATTGTTTGCTTCTTTAACTAATCGAGCAAAATATAATGAACAATGGTTAGGATTGATAATAGGCTTTTCATTTAATTCCCAGTCTTTACCATCATAACCATTTCTTGTTAGCCACGGAGATATCCAACTTTGCATAAAATCAATATCCATTTGCGTAAACCAGTTACGCCAGTTTCCGTCACTTTTAGTCCGAACAACACGTTTATATGTATCAGGCATCACTATTTTTTCGGGTAAATCAAGGTCAAGATAATGCTTTATCGATTCAAAATTATGTTTTATTAAATTTTCATATGGGAAAATAAGAGATTTATTATAAAGGTTAAAATAAGTGTCAAAATTACGAATCGCAATTTCGATACGTTCAAAAAAACGCTGGGGTAATGAAGGGTCATTAGAGACCTCACCGATGACATCCAAAATGCTAAGTAAAGATACCGAATGTGGGTCAGTTTCTTTTTGTACAAGCACATCTTGGACACGTTTAACTGAATGTAAATCTTTTAGATAAGAAGCGTGGAATTGTTGATATAAAAGCACACTTATCACTCTATCCCTCATATCTCTAACGATTGTGATTCTTTTTTCGAATGAATCAAATGACGGAATATCAAGACGGGGACCAAGTAACACTTTACATAAAACATTATTGCTATCGATATTTATAAAACTTCTTGGTTCAAACAACCTATGATATTGGTCTGGAAGTGCATTACTAATTAGTGAATATAATGCTGTTGTTCCAGTTTTTGATAGACCTGCCACAAGAATTTTCATTACTGGATACTGTCCTTAATTGGTAGTTGCTTCTCGAGAATAATTGGGGTCATTGGGGTCGTAGTCAATTTAAAAAATAGTTCTCACGCAAATCTGTTTTTTTTTTTAAAATCGTCATCGCTTAGATCAACAATGTCGCACCTGCTGCCATTAAATACAAAATGACTCGACCGACCGCTTTTAGGCTGTGAGTTCAACCGATCAACGCAACACACTGGTTAAATCTCTCTGCTGGTGTTTCATAGTCTAACGTTTTTCTCGGTCTTTCGTTTAGTTGTCTTGCGACTTGACTCAATTTTTGTTGGGAATGGACACTTAAGTCTGTTCCTTTTGGGAAGTATTGGCGCAATAAGCGATTAGTATTTTCATTTGAACCTCGTTGCCATGGTGA
>ENA-OSET01004455-OSET01004455.1-sediment-metagenome-genome-assembly--contig:-NODE-4455-length-12377-cov-6.773496_pt1 | contig 12377 bp, 18 predicted proteins | sample MGYA00237882_ERZ534229 | MGnify/ENA primary metagenome ERZ534229 (study PRJEB26408, sample SAMN06266212) | sediment metagenome | isolation source: Hudson Canyon methane seep mesocosm | place...
TGAGTCCCGTCGCGTATGAAGAGAAAGCAGCAAATGCTGCATAATCAGAGTGTCTACTTTTTGTGGGGAACACCAGTTTTTTAAGGAAACTGGAGCCAAGGATGTCTATCTACACTCTTAGCCAAGATCAAATTGATTTTATTGAACAAAACTTCTTTGAGTTTTCCTTCGATAATGAAGACGAGCTACCAGATAAAACACTCTTCGATCAGCTAAGGCATCCCGCAGAGTTATTTTATCTAGCTCATATTTACAACTGGGATGACGGCACTGATATCTTGCAATGGGTCGTTGATAGTCCGCTGTGTTCCAAAGCAACTGCAAGTCTAATATTCTGGCGGTCACAGCCTGACTATTATCGTCGGTATACATTAGCTGGCGATTCAAGTGTCGCTCTAAACGATGGTGAGGTTTTATCCTTACTGCATTCCATTATTCAAAAATATGAAAACAATGATTTCTGCTCAATCGGTTTAGCTTTTGATCCCGAACCAGAATTAGAGTCGCTAACAACCATAGACCCAAAATGGGAAGTACCGGAAGCATTGTTTAAAAAACTAGAAGGTATCGAAATACATGGACCTTCGTAGCAAACAACTAAACATAACCAAACGCACCAACGGACTCCATAATCTGTCGCGCTTTTTGCAAAGAAACGCAAAAAGCCCCGCCAAATTATTCCGCCGTTGTGCTTGGCGTTAACTGTAAAAAATCACTACATCGCCAGCATTGACTATGCAACTACATTGTAATTACAATGTATGCTTATGGATCATTTAAATTTCGAATGGGATGCAAAGAAAAATGCATCAAATATCAAGAAGCACAGCGTCTCGTTTGAAGAGGCTAAAACTGTGTTTACCGATGAGTATGCTCGTCTGATAAATGATCCTGATCACTCCGTAGATGAAGACAGATTTATTCTTCTTGGGGCTAGCATAGACTCTAAGTTGTTGGTGGTCTGTCATTGTGTCAGAGAGGGTGAAAGCATACGCATTATTTCTGCGCGTAAAGCGGACAAACAAGAACGCAAAGTATATGAGGGTTATCGTCATGCGTGATCATTATGATTTTTCTAATTCAGTAAAAAACCCTTACGCCAAAAAGCTCAAGAAGCAAATCACCATTCGTCTCGACGAAGACACTGTAGAGTATTTTAAAGAGCTGGCGGACGATAAGGGTATTCCATATCAAAGCTTAATTAATTTGTACCTAAGAGACTGCGCTCAATCACATCGTGACTTGAAAATGCAGTGGCAATAATCAGTTAACAAGGCCATCTTGCGGAACTCCGTGTGCTGTCACCGTTTTTGCAAAGACACGCAAAAAAGTCGCCATCCCACTCCGTCCGCAACTGGCGGCGTTAAAACGGTTGGATCGCTGTGCCACACAATACGGAAATAGCTACTCAGTGTGTCCGTAGTGTGCTTGTCTCAGCGCACCTTTCTCACCGTTCGGCAGTCCCTCATCGATTGGAACAGAGTTTTTCCTGAAAATAGTGCACCAAAACATCATTATTCGCGTATAAAAGCTGTTGTTTAAAAACCACTAAATGAATCGCCACTGATTCTCTAGACACTTCCCAGCCTCATTAAATATTTCTTCTCATACTCTACCGGCGGCAGCCCATCATTAAAACCATGTCGCCGTTTTGAGTTGTAGAACATCTCAATATAATTGAATATATCGACCCTCGCTTCTTCTCGGGTAGAGTATATTTTTCGCTTGACCCGTTCACGTTTGAGCAGCTGAAAAAAGCTTTCAGCGACCGCATTATCGTGACAGTTTCCCCGGCGACTCATGCTTCCTTCTAAGCCATGTGCTCTGAGAAACTCACTCCAATCGTGACTGGTATACTGGCTTCCTTGGTCTGAGTGGACAAGCACGCTCTCGCTGGGCTTTCTCCGCCAAATGGCCATCAATAACGCATCAAGCACTAACTCTTTTGTAATTCGACTCCCCATTGACCAGCCGATGATTCGGCGCGAGAACAAGTCCATCACCGCACCAAGATATAACCAACCTTCGTGCGTCCTAATATAGGTGATATCTGTCACCCAAGCTTGGTTTGGCTTTAGTGGGTCAAACTGACGATCGAGCACATTGGGAGTTACAACATGATGCTCGCCACCCATAGAGCGAGGCTTTCGATAGCCAACCTCTGCTCGAATACCTGCAAGCCGCATCAGGCGATGAACCTTGTTTGCTCCACACAATTCACCTGTATCACGTAAATCCCGATAAAGTTTGCGATACCCATAGACACAGCCCGACTCAAGCCAAAATTGTTTTACAATGCCAGTTAATCTCTCGTCTTCATGCTGACGCTTGGACTTCGGTTGTTGAAGCCAAGAGTAATACCCGCTGGGGTGCACATCAAACAGGCCACAGAGATCTCGCACTGAGTGGCTTGCTTGGTGCTCTTTGATAAAGGCGTATCTTACTCGGGGTGACTTGCGAAGTACGCCGCGGCTTTTTTTAACAGGTCTCGCTCTTCTGTGACCCGCTTTAATTCCTTTTGCAAGCGACGGATCTCGGCTGTTTCATCCGCCTTTGCTTTGTGCTGCTCAGAGTCCGGACCGTAACGTTTGACCCAGGCATACAGACTATGTGTTGTCATACCGAGCCGACTGGCGACTTCGGCAACACTATGGCCTGCAACTGTGACCTGTTTTACTGCTTCAATTTTAAATTCTTCAGGATATCTTTTACGACTCATAAACACCTCTCTTTGTGCTAGTTTATCTAGCTAAAAGGTGTCTAGTAAATTAGTGGCGATTCAAAATTAGGAAGTTTGAGTATGATTAGTTACGTTACGTTGGGTGTAAGCGATTTAAATGCTGCAAAAGCGTTTTACGGTGAGCTGCTGGGCGAGATGGGTGCAAAGGTTCTGATTGATATGGACCGTATTAGTTTTATTGGTAAAAGCATGGCGGCACCAATGTTGGCAGTGTGTGTGCCCTACAATAAAGAAGCGCCACAAGCAGGTAACGGAACAATGGTTGCGTTTGCACCTGGCAGTAAAGAAGCGATTGATTCGATGTATAACAAGGCTATCGAGCTCGGCGCGACGTGTGACGGTGCTCCGGGAGACCGTATTCCAAACGTCTTTTACGGCGCTTATGTGAAAGACCCTGATGGCAATAAACTCTGTTTTAACCTGTTTAGCTAAGGTTCACAAAGGTGGCGGCGGAGGTGATATCGTAAAGAAGGCTCTGCAGAAGTCAGTGCTTTAATTTACCTTAGCTCTCTCATTCAGCGGTTGGGCGTGACGTTTTGTTCGGTCGCCCGGAATAAAGAGGAGTGGTGTTGAATTGAATATACGGTCTATCGTGTTATTCCTTGTGTCGCATGCGTGTGCGGTCGCTATTGGATTTGGGGCAGGCATTTATGCGTTACCAATTCTAATTGCACCGCCAAGTCCGTCTGCTTCTGAGACAGCGACGGCTGCTAGCTTAGCCAATTATAAAGCGGAATTTCGCCGTGACCTTGCTGGTAGTGATGCCTTGCACTGGGGTGAGGGGACAGTTTCAATTGGTACAAACGCCGTTTCTTTTGTTGGTACGCTGGCGCCGGGGCCTGATTACAAGCTCTATTTATCACCGGAGTTTGTCGAAACGGAAGCGGACTTTAATCGATTGAAGTCTCAAATGGTCAGGTTGGGCGATGTTAAAACTTTCGATAGCTTTATCGTTAAGGTGCCGACGAGCATTGATCCGTCGGTTTATACCTCTCTGATTGTTTGGTGTGAGACATTTGGCGAATTCATTACGGCGGCTCAGTACAAATAGTTGGCGGTCAATGTTGACTGGTCGACTGCTTCAATTGTATTTCTGACAGCGAATTTTCAAATACTAAACGGGGGGGTTACGTTCAATATGATTTGTCCTCATTGTGATGAAGATAGCTTCGATACGTTTAAAGTTTATCGTTGGCCCTACGGGAAAAAGGTATGCGGCCGCTGCGGCGAAATGTCGCGCGTGAAAAAGCAGCCTTTGCTGTTGGTGATGTCTTTTTTACTAGGGGTGACGTCAGCTATTCCTCCGCTGATGCTGGGTAGTCTTTGGCTTTTTATCCCGTCTATATTCTTGATGCTTTTTATTGATTACGCGATGGATAAAAAGTATCGCGTACTCGTCGCGAGTTGAGTCATATTACGAGGTTCAGGGCGCTTTTCTTGGCTCGCGAATCATATCGCTAACGTGAACACCAAACTCACCTTTTTTGCGATCTTCAAAAAACAGTTTGAGGGTTCTTTTTACGGTCGGGAACGCGAGCTCGTCCCACGGAATGTCTTCTTCATTATAAAGCTGAGTTTCTAGGCTTTCTGGCCCAGCACCGAACTTACCGTCGGTGAGCGTGGCGCGGAAATACATATGTACTTGATCGATTTGGGGCACGCTAATAACGGTATATAAACCGTCTACCGTAACCTTTGCTTCGGCTTCTTCCCACGTTTCTCTTAACGCGGCTTCGGTGGTGGTCTCTTGGTTCTCCATAAAACCGGCGGGTAATGTCCAGTAGCCGTAGCGTGGCTCGATCGCGCGTTTGCATAGCAGTACTTGGTTATTCCAAACAGGAACAGTGCCAGCGACGATGTTAGGGTTCTGATAGTGAATCGTTTCGCATGACACGCATATGAAGCGCGGACGGTTGTCGTCTTCAGGGACTTTACTCTCAACTTCACTCGCACAGTGGCTGCAGAACTTCATGATTTTCGGTGGCCTAGTTCGCTTTAACGGAGGCTGATTATACCCAAATTAACATGGGATGTTAGCTGTGCTAAGGTGGCTAGATACTAATTTTATATAGCTGACTTATGAGCATGATTCACCAGTTGGTGACGCGACTACAAGAGCACTCTCCAAAGAGCATGAATGAAGGTCTACCAGAAGCAGGTATTTTGGTGCCCCTCACGCGCAGTACCGACAATCCTGAAATAATTTTGACGCGGCGCGCTGGTCATATGCGTACCCATCAGGGTCAAGTTGCCTTTCCTGGAGGTAAGTCGGAGGAGGATGACCGTGATCTCTTAGACACAGCTTTGCGTGAAAGTCATGAAGAGATAGGGCTGCTAAGAGAGCAAGTCGAAATTGTTGGCCCTTTAAGTCAGTTGGTTTCTTTGCATGGCATTCAAGTAACGCCATATGTTGGCTTGGTTGATGAGGGTATTGAACTGGAAGCTAACCCCGACGAACTTGAAAGCATTTTCAAAGTCCCAGTCAATTATATGTTGAATGCGAAGCCAAAGCGGCGTGATCGAATGACCTACAAAGGCATGGCGTTATCGGTTCCTAGCTATGACTATCATTACGGCGGTCGTGATTACGAGATATGGGGGCTATCGGCAATTGTGATGGTTGAATTGTTGAATGTCGCCTTTGATGCTGAAATTACGATCTTTGATGATCCTAAATAATCAATGAGTTCATAAGGTCTGCGCCTCACGTAATGCGTAATAAAAATTTTAAATACAGCCCTTTTCAAAATTGCGAGATAAAACATGATCTATTCCTTAGGTGACAAGACGCCAGAAATAATTGGCGAACCTGCTTTCATTGCTGACAACGCAACTGTTATTGGTGATGTCACGCTGCATCCGGATGTCAGTATTTGGTTCAATGTTGTCATTCGTGCTGATAATGACAAAGTTGTCGTGGGCGAACAGACTAATATTCAGGATGGGACCATTCTTCATATTGATAGCGGCTACCCGCTAACTATCGGTAAAGGTGTGACCATTGGACACAAAGCGATGCTGCATGGCTGCACCATTGGCGACTATAGTCTGATTGGTATCAACGCGGTGGTACTCAACGGTGCAAAAATAGGCAAGAATTGCTTAATAGGCGCCAACACATTGGTGCCTGAGAATATGGAAATACCCGACGGTAGTTTGGTCGTGGGTAGCCCGGCGAAGATAAAACGTGAGCTAAGCGAGCCGCAGAAGAAAATGCTTGAAATGAGTGCGGTTCACTATGTAAGAAATGGTCAAAAGTTTCGATCTCAACTTAAGCAAATTAAATAGTTCAGTTAGAATGCGCCGTCATTAATTTTCCAGATACGTAGCAGGCAAATTAGCAGTATGAATCAAGACATTAAAACCAATGAGGTGGCATCTCCGTGCGTTAGTATTTGCGCCTTGGATGATGAAGACGTGTGTGTAGGATGCCACCGAACTGGCGCCGAAATTACAGCGTGGGGCGCAATGACCACCATGCAAAAACAAGCTGTTATGAAGAAGGTACGGGAACGAGAATCGGGTAGTTATATCTAGCGCTTGTTGATCTTCCCTCTTCAATAGCCATTGGCTTAGCCTCACTGTTTAACATGAACACCGACCAATCAAATAACAAAACCGGCTTATTCTTAAGTTAGTCTAAGTCGCTACCGACACAAGGCAAAATAGTATGACAACGATAGGAACGCCGCTTTCCACCTCTGCCACCAAAGTATTGTTTTGTGGGGCTGGTGAGCTTGGAAAAGAAGTCGTGATCGAATTACAGCGTTTTGGGGTTGAGGTGGTTGCTTTAGATCGTTATGCCAATGCGCCGGCGATGCAGGTCGCTCATCGCTCGCATGTCGTTGATATGTTGGATGGTGATGCACTCCGGGCAGTTATTGAACTTGAAAAACCTGATTTCGTTGTGCCAGAGATTGAAGCCATTGCGACCGCAACTTTGCTGGAACTTGAAGATGAGGGCGTCACGATTGTGCCGTCCGCCAGAGCGGTTAACCTAACGATGAATCGAGAAGGGATACGTTGCCTTGCAGCACAAGAGCTTGGACTGCTGACATCTCCTTATTGTTTTGCAGACACCTTTGAAAGCTTCGAAGCGGCGATTTCAAAAATTGGAATGCCATGCTTGATAAAACCCATAATGAGCTCGTCAGGAAAGGGCCAAAGTTTAGTGAAAGACGCAGAGTCGATTCAAGCGGCCTGGGACTATGCGCAAACCGGTGGCCGGGCGGGCGCGGGCAAAGTAATTATTGAGGGCTTTGTAGACTTTGACTATGAAATTACCTTACTGACCGTTCGGCACGGCGGGCAAACCAGCTATTGCGCTCCTATTGGACATGTTCAGAAAGACGGTGATTATCAGCAGTCTTGGCAGCCTCAGGCAATGTCAGCGGCGGCACTCGAGAAATCTAAACACTATGCGCATACCATTACCGAAAGTTTGGGGGGTAATGGTTTGTTTGGGGTTGAGCTTTTTATTAAGGGTGACGAAGTCTATTTTAGTGAGGTGTCGCCACGCCCGCATGATACCGGTTTGGTGACATTGATTTCGCAAGACTTATCAGAGTTTGCGCTGCACGCTAGGGCGATTTTGGGTTTGCCGATTCCAGCTATCAAGCAGATGGGTGATGCGGCGTCTTCTGTTATTTTGGTAACAGGCGAATCGAGCAGTATTGAATACTCAGGTCTTGAGAGTGCGCTGGCAGTGCCCGATACCCAGCTTCGATTGTTTGGCAAACCGGAAGTGTCTGGCACGCGTCGCATGGGTGTTGGGTTGGCCTTGGGTAGCAGTATTGACGATGCGGTCGATAAAGCGAAGCGGGTCTCTGGTGCGGTGTCCGTGAGTTTTACTGATTGAGACTATACCGAGTAGCGTGACAGTGCAGGCTGATAAGGGTTTTTTGCCGATCGTTGGTGAGCAGCCAAAGGTGCTCGTGCTGGGTTCGATGCCGAGTCAGCGTTCGCTGCAGCATCAGCAATATTATGGCCACCCACAGAACGCGTTTTGGTGGTTGATGTCGCAACTGTTTGAGTTTGATGTAGCGCTGCCTTATGACGCACGGGTAGAGATAGTGAAACGTTGCGGAGTGGCGATATGGGATGTGGTCCATGAAGCGGTTCGCCCTGGTAGTATGGATGCCGATATACAAGAGTCGGCTCTCGTTACGAATGACTTTTCGGTTTTTATGGCACAACACTCAAGTATTCGTGTGTTGCTGTTTAACGGCCAGGCATCGCAAAAACTATTCAAGAAACATGTGGCGGGAGAATTTGATCTTCCTCAGTTGGTGCTTCCCTCGACAAGCCCTGCTTATGCAGCGATGTCGCGTGATGAGAAGCTAAGTCAATGGCGACAGATCTTAGCTTACACGGCTTAGGGGCACGATCTCGGTCAGAAAAAATAATGATTAAGCTGTCTTCCTCCTTTAAATTTACGCATAAACGAGCCTCTGTTATGAAAGCAATCAAACGTTCATTTTTGTTCGGTTTTCTATTCGCTAGCACCTTACTCAGTCTGTTGTTTTCCAGTAGCACTTTTGCTCATGTTTCCTTATCGGAATCTCGCCCAGCTAAGGGCGAGGTACTAAGCGCTTCGCCGTCTGAGTTTTCGCTAACATTTTCCGGCGAGGTAAGGGTGGTGAAAGTGGTGTTGAAGCATCAGCCTGAGGGAAATCCTGTGGATATATCATTTGCGCCACCCAAGCAATGGGCGACGACTTTCACTTGGTCCAGTGGCGCGTTGCCTTCATCGGCATATCTATTTGAGTGGGTTGTGGTGGGGAAAGACGGGCATAAAATGAAGGGCAGTTACGAATTTAGTATTCAATAGTTTGTCGCGAAGACGAACGTTTTAGTTTTCCCAGAGACTCTTTTTCTTCTCTTGGTCTTCATTAGCTTTTCTTTAAAATCGACACCGTACGTTCAATAGCAGGCTCATTGCATGGAAATGCTCGTTTGGAACACCTTAATCGTTATCTCAAAGTGCTTTTTCTATATCGGTTTTGCGAGTGCGTTTGGGCTTCACACGTTTAACTCTCTAGCGGTTCGGGCGGGGCAGGACTCGCAGCAGTATCGTCGCGGAATTATAATTTCAGCGATCGTGGCAAGTTTTGGTGTTGTGTTGTGGTTCTTTTTTAATGCGGGCGCGATGGCCGAAGAGGGATTCTTTGGAATGTTCGACCCACTGATGTTGGATATTCTATGGACATCAACTATTGGTGAAGCGGCGACCCTTAGGGTAGCTGCGATGTTAGGGCTCGTTTTTCTTCAGATATTGCTATATCGCTTGGGGGCCGACGAGCGGACAAACACTACGGGCATCATCACTAACATGCTCGCGGGCGCTTGCTTTATTGTGGTCGCTTATTCGTTCACGGTGACGGGACATGTTACTCAGTTGAGCTGGGTGGGACAGAGCTTAGTCATCATTCATGTACTGATAATGGCCTGGTGGCTTGGCTCGTTGTTGCCACTTCGCAAGGCCTGTTTTGCGATGGACGATGATAGTCTTCAGATACTGATGAAAAATTTTGGCGTGCAAGCGTCGATGCTCGTGCCTTTAATAATTGCTGCGGGTATCGGGCTAGCGTATTTGTTAGTGGGGTCTATAGATGCCTTGATTGGCTCTGATTATGGACAGGTCCTTCTCATCAAATTAGCGTCTGTCGTGACCATTATAGTTGTCGCTACGCGCAATAAGCTGCGCTTAGTCCCTGCGCTAACGTCAGCCAATGGAAAGGAAGCGTTAGCCCGATCTATTCGCGTTGAGATGGGACTTGCCTTGGCGATATTGACCCTTTGCGCTGTGCTAACTAGTATTGTCAGCCTATTATAAAATCGTTTTCTTAAGTCGTGTTTAAATTCTTATTTCTATTGGAGATCGTCTATGTTTGTTGGCCATTACAGCGCCTCTATTGTGGCAAAGGCTGTTGCTCCAAATATCCCTTTTTGGTTGCTTGTGGTTGCGGCGCAGTTTGTTGATATTTTCTGGGCTCTCTTCGTTTTATCGGGTTTGGAGCATGTGCGAATAGACACCAGTTTGGCCTCAAATCATCTTGATTTATATTACATGCCTTTCACGCATAGTATCGCTGCCACGTTGTTTTGGGCGCTGATTGCATTCTTTTTGGTTCGTGTACTTCCATCTATAAAACTGGGTGTGAAAGAGTGCGCCATTGTTGCATTAGTTGTTGCGTCGCACTGGTTTTTGGATTTGATCGTGCACCGTCCCGACCTAGAAATTACCGCCGACTTAAAGGTAGGTTTTGCCCTTTGGGATTGGCCGCTTTTATCTTTCATTCTGGAGGTTGGTTTGGTCGCTGGAGTCGCTTACTTCTTGTCCACACGGTCTCAAATTAGCGTTAAAACAGCGCGATATATATGGGGTTTTGCTGGCTTGTTGTTATTGATACAGTTGTCATCTGTATTTCTCGTGACGCCGCAGACAGTCACTGAGCTCACGACATCTGCGCTGGGTATGTTTGTGGGCTTACCTATCTTAGTTTATGTCACAGAGCGGCTATCTAAGTTGATGCCAGCCTAATGCATGGGGTTGTTGGGCCGACTGATCACGCCATTTTTTGTCATGGTTTTTTCTTCAGGTATAATCTGTTTTTGGTTCTTTTTCAGTTCCCAATTTTGGGTGTAAATAAGGAGGCATAATGTACGATACCAGCACTAAGGTCTCCGCATTAAATGGGCAAAAATTCCATTCTATTGTGATCCTGACTGGCGCGGGGATTTCTGCAGAATCAGGGATTCAAACATTTCGAGCGGCCGACGGGTTGTGGGAAAATCATCGCGTTGAAGAGGTTGCTACTCCTGAAGGGTTTGACTCAAACCCTGCTTTGGTACAGCGTTTTTATAACGAACGACGAAGGGACTTGCTGTCCGATAATATTAAACCTAACTTAGCGCATCAGGCACTTGCTAAGTTAGAAAAAAGCTTTGTAGGCGACGTTCTCCTCGTGACTCAAAATATCGACAACCTGCATGAGCGAGGTGGTTCGAAATCGTTAATCCATATGCATGGTGAACTGTTGAAAATGCGCTGTGTTGAAACGGGTGATGTATATAGCGTTGAGGTGAATATCGAGGCTAACACCCTCTGTGAATGTTGCAAAAAGTCTGGGACACTGCGTCCAGACATTGTCTGGTTTGGCGAAATGCCAATGCAGATGGACCAGATATATGACGCGCTTTCGCGCTGTGATTTATTCTTATCGATCGGAACATCTGGCAATGTCTATCCCGCCGCAGGTTTTGTTCAAGAAGCTAATGCCGCTGGCGCGACGACAATAGAAATAAACCTAGAGCCCTCCGCTATAGAGTCGCAGTTTGATCATCATGTTTACGGCAAAGCCGGCGATGTTTTGCCCGAATTCGTGCACGAGTTGCTGGGGTAGAGTGTGGTTTGCGCGGCTACTTTTAATAGAAGGCTTTAACCGAGGCTTGGAAAATTAATAAGAGTGGCGAGTTCAATAGACTTAATAACAAGCATAATATCACGCCTTGGTTAGCGCTCTATGTCGCCCCAGTAAAACACCTCTAGAGGACTGAGATGAACTACAAAACAATAAAATATGAAGTCGCTGATAAGGTGCTCACCTTAAAGTTAGATCGCCCCGAGCACTTAAATTCCTTTACGCTCGATATGGCGTCCGAGCTGGTGCATGCCTTCCGTCGTGCGAGTGAAGACGATGCGGTCAGTGCCATTGTCGTCACCGGTAGTGGTCGCGCATTTTGCGCAGGCATGGACTTATCTGTCGAAGGCAATGTGTTTGGTCTTGATGAGTCGAAGAAGCCCACTGTTGCGGATATGCAGCGAGAGCCGGTTGTTGAAGGTGTCAGTGATACCGGAGGACAGGTTGTACTCGCTATCTATGATTGCAAAAAGCCTGTGATCGGCGCAGTCAATGGTGCCGCTGTTGGTATAGGCGCAACAATGTTGGCAGCGATGGATATTCGTCTTGCTTCGGAAAAAGCGAAGATAGGCTTTGTTTTCGAGAAGATTGGCATCACGCCTGAAGCTTGCTCAAGCTGGTTTCTGCCAAGAATCGTTGGGTTATCGCAAGCGCTTGAATGGGTGTATACCGGCGAGATTGTGGGAGCCGATGAAGCGAAAGAAAAAGGCTTTGTTCGCTCTGTACATTTGCCAGAGGAGCTATTGGATGAGGCTTATCGTATCGTGCGAAGCATCGCGGAAAAGTCGCCGGTTTCCATTGCGCTGGCCAGACAAATGATGCAGCGTCTGTCAGCCTTAGATCACCCCCGTAAGGCGCATGAGATTGATTCCTTAGCGATATTCTACGCCAGCCAAACTGACGGGAAAGAAGGGGTTGCGGCGTTTCTTGAAAAACGAAAGCCCGACTTTAAGTCTTCCGCTTCGAAAGATATGCCTGACTTCTATCCTTGGTGGTAGCACGCCAAAAACAGACGCGAATAAGGCAATCCTCTAGACGGAAAAGGGGCGCTTTTTCTAGCACACTTGTGTTGTTCTTTGATCATCATATTTAAAGCAGCTGTTGTAAAAAAAAACAGGCCTTTATGCCGCTAATAGTGTTTCAAGTAGCTCGGCAATTTCGTCTTTGAGTTCTTGGTCTTCGATTTTATTCGCGCTTATTTTTGCGTTCTTCAG
>ENA-OSET01004457-OSET01004457.1-sediment-metagenome-genome-assembly--contig:-NODE-4457-length-12371-cov-8.590857_pt1 | contig 12371 bp, 8 predicted proteins | sample MGYA00237882_ERZ534229 | MGnify/ENA primary metagenome ERZ534229 (study PRJEB26408, sample SAMN06266212) | sediment metagenome | isolation source: Hudson Canyon methane seep mesocosm | place: USA:Hudson...
ATTGCAGAGCAGTGTGTTATTGCTGGCAGTATATCAACTATTGCCATGTTAAAAGAAAAAAAGGCTAAGAGCTGGTTAAAAGAACTTGGAGTGTCTTATTTTTGGATGGATGGGAAACAGCAAACAGGGGGGAGTTTAGCTGTAGACTAATCGTGATCTAGGCTTGAAATAGATCATTCTCAGTATAAAAAACGGCGCATAAGCGCCGTTTTTTTGTGAATATATTTTTAGGCTCAGCCAGACTATTTTTTCCTATTACGTCAATAATGCGAAACTCATCTTTAGCTAATTCTGGAGATAGGTTGCGTTTAGCCTGTTATAGCACTTTGAATGTGGTTTAACAATTACCCCGTTGTTTGCCATGAGATTCTATAATCTCTACTTGATTATCCACGAGCTTCCTCTAGATTAAAGGCTCTATTAAAATGACTGGACATAACAGTTTGAGTCATACCACACTCATATTAGATATTCGCTTTATTGTAGGAGCGTCCGCCCTCGGCGCGATTATTATTAACTGGTTTTGAAAAAACAGGCTATTTATTCGCGCCGAGGGCGGACGCCCCTACATTGAGCAATTCTTTGATTATTAACATAGCAGAAGCTCATTGGTAATCAGGTAACTCTAAGATAATCTATTGATTAAGTATTTGTTTAAACGATTGTAGAGGTGCAGTGATACCATTTGCTCCAGTTGCTTCGATTATAAGGAATTCATCTTTTGCTAAATCAGCTGCAAGCATATTTTCATCAGTCACTGATAAGTGGTCACCCTGGTGGCCGTGTGGAATTTTAATTTCAGGATGATCGAAAGGGGCTTTTTTGTACTTTACTCTATCATCAGTCAGTGTCTTTAGAAATGCGATAATATCAGCTCTCTTTTGCGGAATAAAGCGTAAGTCTGATTGTTCAAAAATAAAAGCTGTATTTAATGAAACAGGCTCAAAATTACCCGCTCTGGTATAAAACTCCAGAACTTGTTCTAAAGTCGACATGCCGCCGTTATGCATATAGGGGCCCGTTAATTCAATGTTGCGTAATCCTGGGATTTTAAAGCTACCATCCATTGTTGTTAGTGTTTTTTGACTATCAGTTTTTGCTAGTTCTGCAGTCATAACTTCAACGCTAGGTATAAATGCAGCGATATTCCTGAAGCAACCTTCGGTATCTTGGGTTTGAGGGATAAGCCCATCCTGATATGTAAAATAATGAGGGTTGGATATGTCTACAAATAAAGAAAGCGGAACTTGGAAATCACAAGGCCTTACCTCTTTTACCTGAGGGTCGAGAACTGCTGAATCATTACCTGCTAAATGTTGTATATATTGTTTTGAAAAAGACAATGGGTTGCCAAACTTATCATCTCCTCCAAGTCCTATATCATTTTCTGGTAAGGTGACGCCTGTTGAGGCGAATCCCGTATCATTTAATGAGGCGAGTGTTCCTGTGATGTGATGCCTTGTAACAACATTGCTTGTAGCGCTGATTTTGAATTGTTCATTACCAAAAGCTTCTGGCTGTAATTTTACTTGTTCGGCATTGGTGATTACGCTGGCAGAGGTAAAAGTAGGGCCTATATGGCACAAAAGGCAGTGTGCATTGCGTAATTCATGTAAGCCATTGAGCTCGGAGACTGTTAAATCTATGGGGAGCCCCTCAGCGTTACGAGCACTTTGGTCAAATGGAGTATCATCAGAGATTAATGTTGATAAATACATTTGTATGGATAGGCCGTAAAACATGGAGAAATTAGCTTCTACTTGGTTGTAGGCAAGTCCACTAAGAGGATTGCCAAATGAACCTCGGCGTCTAAAGGACCAGTATTTTTTATTAAAAGATTGTTTAATAAGAGTGTTGTAGCTTGTGTTTAACCCAGGTTGTAAATCATCGACTACACTACCACTTAACGGGCCTAAGACACTATCGTTCCAATGGACCTTTTGGTTTTCAAGTGGCTGGCGAGATAAGAGTTTGCGGCCAATGTCGGCAAAAGTCCTGTCTCTGCAGCCCATTTCTGTATCACTAAGAGGAGGGGCGATGGCTAATGAGGCAAGGGAAGAGTTTATTAGCTGTAAAGGTTGTTTTGATACTTTTCGGCTGTTTACTTTCACCCACACACCAGCATCTGGATCACGATCACCCCAAGGACTACTGCCATTAAAGATGTTGTTGGCACGCCCGTCCCAAAAATTACGGTGATTAAAAATTGAGTTAATAACTGTGGGGGTGTTGCGAGGTTCTACTCGTCTGGTGCCCGTGTTGGCAACATGAAAAATAGAGTCGGCACTGCGGCTACAGTTGTCATGATTTGTTCCTGTTCTGCTGGCTGAATTGAATTCACCACTAAAGGTGCCTGAAGAAGAGGAAACATCATCTGAATTGAAAGTGACGGCTGATAATTTAGAAACAGGGTTTTCTCTTTGATGAAAAGGAAAGTCTGTGTTTTTTAGTGTGTAATTGCTACCAAGTTGTTGACCTGAAATTGATTGATCAAAAACCTGATCAATTGCAGCTGTACTTTTTCCAGCAGGAGATAGCTGGTTTTTTACTCGGCTGTCAGCACCCGCATGAAAATGACATGATCCGCAGGCCATGCCGTCACTGCCTACATTGGTATCCCAAAATAAGGCTTTACCTAAAATGATCGCTTTTTCTTTGTTAATAATAATTGGACTGGAGCCGTCTAATAGGCCGGGTGTTTGAGGAATCTTGATATTTTTAAGGCTTGTTGGAAGGGGGCCAAATTCAGAGCTGTGTGCAAAATTAATTGGGAGTAATGCGGCAAGGGTAATGCTAAGAGAGAGAGGGAGTATATGAGGTATTTTAGTTAGTTTCATTATTTCTGTCTGGATTTGTAGTTGTTCTTATTTAACTTGCTCCATGTTTAAGTAATGATACTCATTACTTAAACATGGGTAAGCTTGTTGTCCTTAAGCTGCTAATTCCAGCAATCCAGGCAGGAATGGTAAAGTTAAACCTTTATTGGAATTTAAAATTATGACTACGAACATCACAGGCTGCTAGCTGTTTGTTCATAGTTATATAAAGTGATTATACAAAATGGAGAAGAACCTTCCCTGATTCATCTCCAGGTAAATTACCTGTTCTTATTAATTAAGGAGCGTGTGCGAAATAACTTTAGCAACTTGGAAGTGAGGCTTTAGCCTCGCCCGACCCAATGCGGGACTAAAGTCCCACTTCCAGTTTGATAGTTGTTAACTTTATTTTATTTACGTTCCTAAGTAGTTGTCGAAGGTTTACGGCGTGTAGCTAATAGACCAATCAGACTGCTTCCAAACAGATAGACAGCGGCAGGAACAGGGACTGCGCTAACGGTAACTGAAAAAGCGGCGTTTAATTTTGCCGCGTCGGCACCACCTACATAAACGGTGTACCAGCCAGTGGCAAGGTCTGCTAATGTTATCTCGGCCATTCCTGTGCCAACACTACCGCTGACTCCGCTTGTGTATGTAAGAGCGCCATCTTTAGCATGGGCGCCATTATGTATGTCTTCACCCCAGTTAGTCTCCGTTGTGTCGTGTGTAGGACCAGAGTTTGCGTAAGCAATAGTTGCAATAGCATTGCTATCAGCGCTGTTATTGTTTGTTTCCTCAAGGCCTGTGAGAAGATTAAAGGCACTAATGCTTCCTCCTTGCATCATCCAAATCGTGCCATCATCGCCTATATTGCCAGTGCCATTAAAGTTGTGAGGAGTGTTACCTGTTATGCCTGTTTCCAGAGATTGTGCTGTACCTCCACCCCATTGGCCATCGGTACGATAAACGGTAAAAGCTGGAGATAAATTGGCAGTATTGTTTGCAGTTACATTAATAGTTGTATCTACAGTTGAATCAACTTCAAAGTTGTACCATCTGCCAGCATGTCCCCAGGCTGAATAGTTTAGTCCCTCATTACCTGTGTATGAATGTGCTGTAGAGGTTTGATTTGTTGCTGTTAATGTTCCGCCTGCGACTAAGCTGGTCGTTCCGCTATCAAAACTTCTCATTGCACTGTCAACAGTGCCGGCATAGGAAGGGCCTGCAAAACAGGTTAAAGCAACACCGGTAATAGCTGTTCTTACTGCAAGTTGAATCTTTTTGTTCATTTAGATTGCTCCAAGTTAGATGTTTATTAAAAATACCTTTTCCTGATTACCCGTGAGCTTCTGCCGTTTTAAAAAGAACAAACTACACAGTGCGTCATTCTTGTATTCTACTTAGTTAAGCATGGGCACAAGCCTGAGCATAAAGGAATAGAATGCCGATAAAAGACTTCGGGAATGGCGCGTTATATATAATGTTGCAGTTTATTAATGAAACTGGTCGTTAAGTCAAAGATAATACTTTGCAGCTCGGCTATCTGTATCAGACCCGCGGCTTTCCGGCTCCATTTCGCAATGGGTGTGGCGGTTGGTGTCGAGCAATTAAATGGCTTACTCATGAAAAGTGAGTAAGTCATTTAATTGCTCGACTGGGGTTAGTTAAAGCATTATGTATGCCATGCTTGGTATCCCCTTGTTTCTTGCCTGTTAATAAGGGATGAATTATAAAAATGATAAATTAAAATGAGTGAAAGGACCTGGTTGTTAGGTTATTTCACCTGATTAAATGTTATTAGTGCCGTTTAAACCTTGATAGCGAAAATACCCCTGCTAAAAATAACCAGACTGCTCCTGGGAGTGGGACAGGGGCGGGGGTGGTTGGTGCTGTTGCTTGTGCATAGCCAGAAAATTCAAAGGCTGAGTAGAATTCTGCAATTGATCCTGCTTCAACAAGTAAGGATAATTGCAGGGTATTGTTTTCACTAAATGTGTCAGATTCATTACCTACTTCAATATAACCGCCAAACCCATCATCAGGGAGCCCGATGTTATCACCAGTGATACTGGCTGTACCCTCGGCGTATTCACCTGTCAATCCGACATGTAGGTTGTAACTGAGGCTATATTCAATGAGATAGTCATCCAGGGATGTGTTTTCTAAAGAGAGTAGAGTCTCACCAAAGTAGTATGAAGCAATATCGCCATTTGTTGCCGTGCCTAGTATTTGCATGGACTGGGCAAAGCCATAATCAGAGGGGAGTACCTGAGCATTTGATTCTAAAGGTAATGGAGTGCCTAAAAATACAGGCGAAATGTTGCTTAGACCATTAATGAATGAGCCAGAGGCTGGGTCTAATTCTGATGAGCCTGAGAATAAAATATCATTGCCATAGCTGTTATCAGGGTTGCTTTGGTTGCTTATATTGGTAACGCTAATGTTTACCCCGGCAACTCCTGTGAATGCACTACTTGCTTGAGCTGTTTGTATGTTTAGACTGGTTACCAGAGAGAGTGCGGATAAGCCCAGTAAAAATGTTTTATTAGAATGTTTCATATTATGTTATTTGTTGATCTTTAATCATGTTAATAGCCTCTCAATATGATTAAGAGGCTATGTGTGAATGTTATTAAGGTTGCAAATATTTATCAAAAGTAAGGATGGGGCTGTTAAGTCCGCTAGCGCCTACTGCTGGAATAGTAAAAAACTCTTCTTTTGCCAGGCTTGGATCTAGTGGTGATCCTGCCGATACGGAGAGATGGTTGCCTTGATGGCCATGAGGTACTGTTAGCTCAGGATGGTCAAAAGGAGCCTGTTCGCTACGAACCCGTTCATCAGTTAGTAGTTTTAGAAAAGCAATAAGGTCTGCTCTTGATTGAGGAATAAGTTGAAGTTCTCCAGCTTCCAGCATGTTACTTTGCGTATCTGCGCTGATAACGTTACCGCCACGGGTATAGAACTCGATTACTTCATTCAGCGTTTTCATGCTTCCGTTATGCATATAAGGTCCGGTGAGCTCGATATTTCTCAATGTAGGTACTTTAAAAGCCCCCGTTACTGCATCGGCCATTTTTAAAGAATCAGGGTTGTTAAGTTCAGCATTCGCAGTCGTTGTATCTGGGATAAGTGCGAGCGAGGAAGGTAAAAAGCAGTTGTCGCTACCATTAGGGTCTGCTAATAGCCCGTCTGGGATGCTAAAAAAGTCAGTAAAAAGATTAGAGCTGGGCACGGCTAGCGGAGCTAAAAAATCACAGGTTCGAATAGTGGATACATCGGGATCAACAATGGCTTCAGGGTGTCCAGCTAAATATGCCTTATACTGAGATGTGTATGAAAGAGGGTTGTTAAAAGCATCTACATTATCTATGCCATGGTCCCAGTTCGGATCACCCACGCCTGTATTGAAAAAGCCGGTATCAATGAGAGCCCTGCCTTTAGTAAAGGTATCTCTGTTGACAAGGTTGTGATTGATAGGGAGGTCGTTAATAAAGTCCAGCGAACCATAGGCTTCGGGGTTTGTCTGGATAAGGTCCGCATTGGTGGTAACCGCTGCCGAAGTTAAGGTGGGGCCTAAGTGACATAGGTTGCAATGTAAGTCAATAAACAGCTTCATGCCATGATATGCAGAAGAACCTACCGCTTCTTCTGTTGGAAAAAAAGCTTCTGATACTGGAGAAAAGTCTAGCGGGTTACGCGGTACGGTATCAATCGGTGCTTGATCGGATATTAATGTTGACTCATAAAGCTGGATTGCTAATGCAAAAAACATAGAAAAATTAGCTTCCATTTGTGTGTAAGCTAGGTCATTTTCCGGTCCGCCAAAAGCCCCTCTTTTTCTAAATGACCAGTACTTTTTATTAAAAGTCTGTTTTATTAAAGTGCTGTAAGTCGTGCTTAAGCCTGGCTGTAGGTTGCTGTCAGTGCTGTTGCTTAAACTTCCCAGTACGCTATCCTGATGATGAACTTTTTGGTGCTCAAGGGGTGCTCGGCTCAATAGCTTTCTGCCGAGATCCGGGAAGGTTCTATGGCGACAACTCATTTCTGCATCACTTAGAGGGGGGGCTAGTGCTTGAGATGCTAAAGAGGAGTTGATTAGGTGCAGGCGTTGTTTTTTTACTGTTCGGCTATTAACCTTTACCCAGACACCCGTGTCAGGATCGGTATCTCTGTCTCCCCACATACTGCTGCCGTTAAAGACATTGTTTGCACGACCGTCCCAAAAATTACGATGATTAAAAACTGCATTGATTACTGTGGGGGTATTGCGAGGTTCGACACGGCGGGTGCCTGTAGAGTCAACATGATATACAGGGTCTACACTCCGGGCGCAATCATCATTGCTCTCATCTCTTCTTGGGGCTGTAATAAAATCGCCGCTGAATGTGCCAGAGGAAGCGACTACGTCATTTGAGCTAAAGAGCAGGGTGTTTAGAGGGTGCGTTGTCGGAAGTAGGGGTTTATCCAGTTTGAAAAAAGGGAAATCATTCGCTGTTAGCTGGTAGTTCGGGCCGCCAGATGTCCCAGATAAAACCTGTTCAAAAGTTTGGCCTGAAAAGTCTGAGTCTGTTTCTCCAGGGTTAAGCTGGTTTTTTACTCGATTGTCTGCGCCTGCATGAAAGTGACATGAAGCGCATGCCATGCCATCGCTACCGACATTCATATCCCAGAATAGGGCTTTTCCAAGAGCTATGGCTTTGTCTTTATTTATAACGATAGGGCTTGAGCCATTAAATAGACCTGGAACTGGAGGGACAGGAACTCCAGTTAGTTTTGGGGGTCTTGGACCATGGGCAAAGCTAAGTTGACTGATAATAAGGCAACTGCCTAAAGTCAATTTTTTTATAAGGTGCATAAATATCTCTCAGGATTATTGGTTACAGTTTTTTGAGTTTGCTTGCCTTCAAAAAATAAGGTTTTTAAAATTTTGGTACATTAGTCTAAAATTAAAAATTTATTGATTTTTTTAAAGCAATAATAATGCCTATCCTAAATAAACTAAGTTATTTTAGATATTTGTTGTTTTTTGAAGGGTAGAATAAAAATAGTTTAAGTGTAAAAGTGTGTCATTTGACCTATTGTTTGCTGGTGTTAGGGTTAAATTGTTGTGTTTTGTAAATATAATTTTAAAAATGGATTATTTATAGTGAATAAGCGTTTACCAAGTCGAAATGAGCTTTGTGCTTGTGGTAGTGGAAAAAAATATAAGAAATGTTGTTTATCTTCGGTGAGTGTTGTGGCTGAAAAACTAAGTCCGGAACTTTATTTAAGAAAAGCACATTCTTTTATGGCTAAAGGGGAAATCCTGAGTGCCGAGGTTGAATTCAAAGAGGCGTTAAAGAGTGATAAAAACTCGATTGATGGTTTGGTTGGGTTGGGGCAGTGCTTGTGTCAGCAGTGGCGAAATGATGAGGGTATTTCTTTATTGTTGAGAGCAGGAAAAATATTGCTTAGGCAGGCCAGAAAAACCAAGGATGTTAGGTGGTTGTTGGACTTGGCTTATTTAATGATTAATTTGAAGGCCACAGCAAAAGCATTGCCTTTAATTGATGGGGCGTTGGCGATAGCCCCCAGATTTCCTCGTGGACACCATACAAAAGCATTGGCTTTACAGAAGACAAGTGTTGAAAATGCATTGATTTCTTCAAAACGTGCAGTTGAGTTGGCGCCTAATGAAGGTAATGCGGTAATCCTGTTGGCGACTTTGGAAGCTAAGCAAGGGGATTTGATTACAGCAAAGCAAAGGTTGCAAGCATTGCTTGGGTCAGGGCTAGGAATTGATAGTGCGCGGGCTATGCATGAGTTGGGGGTAACATTTGATAAGCTGGGTGATTATAGTCAGGCATTTTGTTGCTTTAGAGAGGCTGGGGAATTAAATTTGCAAAAGCCTGAAGTGAAGAGGATTGATAAAGAAGCTGTTTTTTTGGATATAAAGAGAAACAAACAGGTTTTTGATGAAGCCTATTTGAGTAGTTGTGGTGAGAAAATTAATGACCAGCTACAGGCACCTGTTTTTTTAATTGGTTTTTATCGTTCAGGGACGACATTAATTGAACAAGTTTTAGCTGCTCACCCTAAGGTGGTGAGTAGTGATGAGGCGTATTTGATTCCAGTTGTAGCGAAAGAAATAGTCAGGATTTCAAAGGTAGAAGGGTGTTTTCAGGACAAAGTTAAGGCTTTGAGCAAAGAGCAGATAGCTGAATTGCGTCAGTTTTATTGGTTGATGGCTGAACAGTTGATAGGGGAAACCTTATCTGGCAAGGTGTTTGTTGATAAAACGGCCATGAATACTCTTAATCTGGGGCTTATTAATACTCTTTTTCCAGAGGCGACTGTGTTGTTTGCTTTGCGTGATCCCCGGGATGTGGTTTTAAGTTGTTTTATGCAGTCATTTACCCTGTCTCCTTTGACGGTGCATTTCTTGGGCTGGGTGGCTGTGTCTAAATTTTATGTTGCTGTGATGGGATATTGGCTGCATGTCCGTGATCAGTTGGCTGTGTCGTGGATGGAGTTGCGGTATGAGGATGTTGTTAAAGATATGGAGGGGCAGTTTCGGCCTGTCTTTGATAAGTTGGGGCTTGAGTGGGTGGCGGAGTGTGAGCAGTTTTATCAATATGCGAGAGAGAGAGAAATTAGTACTCCAAGTTATGACCAGGTTACGCAGCCTATTTATCATTCGTCGGTGCAGCGATGGATAAATTATGCGGATCAGTTTGAGGAGATGGAAGTGGGGTTTGATTTCTTGGTGCAAAGGTTTGGGTATGCTTCCGTTTTTGATGGTTAGAAGTAAAGGTTATTTATATTGGCACAAATATTGCTTCATTTCTAGTTGAGGTTGTTTATTTAAAATGTTAGGCAGTAACTATTCAGTCTAATTTTTTAAATATATAGATGACTAACTTTCTTTTAACTACTATTGAGTTATAAATATGAACACAAAATTTTTTATCGGGTTGCTGATGGGGTGTGCGGTTTTTCTTTCAAATTCGGCTTCAGCTGTTTCTGTAACTATGGAGCTTGAAACTTTAACTGCTGACCAGGATGTACCTTTTATTGAACAGGGGTTTTCAATTGTGGCACCTGGACAACACTTACACGCTACTTTTAATAATCAATTTTCACTTCCTGGAGCATTTACCAATGCTGCACAGATGGCCGCTGATACAACAGGTAGTTTATTAACCCGAGTCGGAGGTGGAGCTTTTAATCTGTTAAGTCTGGCGGCAATTAATGTTCAAGGTAATGACATAACAGGAGAGTCTGCTTATGCTGTGAAAATTGAGGGAGTTTTGGCTGGGGTAAGTCAAGGCGTAACTCTATTAAACAGCGGAACTATAGCTGTAATCGATTTTTCTTCATGGTTAGGAGCGGTGGATCAGGTTCAGTTTTCTTATGCCAGTCAAGGTTCATATGGGAACTTCAGTGCTTTTACGGGGGATGATTTCAAATTTGATAATATAGTTGTTGAAGCTGCAACAGTTTCATCTGTCCCTGTTCCTGCGGCAGTATGGTTATTCGTTTCTGCAATAGGTACTTTGGGTGTTATGCGAAGAAAGCAACTAGCTGTCTAGTAGGCTATTTAGATTGTTGTTTTATTTAGCAGTTTAATAGGGTTTAAAGAGCCAGAAATCTCTGGCTTTTCTTTATTTTCTCGGTGGTATAAATGAAGAATATTTATGTTTGTGTGTGAAATAACTTATCCAAAATGGGTTATTTAACATAGTTTTTTAATTCTTGTCTGTGATTTAATTATGGACTCTTCGTTTAGAGTTAGCCGTCTAGTTGTTAGTTGGCTTAGAAATATATTGGCTTTAAAATTTGTTTGTTTCCTAGGTACTTGAATGCGTGATTATTTTGTTGTATTTTTTATGATTTTTTTTTGTTCTTCAACTAATGCTTTTGAGGTTAATGAACAGGCAATTTCATGTCCTGCATCTATTGGAGTGGAAAAACGCTCCTTAGATCTTAAGCAATATCTGGGTAAGGTTATATATTTGGATTTCTGGGCAACATGGTGCCCTCCCTGTAAAAAATCAATGCCATTCCTGAATGCCTTACGTAATGAATTACTTGAGCAGGGGTTTGAGATTATCGCAATTAATGTTGATGAAGACTCTGAAGATGCGCTAAATTTTTTGAAGCAATACCCCGTTGATTATCTCACAGCAATGGATCCGTCAGGTCTATGTCCTCAGCAATATAATGTGATGGCTATGCCTTCAGCTTACATTATCGATAGACAAGGTGTTATTCGTAATATTCATTTAGGCTTTCGAGAACGTGATGAAAAGGGTATTCGTCAGCAGGTTCTGGAATTATTGGCAGAAAAAGAAAGGTAAAAATCATAAGATGAACATCAAATTATTTAGACCAATTTTATTAATTGGTTTTGTTTTTTCTAGCACTGGCTGCAGCGTTTCTCCCTGGGAAAGGGGTAACTTGGCAAAGCGAAGCATGTTGATTACGCCGAACCCAATACACTCCACTTTAAGGTCACATGTGTTTGACAGTAAAGAGGCCTCTGCAGGTGGTTCTGGGGCAGCTGGGGGTGGTTGTGGCTGTAATTAAAGCTAGAAGCAAAGGTAATGCAACTTTGTTGGCATTGAGTAGCGTTGCTCTGGCGTTACCAGGGGTAAGTGCTAAAGCGGGCGTTCCCGCAGCTGAGCCTGAAGTTAATGTACAGTATGGTTATTACGAAGAATTAGGTGATCGCATGGAAGCAGAGGTATTCCATGGTGATTTTATTGTTCCCGTTAATGATTTTCTTGAATTTTCTTTTTCTTATGATTGGGATACCTATGTAGGAGCTACCCCTTCATATAGTGCTCCGCAGGTGATGGCCGATGTTGTGGCTGCCGCATCAGGCTCGGACAGCGCACCGTACGATATTGCTTTTAATTTATTTTTGGAGTCAGATGTCGTAGCAGCAAGATTAGCCGCACCAGGTAATGCATTAGAAAAAATTATTACTGGTTATGAGGCGGTGACAAAACGATTTATTCCCGATAGTAAGCCTGTTGAGCTTTTTAATGTTCAACCAAGGGAAAATCGAGATATGCCAATTTTTGGAACTAATCTTTATTTAGGTGATGTTACTGTTGGTCTTTCTAGTGGTGTTTCGATTGAGCCTGATTTTGAGTCTACTTTTGGTTCAATTAATATGAGTTGGGACTTGAATGATAAGCTTACTACCTTATCTGCAGGTTATGGTTTAACTTTAAATGATATCATTCGAACTGCTGGAACTGCTGGAGTCGCCGGAACCGCCCGACGGGTCGGACCCGGAGCCGTTGGACGAACTCGTGTCGGCGGAGCCCGATTCGGACTTCTTCGTCGAACCGGCGTCGGCCTTTCGCCCCTTGGCCACCGAACCGTGGTCGTTCTTGTAGAAGCCGTCGCCCTTGAAGGAGATGCCGACGCTGCTGAAGACCTTGTTCACGATTCCGCCGCAGTCTGAATCCGGGCAGTCGGTGAGGGCGTCATCCGTGAAGGACTGGCGCACCTCGAACTCATCCCGGCATGACTGGCAGCGGTACTGGTAGGTAGGCATGGTGG
>ENA-OSET01004458-OSET01004458.1-sediment-metagenome-genome-assembly--contig:-NODE-4458-length-12370-cov-2.135768_pt1 | contig 12370 bp, 16 predicted proteins | sample MGYA00237882_ERZ534229 | MGnify/ENA primary metagenome ERZ534229 (study PRJEB26408, sample SAMN06266212) | sediment metagenome | isolation source: Hudson Canyon methane seep mesocosm | place...
AAATCTTATGCATGCTATTGTTTATATTGATACCGAAACAAACCTTGAATACGTTCAGAATAGGCAGGAGGTAAAGTAGCTGTAATGTTTTCTGCTAGCGTTTCATCCTGCCTAAATAAACAATGCTTAGAAAAAGCATTCATCCATTCATAAACATCTTTATCTGTACCTTGAATAATGAAAGGGAAAATCACTGGATGATGGGATGCGTTACCCTTTGTGAGATGGTTAGAAAGTTCTGAAGAGTCGATATAACCGGTTTCATTGGGGTTGAGGTTAGCGAATGACTCTGCCAATAAATCATAGGTTTTACCTAGGAAATTATAATAAGCCTCAGTGTCAGTACTTTTCTTTAAATCCGAGTAGCCTTTAAGATCAATAAAATCTTTGGAAAAGCCAAAATTTAAAGAGGCATTGGAAGAAGTTAATAGAAGATCTTTAAAGAGTTTGAGCATTTCTTCTCGATCAATAGATGAGGCATCTATCTCAGGAGCCTGTAAGTACTCTGTCGGTGTAAAGATCAGGGTGATCAAATGCGATGATTTACTTTGGTCTTTCATGAATCTGTCCTTCTAATAATGAAAAGAACAGTTTACAGGTGAGACGAAGTTGTAATGTCGCGCCAAGGGCTAATTTTTTATCCTTTAGTCGACACGACTATGAAAGCGAAGCTTAACTTTGGCTTCAAAATAGTCCTCATCCTTTAGGTCAACCGCGGAATGTAATAACTCGTATGGTGGAATATTAGATTTTGACGAAATGGTCGTTGAGTTTGTTAACACCTTACCAGACTTCGTTTTGAACGAAGTCTCAACAGACGCATCAATTCGACGGCTATATTGAGAATACGCATCAGCATAAGCTAAGTTCAGCGCTAATTGCCTTGAGGCGCTCTTATCATCACCTTTTTTAAGGCGATATTCAGCATGCCCTTCAATTTCAATAAATTGCTGACTTATTTTGGCTTGATGGTGAAGGTCTGACTCCGCTCTAATTTGCGCTAGAGAAGAATTACTAATAGTAGCATTCAGAATAGTTGTATAGTTGCCATTTTCATCCTGAGCTGTATCCCACTTATTTATTTCTAGTTGGTCCAAATAGGCTTCAAATTCCTGTTTAGCGATATCGACAGAATCATAATTCTCATTTAAGTCACTTGTTTTTGTGGTGCCTATATAGTCATGAGATATCTCAACTCCAGTATATAAAGACAATTGCGTATAAAGATCTTTAATTGAACTAGAACGTGAATCTGATATTGTTCTGGCCACACCCAAAGCGGAAAATAAAACGCCTTCCTTCTTTTTAATTGGCGCCATTTGTGTTGGTATTTGTGCCGTTCTTTTCGTAATCGTATCTTCAAATCCTTGAGATAAATGTTCTGTAGAAGCACATGAAACAAGAAATGAAACGATGTAAATATTGAGTATTTTAATTATAAAATGATCTTTTTTTAATAAAATCATTAACGATCGCCTCTAAATATGAAGGTATTAAAGCAGAATTGTATTCCAATTTTCTTAGTGTTAGATCCGGCTCAGGTTTAAGAAAACTATTAGCATCTGTCGGGTTCCAAAGGTAAGAAATCACTGACAATAAAACTCTAACGTCATCACTTTTAACATACGAATAAAAATCATAGAGATAGGACAAATAAGCAATCCCAAGTTTAATGTTCGTAGCGGGCCTAGTGAGTTCAAGCTTGGTAGGTTTCCGGGCTATTCCGCTCGTTAATTCCACTGCATGAATACCTGATTCATTTGGGTTAATAAACAGTAAGCCCATATGTCCGGTATGATACACAGCGAATCTATTGTGTTTAGATGTAGCTGCTATTAATGCATTGATGATGGAAGGGTCAATTTTATATTCTTTAGCATAATGCTCGATGTATTTTTTATGGAATGCCTCTCGCTTCTCCTTATGATCAATTGTCATATAAAGAGTCATAGTTGTGACAAAGTTTTCATCCACAGCTTGAGAGTATAAATGCTTCGTAGAGATATAATTAGTTAACTCCTCCATTGTCTCCGGGGGAGCTTCAGGAATGAGAATGTTTTTCCATTCATTGATATCAATTAAAGTCTCTTTCATTATTTTCTGAGCTAATTGTTTAGACTGTAACTCAGAAGACGCACTGGCAACTATATTGACTTGACCGAACTCAAAATCTACGACAGAACAGTAAACAATGTAGCATTTTACTAAAAATCGACTATCAGATTCCTGTGCACGGTACCAATCCGAACCTCTCTTTTTAACTGATTTACGCCAATCCTTCAGTGTGTCATTTACTTCGCCTTCCCCAGCATTAACGTGGCACGTTAACACTGTCAGACTTAAACAAACCAAAAGATTTAATTTACGGTGTAAAAAGTTTTTCATATTCTTCCTTAGGAATACTTACAAGTATATATGCTTTGAAAAACAGGTCCTCTTTGCGTTCCCATTGTTCAATATAAACCTGTTCAGTTGAGACATTAGAAAGCAAGCCGGTAGCCTGTATTTTCTCAACATCTGTCACATTTAATTGTGCATTTAAAGTTTCATTTTCCAAGCCGGTAGATTGAGCTTGAACCGTATAATTCTTAGTTGCTTTTTGATTAGCGTGTTTAATCAATTCAGCAATAGCATTTGTATAAGCTTCTTGCTTAGCGCTTTTTTCAGAAGCATGCTGATGGCTCATCCCTACAAATGATTTAACACTATCAGTCCCCTTAGGAGGCAAAATAACCCACTCAGGACGTTCATCATGACTGGCCCAAACCATGTCAGAATTTGATTTTGGCGGTTCCAAGTTAATATTTGAGCAGCCACTAATCGCGAGTAGTAAAAGAGGTATACATATATTTCGAATTTTCATTTTTATCTCCATTAATAGTAAATCAACTGAAGATTGCCACATGTAGAAGGCTATGCAATAGCAAATAAGTAAATAAGTAAATTATTTGTATATTTCTTTTCTTATGGAAATAAATTCTTCCAACTCATTAGGATGTTTTTCAAGCAACATTTTTACATATAAAAAATGTTCTTTACTCTGATTCGCAAGGTGCATTCCCAAAATTCTTAAATTAAATAAATGTTTTTCCAACTCTTCAACAACTTCCCGTTCCCAAACATCAATACGCATATTTGAAAAAAGCTTCTCCAAATCAAAAGAACATTCAGCTTTTCTATAGGCAAATTTTATTGATTTTGTTCTGAACTTTTTTTTGGAGCTGGTTATTTTCGGATTGGTTTGTAGTTTGATTTCAGATGGAACGATTCTACGCCAAAGAAAGTTGGGTCTAATATAACCAGGGTTACGTATTACTGCGCAGTATATATTTTTCTTGGCATCTGGATTAAAGCTTTTCCGGTTTTCATATGCATCAGTGTGCATTTTGACGATACTCTCGCCTTGATTATAAATTAGGTCACTTTCATGACGGAAATGTGTTACTAGTTTAATTTGTTTTTTAAGTATGTTTTCAGGTGAGTTAAATAATCTGAGCATCTCTGATTTATCTAATTGAGGCGCTAAATAATCAACTTTATATAATTTATTCATAAGGATCTCTAATCACACAAATTTATTAAAAGAATTAAAGCATGATTTTAAATTTCCAATGTCGCGGTAAGCACAAAAAATATGCACTTGGCGCGACATCGTTAACCTTCTATAAAAGTTATCATCCTTACTAACATGTGTAGTGGTGTGGCTGTCTTGTGGTTGCAAAACCCAAATCGATATAGTCAAAGCTATCGAGCTGTCCACTGCACTACTCCAGTTAGCAAATTTAAGGAAAATAAAATGAAGGTAGATGAAAAGTACGTAGCAGCAATTGATATTGGTTATTCCAATTTAAAAATAATGCACGGCAAACACAAGTTAGGAAATCAGACAAAAGTTAGAGGCAATAAAGTCATCTGTATTCCGGCAACAGCCATAAAAAAAGAAGAGCTCGGGCACACTCAGGCATTAAATCAATTCAAGGGGAGTGAATGTATTGAGGTGATAGTTAATGAAGAGGTCTGGGTTGTTGGTGTAAAGCCGAATAAAATTGGTGAAGAAATGCGGCAATTAAACCGAGACTTTTCCTCAACCGATAGCTACAAAGCAATGTATTACGGTGCTTTATCAGAAATGGAAACGGATACTATCGATCTATTGGTTACTGGGCTCCCAGTTGATCAATCACTAGAACCTGAATTTGTAAAAGAAATGCAATCATGGATGGAAGGTATTCACAAAGTTGGTAACAAACGAAATGTAACAGTCAAAAAAGTGGTTATCATTCCCCAGCCAGCTGGTGCCTTTATGGATTTCAGCATGGATAGCAAAAGAGACGATCTCGTAGATAACGGTACGATACTCGTAATAGACCCTGGATTTTACAGTGTCGATCACATCGTAATCGAAGAAGGCGAATATAAAAGAGATTGTTCAGGTACATCACTATTTGCAGTGAGTGCAATACTAAAAAAGTGTGTTGAATTAATTAAAATCGATCACGGACGTATCGAACCAGAAACAATTGAGAACGCGATTCAAGCCGGAAAGTCTAAAATTTTAGTTAGAGGAAAAAATGTTATTTTCTCTGATTACCTAAAGAAATCGAGTGAAATAATTAGTGAAAAGGCTATCAACGTCATTAAACAAAACATTCGAAACGTTAAAAACATAGATCTGACATTACTTGTTGGTGGGGGGGGGGAATATTACGCTTCAAAAGCAGAAGACAAGCTTTCTAACTGTGCGGATTTTGAAGTAGCAATTGAACCTCATTTAGCCATTGTTAGAGGCTACTATACGAGTGCTAAAGATATAGTCGAATGAAAAAAATGATACAGATGTTCGTAAATCAGGGAAGCTATCCTGAACTATATTCTGATATCTTTTTGGTAAATACTAGGCAGCGTGCAGAAAGGATACGTTGCCTGGCAGCCTTGTTCTGTGATTTTAAAAACATGTGCGATATATCTGTTAAAAGTGGGCAATTTAAAAGCACTGATTCAAATAATGTAGTAGCAATAGAAGTTGAAAAATCAATTAGATGCCGAGTAGGTGTTTCTTCTGATAAGGATCCTACCTTGTTCAATGAATTAACCTTAATCAATGAAAGTGATCAAGGAGAACTACTGAAACGCTTCGCAACTGGTTGGTTGATGTTAACGAAAAACGGCGTAGTTATTCGTGTAGGGGAACCTTCAGAGAGAAAAGTCGTAACTATTCAGAATGACAATCGAAAACCTGCTCGAAAAAACTTACTCAAAGCCTTTCAATAGAGATGCAATGCAATGCGAAAATTCATATATGCACATAAAAAAACGTTCGGCACTTTCTTTTTAATTATCTTAGTTAGCAATGCTAACGCTAATACAGATAGTCACAAATTTGAATTGCTTGCAAAATCTGAGTGTAAGCAACATGAGTGGACCCTATTATATGCGGTAGCATTAACTGAGTCAGCCAAATATATTGGAAGCGGAAAAATTAAAGCTAGCCCTTATGCTTTTAATTCACCTGAAGGCGCTAAATATATGCAATCAAAAGAAAAGGCAAAAGCATATATGAAGCACTTAACCAGTAAATATAAAAACTCTCAAATTGATGTGGGTGCTATGCAGCTCAATTTAAAATGGAATAAACATCGTGTTGACGACATTGAAGATTTATTAGATCCGAGAACAAACCTGAAAGTCGCCTGCAGCGTATTAAATGAAACCATTAAATCATCACCAGATGATCTTGAAATCGGAATTGGCCGGTACCACGCATGGACTGATAAGAAAAGAAGTCGTGATTATGGAAAAAAAGTCATCAGGATATGGAAAAACCTCAACGCATATCTCGCGAACCAATAAAGCAACCGACGACAAATCAGTGACTTCTCCCCCGGCACTACGGTCGAGGGTTTTCTCTATTTACTATAATACCCGATAGATAATGAAGGTCATTATTCAAACATAGTATGAACTCTTACAACGGTGGAATTCACCAACATTGAGTTGTCAACTTTATCCAAAGGTAGCTCAAAGGGTATATTAATAATGACCCCGTTGTTTATATTTAATGTCGCTAACGCACATGAGAACGGCGCCAAGCCATTAGAATTTTTTGCTTCTTTAATATATCCAGAATAATGAATTATTTTTTCTTGCTCTATATCTTGTGCCTGAATAGGACAATTAGTTTTTTGGTAAAAAAACTTCACATCATATAAATATTTTGAATACAATTTCTGATTATAGGCTAAAGCTGGAGGGGTATTTATACTAATCTCCGGGATAATAAAACGCTCAGATAAAGTATCTTTAAGTGGCTTAAAATAGGCTGCCAAATTCAAATACAGATATATTTTCTGCACATGTTTACCCACTGAAAGCTCTACTTCATATAGGTTTGGTAATGACTTTGCCAAATCAGGGTGAATGAAACGAGGTGTATCCATAACAATACATGCACTATCACATGGATACATTGAGTCTAGTAATCCATAAGGTACGGTAGTATCAGAATTTGGCTGTGAAAATGTATCAATAATGCGACGTAATTTATTTAATTGAAGCCGATCTACCATTATTGAAACTTGGTAATTCCCTTTCACACTCTCAGAAGAAATCGATGTCACTTCATGGCCAATATTTTTAATGCGATAAAATTTCTGTAACCATTCATCAGGACTACCAATAAAGCGCTCTATAGTAGCTTTTTGCGCCTGTAACTGCTTCTGAACAGAAGATAGTTTGGATACATCCAATAATTTAGCTTCACGCTCTTGCTCGTTTTGAATCACCAAGTTTTCTGCAATATATGCTATCACCGTCACCTCAAATTCACCGTGGTGTGACACTTTTAAGACATCGTAGGATTGAATAAAACCGTTGGTGGCTACATTGACGTCATGTTGAGTCAATTCCCCCATTTCTATTTTTGTGTTCGTAAACACAACCGCCTGCCCAGTCGATCTTGCTGCATCAAGTAAAGCTTGAGCTAATGCCGCAGTGTATGTGGAGCCCGATGCAGTTGTTGTTACGCTGTTTTGGGCATAAACAATGGTGCCGAACAGGTACATTATTGCGAATAACGTTAGCTTAATGTGCTTTAACATGAAAAAAGACCGCCATATCTGTGTTATTTGAAACCGTAAATTGTGTGTGATTTTTTTATCACTAAAAGTTAATGTCGTTTGAAGCGTATTTTTATGCGCTTGATGTAGCAATGAGTCTCCAAATTCTAGGTATCATTAACTTTATCATTTCTTATAGAGTACACCGTGTATGCCTAATGCAAGAGGTAAATTGGTAATTTTTTTCTTAGGGTTGTTCACCACTGCTAATATTACCTGGGCGGGTGATACCCGGTTAATGGATCATTCACTGAATGGCTCAATTTTCGTTGAAAAACTCATTATTAAAGACGACGCTTCATTAGAAGATTTGGCAGCATGTATATCAGTTCATAAAAAAATGATACCTGAACGATTCAAAATAATATTTGATCATGGGTATTACGTAAAAGAACCTTATGAAGATATAACCAATTTGATTATCCCCGGCTATGTTCAAGAAAAAGCCTTTAAACCCATTAAATATTTATATTATTGCAATATGCACAACTACAAAGGAAATTTTGTAGTTGATAGAGTTCGAACCTGGGGTGGTATGCGCCTTGATAAAGTGACGATGCGTAATCGCTCAAAAGGACTTTTTGGAAACCCTTTACTGGAAAATAAATAGAGAAGTATCAATTATGTTTAAACAAAGCGAAAAAGAAAGCGAAAAAGAAAGCAGAATGAAGAGTATTAAAATCATCTTCAAGCCACGACAGGCATGGGTACTTGGCGCAAGTATGATGTGTATTTTTATCAGTCTCATTTACATTATTTCAAGCGGTTCAACAGACGACAGGTCGCCTGTTCTGCTTATCATGAGTGCTATTACAACCCTGATTGTTGGAATCTACAGTGTCACCAACATTATTTCATCGATACCCGATGCACTGCTCTTTACACTATACAAGCGATTAAGTTTTAAAGTTTTTGGGGATACAAGGAGTTCTCAATTTCCAAACGTTATGGTGGGTGTAGTTTTTTGTTTGTCATCATTATTTCTTGGAGGCTATGCAGAGAACACTGGAGCTTTAATTATAGGAGCCTTTATTTTCTCTATGTCTTTCCCTTTTTTAATTATCAATCTACGATATGGAAAAAGAAAAAGAATCTATCAGGTTTTGTTAAAAGAAAATGCGGGAACAAATTAATATAGATAGAAGTATCCCGCTGTCGCCGCTAGGATAGGCATGATGAGATACAATTCAGATAGTTTATTAGTACTATATAAATAGTAAGAGAACCTTTTCCCAAACGGACTCCCCAAGGGAATACCTGTCGGAGATCCCATATCAATCAAAATGTGCAGTATTGAACCTGCTGCCCAGCCAATACCAAAAAGTGACATGACAGGGTAGTCTGTTGCAAACATCGATGAAATAAATATAACAAAAAGCCAGAGCCAGGGTGAATGCGTTAACGTTCGATGTTTAATGACGCGTTTATTTTTATCGTTAATAAAAAAAGATATTTCAAGCCAGTCGGGTGAGCGAGAACCAACTAAAACCCCTACAAAAAAGGAAAGTGCTAATATAATAGCTGGCGCTGTCATTTGCTCGCCTTCAAGTAGAAAGTTAAAAATGGCTGAGGAGAAATCACCAATATCCTTAAACTGGTGGTCCCCTAGGAGAAAGCTAGCTCCCACAGTACCCAAACAAAGGCTGGTTAGATGATGTCCATTAGGTGACATTTTAATAATTCCTATTCAACGGTCTCTTGAAACCATGACGATAAAGATTGAGACAGCTGACCATAAAGAGGTCCATATTCTGCGAGTTCATTATCCAAAATAGTTTGATAATCAAGATCGTCCTCACTGTCCGGAGACTTCTCCAAACATTTAAACTTCTTAATGGTCAGGTTATTATTTAAAGTCATACCATAGCTTCCCCGCCACACAAGAGATAAAGACGCAACGAATTTGCCATTTTCCAAATGAATGGCCATTTCATCATCAATTTCTTCTTGTTTGGCGCATGATATAGTTGAAGGTTCTTCATCTACCGATTTTAAAAGGCATTCTTTCCCTAACAAAAGATCATCAGGTAACGTTGATTCTCTTAACCACGTAGTCATGACCTCAATAGGTGAACGATCGAAAGATAACGCTGACAAGTCAATTTCTACGACTTTTTTAAACGATGCAAGAAAAGATTCACAATCTGAGTCGGACGCCGCATTGATGACCATTAGTTTATTCGGGATGGATAACAACGCATCTATGAATTTATGTTTCGTGAAAGCAGTCTTTTTTAGATCATTAAAAATAACCTCTTTTAGCGTTTTAATCTCAGATTTATCCAAAATCCGATCTTCCTCTTTTTCGATTTTAGCTATCCGACGAATAAGCATGATTTTCACAACGGCAGAAGGGATGACTTTTTTCTCGATGACCAAAGAAATTCTTATATAGGGCGCCACCACATGTGTCATAAGTTCCGATTTGGGCCCAAATGGAGATGTAAAACCAATAGTTTGCATTTCTTGATCGTGAGGAGGTCTGGCAGGTAGTTTCGCAAGTTGTTCTTCAAGATTTAAGTCATAGCTTATATTTCTAATTTCAAAAAATCGTGGATTTTTAAACATGATGATACCTAACAATTAATATGTGAAAGGTGATTTTAATTGAACTGAATATTTCGAATGTCGTGTGGAGAGCTTATTTTTTGCGGTTTATAAGGCAAAAGCACGCACAGCATAAGCTGTACGCACTTTCCTTAAAGAAGCGATGGGAAAGGTTGATCTAATTCCAAAACATCAGCCCAATCAATGCTTTTCTTCCCTTCAGGTATTGCAAGAGAAGGCAACATAATCTTAGCCTGAAGTCCGAGTTCAGAAGCACGATCGAAAAGTATTTGAGCACTTTTCTGTCCTGTTTCTGATACATCCTTGTCTGCCCAGATATAGAGAGTCTTAAGTCCCCCTTTAATAAGAGTTTCTAAATCCAAATTCTCTAAAGCATAAGCAGAGTAGGTTGCCCAAGTCGGTGTACCGGTAGCTTCCAATACACTAAACGCAGTCTCAATTCCTTCCGTCACTGATAAACAAGCATTAGGTTTACAAAGTTTAATTGCTCCGCCCTTCAGAGAAACTGAAGAAGGGTACGGCATTAACAACTTTGAACCCTTTTGCCCAGGCAATTTTGCTTTGTTTCCTTTCTGATCCAAGTAAGTGCGATGAATAGTCAACGCTTTACCTGAAGGATCTGTTAGAATCCCAAGCATACCCGGATGGGTAGTTTTATTGCCCTTTGCATCAAAAAACGGTATCGCTTCATGATATCGAAGTGCAGTGGTTACTTTATCCATAACGCGTGCATCAATACCTCTACTGTAGAGATATCGCCATAAAGGCTTCGCTTCAAATGAACATACGTCAACACTTGTTTCCCATAACTGCTTAAGATTTAAAGCATTCATGGAATCAAACTTTTTCTGTTGAACAGCTTGTTCACGCATTTTCTTTTCGCTCTCTGCTTTTAAAGCGTTAAGACGATCTTCCGATGCTTTTTTTCTAGCTAACACCTGATGAGGTGAAAGCGACTTATCTTGAGCACCAATGCCACACGGATCACCCAGATAGGTGTTGATGGAATTAATTGTCTCAAGAAAAGTCCAAGAGTTAGCCTCTTTTATAAGGTCAATTCCTGAATACCGACCACAGGTACAAATTGCAGTGCCTGTGTCGTATTTCCAAATACGAAATTTGGATTTCCCCTGAGAACGACCATGTCGCTCCGGGAAAGGGCAATTAACGTTCTTACCCTTTTTAGCTACAGCATCTTGCAAATCAGGAGCAAGCGATTGAAGAATATCCAACCATTTACCCTGAGCAAGTTGCGTAATTTTTTCAACTGGAATTTTATATCCCATAAAATTTCCCCCTTAGCATGAAACATTAACACCTTAAAACTAGAGTGCTGACGGCTGAAACGTTAAATTTAACGTTACAGCCAACAAGGATTAATCAACTTGATATCTCGAAAGATCTAAACTTCTTAATCGCTTAACATTTCCTAAGAGCTGCTTTCTTAGAGTGTGAATATTACACAAAGAAAGCCACTCCCCTACTTCTGTCGGAGATTCACGTGCGACATCCACGCAAATACGAAAACAAAAGGGATGAATTTCATCATCAAAAATCCAATCTAAAACTTCATAAACCAATTCAGGTTCAGTCCGTTCATCGACCAAATACTTCATATGTCGTTGGAACATCCAGGCTCTTAAAGTCTGGATCTCCTGTTCGTCATACTCCATGCGGTTAGGCGCATGTTTCGGACATTCAAAAACATCCAGAATGTCAAACTGCACATCACGAAGTTTCTTGCCTGACTTATATTTTCGTCGAAATTTCTTTTCCTTAATATCACTATCAGGAATTAGAAGGTTGACGTCTTCGAATAGCGAAACTTGTTCGAATTCGAGTTCACTTTCTTCTTTTATTTCTTTAATGGCATTCATAGTAGTCTCCGTAGGAAAAAAAGGGACTACTACCCCAATGGGTAATTAGTCCCATTAGGGTGGATTAAATTAATTTAGAAGTAATTCAATCCTTTCTTGGTGGTAAATTTTTTGCTTCAACGAGTCAAAGCATTGATCTACTTTCTTGACGCCTAGAAATTGCTTTCCGGACGTTAATGCCAAAATAGTTTTAGAACCGACTTTCCAAAGGTGGATACGTTTACCATTGACGGTATACGTAGCACTTTTAGTAATAGGTGCTTCAGCAAGGGTCGCGGCCATCATCACAAATGATGAAAGACTTTGAGCTTGCGTCGTTTGTAAATTCATATTGATTCCTAAATATAGGGACCAATACCCCAATGGGATAATGATCCCATTGGGTTAATACACGAACTTTTTAACGAGTTAGTGCGGCTTCAGTAATGCTAAAGATTGCTCTTTCAATTTCCGACAAATCAGTAATACTTTCTGATATATCGCATAAATGCGATACAGACTCAGTTGTCTGTATCCCCAAGCAAGCGGTTTGAATGCCTGACTGCTGCATTAATTCAACCATTTGCTTAGGTTCATCACCATAGACACTTCCATCCGTGATGATGATAAGCAATTTCCTCTTGTTTCTAGCCTGGCATGCAAGTTCTGCATAACCATGCCACATCGCACTAACTAAAGGCGTACCCCCACTTGGTTTGATATTGAAGTCATCCGAAACTTTAAATCTTTTGCCTCTCTTCAAAAGCGTTTGGACGCCTCTCTCACCGCCACATCTAGCTGGAAATCGTGTGATTTCAAGATCGACATTTT